>Ga0180431_10001345_pt1 | contig 34684 bp, 33 predicted proteins | sample SS_ome_11_FD_132459 | JGI IMG/M metagenome (GOLD analysis project Ga0180431, IMG submission 132459) | Hypersaline lake sediment archaeal communities from the Salton Sea, California, USA - SS_1_MS_1 metaG | ecosystem: Environmental > Aquatic > Non-marine Saline and Alkaline > Hypersaline >... | reverse complement strand
GTCGGAAGCACCGCCCTGCTCTTGCCCGAGCGGTCGTTTCCCCGGGTGATCACACCCCTGGTCGCACTCGCGGCCGGGGCCCTGCTGGGCGGCGCGCTGTTTCACATGCTGCCGGAGTCGATCGTGGTGATCGGCAACCGACTGTCGGTCTACGCCTGGGTCGCGGCCGGGATCTTCGCCTTCCATGTCCTCGAACAGTTCCTGCACTGGCACCACTGCCACCGCCCGGTCTCCGAGCACCGCCCGATGGGCTACCTGATCCTGGCCGCCGACGGCCTGCACAACCTGATCGGCGGGCTTGCCGTCGGTGCTGCTTTCGTCGTCGACATCAGGCTCGGGATCGTGACATGGCTGATCGCGGCGGCACATGAGATCCCCCAGGAGATAGGGGATTTCGGAATACTGGTGCACAGCGGCTGGCGACCCCGCCACGCACTGCTCTACAACCTGGGCTCAGCGCTGACATTCCCGCTCGGGGGACTGCTCGCCTACGCCTTCACCGGGCACGTCGACGTCGCGGTGCTGGTGCCCTTCGCCGCCGGGAACTTCATCTACATCGCTCTCGCCGACCTGCTGCCGACGACGACCACCTCACCGGACCCCGGGCACAAGGCCGTCCACACCCTCAGCTTCGCGGCCGGCCTGCTGCTTCTGGGTCTGCTCGCCGCGCTGACCTGACCCGCCGGTCGACCAGGACGGCCAGTGCGGTCGCCGCGCCGGCCGCCGCGAACACCAGCAGCGAGGTGCCGACGCTGTTCATCAGGGCCGGGTTGACCAGCATCACCACCGCCAGGCTCAGCATCAGCATGCCACTGAGCAGCTTGAGGAAACGGCCCTGCTTCTCCTGCAGCTTGGTCACCCGCATCGTGGTGACCGCGGCGCCGAAGATCACCAACTCGTCCAGCTGGTAGACCAGCATGTAGAGCCCAAGCAGCAGGACGAACATCGCCGGACTCACGTCTCTGGCCGCAACGATGTTGGTCCACAGGATGGGAAACCCTGCGGTGCATGCCAGTTCGACGAAGGAGACCCCGGCGGCCAGCACCGCGGTGGCCGCCACCAGCCCGGGCAGCGAGTCCGCGGCACCGAGCACTCCGCGCATGCGCTGGTAGATACCGGGCTTGCTGGACTCGGGGATGCTCAGCGAGACCCCCGACTTGAACCAGAAGAAGTCCTTGATGTTGACGGCGGCGAAGAGGATCGCGATCACCGCCACGACGGCCCGCACCCAGGGCGCGAAGCTGACCACCGCGAAGATCGAGAAGAGCCCGGCGATGAACAGCGCGTACATCAACGCGGTCACGAAGATGAACACCAGGCCGATGACGGCGATGGTGCGGCGCGAACCGGTCCGCAGAGTGAGCGCCAGCAGGATCGACAACACCCACAGCGAACACGGGTTGACCCCGTCGACCGCGGCGATCGCGACGGTGATCAGCGCCAGCGACCGCCCCTCGGCGTCGATCTCGCCGAAAAACGGCAGCCGCAGCACGTCGGGAGTGCCGGCGGGCGCCCGGGCGGGCGGCCCGGACCCGTCGAACACCCCCGCGCCGGCGTCCGGGCAGCCCCGGGCCAGGCACCGGGCGACCGCGGTCTCCAACTGGCCGGCGGTGACGTTCTCCAAGTAGCCGACCCAGTGGTCGTCGCCCAGGAAGAACATCGGAACCGCGGTGCGCTCCAACCCGAACTTCTCGACCATGGCGGCCAGTCGGCGCTGGTTCTCGGCGCTCCCGGTGACCTCGAAGGAGCGCACCGACAGCCCGGGATGCCGCTCGGCGAGTTCGGCCAGCAGCGGTTTGGCCGCCGCGCAGTGCGGGCAGCCCTCCGCCCAGAAGAAGTAGAGCGTGACCGTCTCAGCGGGATCCCCCGGAACGGCCCGCGCCGGGGCCGGGCCACCAGCCGGCGCGAGCAGGACCGCGACGGAGATCAGAACGGCCAGCAGATAGCGCATGAGGGCAGTCACCAACGGGAGGTTCCCGCCCGTGACGGGGCGGGTATCGGAATCCTAGCGAAGCCCGTTCTCAGAGCACGCTGGTCGCGTAGGCGACCGCCACGCCGGCGGCGACCGCCAGCAGGTCCTCCCCCAGCGCCACCGGGCGGTCCCGGCCGCCGTTGGCCTCGACCAGCCGGGTCCGCGCCGCGTACCCGCCGATGGTGCCGAGTACCGCACCGATCATCCCGGCCCCGAGGCTGCTCCACCGGTATCCCCAGGCGGTGCCCAGCACCGCCCCGGAGAACGCGCCGGTGGCCAGCCGGGTCAGGAACGGCAGGACTGTTGTGCGGCTGGGCATTCTGGGCATCTGGTCGCTGACCAGTTCGGCCAGCGCCACGACGGTCAGGACCGCCACGGTGATCCAGTGGCCCACCCAGGAGGCCCACGTTCCGGACAGGTTGATCCACTGCAGCATCGCCGCCCAGGCCAGCACGGCGGGCGCGGTGAACGAGCGCAGGCCCGCCACCACCCCGATCAGCAAAGCCAGCAGCAGCACAAGCGCGTGGGTCATGGCGGTCCTTCCGGTGCGGTGCGGCCGGTCACCGGGACGCTAACACGCCGGCTGCTCAGAACCGGAAGAACCGCACGTCGGAGGCCAGAATGGCCTTGGCGCCGATACCGGCCAGCTCATCCATGATCGCGTTGACCTCACGGCGGGGAACCAGCGCCCGCACCGCAACCCAGTCCGGGTCGGCCAGCGGGGCGATGGTCGGCGACTCCAGGCCGGGGGTGATCTCGGTGGCGCGCTGCAGCGCCGTTCGCGGGCAGTCGTAGTCCAGCATCAGGTACTGCTGGCCGAAAACCACGCCCTGGACCCGGGCGGCGAGCTGGTCACGCGCCGCCCGCCCGGCTTCCGATCCGCCGCCGGCCCGCTCGATCAGCACCGCCTCCGAATCGCACAGCGGCTCCCCGAACGCGGCCAGGTCATGCAGGCTCAGGGTGCGGCCGGATCCCACCACGTCGGCGATCGCGTCGGCCACGCCGAGCTGCACCGAGATCTCCACCGCACCGTCGAGCCGGATCACCGACGCCTCGATCCCGCGAGCGGCCAGATCCCGGCGGACCAGGTTGGGGTACGCGGTCGCGACACGCCGCCCCGCCAGGTCGGCCACCGTCCACGACCGGCCGACCGGCGCGGCGTAACGGAAGCTCGAGGATCCGAAGCCCAGAGCCAGCCGTTCCTGCACCGGCGCATCGGACTCGGCGGCCAGATCCCGGCCGGTGATCCCGAAGTCGAGGTCGCCGGATCCGACGTAGACGGCGATGTCCTTGGGCCGCAGGAAGAAGAACTCCACGCCGTTGGCGGGGTCGACGACGGTGAGGTCCTTGGAGTCGGACCGCCGGCGGTAGCCGGCCTCGGCGAGGATCTCGGCGGCCGGTTCGGACAGCGCACCCTTGTTGGGGACCGCAACACGCAGCATCGTGGCCCCTACAGGTTCCGGTAGACGTCGTCGAGCCGCAGGCCGCGGGCGATCATCAGCACCTGGGTCCAGTACAGCAGCTGGCTGATCTCCTCGGCGAGCGCCTCGTCGGGCTCGTGCTCGGCGGCCAGCCACACCTCGCCGGCCTCTTCGAGGATCTTCTTGCCCAGCGAGTGCACCCCGGCGTCCAGCGCGGCGACGGTGCCGCTGCCGGGCGGCCGGGTGCGGGCACGCTCGCCGAGCTCGGCGAACAACTCCTCGAAGGTCTTCACGGCCTGGGATTGTTCCATGCGGGCCCCGTCCCGGTCAGGTCCCGGTCAGGTCGCGGTCAGGACCCGGTCAGGTCGCGGTCAGGACCTGACCGGACGGCTCTCCGCCGCGGTGTCGGCGTTCATGTCCTCCAGCGTCATTCCCTTGGTCTCCCGGACCCAGATCCAGACGAACACGAAGGACAGGGTCGCGCACAGCGCGTAGAAGCCGTAGGCCGCTCCGAGGTGGTTGCGCAACTCGGGGAAGGTCACGGTGATCAGCCAGTTGGCCGTCCACTGCCCGGCCGCCGCGAGGCCCAGCGCGGCCGCCCGGATCCGGTTGGGGAACATCTCTCCCAGCAGAACCCACACCACCGGCCCCCAGGACATCCCGAAGGCCACCACGAACAGGTTGGCCGCGATCAGGGCGATCGGGCCCTCCGCACCGCTGAGTTGCGGTGTGCCGTCGACCTGGGGGGCGGTGCCGAAGATGAACGCCATCGTCGCCAGGGTGACGGCCATCCCGCTCGAGCCGATCAGCAGCAGCGGCTTTCGGCCGATCTTGTCGATCAGGGCGATCGCGACCAACGTGGTCGCGATGTTGACGATGGAGGTGATCACCGTGATGGTGAAGGCCCTGCTCTCGTCGAAGCCGACGGCCTCCCAAAGCACGTTGGAGTAGTAGAAGATCACGTTGATGCCGACGAACTGCTGGAAGATCGACAGACCGAGGCCGACCCAGACGATGCCGTAGATGCCGCCGGCCGGCTTGCGCAGATCCCGCCACGACGGTTTGGTCTCGCCGGCCAGAGTGCCCTGGATCCGGTCGATGGTGATCTCGAGGTTCTTCTCCCCCAGCAGCATCGTGAGGACCTTGCGGGCCTCGGGGATGCGGTGCCGGGCGATCAGGTAGCGCGGCGACTCGGGGATGGTGTAGGCCAGCAGGCCGTAGACGACGGCGGGGATCGCCATCATGAGGAACATCCAGCGCCACGCCTCCAGACCGAGCCACAGTTCGTTGGCCGCGCCGCCGGCCAGATGGGCGAGCAGGAAGTCGATGGCCAGGGAGACGAAGATGCCGGTCACGATGGCCAGTTGCTGCAGCGAACCGAGCCGGCCGCGGATCCGCGCCGGGGAGGTCTCGGCGATGTAGGCCGGGGCGATCACCGAGGCGACCCCGACGCCGATGCCGCCGACGATCCGGAAGATCACGATCATCTCGATGTTGGCCGCCAGCCCGGTACCCAGAGCGCTGATGAAGAACAGCACGGCGGCGATCTTCATCACCGCCAGCCGGCCGATCCGGTCGGCCAGCCGACCGGCGGTCATGGCCCCGGCGGCGGCGCCCAGCAGGGCCGAGGCCACCGCGAACCCCAGCGAGGCGTTGTTGATGTCGAAGTAGCCCTGGATCGAGGAGACCGCGCCGTTGATGACCGCGCTGTCGTAGCCGAAGAGGAACCCGCCGAGCGCGGCCACCGAGGCGATGCGGACCGCGCCGCGGCCGGAGAAGTCGTCATCGTCGAACACCGACGGCACGTCGCTGCTGGGTCCCTGCCCGGCCATCCGATTCCCCTAACGTCAGGTGAACAAGGGTCGATCCACCATGTCACAGTCCGGCCTTCGGTGGCCCGGATTCGGGCTCAGGCGGTTTGCCAGCCTGACCCGGACCGGAGTTCGTCGAAGATTCCACGCAGGGTGGCGACGTCCAGCCCGGCGAGGGTGGCCCGGTGCCGCCGCCGCGCGGAGACCGGCACATCGACGTCATTGGGCACCACCAGCACTGGGCAGCCGGCACCCTCGGCGGCGTCGGCCCCGGTAACCGAGTCCTCCACCGCCAGACATTCGCCGGGCAGCAGATTCAGCAGGGCGGCGCCCTGGCGGTAGGGGTCCGGAGCGGGCTTACCGGCCACCACCTCGTCACCGCAGACGCTGGCCGTGAAGTAGTGCCGTCCGATGCTGTTCAGCGCGCGCTCGGTCAGCGACCGCCTGGTGTTGGTCACCAGGGCCATCGGCACGTCCGCCTCGACAAGGGCGTCGAGCAACTCGCGGGCGCCGGGACACCACGGCAGGCCCGCATCGAAGAGCTCACCGGCGTAGTCGTGCAGCCAGTCGGCGTCAGCGGCCATCCCGGCCGGATCGGGGTCCAGGCCGAGATCGTCGTAGACGATCCGCATGACCCCCTCGGCCGACCCGCCGACCGTGGCCGCCCGCACCTGCGGCGTCAGTTCGCCACCCAGGCGGGAGTACAACTCGTTCAGGGCGATGTCCCAGAGTTTCTCGGAATCCACCAGCGTGCCGTCCATGTCGAACAGCACAGCCCTCACGGGAGGATTCTGTCACGTGCCGGGGTTTCGACATCGAGACGTGTCAGACCCCGCGGCGATGCTGGGTCCATGACCGCCACCGACACCGCCACCGACAGCGATGCGACTCCCACAGCGCGCCTTGAGGTGTTGTTCGAGCAGTTGGCGGAGTCGGCCGGGCAGCGCAATGCGATTGACGGGCGGATCGTGGAGGTGGTCGCTGAGTTACGTACCGCGGTCGCCCTGGAGCCGCGCCCGGATCCGGAGCCGGGTCCCGACCTGCAGGCCTCGATCACCAAGACCTCCGGTGGGGGCGGGTTCGATTTCTGGCGGCCGCGCCTGCCACATGCGGAGTCGGCGACGCTGGAGGCCGCGCTGGGCGCGCATCGCGATGCGCTGCTCGCGGAGTGGCAGCGCGATCGGGAGAGCGGTGAGGCCGCCACCGATGAGCATCCGCCGATGCCGACGACGGTGGATGCGTTCTCACGGTTGGTCGAGACGGGGTGGGATGTTGAGGCCGCCCGTCGCCCGCACGGCCATCGCACCACAGTGGTGGTCCACCTCGACCTCGCCCAGCGGATCGGGGCGCTGCACCTGGGGCCGCTGCTCTCGCAGGGCGAGCGGCGGTACCTGACCTGTGATGCCAGTTGCGAAGTGTGGTTCGAACGCCCGGGCCTCAGTCCTCCGGGTTGTATCCCAGGTTGGGACCCAGCCAGCGTTCGGCCTCCTGCAGCGTCCAGCCCTTGCGCCGCGCGTAGTCGGCGACCTGATCCTGGGCGAGCCTTCCGACCACGAAGTACTGCGACTGCGGGTGGGCGAAGTACCAGCCGCTGACGGCGGCGCCCGGCCACATCGCCATCGACTCGGTCAACTCGATACCGGTGCGCTCGGTGACGTCGAGCATCTCGAACAGCGTCGACTTCTCGGTGTGCTCGGGGCAGGCCGGGTAGCCCGGTGCGGGACGGATGCCGACATACCTCTCGCCGATGAGGGCCTCGTTGTCGAGGTGCTCGTCGGGCTGGTAGCCCCAGAACTCGGTGCGGACCCGCTGGTGCATCCGTTCGGCGAAGGCCTCGGCCAACCGGTCGGCGAGCGACTCCAGCAGGATCGCGCTGTAGTCGTCGTGGGCTTCCTTGAACTCGGTCACCTTGTCGTGGCTGCCCAGTCCCGCGGTGACCGCGAAGGCGCCGATGTAGTCGGCCAAGCCGGTGTCTTTGGGCGCGATGAAGTCGCCCAGCGACCGGTTCGGGATGCCGTCGCGGTGCCGGCCCTGCTGACGCAGGTTGTGCAGCGTGGTCAGCACCTCGGTGCGGGCCTGGTCGGTGTAGACCTCGACATCGTCGCCGACGGCGTTGGCACAGAAGAACCCGATCACGCCATTGGCGGTCAGCCACTTCTCCCCGATGATGGTGTCGAGCATGGTCTGTGCGTCGTTGTAGAGCTTGCGAGCGGTCTCACCGGTCGCCGGATTGTTGAGGATGTCGGGGAAGCGGCCCTTCATCTCCCAGGCGTTGAAGAACGGCTGCCAGTCGATGTACTCGCGCAACTCGGCGATGTCGTAGTCCAGGAACTCGCGGACCCCCAGACCCTGCGCCGGCGCCGGCGGGGTGTAGCCGTCCCAGTCGACAGGCGTCCGGTTGGCACGGGCCTTCTCCAGCGTCAGCATCGGCCGTTCGTTCTTCTGCGCGTGCCTCTCCCGCAGCGACGCGTAATCGGCCGCGGTGGCCTCCAGCAGCCCGGGACGCTGTTTGTCGTCGAGCAGCGCCGCGGCGACCGGCACCGACCGGGAGGCGTCCTTGACCCACACCACCGGACCGCTGCGGCGCGGCGCGATCTTCACCGCCGTGTGCGCGCGGGAGGTGGTCGCGCCGCCGATCAGCAGCGGAATCCGCATCCCCCTGCGTTCCATCTCGACGGCGACGTTGACCATCTCGTCCAACGACGGGGTGATCAGGCCGGACAGCCCGATGATGTCGGCGTCGTACTCCTCGGCCGCCGCCAGAATCTTCTCGCCGGGCACCATCACACCGAGGTCGATCACCTCGAAGTTGTTGCACTGCAGGACCACCCCGACGATGTTCTTGCCGATGTCATGCACGTCGCCCTTGACGGTCGCCATGATGATGGTGCCGTTGGTGTCCTTGCCCGTGTCCCCCTCGGCCTTCTCCGCCTCGATGAACGGAAGCAGATAGGCGACGGCCTTCTTCATCACCCGGGCCGACTTCACCACCTGGGGCAGGAACATCTTGCCCGCCCCGAACAGGTCGCCGACCACGTTCATCCCGTCCATCAGCGGACCCTCGATCACCTCGATCGGCCGGCCGCCGGCGTTGGCGATCTCGGCCCGCAACTCCTCGGTGTCGTCGTCGACGTGGGCGTCGATGCCCTTGACCAGGGCGTGGGTGATCCGCTCCCGCACCGGAAGGCTGCGCCACTCGGCCGCGGCCGGGTCGGCCGGGGCCTGCCCCGAGGTGTTGAACCGTTCGGCGATCTCCAGGAGCCGTTCGGTCGCGTCCTCGCGACGGTTCAGTACGACATCGGTGATCCGCTCCCGCAGTTCGGGGTCGATCGAGTCGTAGGGCACCAGCGCGCCCGCGTTGACGATGCCCATGTCCAGTCCGGCCCTGATGGCGTGGAACAGGAACACCGCATGGATCGCCTCACGGACGGGGTTGTTGCCGCGGAAGGAGAACGAGACGTTGGAGATGCCGCCGGAGATGTGCACCCCCGGGAGGTTCTCCTTGATCCATGCGCAGGCCTCGATGAAGTCGGTCCCGTAGGTCGCGTGCTCCTCGATACCCGTGGCCAGTGCGAACACGTTCGGGTCGAAGATGATGTCCTCGGCGGGGAAACCGACCTCCCCGGTCAGGATCCGGTAGGCGCGGCCACAGATCTCCTTGCGCCGCTCCAGGTTGTCCGCCTGCCCGGCCTCGTCGAAGGCCATCACCACGACGGCGGCTCCGTACTTGCGGCAGAGCCGGGCCTCCCGGACGAACTTCTCCTCGCCCTCCTTCAGCGAGATCGAGTTGACGATCGGCTTGCCCTGCACGTTCTTCAAACCGGTTTCGATGACTTCCCATTTCGAGGAGTCGATCATCACCGGAACGCGGCTGATATCGGGTTCGGCCGCGATCAGCTTGGTGAACCGGTCCATGGCGGCGACGCCGTCGATCATGCCCTCGTCCATGTTGATGTCGATGATCTGCGCACCGACCTCGACCTGCTGCAGCGCCACCGACAGCGCGGTGTCGTAGTCCTCGGCCTTGATCAGGTTTCGGAACCGGGCCGAGCCGGTGATGTTGGTGCGCTCCCCGATGTTGACGAACAGCGAGTCACCGGTGATGTTCAGCGGCTCCAGACCGGAGAGGCGGGTGGCGATCTCGATCCGCGGCACCGGGCGCGGCGGAGTGCCCTGCACCGCGGCCGCGATCTCGGCGATGTGGGCCGGCGTCGTCCCGCAGCAGCCGCCGACGAGGTTGACCAGACCCTCCCTGGCGAACTCGGCGAGGTATCCGGCCTGACGCTCAGGGGACTCGTCGTACTCGCCGAAGGCGTTGGGCAGGCCGGCGTTGGGGTAGCAGGAGACGAAGGTGTCGGCGATCCGCGACATCTCGGCGATGTAGGGCCGCATCTCCGGCGCGCCCAGGGCGCAGTTCAGGCCGACCGCGATCGGCTCGGCGTGCCTGATCGAGTTCCAGAAGGCCTCGGTGACCTGGCCGGACAATGTCCGCCCGGAGGCGTCGGTGATGGTGCCGGAGATGATCACCGGCCACCGGCGGCCCCGGTCGGCGAACAGCGTCTTGATGGCGAACACCGCCGCCTTGGCGTTGAGCGTGTCGAAGATCGTCTCGACGATGAGCAGGTCGGCGCCACCGTCGACCAGGCCGGTCGCGGCCTCCAGGTAGGCGGCCACCAACTGGTCGTAGGAGACGTTGCGGGCGCCGGGGTCGTTGACGTCCGGCGAGATCGACGCGGTGCGCGTCGTCGGCCCGATCGCGCCGGCGACGTAGCGGGGCTTCTCGGCACTGCCGAACTCGTCACACGCCTTGCGGGCCAGCGCCGCACCGGCGTAGTTCAGCTCGTAACCCAGTTCCTCCATCCCGTAGTCGGACAGCGAGACCGCGTTGGCGTTGAACGTGTTGGTCTCCAGGATCTCCGCACCGGCCTGGAGGTACTCCCGATGGATTCCCTCGATGATGTGCGGCTGGGTCAGGGTGAGAAGGTCGTTGTTGCCCACCAGGTCCCTGGGCCAGTCCTTGAAGCGCTCGCCTCGGTAGCCGGCCTCGTCGGGCCGGTCCCGCTGGATCGCCGTGCCCATCGCACCGTCGATCACCATGATCCGGCGACCAAGGGTCGCTGTCAGTTCGTCGGTGCAATCCGGTCGGATATTTGCCACAAAGGTACTCATCCGGCTCCTTCCTCGACGGAAGGCGTCCTTGCACTTTGCCGAGCGTGGCGGAAGCGGGCGAACCCGAAACCGTTGCAACGCCTCTCGACGTCGAGCAGTCTACGCCGTCACCCTGCGGTGGAGCCACTCCGCGACGGGCCGCTGCTATCGGACTCGTGGCAGCCGGGCAGGGCTTAGGCTGGAGAGGTGACCACGTGGACTTTCAGCGGCTCGGCGGGCCCTGAACTGCCGGAACTCCACAACACCATCATCGTCGCGGCCTTCGAGGGCTGGAACGACGCCGGCGACGCCGCCAGCGATGCCCTGGAGCACCTCGAGGCCATCTGGGAGGCTCAGCCGATTCTGGAGATCGACGATGAGGCCTATTACGACTACCAGGTGAACCGGCCGGTGATCCGGCAGGTCGACGGGGTCACCCGGGAACTGGTCTGGCCCTCGATGCAGATCTCCTACTGCCGGCCGCCGGGGTCCTCGCGCGACATCGTGCTGATGCACGGGGTGGAGCCCAACATGCGCTGGCGCAGCTTCTGCGCTGAGTTGCTCACCATCGCCGACAAGCTCAACGTCGACACCGTCGTCATCCTCGGGGCGTTGCTGGCCGACACCCCCCACACCCGCCCGGTGCCGGTCTCCGGGGCGGCCTACTCCCCCGAGTCGGCCCAGTTGTTCGGCCTGCAGGAATCGCGCTACGAGGGGCCCACCGGAATCGCCGGGGTGTTCCAGGACGCCTGCGTGGCCGCGGGCATCCCCGCGGTCACCTTCTGGGCGGCGGTGCCGCACTACGTCTCCCAGCCGCCGAACCCGAAGGCCACCGTCGCGCTGCTGCGCCGGGTCGAGGAGGTGCTCGACATCGAGGTGCCGCTCGGTGACCTGCCGGCCCAGGCCGAGGAGTGGGAGCAGGCGATCACCGAGATGACCGCCGAGGACGAGGAGATCGCCGACTACGTCGCCGGCCTGGAGGCCCGCGGCGATGCCGAGGTCGACGTCAACGAGGCGCTGTCGAAGGTGGACGGCGACGCGCTGGCCGCCGAGTTCGAGCGCTACCTGCGCCGCCGCGGACGCTGACCGTCGTCGGCGCGGTGCGATACCGTGCTGGCATGCGACTTGCCCTGGACGACGCCGATCTGGCATTCCGAGACGAACTGCGGGATTTCTTCAGCAGCAAGATTCCGGCCGACATCCGCGAACGGGCGCGCAACGAGGACCTGCGGTACCCCGATGACCTGATCACCGCCCAGCGGATCCTCAACGAGGCCGGGCTGGCGGTACCCAACTGGCCGGTCGAGTGGGGCGGGAAGGACTGGACCCCCCTGCAGCGCCAGATCTGGGCCGAGGAACTGCGGCTGGCCAGCGTTCCCGAGCCGCTGGCGTTCAACGCCGGGATGGTGGGCCCGGTGATCGCGCAGTTCGGCTCCCAGGAGCTCAAGCAGCGCTTCCTGCCGCCCACCGCCAACCTCGACATCTGGTGGTGCCAGGGCTTCTCCGAACCCGAGGCCGGCTCGGACCTGGCCAGCCTGCGCACCACCGCGGTGCGCGACGGCGACCACTACGTCATCAACGGGCAGAAGACCTGGACCACGCTGGGCCAGTTCGCGGACTGGATCTTCCTACTGGCTCGTACCGATCCGGACGCCCCGAAGAAACAGGCCGGCATCTCCTTCATCCTGGCCGAGATGTCCACGCCGGGGATCACGGTTCGCCCGATCAAGCTGATCGACGGCAGCTACGAGGTCAACGAGGTCTGGTTCGAAGACGTCCGGGTGCCCGCCGACCAGCTGGTCGGTGAGGAGAACGCCGGATGGAGCTACGCCAAGTTCCTGCTGTCCAACGAGCGCTCCGGTATCGCCCGGGTGGGCACCACCAAGGTCTGGCTGACCGAGGTCAAGGAGCGGGCGGCCAAGACCGCGCTGGGCTCGGGAACGCTGATGGACGACCCGTTGTTCGCCGCCCGCGTCGCAGAGGTCGAGAACGAGCTGTTGGCACTGGAACTCACCCAGCTCCGGGTCAGCGGCGACGAGGCCGGCGGAAAGCCCAATCCCGCGTCGTCGATCCTCAAGCTGCGCGGCACCCAGTTGCAGCAGGCGGTCACCGATCTGTTGGTGGAGGTGGCCGGTCCGGACTCGCTGCCCTTCGACGCCGGACCCGGCGTCGACTCGCCCACCTGGGCCCAGCACGCCGCGCCGCGCTACCTCAACTTCCGCAAGGCCTCCATCTACGGCGGCAGCAACGAGGTGCAGCGCACCATCATTTCCTCGACCATCCTCGGTCTGTGAGGGGCCGCTCATGAACTTCGAACTCAGCGACGAACAGCAACTGCTCGCCGACACCACCCGCGAGGTGCTCTCCGCCGGCTATGACACCGAGAAGCGGAACAAGGTCATCGATTCCGACCTCGGCTGGAGCCGGGAAGTCTGGGGCCAGCTGGCCGAGATCGGCATCCTGGGCCTGGGGTTCGACGAGGACTCCGGCCCGACCGAGGTCATGGTCGTCATGACCGAGATCGGACGCCGGCTGGCGCCTGAGCCGGTCGCGGCGGCGGCATTGGTTCCCGGGGCGGTGATCGCCGCGCACGGCTCGGCCGAACAACGCGCACTGCTCGACGAGGTGGCTGCCGGTGAGCGGCTGCTGGCGTTCGCGCACACCGAGCCGGGGCGGCGCGGGTCAGACGAATTAGCGACGCGCGCAACCGAACAGGGCGGCGGTTGGACTGTCAGCGGGCACAAGAACCCGGTGCTGGCCGGGGACTGCGCCGACACCCTGATCGTCACCGCGGCGCTGCCCGGCGGCGGGGCGGGGATGTTCCTGGTGGACGCATCCGGAGGAGGAACGGCGGTGACCCGGCACGGCTACCGGACGTTCGACGGACTCCGCGGCGCCGACGTCGTTCTCGACGGTGCGGCGGCCGAGCCGCTCGGCGCCGGTGGGGATGCCGCCGAGGCCATCGAGGCCGCGGTGATCAGGTTCCAGTCGGCGCTGTGCTCCGAGGCGGTCGGTGCGATGGGCGAGTCGCTGCGGCTGACCACCGACTACCTGAAGACCCGCAAGCAGTTCGGCGTCCCGCTCAAGACGTTCCAGACCCTCACCCAGCGCGCCGCCGACATGTACGTCTCGCTGGAGTTGGCCCGCAGCATGAGCTACTACCTTGGGGTGTCGGTGGCCGACGGCCGGTTCGACCACCTGGTGGCCGCCCGGGCCAAGCTGCAGATCGGCCGCTCGGGCAAGCACATCGCCGAGGAGTCCATCCAGTTGCACGGCGGGATCGGGGTGACCGCGGAGTACCCGATCGCGCACTACGCCGCCCGCCTGACCGCGATCGAGCAGACCTTCGGCTCGTCGACCGACCAGCTGCGCTATCTGGTCAGCCAGGTCGGCGGGTACGGAACCGCGACTCTCTAGGCCACCGCTCCGCTGATGCCGGAGCGAAAGCAGCATCGGCGCTCAGCTGACCCTTACCAGCTTCGGCGCCTGCCAAACTCCTTCCAGCGCTTCGGGTTTGGGCCAGTACAGTCGCAGAAAAATGGTGAAGGGGCCGGCCGGTGACGGCAGCCAGTTGGCCTCCCTGTTCGCGCCGGGCGAGGTGTGCTGGACGTGGATCGTCAATCCGCCGTCCGGATCGCGCACCAGATCGGGCAACATCGGGCTGTTGATCAGGTAGCGGTCTATCGGGTTGTCCACCAGCAGGCTCTCCGGCATCCGGTACATCGTCACCGACCAGAACGCGTTCACCGGCGGCAGCTGGTTCGGCGCGAAGGTCAACGTGTAATCGTGGGCCCCGTCAAGGGGCGCCCCGTCGGCATCGGTGGACAGCACCGGATACATCGCCTCTTCTGCGGAGTTCGCGTAGATGCCGACCACGGCGCCGGCCATCCGATACAGATAGTTGGAGCCGAGTTGCTCTGCACTGCCGAACATCTGGCTCATCGTCACCTCGCCGGTGTCGATCTTCGCCTTTTTCAGGGCATCGAAATCAGCCCACGCGTCGGCCATCCCGGCCCGCAGAGCGTCAGCCACCTCGGCACTCAGCGAACCGGAGTCGAACGTGCCCTCCCCGGTGAGTCCGATGGCGGCGAACCGGGCGCGCACATCGCTCTCGCAGTCTTTCACCGGCGCGAAACCGAACTGGAAGTCCAGTAGGTCGAAGAACCGTAGTGAGGTCTTCTGATCCTGCGGTGTCAGTGGCGCCGGCCAGTCGACCGGCGGCGGGACTGCCGGCGGCGAGCCGTCAGTGAACTCGGAGAGTCCCTGCGCCCGGTAGCCGGACTGAATTTTGGAGACGTTGACCAGGTCATCGGGAGAGAACAACTGAGTGCGGTATGCCACCTGAACGAATTCCGTATCTGCGTGGATGATCTCGGTGATCGCATCAGGCTTGCGGCCCTGCCACCCCGGGCCGGCCAGAAGATAGGCTCCGCCGTTGTTGCCCGTGGTCCGGCTGCCGACATAGGCGAAATTGGCGGTGTAACCGTCGATGAACTGCAGCGAGTAGTACCGGTCGGAGCCGATCGGCGGGACCAGCAGCACCACCGGTTCAGCCCGCAGGTCCGCCGCCAGCATCGAATAAGGAGTGTCGGAGTTCGCGGTCTGGATGGTGGTATCGGCGGGGGTGAAGACCCGGGCCACACTGTGCACCTGGTTCCACCGCCCCTTGTACTCGGGACTGGCCGAGTCGATGTAGTAGGAGTGCTGCACGCGGTAGCTGTCGACCATGGGGAAGCCATAGATGTAGGCCTCGCGAGCGATCTCGCGGACTTGCTCGGGGCTCATCGGTCCGGCACTACGGTTTCAGACCCGCGCCTTCTCTCCATGCCGTGCAAGCCTACAGTTGCACACCCAGCAACGCGTCGACCGCGGCGGCCACCAGGCCGGGGGCGGTGCTGTCGTGTCCACCGAACTCCTCGGCGTCGGCGACCCAGCCGTCAACGGCGGCAAGCGCTTTCGGGGTATCAAGATCGTCGGCGAGGTAGCGCCGCAGCCGGGCGATCAGGTCGCCGGCCTCCGGGCCGGCAGGCTGCCGGGCCATGTCGCGCCAGCGGTGCAGCCGCGAGGTGGCCTCGGCGAGCACCTGATCACTCCAGAACCGGTCGCCGCGGTAGTGCCCGGCCAGCAGGCCCAACCGGATGGCGGCCGGTTCCACCCCCTGCGAGCGCAGCCGGGACACCAGAACGAGGTTGCCACGGCTCTTGGACATCTTGTGACCGTCCCAGCCGATCATCCCGGCGTGGACATAGTGCCGGGCGAACCTGCGCTGGCCGGTGAGGCTCTCGGCGTGCGCCGCGGAGAACTCGTGGTGGGGGAAGATGAGATCGCTACCGCCGCCCTGGACATCGAATCCGAAACCGATGCGGCTCAACGCGATCGCCGCACACTCCACATGCCAACCGGGACGGCCGGGGCCGAACGGCGCCGGCCAGCTGGGCTCATCGGGCCGGCGGGCGCGCCAGAGCAGGGCGTCGAGCGGGTTGGCCTTGCCGTCACGCTGCGGGTCTCCCCCTCGTTCGGCGAACAGCCGCGCCATGGTCTCGCCGTCGTAGTTCGACTCGTAGCCGAATTGGACGGTAGCGTCGGACCGGAAGTAGACGTCGGGATGCTCGGCGTCGTCAACGATGTAGGCCGCCCCGGCGGCCAGCAGCTTCTCGACGACCTCCACGACCTCGTCGATGGCGTCGGTGGCCGCCACGTAGTCCTGCGGCGGGAGGACCCGCAGCGCGGCCATGTCCTGGCGGAACAACTCGGTCTCGCGGTCACCCAGCGCGCGCCAGTCCACCCCGTCACGCCGGGCGCGTTCGAACAGCGGATCGTCGACGTCGGTCACGTTCTGCACGTAGTGCACCCGGTGGCCGTTGTCCCGCCAGATCCGGTTGACCAGATCGAATGTCAGGTAGGTGGCGGCATGGCCCAGGTGGGTCGCGTCATAGGGGGTGATCCCGCAGACGTAGATGGTGGCCGTGGGACCCGGAGCGGTCGGTCGAACCTGCCGGTCCGCGGTGTCGTAGAGCCGCAAACCCGGCCCCCCACCGGGCAGTTCGGGGATGTCGACGGCCGGCCACGACCGCATGTCAGCCGGCCAGCCGCATGGCGTCGAGCAGGAGTCCGGCGATGTCGGGCCGGCACATCAGCAGATCGGGCAGGTAGGGGTCGGGCTGGTTGTACCGCAGTGGTGAGCCGTCGAGCCGGGTCGCGTGCAGCCCCGCGGCCTGCACGACGCCGGCGGGCGCCGCGGAGTCCCACTCCCATTGCCCTCCGGCGTGGATGTAGGCGTCGGCGTCACCGCGAACGACCGACATGGCCTTGGCCCCGGCCGAGCCGATGCCGACGAATTCGATGTCGAGCCGGTCCCGCAACAGCCACAGCACCGCCGGCGGACGGTTGGCGCTGGCGGTGATGCGGATCGGGCCGGTGCGCCGGGGGGCCGCCGGGGGCGCCACGGTGTCGCTGCGGTGCACCTCGCCGAGGGCCGGAAGGGCCACCGCGGCGTCGGTGATCATCCCTTCCCCGTCTGCCCCGGGCGTACGCTGCCACAACGCCACGTGGACCGCCCAGTCCTGCCGGTGCGGAAGCGAGAACTCCCGGGTCCCGTCGAGCGGGTCAATGATCCACACCCGGTCGGCCCGCAGCCGCGCCAGATCGTCGTGGGCCTCCTCGGAGAGCACCGCGTCCCCGGGGCGCTCGGCCCGCAGGCGGCGCAGCAGCAGATCGTTGGCATGCACATCGCCGGCCTCCCCCAGCGCCGGGGGAAACCCGTGACCGACCTGCTCCCGGACCGCGAGCAGCAGCCGGCCGGCCTCCTCGGCCAGGTCGGCGGCCAACTCCGCGTCGGTGCGACTCACCCCGCCAGTATCGCTGACCGCGCCAATGGCCCACTGTGGTGCCCCGGCGGCTAGATTGCTGCCATGCGCATCGTGGTGGCATTGGGAGCCTGCGCCGCACTGGCCCTGCCCCTGAGTCTGGGCGGCTGCAGCAGGGCCGAAGCCGCCGACCCGTTCACCGGCACGGCCTGGCAGCTCGTCAGCATCGAGTCGATGGCGCCCGACGAGCGGCCCAGCACCACCATCGACGACCCGTCCGCCTACACCGTGGACTTCGGCGGGGACGGCCGGGCGGCGTTCCGGATCGACTGCAACCGCGGCAGCGCGACGTGGACATTCGTTCCAGCCGCCGCCGATTCGGGATCGCTGAGCTTCGGCCCGGTCGCGATGACCAGAATGGCCTGCCGGCAGCCTTCCGTCGACGCGGAGGTCGCCGCGGCACTCGGCAGGGTGCGGTCCTATCTGCTCTCCGACGGACTGCTGCATCTGTCGACCGAGGCCGACGGCGGCGTCATGCACTGGCGTCCGCAGGAGTAACCGTCCGCTCAGAAGGCCGGCCAGGGCAGCGGCCGGCGGCCGTCGGGCCCGGGCATGACCGGCTCTTCCAGCAGGGCACGCACCCGCCGGCGCAGCGCCGCCAGTTCGGCCTCGGTGATGTGCGCCGCCAGCGCGCCGCCCAGGGCGCCGTCGAGCTGCCCGTCGAGAACGGCCAGCGCGCGCAGGGTTTCGTCGTCGATCCGGGTGCCCGCCCAGCCCCACAGCACCGTCCGGAGCTTGTCGTGGGTGTGCAGGGAGACTCCGTGGTCGACGCCGTAGACCCGGCCGTCGGCACCGGCCAGGATGTGGCCGCCCTTGCGGTCGGCGTTGTTGACGATCACGTCGAACACCGCCATCCGGCGCAACCCCGGGTCGTCGGCGTGGACCAGAGCGACCTCGCCGCCGGAGTAGTCGTAGGCGGTGAGCACGCACAGGTATTCCGCCGGAACGGCGTCGGACGGGCACAGCTCGACAAGCCCCGGGCCGCCGCCGTCCTCCCCGTCCTTCTGGTCGACCCACAGCTGCACCATGCCCGAGCCCGCCGGTCCGTCACGAATAATGGTGTGCGGCACGATATCCCAACCCAGGGATGCCGAGATCAGATAGGAACCGTACTCCCGGCCGGCGAGCGTGCCGTCGGGAAAGTCCCACAGCGGCTGCTCACCGGCGACCGGTTTGTACACGCACCGGACCGTGACACCCTCCTCGCCGTCCTCGTCCTGCCCCAGCCGGGCCTCGCACAGGTAGGTGGCGTTGCTCGCCGAGCGGATCCGGCCCACGACCTGCAGGTCACCGGCGCGCAGGGCGTCGAGCCGGGCGTCGGCCGCGGTCACGGTTCGAGATCGTCGCCGGAGCCCAGCAGCCCGCCCCGGCGGTATCCGTTGCTGCGCGGACAAAGATGGCCCTCGGGGTCCAGGGGTTCCTCGCACAGCGGGCACGGCGGCCGGCCCGCCGAGATGACCTGTTGGGACCGCGCGGCGAACTGCTGGGCGGACTCCGGCGAGAGGAACACCCGCACCGCGTCGGGGCCCTCCTCGGCGTCGTCGAGGATCACCGAGGCGTCGAACTCGGTGTCGGAGACCGCCAGCAGCTCGACCACCACACTCTGGGCCTCGGCGTCCCAGCCCAGGCCCATCGTGCCCACCCGGAACTCGGCGTCCACCGGCGTGATCAGCGGATCGGTGTCATCGACGTCGGCCTCCGGCGGCAGCGGGGTGCCGAACCGCCGGTTGACCTCGGTGAGCAGGGCGCCGATCCGGTCGGCCAACATGGCGACCTGCTGCTTCTCGCACATCACCGAGATCACCCGCTTGTCGTGCGCCGCCTGCAGATAGAACGTGCGGTTACCGGGCTGACCCACCGTCCCGGCGACGAACCGGTCGGGGGTGCGGAAGACGTGGATTGCGCGGGCCATGGTCTCCTCCAAAATACCGGGGCGGGGCCGGGTCGCCGGATCAGTCGGTCGAACCGCCCACCACCGCGTCGGTCGCTCCCCCGGTCGGGCCCGGCGGGGGCGCGGTGAGCGACGATGCCAACCGTGCGCCGGTGTGGTTGACGTGCAAGACGAACGGCCGCAGCGGGGTGTAGCGGATCACGCTCATCGAGGCCGGGTCTGCGGTGATCCGCTGGAAGCTGTCCAGGTGGGCGCCGAGGGCGTCGGCGACGACGGCTTTGATCACGTCGCCGTGGGTGCAGGCCAACCACAGCGCATCCCCGCCGTGCTCCTCGGCCAGCCGGCGGTCGTGGTCACGGATGGCGGCCACGGCACGGGCCTGAACCTCGGCCAGCCCCTCCCCGCCCGGGAAGACCGCCGCGCTGGGTTGCTGCTGGACGACCTTCCAGAGCGGCTCCTTGACCAGTTCACCCAGCTCCCGGCCGGTCCACTGGCCGTAGTCGACCTCGGCGAGGCGCTCGTCGACCAGCGGGGTCAGGCCCAGCGCCCCGGCCACCGGTTCCAGGGTGAGCCGGCAGCGCAGCATCGGCGAACGCACCAGTGCCCGGATCTGCAGACCATCGAGCCGCTCGACAAGTTCGGCGGCCTGGAGGCGGCCCTTCTCGTCGAGTTCGACACCCTCGGCGCGGCCTGCGAGAGTCTTGGCGGTGTTGGACGTCGACCGTCCGTGTCGCAGCAGGATGACGGTCACCGGAACCTCCTCATGCCGGCCCTCATGCCGGCCCTCATGCGGGGGCCACCACCCCAGCGCTCAGCAGTCCGAGCACCACCAGCGACAGGGCCACGCGGTAGCCGACGAACCAGTACATGGCGTGATGGGCCAGGAAGCGCAACAGCCAGGCGATGGCGGCGTAGCCGACGACGAACGTGATCAGCACCGACACCAGCAACTGCACGCCGGTGGCGCTCATACCCTCCAGCACCGGGTGGAAGGCGTCGGGCAGGGAGAACAGACCGGAGGCGAAGACCGCCGGGATCGCCAGCAGGAAGCCGAACCGCGCCGCCAGCGGCCGGTCCATGCCCAGGAACAACCCGGCGCTGATCGTCGCCCCCGACCGTGACACCCCGGGCACCAGGGCCAGACACTGGGCCAGGCCTACCAGCAGACCGTCACGCCACGTCAGCTGGCCGGCGTGGCGGTTCTGCCGGCTGAAGTACTCCGCGGCGGCGATGACCGCGGAGAACACCAGCATCGCGGTCGCGATCAGCCACAGGTTGCGGGCCTCGGAGCGGATGGTGTCCCGGAAGACGAACCCGATCACGCCGATGGGGATCGTGCCGATGATCACGTACCAGCCCATCCGGTAGTCGACGTCGTCGCGGTGAGCCGGGGCGAACAGACCGCGGAACCAGGCTCTGGCGATCCGGGCGATGTCCCGGGCGAAGTAGACCAGTACGGCGGCCTCCGTGCCCAGCTGGGACACCGCGGTGAAGGATGCGCCGGCGTCACCGTCGAAGAACAGCCGCGAGACGATCGCCAGGTGGCCCGAGGAGGAGATCGGCAGGAACTCGGTGAGCCCCTGGACCACGGACAGGGCGATGACCTGCAGCCAGGACATCGACGCCGCTTCCACGCCGACGACCGTACTAGGCGGGGTCGGGCCGCCGGCTCAGCGCGGCGGCCGGGGCGTCTCCTCGGCCGCGGCGACGGCGTCGCGCACGGCTGCGGCCAGGCTGCGCGGGTCATCGAGGTCGAGGTCGGTCAGGGGGCGTTGCCCGGTGGCCACCACGTCCTCGGGCTGCGGGACCGGACCGGCCAGCCGCGGGCGGTAGATCTCGACGACCAGCTGCCCGCGGTGGACGTGGAACGAGAAGGCGCGCCCGTCGCCAACCCGGCCGAAGCCGCTGGCGAACAGGCCCGTGGTGAGATCCTCGATGACGAACTCGTCCGCTCCGGATGCCCGCGCGTCCTCCAACATCACCCACCACCATAACGGCGGTTACGCCCTGGGGCGGCCGATCCGCCCAGGCCCGCCGGGTCGGCGCCCCCCTAAACTCGACCCACCGCGTCGGACCACACCCAGGGAGTCATCCTTGCCCCAGCACACCTCTCGAGCCCGACGTGGTCCCGCCGGGTTACCGGCCTCGGTGACGGCGTCTGCGGCGGCACTCCTGGTGGCCGCTTCGGCGGCGGCCGGGTGCTCCTCGGAGTCCGTCCTGGATGTCCGGCCGCCGACCATCGAGACGGCCCGGCCGGCGCTGTCGCCGCCTCCGGCGAGCGCCCCGGCCGGCCGGGTCCTACGACTGGACGGGCGTGCCCGGTCGGCGCTGTTCGACCCCGCCACCGCGACCCTGGCCGTGCTGAACTCCGCCGACGGTTCGCAGCCGGCGGCCGACACCGTCGTTCTCCTGGGTGACTCGGCGCCGCCCCGAACCGTGCGACTGCCCGCCCCGGTTGAGGCCCTCACCGGCGACGGCCGGGGCACGGCCTACGCGGCGGCCCGGGGCGCAGTGGTGACGGTGGACCTGGCCGACGGCACCGCGACCCGCAGGGAGATTCCCGGCCACGGTGACACCGACTTCACCGCTGTGGCGCGTCGTGCCGACGGCAGGCTCGTACTCGGCAGCGCCGCCGGCGCCGCCTACACCCTCACCCCGGAACTGGAGGTGGCCGAAGAGGCCGACGTCTTCGCCCGCGTCGACGCGATCGTCACCCAGGGCGACACCGCCGTGGTCCTCGACCGCGGCCAGACCTCGGTCACCGCCCTGGGCACCGATGGCGCGCCCGAGCAGGCGCTGCGAGCCGGTCTGGGCGCCACCACGATGGTGGCCGACCCGGCCGGCCGGGTGCTGGTCGCCGACACCCGGGGCGGGCAACTGCTGGTCTTCACCGTCGATCCGCTGATCGAACGGCAGGCGTATCCGGTTGGCGAGGCGCCGTACGGGCTCGCCGGTTCGGAGCGCTGGACCTGGGTCTCCCAGACCGCCGCGAACGCCGTCGTTGGCTACGATCTTGCTACCGGAATACCCGTGGAAAAGGTGCGATACCCGACCGTGCAGCAACCGAACTCGCTGGCCTTCGATGAAGCCTCGGACACCCTGTACGTGGTGTCGGGCTCGGGGGCCGGTGTCCAGGTGATCACCGGCGCCGGGGGCGGCCGATGAGCGGGGCGCGGCGGACAGGCCTGCCGGCGGCCTGGCAGGTGGACCTGTCCGAGGAGTACGAGTGGATCCCGCTGCGACTGCCGCCGGACGTGACCAGGGTCAGCGCGTCCACCCGGCTGGCGATCGAGGCCGAGTACCGCGGCTGGGAGCTGACCAGGGTTCGGTTGTACACCGACGGCAGCCGCCGGGTCTTGCTGCGGCGCAGGAAATCCCGGGGCGAGAACGCCTCGCCGACCGATCAGCCGGGACCGTGATGTACGAAGCGGTGCGGCGTGCCCTGTTCGCGGCGCCGCCGGAGCGGATCCACCATCTGGTGTTCGGCGCGCTGCGCGCCGCCACCGCCGCGGCACCGGCCCGCTCAGCGTTGCGCCGCGCCTTGGCCCCCACCGACCCCGTCCTGGCCAGCACCGTCTTCGGCGTGCGGTTTCCGGGGCCGTTGGGACTTGCCGCCGGTTTCGACAAGGATGGGCTGGGGCTGCGCACCTGGGGGGCGCTCGGCTTCGGCTACGCCGAGGTCGGGACGGTGACCGCGCGGCCCCAGCCGGGCAACCCGGCGCCGCGGCTGTTCCGGCTGCCCGCCGACCGCGCGCTGCTCAACCGGATGGGATTCAACAACTCCGGCGCGGGACGGCTGGCGCTGCGGCTGGCCCGGCATCCCGCCGACATCCCGATCGGGGTCAACATCGGAAAGTCCAAGGTGACACCACCGGATCAGGCCGCCCAGGACTACGCGGCCAGCGCCCGACTGCTCGGGCCGCTGGCCTGCTACCTGGTGGTCAACGTCAGCTCACCGAACACTCCGGGGCTGCGGGATCTGCAGGCGGTGGACTCGCTGCGACCGATTCTGTCCGCGGTGCTCGCCGAGACCTCCACCCCGGTTCTGGTCAAGATCGCCCCCGACCTCACCGACTCCGACATCGACGCCGTCGCCGATCTCGCCGTCGAACTCGGACTGGCGGGGATCGTGGCGACCAACACCACTGTCTCCCGCGCGGACCTGCGCACACCCGGCGTCGAAAGCCTTGGTCCGGGAGGGATTTCCGGACCCCCACTGGCCGCCCGATCGCTGCAGGTACTGCGCCGGTTGTCCAGCCGGGTCGGCGGCCGGCTGGTGTTGATCAGCGTCGGGGGCATCGAGGACGCCGACGACGCCTGGGAGCGGATCACCGCGGGCGCCGCACTGCTGCAGGGCTACACCGGCTTCGTCTACGGAGGCGGCCTGTGGGCCAAGCACATTCACGACGGACTCGCCCTGCGCCTGCGTGCGGCGGGTTTCGGCAGCCTGAGCGAGGCGGTCGGCTCGGCCTCAGCCTGAGCGAGGCGGTCGGCTCGGCCTCAGCCTGAGCGAGGCGGTCGGAGGTCAGTTCTGTTCATATGTTCCGTGGATGACCGCCCGGGCGATCGAGTTCATGAACAGGTTGAAACCCAGATAGGCCGGGGTCGCCTCCGCGCCGATGTCGAGCCGTTCGACCTTGACCGCGTGCACGGCGATGAAGTACCGGTGGTAGCCGTGCCCGGCCGGCGGGGCGGCGCCCACGTAGCGGCGCAGGCCGGCGTCATTGGGCAGGGTCAGCGCGTCCCCGGGCAGCAGCGAACCGTCGCCGGCGCCGGCCGGAAGTTCGGTCACCGTCGCGGGCAGGTTGGCCACCGCCCAGTGCCAGAAACCCGAGGCGGTCGGGGCGTCCGGATCGAAGACGGTGACGGCGAAGCTTCGGGTCTGCTCGGGAAACCCCGACCAGCTCAACTGCGGCGAGCGATCCTCGCCACCGGCCCCCATGATCCCGCTGACCTGGGCCCTGTTGAGAGGTTGGCCGTCGGTGACGTCGGCGCTGCTCAGGGTGAACCCCGGTAACGCCGGCAGGAAGTCATACGGGTTGTAGGGAAACGCCATCGTCGAAATTCCTCTCCTGGTTCATCTCCGGTCCGGATCAGCAGTTCATCAGAAAGTGCTCGAGCACCTCGGTGCCGAACTTCAGCGCGTCGACCGGGACCCGCTCGTCGACACCGTGGAACAGGGCCGCGAAGTCCAGGTCGGGCGGCAGCCGCAGGGGCGCGAAGCCGAAGCACCGGATGCCCAGCTTGGCAAAGGCCTTGGCATCGGTGCCGCCGGACATCATGTAGGGCACGGTGCGCGCCTCAGGATCGACCGCCACCAGGGCGGCGTTCATCGCATCAACCAGTTCACCGTCGAAGCTGGTCTCATAGGAGGGGAGTTCGGAGATCCACTCCCGGCTCACCCCGGGTCCGATCAACTCGTCGACCTCGCGCTCGAAAGCCGCCTGCCGTCCCGGCAGCACCCGGCAGTCCACCACCGCCTCGGCGGTGGCCGGGATGACGTTGGCCTTGTAGCCGGCCTTGAGCATGGTCGGGTTCGCGGTGTCACGCAACGTCGCCCCGACCGCCCGGGAGATCGGCCCCAGCTTCGCGATGAGACCTTCGAGATCCGCTGAGCGGAGGTCGATCTCGTAGCCCGTCTCCTCGGAGACCGCAGTCAGGAACTGCGCGACGGTGTCGGTCAGAACCATCGGGAACCGATGGCGCCCGAGTCGGGCGACCGCCTCCGCGACGGTGGTGACGGCATTCTCGTCGTGCACCATCGACCCGTGCCCGGCTCGGCCGGTCGCGGTCAGCCGCATCCACAGCAGACCTTTCTCGGCCGTTTCGATCAGATAGAGCCGCCGCTCTCCGCCGTCCTTGTGCGGCAGCGTGATCGAGAAACCGCCCACTTCGCCGACCGCCTCGCTGACACCCTCGAAGAGGTCGGGCCGATTGTCCACAAGCCAGTGCGCCCCGTAGTTGCCGCCGTGCTCCTCGTCGGCGACGAAGGCGAAGATCAGGTCCCGCGGCGGGACGGCGCCGGTTCGTTTGAACTCCCGGGCGACCGCCAGCATCATCCCGCACATGTCCTTCATGTCCACCGCTCCGCGACCCCACACGTAGCCGTCCGAGACCGCGCCGGAGAACGGGTGGACGCTCCAGTCGTCGGCCTGGGCGGGCACCACGTCGAGGTGGCCGTGGATCAGCAGCGCACCGCGGGACGGGTCGGCGCCGGGCAGCCGAACGAAGACATTGCCCCGGCCGGGGGCGCCGGACTCGAGGTACTCGGGCTGATAGCCGACCTCGGCGAGCTGCCCGGCGACCCACCGGGCGCACTCCGCCTCCCCCTTGGTGGTCTCCGGATCACCGGTGTTGGAGGTGTCGAACCGGATGAGGGCACTGACGAGTTCGACCACCTCGTCGACCGCGGTCGTCACAGGGTCAGGTCCTCTCTTCGCGCATCCTCGCGGTGGCCCTCGCACGCTGTTCCTTTCATACCTTGTCGGAGGTCCGGCCGCCCGATGTGGGTGACAGCGCGTGCCGCTGTTCCCAATTTCACCATTGGCAACAGCGACATCATGCGGTTTGATCGTCCAATGACCCGCCACCCGAGCGCGCTGGTGGCGCTGGCCTGCCTGGTCGCCGGATGCTCGACCACCGTCGGCGGCGCCGCGATGACCGCGCCAACGCCACCCCTGGTCGGCGCCGAGTCGCTGGACGCCGCGCTGCTGCCGGCCACCGAGGTGGGGGCGGCCCTCGGCGACGACGACCTCGTGGTCACCAGAGAAGTCGACAGCCCGTGGGACGACGGTGCCAGTTTCGCGGCCCGGTCGGTCGACGAGCCGGGCGTCGCCCGGCTGGACTGCCTGGCCATCGTCGGCGCCGCGCAGCGGGACGTCTACGCCGATGCGGGCTGGACCGATCTGCGCGGCCAGATTCTCCGCGAGCCGCCGAACGCGCCGGAGTGGTCGCATTTCGCGGTCCAGGCGGTGGTGCTGTTCCCCACCGCGGAGGCGGCCGCGGACTTCTACGCCACCGCGCGCCGGAGTTGGGCCGGGTGCGCCCAACGGCAGCTGGCCTACGCCCAGCAACTGGCGCCCGACCAGGTGTGGTCGGTCGGACCGGTGAGCACCGACAACGACGTTCTCACGGTGTCGCGGTCCCAGCGCGGCCCGCAACGGTGGTGGTGTCAGCGGGCGTTGAGAGTACACAGCAACGTCGCGGCCGATGTGGAGGCCTGCAGCCTGGACCGGCCCACCGCCGCCGCGGCGGCGATCGCCCATGCGATCGGAGACCGGCTCCCCGCTCCCTGAGCGGAGCCGCGGATCGCCGGCGGCGGTTTGGGATAGCCCGCGAGCATCCGATAGCCTTAGCTGCCCGATTCCCGGGCGCCCTGGTCCGAGTGGCGGAATGGCAGACGCGCTAGCTTGAGGTGCTAGTGCCCTATTAACGGGCGTGGGGGTTCAAGTCCCCCCTCGGACACCACATCGCGGCGATCGCAGGGGTTCTCCCCTACTCGATGCGCTCCCCGGCTGAGTCCCGTCGGGAGCGGGTGCGCACCAGGCTCGCCACCGTCGTGACCACCAGCACCGTCCCGATCACCCCCATCGACAAACCGGTGGAGATCTCCGGAACGTCGACGTAGCGGCCGCCGTTGACGAAAGGCAGTGAATTCTTGTGCAGCGCGTGCAGCACGAGTTTGACGCCGATGAAGCCCAGGATGATGGCCAATCCCGCCGACAGGTAGACCAGCCGGTCCAGCAGGCCGCCGATCAGGAAGTACAGCTGGCGCAGGCCCATCAGGGCGAAGGCGTTGGCGGCGAAGACGATGTAGGGCTCTTCGGTCAGGCCGTAAATGGCAGGAATCGAGTCCAGCGCGAACAACAGGTCGGTGAACCCGATGGCCACCAGCGCCAGCAGCATCGGAGTGGCCGCCCGGCGGCCGCCGAGCCGGGTGGTGAACCGGTCCTCGTCGTAATCGTCGCTGACCGGAACGAACCGGCGAACCAGCTTCACCAGCCGGCTCTCCCGCTCCTCCTCGGCCTCCCGTTCGTGTCCGCTCTCCCGGGCCAGCTTGAGGGCGGTGAGGATGAGAAAGATTCCGAAGATGTAGAACACCCAACTGAACGCGCTGATCGCGGCGGCGCCCACGGCGATGAAGCCGGCCCGCATGACCAGCGCCATCACGATGCCCAGGAGCAGAAGCTTCTGCTGGTACTTCCGCGGCACCGCGAAGGAGGCCATGATCACCGTGAACACGAACAGGTTGTCCACCGACAGCGCCTTCTCGGTGACGTAGCCGGCGAAGTACTCCGCGCCGTACTGCCCGCCCCAGTACCCCCAGACCACGAAGCCGAACGCGATCGCCAGCCCGATGTAGAAGGCCGACCAGCCGGCCGACTCCCGGAACGTCGGTTCGTGGGGGACCCGGACGTGGGCGAAGAAGTCGAAGACGAACAACCCCAGGATCACGACACAGGTGATGACCCACACCTGCAGGGAGACGGCCATGGCCACCATTATCCTGACGCCAGCCCACCCGGGGGTCAGCCGAGTGAGACGGCGCCGCTCACCCGGGATGTGCGAGCCCGCCGCGCGGTGAGCGCGTAACCGGCCCAGGACAAGACCACAGCCAGGAAAACCACCACCTGCACCGGAACCGACGCCGCGGTGGGGTAGACCACCCCGGTGAGGTAGTGGTCGATGAATCCGCCCGGGTCCAACGGCGGCATACCGGCCCGGGACCTCGCCCACCGCTCCAGTTCGGTCAGCGGGCATCCCCAGTGCAGGAACACGCTGCCCGCCCCCCACACCACGGCCGCCATGTGCGCCCAGATGCCGCGCCGCCAGCGCAGCGCGAGGAATCCGCCGACCGGCAGGTAGACCAGGAACGCGAAGTGCACCGCGGCCACCAGCCACACCAGCGCGGTGAACAACGGCCGCATGCCCCGACAGTACCGCCGGGCCCGCCGCAGCGGTCCGCCCCGCTGACGTAGCGTGACCGGGTGGCCCCGCAGGTGCTCTTCGTCCGTAACGACCCGCTGGCACCGGAGGCGCTGCTCGGCGAGGTGTTCACCGAATTCGGCTTCGACGTGGCCACTTTCGACGTGGTTGCCGCCGGCCGGGTCGACGACCCGGCGCACGAGGTCGACTTTCCCGACCCGACCCGCTACGACGCGGTCGTGCCACTGGGCGCCCGCTGGGCGGTCTACGACGAACGGCTGGCCCGGACCTGGGTGGCCGGCGAGGCCGGGATGATTCGCACGGCCATCGACGCCGGCGTCGGCGTGCTGGGAGTCTGCTTCGGGGGCCAATTGCTCGCGGTTGCGCTCGGCGGGACGGTGGCGCCCTCGCCGCGTCCCGAGATCGGCTGGCACGACGTGCACACCACCGATCCCGCCGTGGTGCCGGGCGGCCCGTGGTTCCAGTGGCATTTCGACCGGTTCACCCTGCCGCCGGGCGCCAGAGCCCTGGCCGTCAACGACAACGCGATCCAGGCCTTCGGTTACCGCAGTGCGCTGGCTCTGCAGTTCCACCCCGAGCTGGATCGGGGCCTGCTGGAACGCTGGCTCGCCGACGACGGCGATGCCGACGTCGCCCGGCTGGGGTTGACCGCCGAGGGCCTGCGGTTGCGTTCGGGGGCCGAACTCGACGGCGCTGCGCGGCGGTTACGAGACCTGGTCCGCGGTTTCCTGGGCATGCTCGGCCAGGACCGTCTCCACCAGCCGGACCGCCTCCGGTAACGCCGCCGCCACTGCCGGGCTCAACCCCTCGCCGTGCCCGGTCCTGACGGCTCCGACCGTGACGACCACGACCTTCTCCGGTGCGCAGCCCAGCGCCCGCCCCAACTCGAAGGTCTGCTGCAGGTCGAGATCGTGAGAGCTCAGCACCACCGGCCCGGTCAGTTCGTCCAGACTCCACCGCCGGACCCGGCCCGGCCGTCCACCCACGGCGGCGTCGACCACGACAGCCAGGGACGCTCCGGCCCAGGCCTCCAGCAGGGCCGCGCATTCGGTCACCTCCGGCACCACCCGTACCCCGGGGCGGACGGACGCGCCGGCCCGCTCGGCCACCGCCGGTCCCAGACCGTCGTCGCACCGGAAGCGGTTGCCGATGCCGATCACCACGGCGTTCAACGACGGCGCACCGTGAGGGTCAGGAAGTGCGTCGCGCAGGAGATGCACGGGTCGTAGTTGCGGATGGCCCGCTCGCACAGCGACGTCAGCTCGCCATCATCGAGGCCGGCGCCGGCGAGCACGACCTTGCCCAGATCGCCCTCGATGGCGGCCTGGTTCTGCGAGGTGGGCGGGACGATCGTCGCACCGGTCACCAGGCCGTCCGAGTCGATCTCGTAGCGGTGGTAGAGCAGGCCGCGGGGGGCCTCGCTGACTCCGTGGCCCACCCCCGCACGCGGTTCGAGGTCGACGAACGGGCGGCGCGGCGGTTGGTACTCGTCGAGGATCCGCAGCGCCTCTTCGACCGCGTAGACCACTTCGACCGCGCGAACGATGATGCTGCGGAACGGGTTCCGACATTCGGTGCCGAGCCCCGCCGCCCGCGCGGCTTCCCGCGCCAGCGGAGAGAGCTGGTGGTGGTTGAGGGTGTAGCGGGCCAGCGGTCCGGTGAGATGCGGGCGGCCGTCGAGGGTGGCGTGCAGCGCGGTGGAGTGCGGCACCTGGGTTTCGCGGACATGCTCGCTGAAACGGTCGACGCCGAACCCCGGCCCGGCGCTGCGGGCGATCGCGCCATCCTCGATGGCGTAGCGCTCGCCGGTCAGCGCCAGCATCTCATGATCGACACGCAGGTCGGGGAAGTCGAATCCGGCGACCCAGCTGACGGTGGCGAGCGCGTCGTCGAGGGCGGCGCGCAGCTGCTCGGCCATCAGCGCCATGTCTGCCCGGGACGGGACGGAGTAGAAGCCGCCGACCCGCACGTTGATCGGGTGGATCGAGCGGCCGCCGACCAGCTCCATCAACCGGTTGCCGGCCTTCTTCAGCGCAAGACCGCGCTCCACCTCGCGGCGGTGCTCGCGGGCCACCGTGATGATGTCGGGCGCTCCGAGGAAGTCCGGCGCGTGCAACATGTAGATGTGCAGCGCATGGCTGTGGATCCACTCCCCGCAGTACAGCAGCCGGCGCAGCGCCATCAGGTCGGGATCGAGGTTCACCCCGCACAGCGACTCGATGGCATTGCAGGCGCTGACCTGGTAGGCCACCGGGCAGATCCCGCAGATCCGGGCGGTCAGATCCGGCGGCTCGGTGTAGGCGCGGCCGCGCAGGAAGGCCTCGAAGAAGCGGGGCGGTTCGTAGATGTTGAGCTCGACGACCTCAGGGACTCCGTCGCGCAATTCGACGTGCAGGGCGCCCTCACCCTCGACTCTGGTCAGGGCACCGACCCGAATGGTGCGGGCCGTACCCGGGGCGCTGCGGGCCGGGCCGGTCATGGCGCGCCCCGGTCGGCGTGGAAGTCAGCGACGTTGAACGTCGCGAACGCCCGGTCGACGTCGCCACCGGACATTCCGTCGCGCCGCAGCAGCGGGATCATCGCGCCCATGTTGGGTGTCGCGGCGGGGCCGAAACAGCCGTAGCAGCCGCGGTGGTGGCGCGGGCACAGCGCACCGCAGCCGGCGTGGGTGACCGGGCCCAGGCAGGCGATCCCCTCGGTGACGGTCACGCAGCTCACCCCGGAGCGTTTGCACTCGGTGCACACCGTCGCCGAGGGAAGCCGCGGCTTGCGCCCCACCAGCAGTGCGGCCAGGGTGTCGAGCAGCTGGCCGCGGTCGATCGGGCAGCCGCGCAGTTCGTAGTCGACCGGGACGTGCGCCGACGGGGGGGTCGAGGTGGCCAGCGTGCTGATGTAGTCCGGGCGGGCGTAGACCACCGAGGTGAACTCGGCCACGTCGGCGAAGTTGCGCAGCGCCTGGATGCCGCCGGCGGTCGCGCAGGCGCCGATGGCCACCAGAGTCCCGGACTGCTCGCGGATCTCCCGGATGCGGTGCTCGTCGGTTGGCGTGGTGATCGACCCCTCGACCAGGGAGACGTCGTAGGGTCCGCCCACCATGGCGCTGGAGGCTTCGGCGAAGACGGCGATCTGGACCTGCTCGGCCAGGGTGAGCAGTTCGTCCTCGCAGTCCAGCAGGGTCAACTGGCAGCCGTCACAGGAGGCGAACTTCCATACCGCGAGGCTGGGCATCTACAGCTCCTTCGCTTCCAGCAGGGGCGCTGCGACGTCGAAGCCCACCACTGGGCCATCCCGGCACAGCAGCAGCGGTCCGAGTTGGCAGTGCCCGCACCAACCGATACCGCACTGCATGTTTCGTTCCAGCGAAACCCGGATGTCCCCGGGCGCGAGTCCTTTGGCGAGTAGGGCCTGCGCCCCGAATCGCATCATCGCTTCCGGCCCGCACAGGAAGCCGGTGGTCCGCTCCGGCTGGAGGCTCAGCCGGCGCAGCGGCTCCGTGACAAAGCCGGTCTCCCCCGACCATCCCTGAATCGGAACATCGACGGTCACATGGGTTTCCAGCCGCGGATCACGGCGCCAGCGATCGATTTCCCCGGCGTAGAGGAAGTCGCGCTGCGCGCGTGCTCCCGCGATGAGCACGACGCGTCCATAACGTTCGCGTTCGGCCAGCGCCCCGAGCAGTACCGGGCGCAGGGGTGCCAGGCCCACACCCCCGGCGACGATGACGAGATCACGGCCGGCCGCCGCCTCCAGTCCCCAGCCGGTACCGAACGGACCCCGCACCCCGACAGTGGATTCCGGCTGGGCCGCGCACAGCGCGGCGCTGACCGCTCCCACCGCGCGGATGGTGTGGATCAGGGATCCATCCCCGGGAATGCCACTGAGCGAGATAGCCACCTCGCCGACGCCGAAGGCGTAGAGCATCATGAACTCGCCCGGCACCGGCGTGGCGAGGGCGGCCTGCTCCGGCTCCAGGCGCAGGGTCACCGAGTCGGCGTTCTCCACCACCCGCGACGTCACCCGGTAGGGCAGCGGGACCATCGCGCCCGCCTGCTCGACGGGCGGGCGCGTCACGGTCTCAGTCATCGCGGTCCCCGTCCTGCCCGGCAAGCCCCGCCAGTGTCGACATCTCCTCGGTGATGTCGATCCCGGTGGGACACCAGGCGATACAGCGCCCGCACCCCACGCACCCGGAACTGCCGAACTGGTCATGCCAGCTGGACAGCTTGTGAGTCAGCCAATGCCGATAGCGCGAGGCCCCGGATTGGCGGACCGGGCCTTCGTGGATGAAGGTGAAGTCGAACTCGAAGCAGGACGCCCACTCAGTCCACCGTTCGGCGTGCTCTCCGGTCAGGTCGGTGACGTCGGAGGTGCTGGTGCAGAAGCAGGTCGGGCAGACCATGGTGCAGTTGCCACAGGTCAGACACCGGCTTGCGACCTGGGCCCAGTGCGGTGACTCCCGGGACTCGATGAGCAGCGTTCGCAGGTCGCCCTCGGGCATGGCGCGCCCCATCATGGTCTCGGCGGCCCGCACGGACTCGGCGGCGGCGGTGCTCTCGGCGGGTTCGGCAGGGCGGTGCGGGACGGCGGCGAGCACCTCGGCGCCCTCGGCGCTGCCGGCCTCGGCCAGGTAGGAGACCACCGGACCGTCCACCCGTTCGGTGAGCACCAGGTCGGCGCCGGGTCCGCAGCCCGGCCCGGTGCCCATCGACGCGCAGAAACACAGACCGCCCGGTTCGGTGCAGTTCACCGCGACCAGGAAAGCCCCGTCGCGCCGCCGGGCGTAGCTGCCGTCGGGATGGCTGCCGCCGACCAGCACCCGGTCCAGAACGCCGATCGCCGACAGGTCGCAGCCGCGGACCCCGAAGAAGGCGTACCTCGACGACGGCTCACCCGTCCCGGCGCCGTCGGAACCGGAGGTCCAGACCCGCTGCCGTTGCGGATGCAGGAACTGTTTCCAGGACTGCGGACCCGCGGAGTGCCCGAAGGCCGCCGCGTCGTCGCGGCGGCGCAGCCGGTAGGTTCCCGGGGCGACGTCGACCCCCCAGCCGTACGGCAGGTCCTCGGCGCTCTCGATCTCGTCGAGGACGATGGCCGCGCCCCGAACCACCGGGCCGACCACCCGCAGGCCTCGGCGGCGCAGTTCGGCGATGAGCGCACCCAGGCCCGCCGCGTCGATCACCACCGGATCATCGGGTGCCATGGCTCCATCGTGCCCCAACCCGTCGCCGATGGCAGGCCCTAAGGGAGCCTGGCGCCGGGCCTTAGAGTCACATTCCCCGTGCCGGCGGATCAGGAGATCACACCGGTGGCGGGATCATGCCCCAGTTGGTGGGCCAGGGCGTCCTCGACGGTGCCGTGCCGGAACCGGTGGCCGAGTGCGGCCAGCTTGGCCGGGACCACCCGCTGGTCGGCCTCGGCGAGTTCCTCAGCACCCTGACGGCCCAACAGAATCCTGGGTCCGATCGCCGGGACCGGAATCAGCGCCGGGCGGTGCAGCACGGCGGCCAGAGCCTTGGTGTAGTCGGCGTTACGCACCGGTGCCGGGCCGACGGCGTTGACCGGGCCCGACAGCCGCTCGTCGTAGAGAGCGCGGTAGTAGATGTCGAGCAGGTCGTCGATACCGACCCAGGACAGCCACTGCCGGCCGCTGCCCAGCCTGCCTCCCAGGCCCGCGGCGAACAGCGGGCGCAGCAGTCTGAGTGTTCCCCCCGCGGCCGCCTGAACGATCCCTGTTCGCACCGTCACCACACGCAGACCGTCCTCGGCGGCGGAGGCGGCAGCCGCCTCCCAGTCCGCGACGACATCGGCCAGGAAGCCCTCGCCGCGCGGGCTGTCCTCGTCGAGGATCGTGTCGCCGCAGTCGTGACCGTAGTAGCCGATCGCCGAGGCGCTGACGAAGGCCCGCACCCCGGGCGTGCGTGCGGCCAGGTCGGCCAGCCGCCGGGTCGGCTCGATCCGGGAGTCGCGGATGGCGCGTCGATGAGCCTCGGTGAACCGGCCGGCGATCGACTCCCCGGCCAGGTGCACCACCGCGTCGACCCCGTCGAGCAGCCCGGCGGAGGGTGCCGCCGGATCCCAGGCCCGTTCGCCGGGACTGCCGGTGTCCCGGCGAACCAATCGGATGACCCGGTGGCCGCCGGTGGTCAGGAAGGCGGCCAGCGCGGTGCCGACCAGACCGGAGGATCCGGTCACCGCCACCGTCAACGGGTCGAGACCGGCCCGTTGCGCATCGCGGTGTGCGGCGAGGTCCTCGGCCAGTTGCCGGTGCCGGTAGGCGAACGTCGAGCGCAGGGCCGCGCCGGGCACGGTGGTGTCGACCTCGTCGTGGACGCGGGTGGCCTCAGAGCCCACCTCGCTGAACCGATGGGTGTGCCGCCACCAGCCGATGATCCTGGGCGGCAGGGTCATCAACCCGGCGGAGGACAGTGCGTCGACGAACTGATGCGGCGGGTGATAGCCGGCCGGATCGTGCTGGGCCACCCAGCGCATACCGCCGGGCAGTCCCAGAACGGCTCGGCCATCGGCCAGCGACTCGGTCTCCTTGACCACGCGCATGGGCTGCCATGGCGGTACCAGCCTGCGCATCGCCCCCGGCCGGGTGTGCCAGGCCCACACTTCGCCGATCGGAT
>Ga0180431_10001343_pt1 | contig 34738 bp, 41 predicted proteins | sample SS_ome_11_FD_132459 | JGI IMG/M metagenome (GOLD analysis project Ga0180431, IMG submission 132459) | Hypersaline lake sediment archaeal communities from the Salton Sea, California, USA - SS_1_MS_1 metaG | ecosystem: Environmental > Aquatic > Non-marine Saline and Alkaline > Hypersaline >... | reverse complement strand
GACTTGCCACCCATTACGACCACTGCATACTGTTCGTTTAGTTCACGGAGGTTGGGATCGATAGCATCTTCTCGTGCCCGCTCGATCTGTCGTAAGGCATAGCCTTCTGCATTACGACCTTTGTCTATGACAGAAGATGATATTTGGAAGTCGGGATCGGTTATGATAGAATAGATGGTATCGTTATCAACATCGGCTCGTACCAATTCGCAACATACGAAGAATAGAGCTTCGCTGCGAGAGGGGAACCGATTAATGTTATCGGGATCAGTGCCTTGTACAATAACCACCTTGCACAAGTCGCTGACTTTCTCTGGTAAATCGTTTACATCGTCTATGCGAGGAATGTTACCAGAGACATGAATACGCTTTGTATTGCCAAAGCCTTTTTGTTCTGTCTGTACTGCTGGTGCTGGTGTGAAGGTAGAAAGTTGATAGATACGATCATCATGCCATTCTATTAGCTCAGCAAGAGCTTCGGTTCGTCCCTTCTTTTTCTTCTTAGCATCAGGACGATTAATAGTACCAGGCAAACGCATAATGCGGTCCACGTTGTGACAATTATCTGCACCAAAGGCGAGTTCGAGTGCCTGGTTGTATCGCTTAGCGTCTTCAAAGAGTGCTTCCTCCCCGTTAATCTCCTTCGGCTCCAAGAGTTTCCAGAATCCTTGATATCCGCCTCCGCTAAACACAATAACAGTTGGAGCAGGGATATTATTAGGTGGATTCTGTAAGATGTGTAAAGCTCGTTTTCGTTCTTCATCTATATCCTCTCCCACCCTGGGATCTATATCGACATGAAGCCAATCGAGCGATTTAACATCTTCTCGCATTGGCTTTTTATTTACTGGATGTATTGTTGGGTTTACGGAGAAATAGATATTACGATTTTTACCATATTGCTCCAACCACTTCTTGACTTCCTCAGCATTCGTAAAGGTCTGAGTGTCTATGCTCTTTTTATCAAGCGTGATGGCCGTCAGAACCCATGGTCCATCAGGACACCACTTTTGTAAAAACTCTATAGATGCATTATAATTTGGCTGCATATGTTAATGCCTTAATGAGTTCCATCTCTGAAGGGCTTATTAATCGTCTATGAGCATGATCACATAACTCCTGTCTAGTAGATGTGCCAAGGACATCGGCAGCAATGCTGCCCTTAAATATCAACCACTCTCGTCCGCACTGCAAGATCACCCATGCAACTCCACCATGAGCTTCCCGCTTACGAAGCCATACCCGCTGCTCCGCTGTTAACTCATGATCGAGTCGCACAGGTGTTTCTGGTCGTTTTGGCCATGATCGAAGCCATTTACATTCAATCCAACCTTCAACATAATTTATATCCGGTGTTCCAGGACCAACCTTGTTCTCAACAGAAACAGCATGCAGGGAACGAAGCGATCGTATTAATCGCTGACGCATACCGCTTTCAGACAAGTTTGATCAAGCCTCTCACATTATCGTACCGCAAGTCTCGTTTAGCATGACCAACCGTATGGCCATCCTTCTTGCACAATTCCACATATTCGCTGGCCAGCATTCCATCTTTGTAAAACGGAAAACGTGCAGCTGCGGCACCACGCTTCACATATTCCGGTTCCAACAGACGAATAACCTTATCACCGGTCTCCTTGAGGAGAGCCATGATTTTGGCCACTGCCGACTTGCGATCGGAGAATCGCGACACTTTCTTGACATCCTCGTACCTCTGGGCAATCGCATTGTAAATGCGAGCCAGATCTTTCAGAGTCAGTCCATCCAAACCATTGCCATTACTCATCATTGTACTCCTAAATCATACTCTGTCAATTCAACACCAGCTTCTTTCAAAAGCTCCTTAGTTACTTTAATATCACTTGCCCATCGGCTGAGTATGTCGCCAGAAGGCAGCGGTGCCACTACACGTTTTATTCCTGCTTGAATCAAATGAATCGTACAAGCGTTGCAAGCAACGAACGGATAACAGTATATAGTAAATCCATCCACAGAGCAAGGAGCATTATGCAATGCGTTCATTTCACTGTGAACCGTTAAACTATATTTCACTTGCCGATCATTTAATCTCTCAGCTGTGTCACAAATATCCCTGGGGAACCCATTATAGCCCAGGGAGACGATGGTGCGATTTGGCCGCACGATTACCGCACCGCACTTTGTGCTGGGATCTTTGGACCAGCTGGCGATTGTTTTGCACAGGTCCAAGAATCTTCGGTCCCACTTCTCGTTTAATAAATTGCCCATGATACAATTTCCACTTTACCCTTCATAATAGCCAATCCATTCACAATTAGATTCAGACTCTTATCGTCGCAGGACACATGCGGTGTCCATGACTTGGGAGTGTATTGTGTAACCCACGGTGGCCAGATCGTCATATTCGCCACCATCTTGTCCTTGTCAAAACTATCTACAGGTGGTCGCAGAACTCGTATGTCTTTTCGATACCCAAACCAGTCCACTCGATCAAGCACAAGGGGAAATTGATGCTTATCGCTGGCTTGATGGAATTTATTTTCCGTCTCCATGATTAAGATGGCTAGGTCTTTGGGAGCCAGATTCTTGTAATAATGGAGCGTTAAATGTAGATCATTACGATCTTGAAACCGTAATGCTGTATAATAATTACGATGATTCATAAGCTCTTCGTCAGCCTTTCTTCTCATGATGCTTTGCCCCAACTCGGTCCTAAATCCACATCCACCTTGCTAGGAACAACCAGTTCCATACAATTTCGCATAATGTTAGCAATGCCCTCTGCATGCTGTTTACTTTCTACTGTTTGATCCACTTCATCGTGAACTTGCAATTGTACTTTATAACCGGCTTCATCCAACATGACCATAGCTTCTTTAGTCTGATCCGCAGACGAACCTTGAATCAACCGGTTAAGAGCTTTATGACACCAATCATATTTACCAGTCACCTCATCCTTCGGGAAACGACACCGACGACCGGCCACAGTCTTAATGTAACCAACACGCTGTGCCTTACCAGTAGCCATTTCAGCTATTTTCTTCACGAAAGGCACTTGCCTATTAAACTGGTTTAAGATAGCCTGAGCCTCATCACCAGCCACTTCGATGTATTTACCCTGCCGATTCGTTATCCACTTCGTGGGCAAGCCAAGATCACGAGCCAGCTTCGCTCCACCCATCCCGTAACATAAGCCGAGAAAGATAATCTTCGCATTGGTACGATGTTTCTTAGATGGTTCCTCGTCATCCCCATAGCCATAGATCATACGAGCCATCATCGTATGGTTATCGGCATTTGGATCATTGCAATATTTATCCGCTGCCATCGATGCTCCTGGGCATTTGGCCAAGACAGCAAAGTGCACCAGCATGCGAGGTTCTTGCTGACTGTAGTCGCAGGAAGCCCAGAGACCACCTTCGTCCGGGACATAGATCGACCGCCACATGGGAGCAAAGTCATCTCTTGATGGCTGCTGCTGCAGGTTGGGATCGGTACAGGATAAACGGCCATAACGTGCCCCCTGATCCATGCCAGTGTTATCGTCTGTTTTGCGTAACTGATTAAATGTACAATGAATCCTACCATTCACAGCATGTTCTCGTACGCTATTGGCAAAGGTGGTTCGTAGTTTATTTACTTTACGAGCACGCTCCAAGGCAGTGGCTACAGGGTGATTTATTGTATTGAATAAGTTCTTGTCGATCGAAGGTTGATTTGTCTTTGGTGTTTTTGGCACTTCTATGCCGATAGCTGTTAGAGCCTTGGCTAGTGGTTCAGGCTTCCACACATCTCCCACGGCGATACGAACACCAGTGTCTTGATATACTTTCTCAAGACATAAGGCTTCTTGTTCTTCTGACCAGCGTTCTACTTCTTCTAATTTCTTAAAGTCGATTCGTATGCCACGTCTCCGCATTTTTACGAGGACAGGTAGCACTCGACTTTCAAGATCATACACTCTCCATAAATCTTGCTCATCTATTTCTCGTTCTTGTCTACGTAACAATTGTAAAGGGAGAATAGCATCTTGTACAGCATAACCCCCAACATAACGAGCCGGCAATTTCCACATATCATTCTTAGGATCAATCCCCCAATCACTGGCAGCTTGTCTAAGAAGAGATTCGTCTTTGCCTGGTATTCCTCTTCGAGTTGCAATAGCATCAAGAGAATAGGATTCTTGAAGCTCATCGAGAAGAGGCTCTGCAATTTGGCAATCACGAAACCATTTCACCGAACGAAATATGATTTTTTCTTCCGCTAAGAAGTCCAGATCATACTGCATTCCGGCTCCACATAATATGCCCTTATATAGTTTAGCTTGGTCACGGAAGTATTGCAGAGCGTGTTCTGGATCAGCTACATTGTCTCCACCATAATGTCGTAAAGGAACATAATGAGATGGCCCATCTTCTATCGCAAAGGAAACCCCCACAATATATCCCCCACGTCTCACTCCTGGACCGAGCTTCTTTAGCAAAGGATCATAGGTCTCTATATCTATGGAGACTCTCTTAGCTTGGTCCCAGCTTGGTAAATCAGAGACCTTGGGTGGCTTCCAGTCGCATTCCGGCTGGAATAAAGGTAGTTGTATGCCACCGGTCATAATACAGTCTCAATTGTGCCAAGGTCATGAGGGATAGTGGTGTCACGGACAAAGGGAACCATCCATGTGAGATTCTGCATAATGTCTAAAGGCAGAACCGTCATCTCAACACCAGAGTAAGCTAATCGGAAAATCGATACCACTTCATCAGTTAAAGTCTTCACCCGTTGTACAGCATCGGTGCTCTTAGCATAAAAGAAGTGAACCTCACATTCTGATTGTGGATGTTTCAGAACACAGAATTTATGCCAATCTGTGTGTAAAACACCAGTCTCTTCTTCAAACTCTCGAACCATTGTTTGTGTTGGTTGTTCTCCCTCTTCGATGTGACCACCTACACCATTCCATTTACCAATCACACATTCTGGTCCATGACGCTTATGAATAAGCACCAGCCTATTCATGGAATCATCAAACATTAAACCAACAACATACTTAACCATGGCAACTCCTATCCCCATCCAATAACTCGTTTAACAAAATGAACCTGATAGCCTTTACCATCCTTAGCAAATCTAGATTCTTTACGAATTTGCACACGAATCCTGAATGGATTTGTATTCGGCACACCAATTGTATCTTTACCAAGCACCAACACATCCCCACCAATCATCCGCATATGCTTATGTAGATATGCCAACAACATGCCGGGGGCATGCTTGGTTATAGCGTCCTTTGTGGCTTCCAGTATAGCAGTCTGAAATTCCACATACTTTTGATCTTCTTTACTCAGTTCCGATGTTTCGCTCATCATTGTCTCGATGTACAGGATTAATTCCCTTTGCCCGTATTTCTGCCTCAATCAACATGAGGTAACGACGTAGATCTCGAATGTCATCAATCACACCTTCCGATCGTTGATCTTCCAAAACGGCTCGGAATATATCGTGATTAAACTTCGGCATGGTGTTATCCAACCTATCAAACTTACGAGCCATAATCATATAGGCTCCGGCTCCACCACGCTTCTTCCAACTATTGCCATAAGACTTATGAGCCACTTTTAAGCCATCAGCATCCTCTTTGGCAATCGCATCAAGGTGATTGAGATAATCGTCCTCACCATACATGTGATCATTTTGTTCCATCTTGGTCATTAGCTATACTCCGTAACAAATTCTCAAAAGATTTATGTTCAGTTTGTTGTAATGGCCCGTTCGCTATTACAAACTTTATTCCATGAACCCACCAACTTAGCATGAACGCCATGCCAAAATCAAAGTAACCACCCTCTGTTAATTTACCATTAAGCAACCAGACATGAACTTCATCTCGATAACTAAGATGCCGCATGAATTCACGATGCTCGTGGCAAATACGAACACCACCGTCATCATTGAATTGATCCACACTTTCTGGTGGGTAATGAACTCTGTATCCCTGATCCTCTAGATCAGAGACATACTTGTCCATTAACTTCCGTTCTTCTGGTGGACAATTTCTTACTGGACATATTAAATAAACACTAGTCATCATGCTCCCGTTGTTTCTCTTCCCACCGATGATGCCGAATAAGCAACCAACACTTAGCTGCCTGACACCAATCTAAACTTGGATCCATCTTGCTAAGTTCCTTCTCCATGAGTTCAAATCTCTTAGGAGCCGGTGTCTGCTTATACACTCGTATAGCAGTAAGCATAGGAGCAGCCACCCTAAACAAGAATGAATCCCGAATACCAAGCACCAATCCTTCATCAAGGAAGATCTTAAGATCCTGCTGAAACTTATCGATGTCTCCCTTGGGCAATAGAGGAGTGGGCTTTACCGTTTGGCACTCATACGGATCGTTATACTTGTATTGCCCAGAGGGGAAGGCTCGCTCGGCCATGAGGTTCATCAGATCCTCGTGCTCTCGCAAATAGAGATGGAGATTGTTGCTGACCTGCCAATATCTACCAATAGGAACATCAATCCAACCGGCCATGAACTCTTGCAGAATGGACATGTGTACTGCGTTCGCTCCCAATGCTCCCCATACTGCATCATTGGAACGGTTGGTGACCATCATATCCAATTGACCTTCGTGATTGATGGAGAAGTAAATCTGAGTATTGCAAGGTAAATCCTTCGATGGTAAACCAAGATCATTCTTGGCATCCCATAGTTGAAGAACCTGGCGACGGCAAGTGTGATCCGCTTTAAGAGCATAAGCGATTCTGCTCAACTGATCATAGCCAAAGTGTTGTCTCCATCGATAACCGTAAGCACCTTGCAAAATCTTACCATCATCGGAAAAGTTAGCCATATTCTTCACAATGCTGACCGGAAAAGCCAAATCATTACGACCGGCCAACATCCAAAGTGATTCCATGAGATGGAAAAATGGATTCGCATCCCGTTCTTTACAAAAGAGCACTCGTTCTTCCGGCTTTTCATAAAGAATAGTGCATGGTTCCGGAATTTTCACCACCGGTCCATTACGACTGTCCATCCTTACTCCATGATGCTTCAAATGGTACATCACTTCTGGAAAGGCTTGACCAACATTACGTGCTTTTATTACTTGCATGCCTCATATTCCTTTAATAATCTTTTTGCTTCTGCAATTGTTTGACATTGATACGCAAAGTTCGAACACAAATTATCGCATTGACTATTTGGTGTTCCGCACACATGATTCGGTGGGTTTAACACACCGGTATTAACCACATCCAATAAGCCTAGCACAACATTTTTCCATTCTTCCATTAGCTTCGGAGTATGTACCGGTGAAGTCTTGCAACCAGCTAGTTCCTTTTCATTACATTTGAAACCAACCTCAGGAAAATAACAACCTCCATTGGCAACAATAGCTAAATACCAATCTGATTTTTCACCTTCAATATTAGTAAATATCCATTTAAGCATTTATTCTTTCCCATTCTCTCCACACTGGTTTTGCCATCGGCTCACCGCTGAGGGCTTTTCTTATTATTTTCTTATCGTTTGTATTTGGCAAAGGTAATGTCTCCTTGCCTTGTTTATCAGGCAAGAAACCAACCCGAAAACTAAGGTGATTGCAACCATTACATGGACCAAAGTCTCGTTGCTTATGGTAGAGCTTTCTTCTGGCTGCTCGAAAGTGTGGATGCTGCCATAAATCCTCTAGAGGCATATCGTGAATATTACCTATACGATATAAACCACGCCAATCATTACAGCAAAGAGCTACATTTCCATCCCATCGAAAAGACAATTCACGAAAAGGACGAGCACATCGTTTTTCCTTTGCGGAAAAATCCAATTCAGCACCGGCTCCACAATGATTACCAAAGATCTTTTTACCATGTGTGCCTTCACTGGTTATATTGATAGGAGCAAGAAACACGATACGTTTCTTCTTGCTACGTGTATGAGGATTGCCAGCTGAATCCTCTGGATACTTTAAGTAAGGTGTATTCCCTAATCGTTTCATAATTGCAGCGGACCAGGTAACACCTTCATACCGATCAATTGCAAGACAATCAATGCCTGCATCCAAAAGTTCCATGATCTTCTGCTTAGTTTTTGGTCGTAACCCATAACCATTAGTTGTAAGCAGAAAATAATTATCAGGAAGATGGGATCTAAAAATCTCTATGATCTTAACGAGATCAGGATGCAAAGTGGGTTCACCATGCATAGCAAATTCAATTCGTGAGGTCCACTTAAAGCATGCAATCTGTGCTGCTATAGTGGCAGCTGTATCCAGTGTCATATATTTATAATCACGTTCATTTCCACGAATACCATTTATGCCACAAAATGGACAACGCAAGGGACACCCTTCAACCGGTTCTACTTGCACGCTATAAGGAGGACTCTGTATTTCCGTCATAATGTTCCTTTATAAATTGTGTTATCTGTTCATCCGAATTGGCAGACCAGATAAGCACACCACTGGTATAACCTTCTTTCAAGCACCTGTCATCTATCATAACAAGGCCACTTTCTATTATAAAATCAATCAATTCCTGACCGATCATTTTTCCTCTGGCAGTTCTCGCTATGCGTCATTAAGGTCAAATGTTCCGGATTACAACATGCCGGATTAAAACACGTATGATCAACAGTCATTCCATCAGGAATCTCTCCATTGAATATAGCATACGAAACACGGTGCACTTGCCGTGCTTTACCATCGTACCAAATTTGGCCATAACCATCTTTATGATGTTTACAACCTTTCCAAATCCAACAGCCAGTATCTTTATCTATCTTGACTCCATTAACAAGTCGTCGTATCAAATCAAGATTAAAAAGCTGTGGAAGGTATTTCGCCGGTTTTAACTGCCCGCTCATAAGCCTTCTTCCAATAACAAATCACGTCCGTCCTTGTTCCTCCACCAAAGGAAGTCTTAGTCTTCTTTTGGACTACCTTTACCAAGCCAGGATGTAGATCCGCAAGCTCATGAGCATTAGCAGCCATCGCTTCTGGCTCCCGCACTGGTGACCCGCTCAATCCTCCAGCCATCCCTGATTCCTTCTGCCCCTGGGCATACTTGTAATACACTCGATTCTTACAGCCCAGGGAGAGGAGACGAAGGGTGAGATCGAAGTCCTCGCGATTATGCAATCGGTAACGAATACCGTGCTTGTTCAACACATCCATTCGAAGACCAATAAATCGTATGATACGGGTATTTTCTACCCAATCATCAAGCACTCGATTATTGCCTTCACGACCGGACACACCAACATGTGCATAATCTGTAAGAGCTTCGGTAAGTTCGTTAAACATCTCGATGACTTCTTCGTCAGTGGCACCACGCAATTTCCATGCGTGATCGTCTTTTCGTCGTAAGAAATTGATATCATCATCGAGAATAAAAATGCGATTTTCTTTTATACCAGTCGCATGGTCAAGAATAGCATTACGGGTAAGCATAACACCTTCTTGACCAAAAGGAAGAATTGTCCATTGTCGCAGACCAATATTAGTTAAGAGTTGTTCATACCGTTCTAACTCCTCTGGTCTAACGACAACAAAGACTGGTAGATCTTTCGGCCAAATCCAAAGAGCTTGTGCCAGCCTTGCCATGTAACGATTGTAAGTAGGGATGTAGATCTTCACATTAAAATCTCCTCTTCATACGCATCCCAAGATGCGTTACCTTTACCCATTTAGCATATTCACAGAGCCAATGCTCTACTTCACGCATTTCCCATCGTGGCCACTTTGTTGGCCAGAGTTCTTTGTTATTACTCAAATCAAGTAGCTTCATCATAGTCTTAACAATCTTCTCTCGCACATTACGACCGGCTGGCTGTATTGATTCAAGATCGTCATTCACTAGGAATGATAAACCACGACATGCTCCTGGTCCAGGATTCGCCCACGTTCTTATATCAGTTGCTTTTCTGCCAATATAAGTATGTCGCAAATCACTAACTATCTCATACGCAATAAACCGGCCAATGCAAGGATACGTTTGCAAAACTTCCCATATACCTTCTAAAGCAATTCCCATGGCATAGTCTCCATGAGTTGCTAAATGTAAGGCATCCTCCTTAACAGCATCCACCATGTACAAAACACCATCTAACTTATTCATGCCATCTGGTGTCTTGATCACATAGGCTGCTCCCACAATTGGCTCGATTCCATGTAATAATTTCCGAGCTTTGCGAGAATCCCAACGATCAAACAATCCATTGTTATTAAGTATCTCCATGGTCTCAATCCGATTAAACAATCGGCAAGTCACCATAGCTAATAATACATGAGGATTCTCTTGCAATCGATCCCGCACGTTCTCTCGAATCCACACTGTAACTCGATCATCCTCTCGGAATACATTACAAAATCGCCAATCACGAAAGGCAGGATCTTCCGTATAAGGAGGAGAAACACCTGCCTTTCTCCGCAGAAATATCTCATACCGCTCACGAGCGGTACTGAAATATTCTTGTACTCTACTATCTTGCAGGTCAAAGGTCACATTTAGCTCCTGAACATTCAACACCAGGATTAAGGATCTCCATTCCTTTCTCGGAAATAGTAGTCCAATCCACCTTACGATAGTTCTCTATCAAATAATTCCAGCGAGACTCGTCTGCTGGCGTGACTTCTTCTCGAGGAGCAAAAGGAAACTTCTTGTCCAATAAACGAGGAGCAAACGACATAGCAGCAATTCGATGTTGATTCTTAAGGATCAACTCCACCACAGCTTCCTGTTCCTCTGGGCCCAGGGTAACAGTCGCTGAGACGTTGTGCGTGAGATCCTCGTCGCTTTCGTTTCCGGTCATGACCCAATTATCGTATGTTAAGAAAATGAGCTCCATGAATTCTAAGGCTGACATTTCCTTTACCGTCTTAGCAACTGTTGGTGCTTCTACAGGAAAGACGATAGCTCGATCCCCATTAGGCTTCTCCTCCACCATGTGGGGATTATACCGCATAAAGTGTAAGAGAGCCGGTTCAATAGGATTTGCAGTTACACGACGGAAATAACGACGAGCATGGTGCGGATGAATCCCACATCCTACACCACCAAGTTCTAATGGAGCCGTGCCACCAGGTTTAATAGTAGTGGCTCGGGAACAAGGATTAATACCAATTTTCCTGGCAACAATAGCATTGGTTCGTAACACTTCCTTTGCTGCTTCTCGTTGCAAGTTAGGATCAAAAGCAATATCTGGATTATCCATCATACCAGTCATCCCGACACCAAGCAAAGCATCTCGTCGAACTATCTCCTCTGTTACACTGCCAAGAAATGGGAAGTCTGTATAACCGGCTTGCAATGTACCGATCACTGCAGCAGCGGTTGCTGCTCGTAACAATTCTTTGCGATTCTTGGCAGCAGCAACATTGATTTCACACAAGTTACAGAAACTAAATCCTGTATTTCCTTCATATACAGGATGAAGTCCAATTTCCCCACAAGGATTACATCCATAATCCACGTTGTTAGTAAAGAAGAAACCAGGATCACCAAATCCTTCTTCTGCAATGCGAACAATACGACGAAATAAATCTTGATTCTGTGTTCCTCGGAAAAGCACCGCAGAGTTATTCGCCATAGCACGCTGGCTATTCAACCCTCGCATCGGATCATAATTGCCAGTGGACTTGGCATAAAGCATCTCAGTATCTTGCGCAGAGAATAAACTAATAAGGCTACTCCGTCGGATTCCACCGGCAAGAACAGCCTCTGCTGAATAGCAAACTATATCATGGCATTCTATCGGTCGGAGTTTACGACCTTGTGCTTTAAGTAGCACACCACGTATATTCTCCAACGCTATCTTCAATGGTAAATGGCCAGGAGCCAATCCACCACTTGTCACTAAGAGCTTCCCCTCATCTCGAATTTGACTGTAATTAAACTCAACATGATAACCCATTATAAAGCTAATTAACAATTCATGAAGAGCCTGAGCCCATCCTTCACAAGAGTCAGGAATGGTCACATGTTTAACTTTACGGCCAATACGAGCCAGCTTATGCAGCTTTTCTACATGTGGCCATTGGACAGAAAATCCTACACCGCAACCACATAGCAGGAGATAAAGGATATCACCAAATACACTTGACCGATCTATTAAGGTGAAGGAACAATTATACATACGAGCATTGGCCACCTCAATAGCTTTACCAGCAAACTGCATGGAACGCATAGAAGGAAGAACTCGTTTTTGAAAAACAAGTTCAAAACTATTGATAATCTCCGCTCGGCAATTCGGATATTTCTGTAGATGCATATTCAAAACATGATCCACTGTCTCTTCGTATGTCTCCCGTCGACCTTTATCATTATCAAATCGAGAATACTTAGAGAAGTGGATATAATTTGCCAATGCATCTGGATCTGGTTTTAACCGTTGCTTTCTATCCTGTGCCCGCTGTTGCCGATAAGTAATATATTCCTTGGCCACAACAGGATAGGAAGCCATAAGAACTTCTTCAACTAAATCCTGTATAACTTCAATATTGATAATCCCCGCATCGATCTTCGGTGAATCTTTTATTCGATCTACCACCATATTGGTAGCAGTATGAGCCATATTAACATTTTCGCCTGCCTCGTGAAAAGCACTCATCAGTGCTTTATGAATCTTCTTCTTATCAAACTTTTGCAGGGATCCGTCCCGCTTCTGTATTCTCAATCTCATGGTTGTTGCCCTCGATTCCTAGATCATTAAATAATTGTTTACGACGTTCCTGCATCCATTCAGGTAGGTCTCGAATAGAAGACATAAAATTACACCAGCAACCATACTTACCACAAACTAAGCAAATTGCTGGTGAACATTGTTCTTCATATCCATCGGTTCGAGCAACCCAAAAGTGGCTACATTCCATACGTCACCTACAAATAACAACTTTCTCGGCTGCTCGAGTTATAGCGGTATAAAGCCATCGTCGAGCATTCTGCCGGAACACATAACTTTCATCAAAGATAAACACACTATCCCACTGTGAACCTTGAGCCTTGTGTGTCGTTAAAGCATATCCAAAGTCGAAGCACTGAGCACTCCGGATCTCCCAATAGGGTAAATCCTTTTCTCTCCCTTCAAAGTAATGCATATGAGCTTCGACATCTAAACTATACTCATCCCCATTCCGAATGAGCAGATTGATTCGGTCCTTACTCCCCAATCCCTCTACAGGTCGCACTGCCTCTGTGTGCCAGATCGTACCGTTGAGCAGTCCTACCTCATGGTCATTCCTCAGGCATACCAGCTTATCCCCTTCCACTGGGCAAGGATCCTCTCCATGGCCCAGGAGACGACGCATGCGGGCATTACACCGGCGTCTGGTAGCATTAGCACCGGTAAGGATCTGGTCGGCTGATCTAACAAGATCCACCGGAGGCTTACCCTCCATGACTAGAGACTCCCCGTATTGACCAGGCCTCAATTCCTGGCCCTCTCTAACTCGTGTTGCGAGATCTATAATAGGATTATCTCTTGCCTGCCGGTGGATCTCGGTAAGCATGATATCTGGTGTCTTACTGGTGAAGTATCCTCCTCCCCTGACAGGAGGCAACTGAGCTGGATCTCCAAGAACTAATACTGGTACATCGAAGCTAAGTAAATCCTCCCCCATCCGCTCATCGACCATGGAGCATTCATCTATGATCACCAGATCAGCGTCCTCGACGGGGGACTCGAGATTAAGGGTAAAGGCCGGTTGTTTTACGTTCTCCTCCTCGCGAGAAATATCTGCCCGCAGCTGTTTCAGCTTAGTGCTGTGCTCCCGTTCCTCTGGAGATAGTTCAACTGCCAATTCTGCATAAGCTTCCTGTAGCTCCCGGAGTCGTTTCTTGGACTTCTCTGCCGGCACATAGATCAGCTGGTGTATGGTAGCTGCCCCAAAGCATCCCTTGTCCCGTAAAACTGAAGCAGCCTTGCCTGTGTACGCACCAAAGAGCACACGTCCCGCTCCATCGGCCAAGTATTGAGCTAACGTGGTTTTACCAACACCAGCAAATCCAAACATTCTAAAAACTTGTTGTTTATTTGGATCTTTCAGCCATCGTCCAACAGCATTAAGTGCTTCTTGTTGTTCTCTATTCCATTGCATCATATGCCCCCTGTGCCGCTTTATACACACATTTATAACTAAGATGAGGAAATTGTTTTACCAATTCTTTTATAAATCCATTCTTAGCCTTTTTTCGATTCTTCATGTGTTGAAAATAATGATTGCGAATTATTCTTGCTTCTTGTTTTGTTATATGTACATTAGGATGATCAAACCCACATATTTGTCTGCCATGAACAATAGTATCTTGTGCATTTTCTTTATTAGTTCCCCATCTCAAATTACAAGAATAATTATCTCGTTTATTTCCATTCAGATGTCTCACACAATTAGCCTCTACTGGTTTTACACCATTAAAAGTTAAACAAACAAGATAATGAATCTTAAAATTATATTTCTTACCAGCAAGAATTAAGCCCACATGCTCATATCCTTTTGAAATTCCTGGTTGTAAGATTGTACCATCAGATTTTCTTACTCTACCTTGAGAAGACACTTGATAAGTGGTATTTTGTATGATTTTCCAAATCTCTTTCATAATGCCACCGATAGGAGTTGAACCTATCCTCGGAAGGATATGTGGGCCTGCCGTGTCACCGGACGGTGGCAAAAATAGCCCTGTCTGCTAGGCTCAAACAGGGCTATGGGGGATGGCCCAGTCATTAAAATGGTTCGTCACCATCACCGACTGGAGACACTGTCTGGGATTCATGAGCCGCACGTGCCTTACCGCCACGGATAGCTTCTACAAGAGCCTTACCTTCAGCGAGGAGACACTCAAAATCGGATCCCGGCAGGTTAGCCGATTCGGCCAACGAACCGTGCACCGGCTCGATTTTGAAATTCTTGTATGCCTGTTTCTTCTTGTTCACTTCATCGACTGAACTTATTGCCAATCGGAAAGCGAACATCGGCGGTCGACCTTTGATCGTCCGCAGCGTGGTCATCAAGCGTTTGTAAATCTTGATCTTGGTAGATGTGAAGGCCAATACAATCGGACTGACAGATTCTTTGTCGTCCGGACCTTCCAACAGAAGACCATAAATGTAAAACGTCTCAATGAGATCGTTACCTTCTGGCGTCTTCAGTTCATTAAAGGATGCTGCCGACTGTCTGGCAATGCCAACAATGTCAGAATCCAACGTGTGGATCCCAGCGAATCCACCACCACTGTCCCGAGGAACCCATTCGACATAGACATTATCTGTGCAACAAGGCACAAAATATGCCGGAGCCGGAATGAGTTCTTGTGTGACCGTATTAAACAGGTCACCGGCTTTGGCTTCCTTGATCCGGGACGGATCTGAATCTTGAACCTGCGGACTTAAAGCCTGCAACAATCCAATAAACGGGATCACCATGTCGTTCGACGTCTGGTTTTCAAAGCCCATCCCGGAAAAATCTCCGAAGTCGGCTTTGGCCAGCACGCCTGCTGCCTCTTTTCTTGCCAGTTCGTTCTTCTCTGTCATGATACAATACTCCTAAAATATACGGTGGACTCTTTAACGTGCTCCAGCGTATCGGCACGATCCCTTAGAGTTAAAAGCGGGATCACTTTACGTCTATTTCAGCAAAACGCTGTTCAAATACACCGAATATATCGTGGGGAACTTCCTTACCATCTTCCAACATTTTCTTCACCCACGCTGTAAGTGTTGCAGCTTCAACCTTCATGTCCTGCCGCACACCGGCAAACTTAGGCTCCAATTCCTTCATCAATGCTTCAGCATCGTCGCCTTGCTCACGGTTAAAGGCAACCTGTACTGTACGTTTGATTAAGGTATCATATCCATTATCGATAAGCCATTGGAATGCCTCTGCCTTCCTTTTCCCGATAGAGGCTCGTATCTTCTTAACCACCTTCACTCGAAGTCCATCCTTGTTGCGGAACTCCTCAAGCCCAAGGGTGTCGATCATGTACTCAGGAATGGTAAACTCCTCCAACTGCCGTCGGTTCTCTTGGGCTTTCTTGAGGGCATCCTCAGCATCAGCCACGGCAGTACGAGAGGCAACCAGATCCTTAATCATCTGGTCTAGTTTAGCGAATGCCTCGTCGGAAGGCTTCTCCTCTGGACGAAAGTCAGCAAATTGATCTGGGGACATCTGAATCTCCTTTAGGGCATTGCCGGTATTTCTTTGCTGACAGCGACATAGAAATACCGATCACCATCTCGGTTTAGCCAGAAGCTCCCGTTGGTGGTGATATTGGTTACTTTGAAATTATTATACTCGATACTCATTAGCTCCTCAAAGACATCGCAGTCTCGATTGTTGAAGAACTTAATCTTTGTATCGTCACCGTCATTAAGTATAATAGCCGGAAAAATATCGTGAGTCGCACTCAGCGGAAACACCAAGATAAAATCCGGTACACGTTCCAGGTAATGTAAAACCATTTGAATGGTATTGGCTGATGTACCATTACCCGTATAAAAGCCAACATCAATCCTGGCATTACTGCCAAGACCAGCATAGCCAGATGTTAACCAGTCATTCGCCATATTGGCAAAGTCCTGCATATTCACCTGACCGTCGCCATTCCCATCCGTTATTGGCTGCTGCGCATGCACCACCGCACAAATAACAGCAATGCAACAAACCAATAAGCCAATTGCCAAGGTCACTTTCTTTTTCATGCCGATTCTCCTATTAAATCCAGTCTTTTATATTATCGCCAGTCACCATGCTGGCGACATCTAGCTTCTCACGTAAAGAGCCTATAATTCTCATATCTATTGGGATTCCATGAGCGACAATATCAATGTAGTTTACAGATTCTTCCGTATCTGCTCCCCACCGGTGTGCTCTATCTTCTGACTGTTGACGATGTTCTAGGCTGAAGTCATTGCTATGATAAATCACGGTCTTACCTAATAAGGTCTGTCCTGAACGAACACCATCCGTCTGTACATTAGCAATGAGAAATTGCACATCTCCACGTTTGAACTTATCCAGTTCTTCTCCACGTTTAGGACCAGTAATTCGTCCATCTACAAATACACAACGATCCTTTTCTCGCATGAAGGCATGATTACGAAGCAAATCTATATCTTGAGTGAACCGTGCCCATATTAAGGCTTGATGACTAAGATCTTCACAAGTTTCTATTGTGCATTGTAACCGTCTATTAATCTTATCTATTGGTTGTAAGGTGGGATCATCATCACTTGCTGGTAAATATCCACAAGCAATCTGTTGAAACCGTAATAAACGATTAATTGCTAAAGGAGCAGAAAGTGTACCATTCTTTAATTCTACCATCAACTCATCTTTTAATTTCTGATAGATCTCTGCTTGCTTAGGACTCACATCAAAATATCGTTTAGAATACAGTTTGGGAGGTAGATCAAAGACTTCATCTTTAGTCACACGAGAACCAAGCTGGTGTAGAAGCTGATGAAGTGTATTTAGATTCTTATAAGCAACACACTGCGTAAATGTTCGTTCATCCTTACGAACAAATGTCTGCCAGAATCCAAAATATTGTTTGAACATACTAAAGTCTAAAAGACCAAGCCGTTTCCAAATATCTGGATCTAGAAAACGCAATTGATTGTACACATCAAAAGGACTATTACTACAAGGAGTCCCACTCAAACATCTACGATAATCCGCTCCAACTGTACTACTCCCCATAATCCTACGAGACCATTTAGCATTAGGATTTTTTACCCGCTGACTTTCATCAAGAACATACATGCAACGTCGCTTCTTCAAAAAGGCTTTCCATGCATCCCGTCCTCGATCGGTCCATATAGCTGGATAAGAAATGACAAAGACAGCTAAACCATCATGCTTCAATGTCTCATTAAACGATTCTTTATGGTATAAAGCATCTGTGCTATACCAAATATGTGCACGTGTTCGTTCAGCAATGGCATCAGGAAGATGTGCTGGCAACTCATCTGATACCCAATTCCTGTGTACACCATTAGGAGCAATAACACAAAGGCCATCAATCTCATCCGCATCATACAGCATAGCTGTTGAATCTATGACAGGCTTAGTCTTACCTGTCCCCTGCTCCCAGAATAATCCTCTCGATGGATCTATTCCATGTTCTTCAAATTCTTTTCGTTGATGATCGAAAGGTTTTGTTTTATATTGATAACTCATATGTCATTCAAAACAATTAACACCAGCTTGTTCGTTTTCTCTACCTCTCCTGATCAAATCAAAAAGACCAGGCAGACCAAAAACCTTAGTGGTCTTACCGTTGATTGATTCCTTTGGCTGGAGCCAATTTGGAATCCCTTTATTGAAGAGTGCCCACCTGGCCGATGGAACACAATACCAATCAGGGTAATAATATTGCCCCATTGGTTGTTCATCTTGTTGAACAACCGAAGCCTCAACCGATTTAAGTAAAATCGGCTCAGGCTTCGGCTGGTGGCAACCAAAGCCGATCCCGAGGCTAACCAAGAACCTCGGGATCTTCGTCATCATCCATTCCTTCCAGCATTTCGGCAAATATATCTCACTTAACAATTTCTAAGACTCCTATGGTCTCTGCGTAACTCATTTCCCATTCTTGCCGGCAATAGTCTATAGCATCATGAATTCGTCCAGCCAGATATACTGCACCATTGCTCGGCATTACAATGTTCCGCAAAGGTCCAACGCATACTTAAAAGCAATCATCTTTTCCGCATGCGATGTCCCAAACAAGTTCGAGTGTACACGGCCATCGGATTCTTGTACCGATTTGAACCGGCCACGCTCGTGATCCTGCCATTGGCTGATGGCATTATAAGCAGCCCACGCTGTTCCACGAATACCATCTAACGATTGCTCCTTATTCTCAAAGTTCGTCTGCCATCTGGCAAGTAACGCATCTCGTCGTTCCAGCTGCCGTTCGAATCGCTTCGTATCCCTAGGATCGTCCGATTCGGCATGTTCAGGCACGACTCCAAACGTTCTATCATATACGGACCGGAAATATTCCGCAACTTCATTCTTCTTCAAGTGCTTCGCAGCGAGGATCCGCACCTGGGCTTCGAACTTCTTGGTCTCGTCCGTGATAAGCCCAAGGGCGAGGCGAGCGTGCTCGATCTTAGTCTTCACGTCACCTGTGTGTTGGAATGAGATTCCACGGCCAGCATCCCGCTCCGACCAGCGAAGGGTGTTGGCACATACCACCCGAACGGAAGTGGGATAAACTTGAAAGCTGGTGGAACCATCGTGGCTGTTGCGGATCAGCACGTATTGGTTAAGGACATCCTCATCGGTGACCTCGATATTCTGTGGCAGCTTGACCAATGTAAAGATACATCGGCCATTACGCAGCGAACCGGCTGTCTCTACAACGACGGACTTGTCAACTTCAACCAAGGCATCGGCGAACTCAGCCATCTCTCGATTACTGATCGGCCGATAACCTGCTCCCACCATACCGAGCAAATACTTGTCATCCGCTTTCACGTGAGCATTGTGAGTCGGGATCTTGAACTGACGCTTCTTACCATCAGGATCACTGTACATTGCCACCACCGGTAGCAATTCAGTTTCCCAACCCAATCCGATCTGTTCAAATGCCGGCCAGACCGTTAAACCGTCCGGGATCTCAACTCCCAGTCCATGCCATGCACGTTGACCGTGCACCCGCACTTCACCAAACACATCTCTTGCTTCGATTTCATGACTCATGAATTTTCTCCTTATCTTAATAACTACTCGTCCGAGGGGACATTAATGCATCCTCACAACCTTTAAGGTCGTGACCAAGTGTAACAGCAATCATGCTGTCCGGGAACCGATCCTTGTCAGCTTCCGCTTTCTCAATGAACCGCTCCATGGCTTTGACCTTATCTTCTCCATGAGTTTCCTTAAACTTCATGAGGGCAATGCCAACATCCATGGCGGTCCAGCCATACTTTTCCAGATACTTCAAAATCTTCTTTTCTAATTGCATGATCTTCTCCCTTAGCACAAGGCCAAATACGTGAAGAACGCCAGCACTAAAATAGGCTTTAATTCTTCAAACTGTGTTTTGATAAGTTCCATAATTTACTCCTTAACTATTTATAATATAACATATATTTTGACGCTGAGCTCCGGAAAAACCAAAATTATTTGATCTTTTTTAACTCATCCTCGATATTGTCAGCAATATCACCGGCCAAATGAGCACGATTACGAAGAATTTTATTATCGGTCTCATCAGCCTCAATCTCAAAATCAGCAGCCAATTCCATGAGCTTATCTACCAAATCATCCACAAAAAGACGAGACAGGTGACCGGCTTTAAGCCCTTCGGTAAATACTCGAGCCACTGCAAGATCTGTTGTTCGTTTCATAGCTTTCTCCCTATAAACCAAAACACCATTTTCTTCGATACCAGCCATTCTTAGCCACAATCCATTTCTTAATCTGAGTGACCTTAAAGTTACTCCGATCAATCGTCCGGAGACAGGACTTCGGACACCAAACCCAATAATCTCTATCACCCTTTAGGTTTAGTTGAATTGCTTTTGCCGTTTCTCGGCCAGTTTCAACATCTATTAGATCAATCCACATAATCAATCTCCACCTGTAGTATAAAATATGTTTTGTCGCAAAGCAAGAAAGCTCAGCCAGCTGCAGACTTTTTTCATGAATATTTCCACACTTCACCTCAGGCAACCAGTACAACCGATACATTTTATCTCAGGTGTTGAAAAGTGAGGGAAAACCAAAAAGAGTGAAGTCGCCCAGGGGAGTAGAGTCGGGAGTGAAGTCGGATTACTCGGCTGGTGGCTCTATTTACTTTAGACTTTACTCGACTTTACTCGAAAAGGGGGTAATACTTATAAAAACCAAGACGAGTCCAACCAGCTGCCACTGGTGCTGCTGCTGCCAGCAATAGGAAATGGAGTGAAGTCGGTAGAGTCGGTAGAGTCCACGTCGATTTTTCGACTCCATGACTCCCTGGGCATGAGGATCACTCATTCATGAAGTAGAGTCGGAAGTAGAGTCCAGGGCTAAGAGTAGAGTCGGAAACGGAAACGCTCCAGATCGACCCAGATCGATCGATACCACAGTCCCCGCCCTACGGCACCTTAGATATTAGGATTTTAATGCCGAGCCAGGCGACAGCGATGATGCCGGCAACGATAAGACCGACTCCGGTGATGATAGCCTTACCCCGTATGGACGCTGTGGTGATTCGCCAGTCCCGGAGGAACTGGAAGTCCCGCTGTAATTCTATGGGCTTGGCCACATCTATCCCAAATAGGGTAAAGGTCTCCTTTACGGATTCCTGTACCGTTGTTTTTACCAGACCTGATAACTCTTCCCGAAACTCTTCTCGAGTCATGAGAATACAGTTCGGATGAGTACACTGCGGAACTTGTTCGTTTGTTTTCTTATCGTCTGCCATATTAGTATTATACCCTAAAGATTGCGTAAGCATCGGTGGAGGACACTGGCGAATCCACGATGAGGATAGTTTCGTTCCTCACTCCCCCGAAGTTTACTCCGGTTGCATAAACCTCTATTGTATCACCTGCCGTAACACCCGTCAGGCTCCCATTCGTATTCCCTGCAGTTATTATATCCTGCCAACTACCTCCATTGATTCGTGCTCGTATTGTACCAGATGTAAATGCTGTTCCTATATCAAGAGAATAGCTGCCAGTATCAGGAGCAGTCCAAGCAGGAGAAACAGCACTGGCCGCAAGAACACCAAAGTTAAAATCACCACTTAATTCTGTGGAACTGACATCAAATTCAAAGATGGCATCTTGCAATGCAGTATAATCAACAGCACTAAGTGTATGTTTTGTTTGTATATCTCCTCGTAACGAACTGGGAATTACACCGGCATTATAACGAAGAACTCTTGTTCTTTCAATGAATACAGTATTGCCACCACCATTATAATCTTCAGTATAAAGAACTGTTGGTGTACCGCTCATGTTCCATACTTTAATACGATATTCAGTTGAAGCTTCAGAAGGAGCAGCATCATTATCATTTACCTGTCGGATATTTTCCTGATATTCAAGATAGTCTCGTCGCTTAAAAGTAACTTCAATGCCAGCAGCATCTAAAGAACCATTTGCATCTAAACTATGCGGACCGGTATCATAATCCCCTGCTCCATTACAATCAAAGCCAATAGGTGGATAAGGTCTAAGATGTCGATTGTTCATAACCACTGTCTTAATGGTAGCATCACCCTCTGTTAATTCCCCATCCGTTGTTCGAGTAACCAACTTGGAGAAGACTGTGTTCCCATTAGCCCAGGAGCGGTTCCCAATTCCTCCACCGGCAAAAAGGAGATAGACCTTGCTGCTTGCTCCATGAGTGGTGATCGCAGAATCCAACACACCACGATATACATTGGCTAAACGAAGATTGCCACCAACATCACTTGCTGATCTTGCTAATATGAATTCAGAATCAATGAGAATTAAATGTGTGAGATCGTTACCGAGAATAGTATCGTCCACGGTTTGGAATTCATCCAGCATTTCATCGACATTATCCGATGCAGGATCTACATCAATAGTGGCATCAGATACCGCTTCACTTAATGTGCCAACCAATTCTCCTATCAATAGGAATTTATCAATAGTTCGTTCTGTCTCATAGATCGAACCACCACCATCTTTGCGAGTGCGTAGATCAAACTCCACGCTGCCATCGTTTTGGTTCCTACCTGCTGCCCATATTCTGAATGGTAAACTGTTAGTAGAAGCATCAGGATCGCGAATCGATATAGCAAGCGGAGCCTCTATGACCACTGATTCTGCAGACGGTATTGCTACAGCTACATTACTCGGTGGTGTCCAACCAGAAGCAGGAGGATCACCGAAGGAAGGAGGCTCTGTAGCATAAACATCCTGCACGAGAGTAAGAGTGATACGACCATTTATCAATTCACCAAGATCAATGCGACTTACTCGCATAATAAGATTCTCAAAGCCAAGGGCAGCCGATGTCCATTTAAGAACAGACGTTGGTGTAAGCTCCCACATTTCTCTGTTTACGATAAGAGTTGCCTTTGCTAACGGAAAACTTAATGCTCGTAATTCTCTCCAAGCAAGAGAATTTGCCAGAGTGGCATCCTTTACTCCAGGAAAATTTATGCTTGATTTTACAATTTTTTGTTGAATATTATAATTGGCCATATCTTGAGCCAAACCAAACGTACCAAAATAATCTCTTGCTCTATCTTTGAATGGAGTCGTAACATAATTTGTGGTGTCTTGCCATGTACCACGAGTAAAGTCCTTGACTTCCACAATATTCGTTTCACTAAGCACAGGGATAGTGGCAGGGTTATAATCGTTGCGAGCCAGTTTAATAGTCCACTTCCCTGTGCTCGTATCTAAAAAGATCACCCCATCCATCTGTCGTTGAACTTCTTCTAATAGTTCTGAGATATCCCGAGCACTATCAAGTATGAAGCTGAAACCATTACCTTCACTCTGTAAGGTAGTTGCTGCAGCATTAAATGCATCTTCATCTACATCTGCAGGTGGAAAATTCAATCCCCATTCTCTATTTGTTATGATTTCATAAGCAACATAAGCAAGGTTCGCATCATTACCATCATTGACTGCTTTGGTGAGACCACCCGGTCCCTCAGGAATACGACGTAACTCAAATGACCATGCTTTTATATTAGTAGAGTTGCCAATATATCCATGTTTAAATACACCATAGCAAGTGCCACGATAAGCTGGTGTATCTCCTCCCTCTTGTTGAAATGCAGATATATAAGGATTAACAGACTGCACCAAACTGCCATTATAAAAATTAAAGTTTCCTACAACACCACCTTGACCAAGCTCACTTCCACCAAATAAATTCGGTTCACTAATAGCAATATCACCGGAGGCTTGTGCTCCAGACCAGACCTCCTCATCCCCAATCCATATCCGACGAATGTTATCTACTGGGCCACGACACAATCCAAATTGAATCCCGATGTAATACTCATAACCAGTCGTGATTTCATCCGAAGAAAATAAACCAGTTTTTACTTTCTCCTTGATAGCTTTCTGTTTAAGATCTCCGTACCAAATTACATTTGGTCCCTCCATTTTAACAGTGCCCCAGATTAATGGCACCACTCGTTCTTCTGTTGTGGTTGGAAACGTAAAATCTCCCAATGCTGCTGGACGTACATTTTCATTCTCAGGTTTTGGTTTAAGAACTTCGCTGAGAACTAAGGCAGCAGCAAACAATAATAGAGTAACAAAGAAAGCCATATTATTCTGGATGCTCCGTTGTTTCGAGCCAATGTTGTGCTAAAATAGATAAATCCATTAAATTAACAAAACCATCACTATTAAAATCTCCAAGAATACTATCCCTACCTTGAATATAAGCATTTTGATTTATTGACAAATTTCCGTTTCCATGAGTGGAATTAAAATTAAAAGTATTAAAAATAAATGTGCCAGAACCTATTAGAAAATGTCCGCCACTAATAATATCAATACTTAAAAATCCTGACCACAATTCAACTCCAGTAGTTGTTCCTGAATTAAAATAGATTATTTCAACATTAGAATTCACAAAACGAAATTGTGTATAATTCCCAGCATTAATAGTTGCAATAATAATATCTTCATCTTCAACCAAGATATTGGAATATTCCCATTCAGGAAAACTTGCTATATCATTAGGATTACTAGGCACTTTCCCGTCACACCAATTATTTGGATCGGACCAATTAGCCCACCCACCTGGACCTCTTTCCCAAATACATTCTTCAGCAAAACACATACCACACATCACAAAAACCAACAGAATCATAAATGCTTTTCTCATGTTAATCTATTCCATTTCTAAAGATATCTTTTTGTGGCACAAACGCAAAGCCACCATAATTCTCCACATTATTGAATTTAGCTTTACAAACAGCAATGGTGTGATCACAACCAGCAAAGATTGTAACGTCCTGTCCATCTACATTAGACGGAAACGGTAAAAGCAAAGTAATGTCTTCTCCAGTATGATCTATAATCAATCGCCAATCATTCGTTTGATATTGCACATATCCACCAGTCCACCATTTATCAGGATAACCATCACCTGAACCAATGCCTGGTATTGTCAATACATTTCCATCAACATTAGTTACTTCACCCGTAAAACTAAAACTCCCAGAAGATACTTTACAACCATAAGTATCATACAAAATATGGTTACATAATCCCTGATAAGTAAACCGAGGCACCTCTTTACCAAGTCCATAAGTAAGAGGCACAACAGCCAGTTCACTTTCATATCCATTCTTGGTGTATGCTACTGAACGAACTATGCCCTTATAGATCACAATCAATTCTGGTGTTGGTGTATCTGTTCGATGTCGTCTCTTGATCGTGAGGGTGCATATCTGCCCAGGGACGACGGCGATGAACTCATCCGCCGGTGCAGTCCCACTGGGCATGGTGATTGTAAGAATTTCCTGCCGTTGTTCTACTCCAAGAAGAATGTTAGATCGAGCAATCGAAATAGGTAAATAGGTTATAGCACCTATTGTGATTTCATCTTCTGCGGATGTGTAATTATATTGAGTATCAGACAACACGAACTCATAAAATTCGGTTGGCTGACCGCTTTGTTCTGATATTTCAAATGCATTATAATCTGTCATGCAAACACAACTTTCACAGGAAAGCTAAGAGAAGCATCTCCAATAGCATTGTAATGTTCAAAGGTAAAACGATCTGTGTCTGCTCGTACAAGCTCCACATATTCAATTCGCTCGATGTCTTCTATTTCAATATCTTCTGGCCAGGCCACATCTACAATTATCTGTTCATTCTCAGCATCTACTTCACCGGCTGAATTAATGTTTCGTACAAGGATATCTCCATTAGTTCGTATAACACGAATAATACCACGAGAAGGCATGCGACCTTGTGCGAATTGTGCAAAGCCAACATTCACAATGTTAATAGTCTGGCTTCCATTTTGCAGTTTAATGGTGAGTTCAAACTCATCGTAAAAAGTAGGCATATAGAATGATATTTGCCGGCCACGTAAAGCATGAAGCAATCGACGAACATCCCACACATCTTGTCGACTGTGCATTATGAAGCCTTTTACTGCAGTCCGTTTCCCTCGACTCCATGGACTACTTATACCAAATGCACCAGTTTCATTATCAAATTCCACCATTCGTCTGGCAAGAATATCACTCATGTCTCGCTCAGAAGCATTCGGTCCATCTAATAGAACCTTGCTACTAAGTGTATTAAATGCACTGGTGTCTGCAAAACTATCTCCAACATCATTATCAAGAACACGAAACTTTATAGCCATGTTTCGATTATTGAATAAAGAACGACTACCTCGTAATGGGCTTGTGGTTATAGCCGTGCGGAGTGGATAGACTTCTGTACCAGCAGGATATGAATTGTTCAAAGGACTGGTAAATGTAATAGTCTGGGAGCCAAGAGTAGCAATCTCCAAAGCATCATAGGTAAATCGGTCCGTGAGGACAATGGCCATACCACCTTCTCTATAATCTCCCAACGTCGTGTCATCAACGGAGATCGATGACTGCCCAAGGGTGGCAGCAGCCGTGAGAAAAGAAGGCTCATGCCAAATTGGTAAGCCAAATACACGGGATTGCCAGTCGAATAGTAAGTTCTCTACGAACCGACGAGTGTTACCATCTAAGGCCAAAGCAAATTCGAACTCCTGTCTCGGATTCTTACGATCAGCAACTCGTTGTTCTGAACCATCAAGATGCTCCATGATATCAGTAAGAAATTCTAAGATTTCCTTGACAGGAGCTTCCGGTCGTACAGGAAACATGACAATACGACGACCAGTTATAAGCACACTAACTGTATCAACGTCAAATACAAAATCAAGTGTATCGTTAAGTGTTGGGCTGCCTTCTGTAGAAACTTGTAATGTTACCACAAATCCAGATTGTGGCTGTAATATAGTTGGTAGTGAAGGAAGGTCGGGAAGCTCTACTCCAGCACCAAGATTATTTACCACTTCAGTGAGAGTAATGTCATCCCAACGATAAGAGCTATAAACTGTGATCTCATCAGTTTGTGTAGAAAGAATATTGCCAAAACTAAATGCTAATGGTCGTACGATGGCTTGTTCAAACCAAACATCAGCTTCATCAAAACGATCGTCAGCATAAGCAATGGCATCGTGTTTATCTAAATTAACTTCAGTCTTCGGAGAAACAGGATCTAATTCACAATCACCATCAATAGGAATATCTGGATTAAGACGAAGAACTGTTCCTTGTTCACTTTGTGCTCGAAGAATATATGAACCTACACCAGTTGGTACAAAACGATTTGTACCAAGAAATTCTGATAGGGAAACACGATCATCAATTTGTGCTATATAATCTGCCATCAAGTTATCTTTTTATATGCAATACCCCAATTCTCTGATTCATTTTTATCGCCTGTGTTTTGTTTTCTTACCGCAGGGAATATAACCCATGTATCACCGGCCACACTTACCTCATCTTTTGGAGAAAAGCTCTTCATATTCAAAGAACGCACATCAGGTTGGAATCCCATGAAATAAAGATTATCAGGTGTAGGTGAAAGATCACGATAGAAAATAGCATTAGCATTTAATGGTAAAAACCCATCACCAGCATTACTAGGCATGTTGATAAAATGATTACCAATAAATCCACCAGGACTACCACCAAGAAAACGAATTTGATATTCACCGGCCCGATCAGACCAGCTGGAATTCAATGCACTAAATTTAGCAAACGTTCCCCATTTACTATTTACAGGTTCACCAGGCAATCCTTCTGCATGCACAGTGGCAAAACGATTTGCATAGGTAGAACTTGCTACTCCTTGTGAAGGAAGAAGGATATCCTGAAAATAATTATCAGGAGTATAAGTTTGGCAATGGGCATAAGCATATTCACCACCAGTCCAATCCCAAGATTTTTCTAAAATACCAAATCCAAAATGCCGATAAATATAAGGTGCAAATTCAAGAACCACGTGTACATAATCTTCCACGCCATTACCTTGAAAGAAAGCATGAGAAGTATAAGGACCGGCTCCAATTTCACTTATCAAGCGATAACGACCTGTGTAAGTAGGATTATCCCATGTAGCAATAGGAACAGTTGAAGGCCCATTTCCTGAATCATCCGTATGTGCCCATATATTTGTACCAGAACTTATAAATCCTAATGATTGATACATTGCTATACTAGCAGCAATGCTAGAATTCCATTGAAAATGAACATACACAGTGCCCTTATGAAGAGAGAGTTTACCGTGTGTCCCACCAGATTCAGCCGTATATTGATCCTGAGTCCAGCCGTTCGCTTGACAGAACGTAGACAGCTGACTCATAAGGTCATTCATGCTGCTTGCTGTTCCACTTGAATATGCCATAATTAGTTTTCCTCAACACAAAAGTGTGCATAAGGCACTGAATTTGCTCCCATTTGGAAGACTCTAAAGTATCTGCCCCCCGCTGTAATTAATCGATCTTCAACAGCAATGCCATCTTCTGCACTTAACCAGAACACTCCATTTATTTCACCAATAACCTTAAATGTCCCCACTCCTTCACTTCTCATAATAACACAAGGAATAGGCCAATATATATCTCCACCAGAATCAGGTGAAGGTTTGAATCTTACATCTTGTGCAGAATATCTGTTATCCTGAATCACATCTTCCCAACAAGGGGAAACAAACGTGGTAAACAAATTTTCATCTTGCATTCCACTGGTGCTTGGTTCAGAACAAGGATAAACAAAGTATCCAGATATAGCACCAGAATTTTGTATGTAGCCTCTATAATAATTACCATTCCAAACTTTATTCCATGACGCATCCCCATCACGAAATTGTCCAGGACCAACAGAAGTCTCACTATAACAAGTAGGATCAGCAATGCTACGCACATCAATAGGAGCAGTTCCTATATCACGATCAAAACGATCCGTCGATCCACAAACAAAGAGCGGATAAGGAATTTCAATATCAGTTCCGAATGGATCTAACAATCCAAGATAGCAGGATTGATAGTTACCAGATACATTTGCTACCACAATGATTCTTCGCACAGAAGCATAGAACCAAAAACTCATAGAGGCTTCCGATAATAATACCACTGAACCATACTTACTGGTTCCTAACTCACATCTCCCTGGGCTTAAACCTGGTTGTCCCTCCCAATCGGAACCACTTCCATATCCAGTATAACCTGCCAATTCCCATGATACTTGATCTTCATTATAGGCATAACCAGTTCTTATACCAACAAAAACAGCATTACCACCAGTGCCACTTCCTTCCCACATATATTCATCTCGTGTAGGAATGAAAGTAGGAGTTATTAGTAAACCAGTTCCTGAACCACCAGTTGTGGGTTGTGAACCTGAACCATAAACATCATAATCACCAGGATCATAAACTTCAATCGCAAGAACTTGTCCACTTCCACCAACAGTTAATACTTTGAATTGTGCCTTAGATGTACCAGAAAACGTATCATTCAAAGTAACAATATCATCTACAGCATAACCACTACCATCATCACTGATATTTCCAGAAGCAACTTCGATAGGACCAGTGGCAGCAGCAATGTTCTTAATACGATTCGTCCAACCAGTATCTGCCATGGTCAAATCCATAGTAGCACTGGAACCAGTTCCACCCGTTACAGCATTTGCTGTTGTAGTCGGATCACCAGAATAAGCTCCCGATTGATAAACACGAACAGCAGTAATATCACCAGAACCACCAACAGTGAGAACCTCTATTTGAGCGGTCATACTACCTTCAGCTGTACCACCAGCGACAGTGAGAATATCACCAACAACATAACCAGTACCAGCAGCATTGATAGCCACTTCCGATACATGTCTATTCGTAACAAACTTATCAACAAGATCTAATAGATCTCGATAATCCGTTGCTGTTCCACTTTGAAACGCCATTATGATATTCCTTGTATAGCTCGTCGATTACGATGAATTATATTCAATACTGCCTTCTCACCATCTGGAGTAGCTAACGCACCAGCCACTTCATTCGGATCCGTTACATTGGTTATATGCACATTCACTTCCGGAGCAGCCGCAGCCGCAGCTTGCTGTGCTGGTACAATATGGCCAGGTCTATCCGGTATAAATGGCTCTGGACCTTTCTCTCCAACCCAATACCCATGGCCAGGAGTTACTGGGCCACCACCCTGTCTCGATGTAGCAGCACTGGCAAATAACCCACCGAGCATACCCGCTGGGCCACCGATCATCCCAATAAGCCCAGAGATAGCTTGTCTTGCGAGCAAGCGAGTAAGATCCGCAAGGATGGAATCCACCAGGCTGCTGAAATTAAACTCACCAGTCTGTACAAATTCCACCAACGCATCTTCCGCACTGTTGAAAGCATTAACCAAGGTGTCTTCTACAGCTGCACCTGTGTCATTTACCTTATCTACAATTCGATTCAAGCCACGAGTCCAACCAGCTTCGGCTGTGGTGGAAGATTGAAGCATCTGATCCTGTAACTTACGATAAGCCTGCGTTGCCTGTTCTTGAGTGATAACGTGGCGGGCAACTTGAGAATTAAGTTCAGCTTGTGCAGCAGTGAGATCAATCGTTACTCCACGAACTTCATCCAAAGCACCAGCCACTTGTTCCAATAACTGTGTTCGTTCAAGCTCTACACGCAATTGATCTTTTTGAGCATCCGTAAGTGTTATTTTTTCTCGTGTAAGTTTATCTGTGATCTTTATCAGTTCATTTTCAACTTCACGTTGTTCATTGGTCATACGAAGCAATTTCTGTAATTGTTGTTGCTCCTCTATTTGTTTCTCAAGAGCTTTTTCGGCGGGGGACTTACCTGTTTCCGCTGCGGGAGCACCACCAGCGGCGGCTGTAGCCAGGTCTGGTCCCTCGCCTTGTTTTGCGGCAGCAGCCTCTGCCCTAGCAATTGCTCGGTCTAACAGATCCTGAACTCCATGAATTCTGGTAAAGCCCTCTTCAAAACCACCAATAATAGCATTACTAAAATCTGTAGCAGCTTGGCCAAGATCATTTTCAATTCTACCAAGATCTACAGTCTCTATTTTCCCTAAAGAAATTTCACTCAATGCCTTATCAATACCGGGAATAATGTCAATAACCTTATTCACACTTCGGATAAGACTGTTGATAAGATTCTCTGCTTTTTGAACTAAGAAGTTTATGGCACTGATAGCACCATTGATTAAACCTTCAATTAAAGCAATGGCTCCATTCACAGCAGCTAATAAAGCAGAAATTATTAGATTCGGGAATTGCTGGAATAATCTACCTAAAGCATAGAACGAACCAACAAAGAATCCAACGAAACTATCAGCTACTTTAGCAGCAGCATGTAGGAATGAATTCATGTTAAAGTTAATGTCACCAAAGACAGAAATAACAGCTTGCCGTAAAGGTTCAAACTCTGCAACCCACTGCTTCAAAGCAAGCATGCATCCGCCAATAATATCCTGATACTCTGCAAAAGCAGCAACTCCAACATCACGTAACGTAACAGAAGAGCCTTCAGCCAGTTTAATCTTATCACTAAAGACTACCAATAAAGTAGTCGCAGCAGTGAGAGCTACTAACAATGCACCAACAGGATTCGCAGCTATTGCAGCAGTAAGTGAATGTATTCCTCCACGAATAACCTTTAGAGTTCTACCAAATAATGTACCTTCGATTCGAACAGCACGAGTGGCTCTTCGTAAGTTCGTTTGTGCAGCAGTGAGAGCAGCATGTTGAGTTACTAACTGTTTCTCCAGCAAAGCCACCTGTGTTTCCATGGCAGCTTGAGCAAAAAGAGCTTCTGTAGAACCACGAACCACTACAGCACGAGCCATCTCTGCCCGTACATTTGCCAATACAGCCTGAGTCTTTTGTAAATCTGCAGCAGCAGCAGCGACTTGTGCAGCAGCTTGTTGACGTGTAGCTTCCGCTGAACCTAATAGTACAGCATTTCCCATCGCAATCGTTCGATGGAATTTATACCACGCTGCTGATGCCAGAATTGTTTGCTGCACAAATGGTGCCATCTTAATAGCAGCGAATGTTGCACCAAGCACAATGGCAGAACGAATCACTATATCCAAGTTATTAGCAAGCACAATCATTACTCTACTTAACGATTGTGTAGCACCAATAGCAGTATTAGCCTCACCAATGTAAGCAACAACAGAATTGCGCAATACTTGCCAAGCCTGACCAACAGTAGGAATAACCTTTGTAAAGCGTTCAGCCAACTCTTCTCGAGCATTCATGAATGCCTTAACAATTATTTCACTCGAGATCTTTCCTTCCTCACCCATCTTCTTCAATTCACCACGAGTTACACCAAGCTCATTAGCAATAACCTGACTCACAGCACGAAGCTGTTCCATGACTGATCGAAGCTCATCTCCCTGCAACCGGCCAGAAGCCAAAGCCTGACTCAACTGGATAATACCCATTCGTGCCTCTTGAGCATTAGCACCAGAGATCAGAATTGCCTGGTTCAAACTCTCAGTGAAATTGAGGACATCTTGTTGACTAATCCCCATCTCTCTAACAGATAATGCCACACGGTTAAACAGTTCAGCATTATCTTCTAACGATGTCCTGGTTCTATTACTAATTGCCAACAATTCTCGAGTCACTGCGTTCAATTCAGCAGTGCCACTTGTTGCCAATCGCAATCGGTTTTGTAGATTTGTGAAAGCATCTGCTGTACGAATAAGTTCTCGCACAACATAACCTGCTCCCAATGTGACTAACGATCTCTTAAGAAGATCTACACCCTTAGCTGATAGAGTTGCACTGTCACCAATGTCGCCAATTCTTCGCTTGACAACACGAGTTCCTTTCTCTTCTACAACTATAGTAATTCGTTCGGTAGCCACTATCGTTTCCCTGTATCAATTCTAGCACCACGAACCGCAGCCACTCCAGCTTGTACTGCTGCCTCAACAAACATTGCTGGAGCCTGAGCAGAACTTCCTTCATTAAGATAACCAATATAATCAACATTATTGGTAATGAATACAGTTTGCTCTGGTTGCCGACTCGTGATAACTTGCTTACCTTGTTCTATTGCTCCTCGAGCATTCCCCGTCTCCCCAACTTTGTCTGGATTCGTCCCCTTGGGCAAGGGTTGATAGGGATCTATGACCTGCTCGACAGGATTGCCCAGGGAGACGAGCCAGTTGGAGCGGGCACGACCGGTGTCCACAGGTGTGGCGAGAACTACAGTCTGATCAACAGCCAGAGCACATTGCTTGACGACCCGATTCGTTTCGCCAGGAAGGTTATTCGCTCGGATCTTGATTCTTCGGCTGAAGCTCTCTAAGCTCACGTTGCTCTCCTATTTCTTAGACTTATTCTTCTTTTCGTAATACTTCAGGTATGCCGAATCAAGATACCTAATGAAATAAAATAGGTCGTCTCGCTGTTCTCCTTTTATCTCATGTGCTACAGCATAATCAGCAATGGCAGTCCAAGGGATAGGGCATACACTCCAGCCACTTGGACGACACGTATTTAGATCCAAAAAGGCTCCATAATATAACTCAAGTCCAATCCACATTTCAGGTGCATTCTGAATGCGTTTTGGCAGAGGAAGCCGTTCCCGCATACACTGGTCGATAATCTTCTGCTCGACTGGTCCTTGCTCTATTGAATAAAGCAGGACCGCTACGAGTTTTTTGCAGCAGATTCGTCCAATTCTGCTCGGAACAAGGCTCCGGCTTGAGCCTGTTGTTGGATGTCAAAGAACAAGTCGGGAAGATTACGGAAGACCTTCATGACATTATCCTTATTTACTGGCAAGAGTTTACCTTTTTCGCTCTCCACGCCAGCGTCTTCCGGATCTATACCTTTTTGCCATTTGGGATCAGCATCATTACCAACATTGGTCTCCCAATCCAGCACAACCGTATCGGCATACACTTCCATGAGGATCGTATTCGATCTATCATTATCGAACGATCCAGCAGCAATTGCACGTCGGAATGGTTTGGTCTTGATATCCAAGATCCGAGCGAACTTCTTATTCGCACCACCTGCACGTGCAATGCGGATTCTTGCATCGCCATAATCAATGACGATACCTTTCGACTCCAACGAGGAGTCTGTCTTAAACTGTCTTTTCAAGCTCATAGTGTGCTCCCTATAAAAACATTAAACATCAGCCAAGCTCGGCAGGTAGTCATAGAAACACATTAACAAAGTGTGGTCTAAGTCCGAGCTAATCTTTGCACCAGTAGCAGCTTCTTTGCTAAGCGGTAACGTGATCGGTGAGTCCTGCTCCACGTTTGCACGACCATCGCCCAGGGTTATGAGCGGAAGATCAATGCTGATGCCGGCATTGGATTTAACCAAATGGGCATCGAGCGTAATGTCCGAATTGTTCCGAACAGCAGTCACTGCCGCAATATCAGCAAAGTAAGCAGTAATGTTACCTCCAACTTGGAATGTACCAGCAGTAACATCGAATGCACCAAGAACGCCGATTGCTTTATTCGGCGAAATGTTGTTGTTAATGGTCAGTGAAATATCTGTCGCGAAAGCAAACAGAGCCGTAGGACAGGCATCATCTTCTGCATGCACCGCTAACTTAATTCTACTGAAGTCGGAAGAAGTATTGAATGCATCGGATTCAACCAGACTTACACGAGTTCCTGCTTTAGGACCAGTACCACCAGTGCCATCACCAGACGGACGTTGCTCATGGTCTGTTGCCACG
>Ga0180431_10001341_pt1 | contig 34751 bp, 48 predicted proteins | sample SS_ome_11_FD_132459 | JGI IMG/M metagenome (GOLD analysis project Ga0180431, IMG submission 132459) | Hypersaline lake sediment archaeal communities from the Salton Sea, California, USA - SS_1_MS_1 metaG | ecosystem: Environmental > Aquatic > Non-marine Saline and Alkaline > Hypersaline >... | reverse complement strand
GTTTTCTTACCCGCTACTGTAATCCCCCCTGGGAAGGACCCGCGCCGGCGTGCAAATGGAATGCAAATGCAGGGGGTAGCCCCCCCCTGGTCCCCCCAGGGGGAGGGGATACCCCCTCCCCCCTCCCGGGAACCGGGACGACCCCACGCGGGCCGCCCCCGACGATCGCCCTCGAATGCGGGCCGAGCTCCGGGCGGCGCCCAGGGCCACCAGCGCGGCCGCCAGCACGTCGCCACCGACGCCGCATCCCGAACGCCGATCCAATGCACCCCTATATCCTGGCGCCGCTCTCGGGCATCCTACGGGCCCAGGCGGCACCGGCCGACGCACGGCTGGCAACAGCGCCAACCCTCCCCCTCTGCCGCTCGGTCGAATCATCGCTCGGGCCATCCCCCCCAGGCCCCGGCCGCATAGACTCCGACTCCGTACTGAGGAACGATCCCGACCACGTCATAGCCGAGCGCCTCGATTGCGTCGGGCGGCCAGCCGGAAACGTGGACCTGATACGGATTGCCGCTAATCGCGCGTTGCGGCATGAACCCGAGCGGCGACGTCAAGATCGCGAGTTCGGACCGCCTCGCCATTTCGAGGGCGAGCTCCCGGCCTCTGGCCTGCGGAAAATGCTCTATGAGTTCCGCGGCCATGATGACGTCGGCTCGGTCATATTCCGCGCGCAACACGTCCAGCGCATCGCCGCAAATCATGCGATCATAGTTGACGGCTGGCGCCCATCCCTCTGGAACGTGCAAGTCAACGCCCCACAGTTTCGCGCGCTTGAACACCTGGCGAACAGCCCAACCGCCGAGTCCCGCTTCGACGCCGAGATCAATCACGATCGGCTCGGCCGTCCGCGGCGAGCGTTGCGTCACTCGGGCATACTGCCGCAACGTCCACATCTGGATTTCTACTCGCGCGACCTGGCGATCGGACATTCGTTCATTGACAGGAGTCGCCATGTTCACGTTTCCCGATATGAATACTGCGCACCATTGCCGTATTCAACAGGGGTCGCGCAACGAATACACCAGGACGCCCCGGGATAATTCCAGGCCGCACACTTGCCGCAACGGAACGATGACGATTCGTTGTCCTGGAAATACATCCGTGGTCGGGTTGGCTCGTCAGAACCAATGCGCTCCCATCCCGGCCGCGGCGTCGGGCGCTCAGTCCGAACCATTGTCAGAATCCGCCGGCTCGACCTGGTCCGGCTCCAGTTGATCGCCGCACTCCGGACATTCGCGTTCGAGGTCCCGGACCCCATGCCAGCCGCACTCAGGATCGACGCACGCCGCATAGTATTTGCCGTCGGCCGGCTCCTCGTCATCGACGACGCGACACGATTCGCCATCATCGACACGCGCGACGAGTCGAGTCTCGTCGTCGCCAACGTCAACTGATCGAACGTCGAGAACGTCGCCGCCCATCCCAGGCACGTCCTCACGATCGATCATATTCGTTCGTGGCTCGTCCTCGACATTCTCCCGCGTCACCTTCACGCCATGCGTCGCACAGAGCGTTATCAACTCCTGGAACCGTTCTCGCTCTTGGCTCCATCGCTTCGCGTGGTGTTGCGTCTTTTCGTTCTCGACGCCAGGTCGGAAGTAGCCCGACCCCCCGAGGTCCGCGCCGAAAATGCGAATCCACGTCGCGCCGTGCCGGATCGCGAACGCCATTGCGCAAAACATCGTATAACCCGTCCAGTCGCCAACCTTGGCCCAGGCCGGGAGATTGCGCGCAATTCCCTGTTTTGTGACGTGGTCGAAATACTCTTTCGACATTCGGTCGAAGTGTTCGACGTGGTCGGGGGCCTGGCGAGTAATGTTCGCCCGCCATCGTTGCGGGCACACGAGCCGTTGACCCATGCGCGCGAGATACGCGGCCTCGCGATCGTCCATGTTTTCGAGCGTCACCCGGAACGCCTCGATATCGAGACAGCACCAGTATTGAACGGGGGCGTAAAGCGCCGCCGTGTTGACCGCTATAGCGTTTTGCCAGGGAGTCTCTTTTCTCGGCAACTGTTCGAGCGACTTCCCAGGACAAAGGATTGACCACATACTCACGACGTACCCCCCCTGAAAAAAGATCGGAGCCAATTCCAAAACGAGCGGCGCGGCCTGATCCCGAGCTCGGCCTCGACAGCTTCGAGTCGCGTCGCGATTTCCGCGAGCGCCTCACCCGTCACAACGTACAACTCGACCGCCTTCCCGAGTATCTCTTGTGCCGTGTCGCTCGGGGTCGGGGCCTGTTCGATCAATCGCCGGATTCGATTTTGCATTCGCTTTTCTCTGCTTGCTCCAACTCGCGCAATAGATCGCCCTCGCGGATCGCCGCGGCTTCGGTCCATCCCTCGATTCGCGCCGTCGATCGGACCGCTTCGAGTTGTTCGCGTATCTGGCCGGCTGGCGTCATAGATTCTGCCTCGTCAAGCAATTCGGCGATTGCTTGTTCTCTCGCCACCACGGAACCAGTTGCCTCGGTATATTTTGCCAGTTCCGCCATCTCGTCCCGCTCTCTTTCAAGGTCGCGCCTGGAAAACATGGCAAGCAATACCTTGTGCTGTCCAACTAAGTTGCGAAACTCGTCCCTTTCCATGCTGTCCCCTCAAAGGCCGAGGCGGCCGCCATTGCCCGGGTCGTCACGGCGAGAAGGCGAACCGCGATCATCGCGACCCGCGCCCCGTGGCGACCGCCTCGAACGACAGAGGGCCCCCGGCCGAGACGTAGGCAAACGGGTAAGGCACCGGCCCGACCGACAACAAGCCGGCCAGGCGGCCGAGGGCCCAATTCAAAAGCGCGCGGGCCGGATTCGAACCGGCCACCGTTTCCGCACCCCGAGGCGCACCGCCTACGGGGCCGACCACTAACCCGGTGTTTCGATGGTCGTTTAACAGATCAACGCCGCATACGATCGGCGCCCCGCCCCCCGGCATACGATCGGGGGCGCGAACGTGTCCCACCACGCCGCCGCGCGCACAACTCATTAGAAAAACCCCTCGAACGCCATCGCAACACGGCCGCACCGCGTGCAAGTCGCGTTCGGCTCCGCCGGTTCGATTATTGGAAACGCGTCGGCGCGACTTGGGCGGGCCGCGAGCCGTCCCTCGGCGTCCGGCTTGACGAATCGCCCACACCGACAACGCGGCACGAATTGCGCCCGACCAACCTCCCCGCCGAAATCATACGATATGCGGCGCGTCAACTCGTCCACTACCTAACCCCTCGAATGGTCGCGTCGGTGCGCCGGAATGCGGCGGCCATTTCCTCAATCGAAACTCCCGCCTGCGCCACCGCCCGCAACGCGGCGTAGAATCTGCGCTCTTGCCGATCGCGCCGGCGCTCCGCCATGCGCTCGCGGTACGGCTTCAACTCCCATCGTGGGCGCTTCACTCGTCGCCCCTCAATTCGATTTGCCCCGTCACGGCGAGTAGAATCGGCTCGCCGATTTTCGGGCACGTCGTCCAGTGCGTCATATCGCCGATCGGGCTCGACAGCTTGACGAACGTCACGTCCTCATGGTCGCCGCCGCACCTGGAACAACCCTCGATCTGAGGGACGACGATCCGCTCGTCGCTCCCACCCGAACCCCGGGCCACCCCGAACGACTGTCCGCCGCCGATCATGACGTCCTGTCCTGATACGGCTCGCGGACCGTGCGCGACTTTAGCAGTTCGGCAAGAACGCCCTCAGAGCATACACAGTAGACGCGCCACCCGTCCGGGTAGTTGTAGTGACGGTCGCGCCCGTATTGCTCCCCCTCTTCACGCGTGAAAAACACTCGCTCGGCGTCCCAATAGCTCGACGCCGCCCCGAGCGATTCCAGGTCCGACGACGACAACGGGGCTCCCTCGGGGTTGCCCTCGGGATACCAATCCTCCCCGCCCCATTCGTAACCGTCCGGCTCGCCGTGGTAGATATACCGCTTCACCTGAAACAGAAAAATCGGATCGCGCGTGATCTCCGACTCCGGGTGTATCCTGGAAATCGTCATTTGCTCCCCCTCATCGACAAGAAACGCTCCGAGTATAGCTCCGCCGGCGCGGCCGGCAGTGGTGCCCAACAAAGAGGAACAGCCCCATGGTCGAACATCGTTCCATTCCAGAAATACCAGCCCCTTTCGATAGGCGGGTGATCCTCGATACAGTGGCCCCCAGGCATATAGTGGCCGACGAGCATTCGTCCAGGCGCCCCGGCGCGGCGCCTCACAAACAGTAGGATTTCCGACCCGTCACGCGGCGCCGTGTTCATGGGCTCCCACGAGACCACAGTCATTTGCCGCCCCTCAAGAACGCGTCGCACAACGCGCGCTGCCTCGCGTTGCACCGATCGTATGGAATGAACCGCCAACCGCTCGGATACAGGGCCTTGACGCCGATCGTCGGCCGCGAGAAAGCGAACCAGGCCCAACCGAGCGAGTCCGGATTCCCGTCCGTCTCGATGAACCGGTCGGCATCGGCCTGGCGCTCGGCCGGTATCGCCTGGCCCATCGCTACCATTTCATGCACCGGCCGGAGCCCCGGCGGTTCCTCATAGACCGCGAACGACGGCGCGCACCCCGACGCCGCGATCACCATAAGCCCCAGGCCGGCCGCGGCTAGAAGCGCCCCCCATCGGATCGCCTGGCGACTCATAGCGGATCGCAATGCGTGGTTTCGAACACGTGCCATACTAACGCCCCGTCCGCCGCTTGACAGGTCCCCTGATACTGGCCGCCGAGGTCCTTGTCGAAATCTTGCCCCGTGGCCCGGATCGCGAACCGCCGCTCGATGGTCAACGGTTCGTCGGGATTCACTTCCGCCCATAGACACACAACATCCCGTTGCGAATCAACCGCCATGATGCACGCGAACCGCGGCATTTCGATTGTCGTTTCGCACGGCCCGCAACCGATAGGAAATTTCCACATTTGACGCCGCTCGTCGCTCATACCGACACACTCCCCGGGTCGAATTCATCGACCGCCAAAGCCCGAGTTTCGAAGAACCCCGCGAGTGCCGGCTCGTGCGCCATAATAAGCCGGGCATAGTACGGCCCGAACGAGTTGTTGACCTGGAATCGATCGCCCCGGGTCCTCTGAGCGTGAAGCCACCGTAACCGCTCGATCAACATCCGGACCCCCACGCGTTGCCAGCCGGACTCTTTGAGCTCCAGGGCCAGGGCGACCAGGTTCCAATACACTTCCGGGTTGAACCGGTGGAACGCGACGAACCGATCCGCGATCGGCTCCGGCTTGTCGCGCCGGCCGGCGTCGCCCTGGTCCCCGTCGTCGTCCTCGTCGCCCTGGCCGGACCCTGGCGCCGACTCCGGCTCCCGAGGCGCCGTGATCTCAAGGCCGGCCCCAGGTTCCGCAACCGGCAACGGCCCGATCGGGGGCAAATCGCCGCTCGGGGGCCGTAAGCGAGTAATTCCGTCATTTCCCGGAAAATCGGTCTCCGAGGATCGACGAGGCGGCGATATCTCGGCGCCCCCCTTGTCATGCGTCGCCGCTTCCGGCCCGGCCGCCTCGGCCGCCTCACGGCCCCCAGGCGGCGCCTTGATCCATCGCCCACCGCCGAATCGGTCGGCGATCATGCCCTCGGGGGCGTCACAAGAGGGACAGACGGGCGAGGTCGCCCATGCTGGAGCCGGTTCCCGGCTATTCTGTGCGCCACAGTTCGCGCACGTCCACGCTTCGAGGTTCGCTCCGTTTGTCGGATCGACTCCGCCCGCGTCCCCGTTCTCGTCACTATCGCTAGACCTACTAAAAAGCCCTGTCTGGCCCGGTATGTCCGGCCGCTCTCTCGGTTCCCGTTGCCGGAGAACCGACCCGCACTCCGGGCAGTCGTTCAGCCCGCATCCGCAATGCCGGCGGCGGCCCACTACTCGCCCCCCTCGACACGCGCGCACGCCGAACACCGGCCGTCGCCGAGATCGTCATGGTGCGCCGACAGGCGGCGCTCGGCCCGTGTCGCGCGCTCCAACAACGACCGATGAGTCTCGTTCGTGTCCTTGCGGTATTTCTCGTGAGACTCGATCGCGGCGTCGAGAACCTCTTTCACCCGGGCGCCGGCCTCGACGGCTTGCTCCGCCTCGCGCCTGGCCTCGTCCACGAGCTCGGCCTTGGCCACGGCCGCCTTGGCTTTCTTCGCCCATTCCTCGCGGTCGTGTTCGAGCGTATGCAGTCGAGCCGACGGAACCACGACACAACCTGGCGGAATGGTGTCCGACGCTTTCGTCTCGCCGGCGTCGTCGAGCAATTTTTCGCCGTCGTCGGTTATGTCCCGCTCGTATGTCTCGACGTTCTCCGGTTCGACTGGACGCCGATCACGCGCGACCAATTCGGCCAACAACACGCACGCCGGACAGTCGTCCAGTTCGCCCCGATATCCGATCTCCGGGTGTCCGTCAGCGCAACGACACGGATACTGCCCCTCGACTCGAACCGGCTGGCGATCTCCGGCCGCGGCCTCACGACACTTGTCGGCCTGGTCACGCCCGACGACCTGGTCGAGCGCGTGTTCTGCGATCGCCTGGGATTGTGCGGCCGTGTCGCGCTGATTCTCCAATTCGCGGACGCGCTTGATCCAATGACGGGCGTTCTCGGCCGATTGGTCTGCCCGATCGCGGAGCGCGGCGTTCTCCTGTTTCAGCTTGCCGACCTCGTCGGACAGCCGGCCCCATTCCTCGCGGGCCTCGCGGAGCTCGCGTTCGCCGAGCTTCCGATCGACGAATTCCGGCTCGTCGGCGCACTCGCAACAAATCGCGTCGCGCCCGTGGTCGAGAAGCCCATTGCACGAGCCGCAAAGACCGCCCGTGTCCTCGGGATCGTGGAACCGCCGCGAGATCAACTCGGCCAGGCGATCGCCGCGCTTGACGACCTGGTCGAGCTCCGACAAAAGGTCGGCCCCCGCCTTGTCCCTCGCCTCGTCGAGCATCGCCAATACTCGGGGCTTGGCTTCCCTGGCGGCCTTGTCCTTGCTCGCCATTGCGAACCGCGCCGTCGTTTCCGCCTGGTTCGCCCGAGTCTCGGCTTGCTCGGCGCGGACCTCCGCGGCCGCGGCCGCCATTTCCGCAGTCGTGATTTTCGCTTGCGCCTCGTCGCGCTCGCGCCTGGCGTCCTCAATCAATCCGACCTGCACGCCGATCCGTTCCTCGTATTGGTCACGCTCGCCCGGCCAGTTGACGCCATAGGATCGCAGTTGCTTTTTGAGTTCCGCGATCCGCTCCCGGGCCTGCCTCAATTCAAGCGACCGCCGATCCCGACATTCAGCATTGATCCGAGCCGCCTCTTTTGCGTTGTCGCGTTCCTCGTGCAACCGGTCGGCTCGCTCACGGGCCCCCGTCAACGCGGTTCGCAACTCGTGGTCGCCGGCGAACGCCAGGGATTCGAGCGACTTCCGCGCTCCGGCCCGGGCTTCGTCGCGTTCTACCCGCATTTTTTCGGCATATGCAAGAGCGGCTTCGCGCTCTGCGTTTGCCGTTCGGACTTCGTCGCACCACTCCGACGCGTTACGGATTTGTGCGCTTGCAGACTGGTACGCGGAATCTGATATCGCCTCGGCCTTGTCCTTTTCCCCGCGTAGCCTTTCGCATTCTTCCCGCAACCACCTAACGGTTGCGCGCTCTCCATTTCTCTGTCCGCGCAAATCCTCAATTCTGTTTCGACAGTTGCGATTCTGACGTTTCAATTGCTCGACCTCGTTCACGGCCAAGTCGCGGGCGCGCTCGGCTTCGTCGCGAGCCGTGCACAGTGCCGTTATCTGGTCGCCGCCGATTGTTCCCGGCGGAAAATCCATGACCGAGCGCAAGCGATTGTATGCCTCGTCGCGCTCGCGCTCCATTTCGAGAACCAGGCGTTGCCCGCGCTCGTTCCGGGCGTGACACTCTGACCGAACGCGCGAGAGCTCCACTTCGGCCATGTCTGCCCGATGTTGTGCGCTTTCTAGCCCCTCGGTCGCTTCCCGCAATTCAAGTGCGAGGCGATCCGCCCGCCCGTTCGCTTGGTCACGTTCGCGGCGAATCTGAATCGACCGGTCGGGTTGCCATCCTCGGTTGCGAATCGCGTCGTCGCGTTCCTCGCGGACCCGGCCGAGCTCCGCCTCGGCGATCTCCGACCTTGACCGATACTCGTCGCGGGCGGCGAGCGCCTTCCCATATGCGATATCGAGCTCGCCACGTTCTACGCGCTCGCGATCTCGCTCGTCGCGCAATTTGTCGAGCAATTCGCGCGCCTCGTCGAGTTCGTCCGCTACCGCGTTCGCCCGGTCGCGCCACTTGTGAACCTCTGCCCATTCCGGGGCGCCCTCGTGCCCGTACAACTTCGCGTCGCCCAAGTCCGTGTCTTTACTTGGCATCGCTCTCCCTTTCCCCGGGAAACCCCTTGTCGGTCCCGGCCAGAACACGCCCCACGATTTCAAGCCCCGCGACGTCGCCCCGTTGCATCGCCGCTTCTCGCTCCCAATGCGCCGCCGCTACAATCCGGCGGAACCGTTCGACCTGGTCGCGCAACGCGCGGATTTCGGCGGCCACGCCCGCCGCGTCTTTGACCAAGTCGGCGGAGTGCGTCACGAGCTCGTCGAATGTCTCGCCAGGGACCATGCCTTGTGCCGCGGCGCTTGCCCTGATCGCCTTCCGCGTCCGCTCTTTCTCTCGTTCGAATTCCGGGCCGCTCATCGGCATTTCGGCCGGTCGGTTCATAGCTCCCCCTTGCCGTCGCTCTCGAACACGCGATCGACGAGCTCGCGGGCCGCCCGATCGCATTCCTTGCGCGCACGCCGGGCCCCCTTGCGAAACTCCCGCTCCGCCCTCCGGATGTCCACGATCAACCCCAGGTCGCCGCCGGGTCGGCTCCGCCGCCACAATCGGAGAGCCCATAGACTCACCGCCAGGACCACGGCTCCGGAGGTCGCCACGACGGCCCAGGTCACCACGCTACCCCCCCCGCCCCAGGCGCCGGAGATCGTCGCGATATGCCGCCCAATCGTCCGCCTTGGGCCATGCAACCCAGACCCCCAACCCGACGAACGCGATCCAAAGAACCACCTCGATCACGGCGACACCGGGCCCGGCCCTGGCGCCGGCTCCGGATCGACCGTACACGTGCCCGTCCGATTCCCGATCTTCAACGTCACCGGGACCGTTTTCCCCTCGTCCCGGCCGTACACGAACACGCCGTCGAGCGCCCGGATCATCCGGAGCGCGTCGGCGCATACCGTGAACGCCACCATAAACCCGCCCGGGAACACGGCCCGAACCGTGCGCCCGTCGAGCTCCGAAAACTGCCCGAGGTCCGCCATGCCTTCCCCCCTACTCGATAGCCTTTGCGATCATATCCGCCGCGCCGCCGAGCAACGCCACGCGTTGCGCCCGACGGTCGAGCTCTTTCTCGCCGAAACGGTCCCGGTTCCGAACGACTCGGTCGCGCTCCGCGAATGCGATCGCGCGCACCTGGTCAACTACGCGGGCCAGGCGTTCGCGTTCTCTTGCCTTCACCCCTTCCCCCCTCGTTCGGTCGTTCTTTGGAAACGACCACGGCATAAAAGTAGGACCACAACCCCGCGATCATCGACGCCGAAAAATGTGAACGCGTCGTGTTGAATACGGCTTCGTACTTCCGCCGAATGTCCTTGACGACGACCAGGAATTTCCCGGGCCCCCAGGACCCGCCCGCCTTGTGAGTCTCGACCAACTTCCGGAAGTCGATCGCCAGGTCGTCAACGAATGCGTCGTGATTGAACCGGATCGTTTTGTCGAGCCGGTATTTTTCGACGTACTCGCGCGGCGTCATTAGTTCGAACCCGCCTTCCCGCTTCCGGTCGTGTTCGGCTTGCTCGATCCCGACAGCAATCCGGCAAGGTGTTGCTCGGCCATTTCTGCGATACAACTCGACGCGCTGGCAATGGCGGCCGCGGTTGTCTCGGTTGCGCCGTCGATCGCGTCGGCCGCTCGCGGCGAGAGTTTCCGTTCCGCGGCCTTGTTCAAGTGATCGAGAGTAACCGTCAAGTCGCGCAACGCGGACCCGGCCGGGAATGGAGCAACGTAGAAATGCAACTCGTTTGTCGGCACTATGGGCGCTCCCTGAATCGCCGCGCCGGCGTACTCGTGGTGATCGGTGCCTCGGTGTCGAGAACAGAGCCCCGAAGTACGCGCCGGCGTTCTGCGGCCGCGACGCACGCGTTCACGAAATGCACCACGGCCAACAATCCCACCGGCACAAACCAATACCAGCCGAGGCCGAGGCCCGCAACTAGAAACGTCAACGCGAGAAGTTCGCCCGGCTTGCTCATTCCGCCAACCTCCGATCCTTTCCCGTAAATCTCACCACGTGGCCCGAGATACGCGACGCGATCCGGTCGCCCAACTGTTCCGCAACCTGGTCAAGCGATAGGTTCGTCGTGATCGCAGTTCGCCGGACCCATTCTTCGCGCCGGCAAATGACCGAGTAGAGACATTGTTCGACGAACGGCGTCGTTTTCTCCGCGCCCAAGTCGTCGAGCAACAGGACACCAGGAAACTCGGCGAGCTCGCGGAGTCGCTTCTCGACTGCCGACATACCGTCCGCGACCATGCCCTGTATCGAAATCACGAGGTCGGTGATCCGCTCGAACCGGAACGCACCGAGCGCAACGCGAGCCCAATCGATCGCGTCGGCCGGCCCCCGAATGTCGTCGGCCGCGGCCCTGGCCGCGCGCTTGGCTTGCTCCCTGGTTTCGTAGTACGCGATAGCCCACAAGGCGCGAGTTTTGCCGACGCCACGTTCGCCCCAAATCGTGAGGATCGATCGCATCGCATCTGCCGACCACTTCGCGGCCTCGCGTTCGAAGTCTCGTCCGAGCTCGCGGAGCGACGCGAAGTGAAACACCGGCGGACAGTTGATCGCACGCCAGAACGGAACGTCGTCCCATTCGCCGCCGTCGATGAACGCCAGGCGCGCGGCGAGCCACTTCCGGCGCGCTTCTGCCCGCCGCTCGATCTCATCGTTTTCGGTCTGCCCGACGCATTCGCCGCAAATCGTCGCGAGCTCCGCGCCGACCTTCACGACCTCGAATTCTGTTCCGCATCGCCGGCACGCCCGGCGGACCTTACTCGCCAACGGCCACCCCCTCCCCGACCTGGTCGTCGTCGTCGTTGTCCTGGCGGACCTCGCGACCGATCCCGCCGTATTTGCTCGGCCGCCCCGGCTTCGGTTCCGGTGCCGATTGCGATCGCCCGTCCGGGCCGCCCTGGGCACACCACCGGCCAAGAATCGCCTGGACGTATTGCACCGACCGCTTGCCGCGTTGCTCCGCGATCCGGAGCGCCTCGCGCACCCATTCGACCGGGAACATCCTGGCCCACTCTTTCGCGGTCGCCGGAACGAGCGTCCCGATCACGTCAAACGCCGCCTCGGCGATCTCCTGGACGACCTCGGGCGCCGGCTCCTCGCGCGTGCGCGCGGCTCCGGAAGGGGAGATATCAGACATAGACATAGACATAGACAGAGAAGGCGCTTGCACTCCGTTTGCATCTGCATTTGCATTGTCGTCACGACGCGACCAGCGCGCATTTGCGGCCGCTCTGCGGACCTCAGATTTCCGCGAGAGCTTCTCCCATTCTTCGAGCAATGCCTTTTGATACCACCGCCCATCCGAACGCAATTCCCACGCGGAGAATATCGATTCCTTGAGTTTTCGCCAGTTTCGGGGATTGCCGACCAGGCCCCGGAGATACCGATCGTCATCCGGGAGCGAACACGGAGGGACCTCTTGCCAGGCGCACAACATGAAATGCAAATGCATTCCTTTTGCACCCCAATTCATCGACAAAACCTTGACGTCCCCGAGCCACTTTTTCACCCAAAACGGGAACCAAGGCGCGCACATAGAGAACCCCTCGCGATATTTCCGAGCGCCCCGGGCTACCGACCGGGGCCGCCGCATTATCGCCGGGCCGCGGGCGCCCGGCGCCGGCCTGCGTTACTCGTCGCCGGTATCCTCGACGACCTCGATTCCGAACCCCGCCTCATCCGCGACCCCGACCGCATTCGGCGCCGTGATCGGGCGGCCGCCGTGAAAGGCGAGCCCGATCGCCTCGCGGTATTTGCGCCGGGCGGTCGCGAGCTCGTCAAGCGCCGTCAATACGGCATCCGCGAGCGCACCATTTGCAAACCGGAGCCGCTCCGTATGCGCCTTGTATTTCCTCGTGCCCCTTCCCGGCTCCGACGTCGTTTCGATCGCGTCCATTCGGTAGGACGCGCCCTCAGTTTCGACACGACACCCGCCCGGCTTGAACACGGTTCGGCGAGTGTGCATTCCGGACGAGCCGAGCGTTCCGTATTTCTGCAACTCGACGTGGCCGTTCGGATAGATGAAAACCCGCCCCTTCTTTGTCTCGCGCACGGCATCGGACAACGGACTCCGTTCAAGAATGATCGTCGGCATTGTCAACTCCCCCCGCCGAGCATCGACGCCGGGCACGAACCCGCGACGATCTCGACGTCATATTCGCCCCACCGATCCGACCGGCGAATTTTCTCGACCGCGGCCTCGGCGTCGGCAAGTGTTGAGTGTCCGCATTGAACGCCAGTTTCGGCCAGCATCATTCCGACCGTGCAAATCGGGGCCTCACTAGTCGCGCCCCGAATGTGAAACGGCCCCGCGTTCACGAGCAACCGAGCGCGTTCGTATTCCTCGCGCGACACGAGCGCCCAATCATCGGCGCTTGTTTGGTCGCCCTCCCCTATCGCCATGCCCGGATAAAACTCCGGCCATTCCCTCAAGCCCATACTGCCCGCCTTTCCCGCGCCGCCTGGCGCGCCAGAAAAAAAAGGACCCCCACCGGGCGCCGTCTTGTGGGAACGGATCGGAGGGCGCCGCAAAGGCGAGCGCCAGTCCGGGCCCGGGGGGGTCGTGAAATAGATTGGTGACGTTCCGTTCCCACATTGACAGTCTAGCGCCGGCCCCCGGGGGAGGTCAACACCAAAATTCCAGGGCGGATCGGCGAGCCGGAAAATAGACAGCCGGCAAGGTGGCGCCAGGACCACAACTCGGCCCTCGGCGACTCCTTACACCCCGAAAACGATCGGCCGTTCTCGGGCCTCTGAGGCGGCCGCATCGTGGCCCCGGGCAATTCGCTCGCAGAAACGCCGTATTTCGCCACCTGGTGGCCGTCGATGGGGCGCCCTGGCCGCCGCGGCCGGCCCCCCTACTCTCGGGCCCCCGAATCCGCGGAGCCGTTCTCGGGCCTCTGAGGCGGCCGCCCCAGGCGAGCCCCGGGCCAGCGCCGGCGCCCCTGGAGCCACTCGACGACGCGGTCATAGTCGCCGGCCAGAATGTGCGCCCGCGACGCGATCCGGTAGCGGGCCCACAAATACCCCTTGAGGTCGGCCTCTGCGATCCCGCGCTCGTTCTGTATGGCAATGAGTCGGACGACCTGGGCGCGCGAGATTCGAACCGGCGGGCCGTCAGTCGCCGGGATCATGGCGCCGTTGAATCAGGTCGGAAAGGCGGTCGATCTTGCCCTCGAATCGCTCGACGTCCGATTGACGGCTCCGATCGACCTGCCGAATCTGACGTTTGATTTCCTCGGTCCCTCGCTCGACCGTGCGTTCGAGCTTTCGAACGGCCTCGTCGGTGTTCTCCTGGCGGACCTCGCAAACCCCGACACGCGTCCGTAGGTCGGCGACGTCCGCGTCAACTACCGGATGGGACCCCGAGGCCGAGGACGAGTCCCCGGCCCCGGACCCGTTGCCAGCCGCCTTTCGCCTTGCTTTGAACGCGTCGAGAATCTTCAAGATTGCCGCCGTTGCTATACTTGCGAGCGTTGTCAAGGTGACCGACGTCGGCCAATCCATCCCTTATACCTTACCCCGAACCGTTGCGCTTTTCCAGTCGCGCGCGGACCGCATGAACGAGTTTGTCGATGTCGTTGTAGAAGCCACGAGCGACGGCAACCGATTTCAGCGCGGCACGAATCTGGTCGTCGGTGATCTCTCCAGACTTGACCGCCTCGAACGCCTTTTCGACTCCCTCGATAATGACCTCGGCCGTCCGCTTGCGCCGGTGCGATTTGATCGCCGACAATACCCAACCGAGCGCAGTCAAGGCGGCCACAACCGCGGGCGGGAGAACGGCCGTCGCAACCGCGCCGCCAGGTCCCGGGATCGGCTCGCCTGGCGCCGGCAATGCGTCGTCCGGAATCTTGTCGAGAAAACACCCGGCCCCGGCCACCACGACCGCCAGCACCAGCAACACGAACCATACCGAACGCATAGCCCCCCCCCTTTCTATTCGGGCGTCGGCCCGATCAACAATGCGAGCGCCTCGTCGCGCTCGGCTTGTGTCGCGGTCCCTCCCGCGATTTTCGGCCGCAACTCCGCGAGCCGTTTCTCTCTGTCCGTTTCCGCGAGCGAGATCGGCGCCCGGCCCGCATAGCGCCCGAGCTCCGCCCCGAAATACACGGCCTCGCGAGTCGTGGCCGCGCCCGACTGGAGCCGGGCCAGGATCGACGCGAGCGGCTCGATCTCCCACGGTGCCGGTGGCGTCGGCGCCGGCGCTTCGTAGAGTTCCGGCTCGTCGTTCACCTTCCGGACCGCGAGCCGATGTTCCGGAATGCTCTCGTTCTCGATGGCCTGGGCCTCGGGCACCCCGGCCGCCGTCGCCGCGGCCGCTTGCGAAACGTCATATTGCGTTCGCTCGACCTGGTCATAATCCCCGTTGACGATCACAAACCGCTTGTGTGCGGGAGCGGCCGGCGTCGGGCCTGGCGTCGGTTCCGGCTCTGGTTCCGGCCCCGGTATCTCTGGAAACGTCATGCTCATTTCTGCCCCTTTCTTAGTACCAGAACCGCTCTGGCTCTGTGGACGCGATCGCCGTCGCGCTTCCGGCTCCGCCGGCCGTTCCGCCGCCGCCGCCCGCGCCGCCGTTCGCGGCCACGGTCACGCCAGTTTGCGCGCCGCCAGACATTAGCTTTGAAATGCCGCCGCCGCCGCCGCCGCCGCCCCCGGCGTTCCCGGGATTGCCCGTCGCGCCGGCACCGCCGTTCGCGGTCCAACTGATGTTGTCAACGACGCCACCGACGATACCCCAAAGGCCGCCGGCGCCGCCGCCGCCGCCCCCGGATTCATCGCCACCGGTTCCGGCCTGGCCGCCGCCGCCGTCAACTTTGACGACGCCGGTCGAGTTGCCGTCGAGATCGCCCTTGATCGCAATGATTCCATTCCCGCCGGCATACCCCCCGTTTCGCGGAGTGTCGCCGCCAGCGCCCGTACCGCCGCCGCCGCCGGCCGCGCGCCATAGCGTGTAAATGTACTGCATGAGATACATTTCGGCGGCCGACACCGTGACCGCGTTCAACGTATCGACCGTGAATTGAGACACGCCGCCGGCCGCGGGCGCGCTCGTCCCCTCGGCACTACTCGCCCCGCCGTTACCCCAAACGCCAGCGCCACCGCCGCCGCCCGACGTGTCGGTCACCGGAAGGCCGTTCGTTCCGCCGGCGCCACCACCAGACAGGCCAAACACCGAGAACGCACCGGGGAGCCCCGCGCCGCCAGGTCCCGGAACAGCGCCGACGCCGCCCGTTCCCTGGTGGTAGACTTCGAGCGTTCCGAAAATGTCGGCGTCGCCCGTACATCCGACCTTGCAAAACCCGTTGTCGAATCGAAGAATCGCTCCGGCCGCGACCGAAATCGACGTGAAGCTATAGGTTCGGTTCGAGAGAAGCGTCGTCGTTCCGGACGGGACAGACAGCGCGCCATCGGCACCCGACCCATAGATTGCCGGCGAAACCTGGAGCTTAGAATTTACGCCGTCGTGGTCGTGCGCCTGGGCGGGCGTATATGGCGGACTCGCGAGCGGCTCGCCCACGAGTTGCGAATAGACGTTGTTCAATGATTCTTGAACCTTGTTCGCCCATCCGGTCGTGATCGGTTGCCCCGCGGCGATCTCGGCGTCGGTGATAATCTGAAAAGCGTCGGTTGGTGCGGCCATCGGTTGCCCCTACTGGAAAAGATATGGCGGGTCCTGGTCGGTTCCCACGGTGCCCGAGTTCGTACAGAAAAACGCATAGAACCTTTCGGCGTCGCTCGCGTTGTCATAGTCCGGAAACGGATTCGCCGGGCTTTCGAGGTCGTTGTTCGGCGCGAAGAATGCCGGCCGAGTCGTGACGTGTTCCAAAAGCGACACCTCGAAGTCGTCGGCCAGGCCGCGATATTTCATCGCGACAACTTGCCAGCCGGTGAGATCGTCGTTTGCGGCCGCGCCCGAGAGATCGCGCACGATCCACGGCGTATCGAGTTGCACCACGTCGCCGACGTCAAAGTCACCAAAGCGAGTATAGGTCACCGGTAGCCGTTCGATCCGGCGCATCCCGTCAAGGCGGCGCTGTTTCATGCGCCCCCACAATGACGACGCCTCGGCCCCTTGGTAAATCCAACGCGAGTAAATCTCTTGTACCTTGCGGGAGCGGTTGTCCGGGCCTTCCGCGTCTTTGTTCCTAAAAATCACCCACGTATCGTATTGATCCGGGACGTCGCTTCGGCCTTCCGAGTCGCCCGAGAAATCATAGTAGATCGGGATTTCGGTCAACCGGGATTCCTTGCCGCTGTTCGATAGCGGGGGCGCCATGAGGTCGCGAGCGTGCGTCAGCTTCGGAAGCGACTCGGTCGCGAACCTGGTCCGCCAGGACCAACGACATTTCAGGAGCCCATCGCGACCGACCCAGATATCGACGAGGAATTGTTCGCGCAATTCCTTGACTAGCTTTTTCCCGTCGTGCGGCTCCGCGAGTGTTCGCCTTGCGCGGTCGCCTTGCGAGAAAGAGAGCTCGACGCCCCATGCCGCGTCATCGACGAGCGCCGTCGGAATCTGCAATCGGTTGCAGAGGTCGCGCTTGCAGTAGATAGGATGCAGGCCGTTTGCCGTCGTGAACGGCTCTCGGTATTCGATCTGAGTTGTAATGTCGGCGCCGACGCTATGCGTTGCCGCGGTCGTTCCATAGGCGCCGCGACCGATTGCGGCCCCGGGCGTCGCTTGCGTCGGGACATAGTTTTCTTTCGCGAGTGCCGGCACAACTTGGCCGGCCGCGATATAGATTTTCGCCGTCGGTGCGACGAGGCGGTTGACCCCGAACGCCACATTCCCGCCGGCCGCCCCGGTAAACGCTTTCGGCACGTCATAGCGCACCCAATAGGGCGCTGCCGTAATCGCAATTGAAGCGATCTCGGTCACCGTTCCGGAATCCCAAATGACAAGATTAAACGCGGCGCCAGGATTGTCGGGGTGTTCATGGACCCAAATCGACGCGTTCGCGTTCTGGCTCGTGGCCGCCAATGCGGATACCTGCCAACACGAACCGTTTTGAGGGCAAGTCAGTTCCGCCGCGTCAACCCATCCGTAAGGCCCGAGCCGTTGATTGTCGAAGACGGTCGCTCCTACCTGTTTGAACCAAACGGCATTAGCAAACGTTGACGACCAGTAGGCGTAATTGCGCGCCACCTGGAGAGCGCCCGCGCTAACGCCATAATAGGCGATCAATTCGTTGTCGATCTTGACGAGCGGCGGAAGGAAATCCACCGACGGCCAGTCGTTCGGCGGGTCCACGAATTCCGAATCGTCGTCCGGCGTAACCGTCGTTTGTGTCGTCGTGGTGATCGCGACGTTCAAATCGTTATCGGTCGAGATTGGCGTCGGAACCTTCATGTCCTTGAATTCGAGCGGGTCGCGCACGATGAGGGACACGGTCTTGTCCGCGTTGAACCGATAATCTTCGAGGACGCCCGAGAACATGAGCTCGGCCTTACTCAAATCGTCGAGGTCCGCCGTGTCGAAAAACGAATAGACGCGCACCGGCGATCGGTGCCAATTTGGATATGCGACGAACAGGCGTCGCCAGAACGACGAACCCGACGTCAACTCCACGACCGCCGCGTCGAAGTCGGCCGGATTCTCGTCGTCCTTTACGGAGATCGTGATCGACGCGCGGTCGGTCTGCAACCCGGGCTTGATCCGCGTCGTCGATCCGCCGCCGGCGCTAATGAGATAAGGAGACATATTCACGCCGAGGCGCTTCGCGACCGGGACCGAGTGTTCGGTTCCAATACGAAACGTGTTGCCCTGGCTCCCGGTCCCGCCCGAGTATGGTAGATCGATCTCGATATAATCGAGTACCAACTGACTCGAAGCGTTCGCGGCCGCTATGTAGTCGGCGTGCGCCATTACTCCAACTCACCCCGTCCCGTCACGGTGAAATTGAGGTCCCACAATCCGCCCTGGGCGTCCGGGCGCTTTGCCTTGACGTCCACGTCGCCGCCCTTCACCGAACCCCACAGACAGTTAAACGCCGTGTTGTAGGTCCAGCCGAGCGGCTCTGGAAACCACGAGAACACCGAGAACCCGCCTTTAGTTGCTACGTTGTCATGCCACCACCGAAAGCCCGTGTTTTCGGTATTGTCCTCAAGGAACGCCCGCGTAATGTTCTGGACCGGGCACCGCTGATCGCGTCCGATCGATTCGGTCACGCTTCGGATTGGAACACCCGCCGCGGAGAAGTGTTCACGCGAACGCGGCAGATAGTTCCACGGATCGAACCCGCGCCAGTTGACGCCCTCCGGCAGCACGACACCGCGACCGACGCGGATTTCGCCGATCGCAAGGTTCGCATATTCGGTCGCGTCGAGGTTATCGATCCGGACGCGCCAGTAGCGCCAGGCCGGCAACGCCGCGTCTTGTACGCTGAAACAGAACGAACGATCAAACGTCGGCGTCCCGAACCCGAGCGTTATCACTACCGAAGCGAAATTGTCGGTAGAGAGCTCAATAAAAAACTGCGCGTTCGAGCTCTTGAGCGTGTGATTGATGCACGCGAAGTAATCGACGCCGGTCGGGCCTGGCGTGCCGCCCGTGCCGTCGCCAAGGTCCACCGTGTAGTAATGGGTTTTCGGCCCATCGGTTCCGAGCGGTTTCCATAGATCATATGACTTGTGATCGCGTAGTCGCGTCGCCGGGAACCCGGATTCCTCCGAGGGATCGGTGACGACGACGTTCGCCAACTGGTAGAAATCTTCGTAGCCGATCAACGGTCGTCCCATTAGCCCAACACCCCCGCCTCGTTTGCTCTCTCGAATGTGTCGTTCCACCATTGCGCGAGAGCGTCGGGACTCTCGAAGAAAATCGGCCCCTTCTGCCCCTCGGCGATCAACTGAATCGTCCGCTCGCGACCGCCCGGCTCGGGCGGCTCCGGAGTCGCACCACCGAACGCCGGCCCGGTTGCGGCCGGCGCGGCCACGCCCGCGGCCCCGCCGCCAGTTGCCGGAAGCGACCCGCCGCCGCCCCCGCCACCGACACCGCCGCCGAACGTCGTCGCCGCGATCGCGGCCACGTTCGCGGCCTGGACCGCCGCCACGCTCGCCACGAGGCCGGCGTTCGCCGGCCAATACGGCGGTTGACTCATCGTCCCTTGTACCGCCTGAATCCCCGACACGATCGCTTGCGTCAAAGCGAGCGCCTTTGCCAGCTTCGCCGACTTCGCGCCCCCGGCCTGGGCCAAGGTAAGCCCGGCCGAAATGAAATTCGACGCGATCGTCAACCGCCTCTGTAGCTTCGTGCGCTCGAACGCTTCCATCGCGTTTAAGAAATTAACCCGCTGCTTCCCCTCCAACTTGAGCGCGCGATCGACGAGTCGGTTGTTCTCGTTCAAGTGTTCGATATTTAGCTCTTTGATCTTTTCGAGAATCGCTTTCCGTTCGAGAAACTCGGGCGATTCCTCGGGCGGCTTTATCTCAGGCGGTACGCCGACGCCCTCCGGAACCGCACCCTCGGCCGGCGGCGCGGCCGGCTCACCCTCGGGGCCGGCCGTGAGATTCTCTTTTGAGAGCGCGCCGCGGACCTTGCGTTTCATATCCTCCCACGAGAACGCGATCTCGCTCGACTTCTTTCGAATGTCGTTGAGGTCCTCGCTTGCCGCCCGGCGGAGCTCCTCGCGCGTCTTTGCGATCGCGCTCGTCCAATCCTTTGTCTTTTCTTCGTTGTTGCCAATGTCGCGGGCCATCTTCCGCATATCGCGCGCGGCGTTCTGTAGCTTGTCCGAGAACGCCTCGTCAAACTTGAACGCGATTCCGGAAAGCCCCTGGAGCAACTTCGCGAGCAACGACGCAACGGCGACTTTGATCTGTTTCCAGGTTTCGAGATTGTTGTTGATCGCGCCTTGCACCTTGCCGACGAGAAACTCCCACACCTTGAGGACGAGTTCGGCCACCTTGCGAACCTGGAACGTGATCCCGTTCCACATGATTTGAATCGACTTCAACCCATTGAAAAACTTAACGGTCAAGTTTTTGAGAATGTCGGATACGTCCTCGAACGTGAACGCCAGGTTTTCGCCGACGAGCCCGAAGTCGCGCGCGATTACTTGAATCAGGTCAAGAAGAAACTTCCGGTTCTTGCCGACGAAATCGGCCACGCCATCGATGATCGCTTTCACCGTCGGCATGATCCGTTCCCCGAGGTCGGCGAACAACTCGAAAAAGCCCGATTGCATTACAGCCATCTTCGTGCCGAAATCGTTTTTCACGAGTTCGATAGCGTTCGGAAATCGCTTCTCGAAGATTTCCAGAATGCCCTTTCTGATCTCCGCCGTTGTGTTGCCGACCGAAACCTCGACGTCCCCCGACATAACCTTTGCGGTCTTGCCGGTGCGTTTGAGCTCGATTCCGAAGTCGCGGAGCGTCCGAGTGTTGAGCGAAACAAACGCGTTCGCGACCTGGTCAACCGACTTGTTGAACACGAGGCCCACGTTGCCGAGCTTTTTCGTCACGTCCTCGGCCGCCGGAATGCCGACCGCGCGCAACTTGACGAACGCGTCGATCACGTCTTTCGTAGCGAGCGGACTCTCTGCCGCGAAGTCGCGCATTCGTTGAAGCGTCTGGTTCGCCTTTGTCTGGTCACCGATCAACGCCTGGAGTTGCGTTCGCCAGGTTTCGACGTTGTCGGCCGCGCCGAGAATTTTCTTTGCGGCGAGCCCGATACCGGCCGCGGCCAGGGCGCCCCGGAGCGAAAAGACCGTTTTCGAAAGACCGCCGATCGCGCTCCGCGCGCCCGACGCCATGTTCCGAATCGACGCGCCGATTCGCTTCATGTTGCCGGACACGAGGTCCCGGACGGTGACTCGGATATCGAGCGTTTTTCCTGGCATTAGCTACTAGCCTTTCTCGCGTGCTCCGCCTCTATGCGACTGACTTCACGGTCGAGCAACAACACCGATTCGAGCAACTTCGCCGGCTGATCCATTGTGCCGCCGGACTCAGGGAGAAACCCGTTCTTGTAGTGCCGCCATGCGATCGCGATCTCGTCCATGCCTTCCATTTCCCGTGCGGGACATTCGTGGTATGGAATCCAACCGCGGCCGCCGCACTCGTCGCACCCCTCGTTGGCGCACTCGAAACATTCCAGGACGAACACCGGTTCTTTCGTCGCCTCAATGCAACCCCACTTTTTCCGGAGCCCTGGTTCACGTTGACACGCCTCGCACCGTTGCGCCAACTGCCCCGTAAGGTAGCCGGCGCATATCGCTATTTTTTTCGGTCGGTGCCCCCGACCTTGTTCAACTGCGTTCCCCCGACGCCGATCTCGACCATTTCGTCGAGTGTGAAAAACTCGTCGATCAACTCTTGGGCGACTAGGCCGCCGTCGTCGGTCCGATATTCGATGTCCTGGTCGTCGTCGTCCTTGTAGTTCCGCCAGCCGCACACGGCCAGGCGAAAAACGCGCGTCACCTCATCGACCATTTGCGCCATCGTAAACCCGGAGTCTACCGCCTCTTTCGCGACGTGAAGGGAAAGCGATTCCTCGTCGATCCCCTCGGGCGCCTGTTCCTGCATTTCGAGCATCGGCGCAAACGACAACATAAGGTCCGACGCCTCGGCGAGTTGCCGCGGCGTATACTGCCGGATAAGGAACGTTGTGCGCTCCGCCTCGGGCCGGCTCTTGTCCTCGTCGAGAACGAGCTCGAACGGCTTTCGCCTTGATTTTGCCCTGACCATAGCTCCCCCCTTCAAATCTGGCCGGTGCGGGCCCCTGGCCCGCGCCGTGCGCGCGGACATTCCCGAGCCGGGGAACAACACCCCCGGGCCGCCGACGCGCTCTCGCGCATCCTCGGCGGCCCTCCGAGGCGCAACGCGCGCCCCGGACCCGGGCGGGGGTTGCCGGTGACCCTTGTTGGATCGGACCCGGCCGGCCCGCACACGGCGGACCGGCCGTCCGACTCACCCCCCAAAGCCCGGCCCTAGTAGGCCGGGCCGCGGCTCTCGCTAGAGAGCCAAGATCACAATTTCGTTGTCGCCGTTGTCCACGTCGCCAACGAGATCGAAAGTCGAGGGGTCGGTCGCGATCCCGTCCCGATCCCCGTCGTCAATGTCCGTATACTGGAGGCGCTTCGAGTAAATCCGGAATTGGTTTCCGGAGGTCGAGCCGATCGTGACGTCGAGCGCCTTCAAGGTGTTATTGTACCAGTGATCGTAATTGTCATTGGCCGCAATGCGAACAGCCTCGGGATCGATCGTCGCCGTCCAGTCGCGCTCGGAAATCCGAACCGACCTGGCGCCGTTTTCGTAGTTGAAATCGGGCCGCGGCGCGAGCGTGTTCGAGAGATCGATTCCGATCTCGGTCGCGGCGATCGAATATCCGCCGAGAGACAGGTCGGCTTCGATCGCGATCGGCGGAACGTCCTCCTCGTGATTGACACCGGTCAAGAGGGCCACGTCGGAAACGCCGTCCTCAACGCCCATGAATTCGAATTCCATCATCACCGGCTCGCCGACCTTAATCCCGAGCTTGACCTTTCCACGGCAACCGCGACCGGCCTTCCGCCGGCCGTCCTCATAGTTCGCCATTGAAAGTGACGGGACCTCGGATTGTGTCTCGCCAGACGAGGACGTCGTCGAGGCGGGGGAGCTACCCTCCCCGGTGATCGTTTCCGTCGTGACGAACGTTCCGCTAATCGGGCGGAACCGCAGGACCGAGGCCCCGTCGGCCGTACTCTCGAACACGACGCCTTTCGCGGCGGACGTCCCGCCGGTGATAATCTCGCCCTCATCGAACGGGCCGTTCGTGATCGAGCCGATCGACACCTCGCTCAGTTCGTGCGAGAACGGCTCCCACGCCGTGCCGACGTGTCCGTTGATCGTGGCCGGCGTAAACGTCGCCCCGGACGTGCCGCCAGTGACGGTGTTCGTCGTGTCCCAGGTCCCGGTATCGAGGTCGATATAGTACAGAACCGAGGCCCCGGTAGCCGTGTCGATGATCGCCCGACCAGTTGCGCCGCTCACCGCTTGCGTCAATGTTTCACCATGAACGACCGGGCCGCTCGTGATCGTGCTCGGATCGAGCGAGTCGAGTTCGAGCTCGGCAAAGCCCGACGCCCGGAGATACTTCGACCATTGCGGCGCGACCGTCGCCGCGCCATCGGCGCCCCGCATCGTCAAACCGAACGTGTCGGTAAACGTCTTGACGCCGGCAATCTGTCCGACCTTGGAGAGCGACCGCCGGGCCGGCTCCCGCTTGAACATCTCGACATTGATTTTCGCTTTCGGGGCCCAAGGCAGAATCCGGGCGTCAGCCGCCGCGAGTGAAACGGCCGTCCCCTCTACGCTCTCCACCTTCCCCGCAACCTGGCGCAACCTGGTAAGCATTCCTCAACCCTCCGTTATACTTGGCTTGTGGGGTCCTTGACGTTATGTCGATATTTGATCTCGACCTGCAACATTACGCCGGCGAAATCTCCGCCCTGGACAGTCTCGAACGGAATCGCGCCGGTGATATCGGTCTGTTGTGCGTTGCCGCCGCGCGTGTAATCGTCCATGATCGCGCGGACCGCGTCGCCGATCCACGACGAAATAAGCGAGTCGGTCGAACCTAAAAAGTCTGTCTTGTTGTGGCGAATCCAGATATCGACCTCGGCGTTCATGGTGACCGACTTCAACGGGTCGGGTCCGTATTCCTCGGATTGATCCGCGCCGCCAACGATGATAATCGAGTCGTGCGCGAATTCGTTTCCGCCCTGCTCCCACCGTTGCACCGAGTCTACCGAATTCACATAGTCGCCCGTGCCGTCGATCGCTTCGAGCGCGGTTTTCAAATCGGCAAGACAGAGTTCGCGAATCGTGTCCGCCATTATGCCGCCCTCGTTTTCGCCACGTCAGAAAGCGCCCGTGAAATGGCGAGATTCATCCGGCGAATGCGCCAGGATTCGAGCGAGTTCCAGTTCCGGAAGAAATCGAGCCGGGCCCGAACCTTCACTTGCGCCTTGAGTGCAAACACCGGCTCGATACGCGGGCGCTTGCCCCGGCCGAACCGCCGGAAAATGAGATCGGTTCCGGGCACCGTGAAGAATCGCGGATCGTCGCGGAGGTCCCGCCCGCGAAACATTTTCTTGAGTCGTCCTTTTCTGGCCGTCGTCACCGACGAACCTTTAATCGGAATTCGCAACATCTGCCCGCGGGCGCGAATGGTGCCGCCTGTCTCGTGGACCTTGGCGACGGTGGAGTAAGTGAACATTCGCAGGGCGAGTGCGTCGATATTGCCGGCCTGACGATCGATGAGGCCCCAAAACTTGTTGATGATTCCGACGCGCGGCGTCGCCTCGACGCGCGTCCGCTTGTACCATTGCGAGAAAAACTTTCGCTTGGCGTGATCGAACGCGTCCGCAAGATGTCGTTCGAGGGCGTCAGGCGCAACGCGCATCGCGCGCAGTAGTTCGCGCGTTCTCGGGATTTCAACTCGCGCGGCAAACAGCGCCATTATCGTGCAACCCACAAATACCAAAGGGCGTTGTCGTCCTTGTTCTCGATCTCGACCACTCGCCACCATACCGAGGGGGAACCGCCCTCGATCTCTGGAAACTTGAATTCGGCTTTTGGCTTGCTCGCCAGGTTTGACAAGTCGGCCTTTTTGATGACCATTCGCGCGCGGTCCTGATACGTGAAGTTCCGGTCGCTTGGTTCGGCGTCTTGCGCTTCCCGAAAGACTAGGGCGTAAACATCGCCCGTGCCGACCTTGGCCCCGTCGAGATCGTATTCGACCTGTTCGGCAAACTCGTTCGAGTTAACGAACACGCTCGCGTCGGTGACCATTTGCGACCGGAACGTCACGGCTTCCCCTCGCTACTTCTTCGACGACGCCTTCTTCTTGCGCGACGCCTTCTTCTTGGCCTTGGGCTTGTCCTCGCCCTCTGCGTCCTGGCCGGCCTCGGAAACCTCGGCCGTTGCCGGCGCATCCGCGGCGATCATAACGCGGCCCCTCTGCAAACACTTGTCGAGCCGTTGAGGCGTGATCCCGCCGACGAGATCGACGACGCCCAAGAGCTCGCCAGGAGAGCGAACCTTTTTCGGGTCGATCTCCACGAAATGCAACTTCACCTTGCTCATAGCTCCCCCCTTTCTACTGGAGAATGCCCGCCCCGGGCGAACCCGGGGCGGGCGAATACCGGCCAAGGCCGGTTTACGTCATGGTCACCAGACACGCGTGTTGCCAGTAACCGTAACCGACGGCCCGATCGGACGACGCGCCGAACAACCATTTGTTTTCGCGCGCTTCCATTTCGGACCCCTCCGCGACCGCGTCGAGGCGAACGTCGCTCGTGGAATCGGTTGCCGCGGCGATCTCGCCGCCACCGGTGCCGTCCTGGCGCTCGCTCTGCCGAATGAACGGCTTGACCTCGCCGTCCGTGCGGAACACATAGAGCCCCTCAGTCGCCGTGATCCGCGCATTCATAACGGCACTGACATTGAAGTTCGCCGCGAGCGAGTTCGTCCGGCCGCCGGACAGATTCGCCGCGGAGACAGCCTCAATCGCCGCCTGATACTGCGGATTCGCGCCGGTCATCACAAGGAACGATTCCGCGTCCTCGTTCATCGGCTCGCCCTGGTCATCCTTGAATCCCAGGATCGCGGCGATCGCCTGAAAGATGCAGGCGGCCGATTCCTCGGGACTCGGGGCGGTCGTCGAACCGTGGACCGCAGTCGGGAGCGCCGAAATGTCGATCGACAAGTCGTTGTCTTGCGTTCCCGAGAGATCGGTCACATGGTCGGTATCAAAGAAATACTGACCGTCATATCCGACTGCCGCGGCGCCGTTGTTGATGAGATCGGACAGGAGCTTGCCCCAATGCGTCAGCATCCGGGACGCGAGCTCGTTCACGCGTACCATGATTTGCCCGCTCTTGTCGCGCCTGGCTTCGCGCGGATCGACCTCGATCGACGTTTCGTACAACTCGTTGATGATGGTCACGCCATCCTCGCGGAGCCCTTTCGTCATGCGCGGACCTTCCCAGGGGCGGACCGCCGGCGCCATGCCGAGAAACTTGTAGACTTCCGAAATCTGGTTCGAAAGGAAGTGCATCGAGACAAGCGGAATCCACGATTGCGCCGCCATCGACGTCAGCCGATCGAAAAAAGCACCGATGATCGCTCGGCTTGAGAGACCCTGAGCACCCATGTTCTAACCCTCCGTTTTGGTTTCCTGGAATGTGGGTCGTCGAAAACTTGCCGTCGTTGCGGCTACCTTACAGACTTTGGACGGTCGCCGACTCGAAGTAGACGAGACAGGTCGTCGTTTCGGGCGTGCCCAAATACTGCAAAATCTTTCCGATCGCCGTTCCGCCCGAGGCGGTCAACGTGAACGTGTCATCGTCCGTTGCGTACACGGTTTCGCCGACGTCGTCGGTATCCGCCACGCCGGTCACGTCCAACTGCACAACGCCGCGATTCCTGATCTTGACGTTGACGTCGCCGGCCGAACCCGCCGAGTTGTCCGCTTTGCGATACGCGAACCCGAGAAACACGTCGCCGCCCTCAAGCGGCTGGGCGTATCCCGACGCGTTGTCGCCAACGGCGGCACCTTCGTACACAATTTCCGACGCCTCGACGCCGATCTCCGAAAACTCGTCCGGCGTATCCGACCGGAAATTCCGAACCTTGTCTTGCGCGAGCGTGGTCATTCTTCAACCCTCCGTTTCGTGCGCGCGTTGTTCGTCCGTACCAACTGAAACTTGAACCTTGAACCTTGTCGCTCTACTGAGCCCGCTTGCCCGTCGCCACGTTCGCGCGGCCGTCCTTGGCCGCGGCCATGAACGCCACATATTGCGAGGCCGACGAAAACTCCGACTGGAGATCATTCGACGCGGCGAATTCGGCTTCCCATTTCTCGGGGCCGTCCTCGGTCGCCTGGGCGCCATCGCCAACGCCCGGCGATTCGGGCGCGGCGGCCTTGAGCGCGGAGAGCTTCTCCGTGCGGAGCTTGCCCTCGACCGCGGCGAGCTCGACGCCTTCCGCGATCAATTTCGCGCCCTCGTGGGGAACGCCGTAGTCGGCCGCCATGCTCGCGATCGCAACCGCGCGTTCGCGCTCGGCCTTGACCGGATCGGCCGCGGCGGCCTCGGCCGCCTCGCCCTCGCCGGCGCCCTCGCCGTCCTGGTCGCCCTCGTCGGAGGTTTCGTCCTCGTCCTCGGTTTCCCCGTCGCCCTCGCCCTCGGCGGCGCTCTCGCCACCCTGGGCCTCGTCCTGGGCTTCGACCGAGCCGTCGCCGGCTTCCCCGTCGCCCTCGCCCTCGGCGCCGTCCTGGGCGCCCTGGGCCTCGTCCTGGCCCTCGCCGGCGTCCGCGGCCTCGTCCTGGGCCGTCACCGCCTGGGCCCCCTCCTGGGCCTCGGCCGCGGCCTGGTCGTCGTCGGCGCTCGCCTCGACGCCTTCCGCTGTCTTGTGTTCCTCGCTCATTTCCTTACCCCCTAGAACCTCGACCAGAATCTCGCCGCCCGCTTCGAGCGAAGCGGCTTCCGTTTCACTATCCGCACCGAGCGGAACGAATGAAATCTCGGTGATCCGAGAACGCCTGAAAATGGTGGCCGGCCCCTCGACGTCCTGGCCGTTGACCTTTTCGGACACACCCTCGCCGAGCTCGACGATCGCGAGCGGCTCGGCCCGGACCGATCCTTGCCAGGGGAACCCCTCGTCAGCCAACGCGAGAACCTCGCGCGCCGCCTTGGTGCGCCTGGAGAACGGTCCCTCGAAAACCATTTGACCGTTTGCCTTTACCTCATCGGTAAAGCCCACGATCTCGGCCGGGTCGTGTTGGCGAAGCGCCGGCATTCTCTGCCGGAATTCTGCGCCGTCGAGATCGATCGCAACACGACCCCACCAGCCGGCCTCGAACGGCTTTCCGGAAAGGCCGACGATCCGAAACCGCCTGGCGCTTTTCTTGCCCTTGTCGTCCGCCGCGAGTAATGCGACAGCACCCTCCGCCTTGAATTGACAGGCGGCGAGCGGAACCTTTTTCGCCTTCACCATTTGAGAGCCCCTCCGCGATTCGTTGTTGTTGTGATCGTCCTCGTCCTCGTCCTCGTCGCCGGTAGCCGGCTCAAACAAGATCACTTCGAATTCAGGATGGTCGGCGAGCCAATCTTTCGCGTCCTCGGGATCGGGGAAAAACTCGACGCGAAATCGCAACGCCTGCATTTCTGACGTTCTCTCCCCATCGTCGTCCTCAATGATCCCCCAAATAACGTCGACGCCCTCGTCTGCGTCCTCGTCGCTTTCCTCATAGAACCAGTTTTCAGAACGGCGAAAATCGTCGTACTTGTCCGGATCGGTAAGGCGCGCCGCGTGTTCGTTCGGATATGGCATTAGAACCGACTCCCGCCATTGTCCTTTGCCGGGGTTGACCGTGCGAATGCCGGCGCCGACGCGGGCGCTTGTTTGATACCGAGTTCGTTCATTAGCGCGCGTTCCTTTGCGACCTGGCGGAGAACCTCCTCGTAATCTTTGCCTTGCGAGGACAACTCATCGGCGAGCGTCGTCAGGTTCAACGAGAGCGCCTTCTCTGCCGCCTGGACCTCTTTCAACGGATCGACCCATTGCCAACCGGGCGGATTCCAAACCGCATTCGTGAACGCGTCTCTGTTCTGCATGAACGGTACGGTCCCGAGCTCGCCCCGGAGGAACGCTTCTTCAAGGACCATTTCCCATACCGGTTGACTGAATTGCGCGACGTGCCGCGCCTGGCGGACCCGGAACCCGCGGCGATCCTCAAGGATCGCGGCGCGGGCGCTCGAAAAGTTCACCTTAGAATAGTCGCGCGCGACGAGCTCATAAGAGATACCAACGCCGGCGGCGATTGCGCGGAGAATGCGAATCACGAACGCGTCAAACGTCGCGCCCGGCCTGGTCGGGTTGCCGAACGTCACCGATTCGCCGGGCGCGAGATATTCGATCAACCCTGGTTCGAGCCCCTCGCGCCGGCTCCCGTCCGACTCGGCGGCGCCGCTCGCCGCGGCCGACATAGCGGCGGCTGGATCGCTCTTGGTGATAAACGCCGAATAGCACGCGCCTACCCGCGCGGACACGAGCTCGCTTTCGACGTAGTTCGAGAGATCGTGAAAAAGCGACAGGACGGACGAGAACAGAGGAACGCCGCGATTCTGTTCGGGCCGCTCGCGGTCGAACAAGTGAAACACGTTTCGCCGGCCTTGCGAGTTGAACGCCTCGACCTCGGCAAACTGCCGCGAGGCCGTTCCGTTGCCGATCGTGGTATTTCCCGGATGGGCCTTGCGAATATAGTATTTGACCGGACGACCCATGCTGTCTATCTCGACACCGCCGCGAACGCTTCCGGTCCTGCCGGTCGGAGTCGCCAGTCGGTCCGCTTCGATAATCTGGATTGCGAGCGAGAAGTCACTCCCCGGGACGCCGTCCATTAGCGGCATCGCCAGGACGTCGCCATCCTCGAGGCGCTTCCGTTCCACAAGTGATTGTAGCCGGTAGAAATCCTGAGCGGCCGTCAAGTCGGCGAATTCGATCCACCGGTTCCAGGCGTCCTCGGCCCGCTTCTGGAATTCATCGACCGCAGACTGTGAGAGCCCTACGGCCTCGGGATCAACTCGGCTCTGAGGTTTGATCCCGTCGCCGACGACGTTCGTCACGATCGACTCGGTGATCCCGCACGCGAACCCGTCGTCACGATTCAACTCTCGCGAGCGTTCCCGGAGCGTGTCGAGGTCCGGCAGAATGTCCTGGTCTGCCGATCCGCTCGTCGTCGTCCATGCGTTCTTGAGGCGAGTAGAGTTCGCTCCGCGATACGCGCCGGCGGTCAACTGCCGGAATTGATCCCTCGCATACCTGGCCGCTTCGCGCTTCAATGCGAACCGAGGCGCAAGGACGCCGAGCGCGTTGTCGATCATGCGACCGAATCGGCCGCCGAATGTTGGCTTGTGCATTGCCGCGAGATAGGCCCGTCGTTCCCGGTCGTTCATGTTGGGCTATCGAATCGCGCCTTGTTGCGACCAGTTCCGGACGCGGCAACGTCAGCCTTCAACGTGTTTCTGAGTCTCACCAATTCGTCAAGGCTATACCTCGACAACTGGCGACCATTGACGCTATAGCTCTTGACGACCCCGCCGTCGAGTTGCGCTTTGATCGCATCGTTCACGGCGTCTAGCATTTCCTGGGCCGTTGCGGCCATTCTCACCCCTCGCGTTTCGGGCAGAGTACAGCCGGCGCGCCGGGTTGTCAAAGCGACAAATTGTCATAATTACCAAACTTTGGAATTCGGGACGCGTCACTTTGGCCCCGAACAAAGCCCGAAAATGTCAGAATCGCCCTACTTTTGGCCCCTGGCGGCCCGAGCGACGATCGATTCCGCGGTCGTTTCTATGCTCTTGAACCTGGCGCCGCATTCCCGGCATCGATGATAGCGGACAGGGGCCGCAGACTTGTACGTCTGGTAGTCCGGCGACCGACAGTCGGAACACCGGATCGGAATCCAGAACACGGCCTCGGCCTTGGCTTCCGACTTCGCCTCGGCCGCGGCGCGCTCCCGATCCTTGCGGCCGGGCTTCTTGCCGATCCAACCGCGCCCAGGACGACCGACGAATTCACTCGCCACGGAGCCACCCCCCACGGTTGCTACCGAGCCACGAGCGCCCCTTCTTGCGCCGCGGCTCCGGCCGATGAATCCGGCGCCCTTCCGCTTTCTTGAGTGCGGAAACCTGGAGCATCGTCGCCGCGGCCACGGAGTACACCTCACAGTCGAGATAATGGTTCGGAGCGCCGGCGGCGACGAGTCGCCATTCTTCGACGGCCTGCCCCGTCTTTCGATTGCGATCGATTACCTTTCTCTCGGCGCAAAACTGCCGGAGATATTCCTCGGACGGGTCCTCGTGTAAATGCCAATTGCCCGGCTCGCCTGGCTCTGTTTCCACGAGGCGCGCAATCTTGTCTTTGAAAAACGAAACGTCAACGTTCCATAGTCTGAGGCCGCCGGGGATCGGCCGCCCGTCGGATGGATTGCGATCGATCATCGAAACGCGGAATTGAGGCCCGCGCAAATTCGCGTGTCCCTTCACGGCCCGGCAAACGTCGGGATACCGCCGCGCGATTTCGTAGACTTCGGATGTCCGGTAGCCGGCATCGATACACGACAGCCGAACCGGGAGCGCCTCGTCGCCGGACTCTTTTGGATAGTCCCGCGTGAAACAGTAGTCGATCACCTGGGACCATTCCTCGACGCGCATCGCCAGCACAAGCCAACTTTCTTCGTGGAATCCCCACGCCCGCAACGATAAATAGAAATGGTCTTTCTGGACGTCAACTCCGGCCGTTATGAGTTGCGCGCCATTCGGCACCACGCCGGCCGGCGTCGTCGTCGCTAGTGCCTTCAACTTCTCCGGCTCTTTCGCCTCGGTGATTTCTTCCCACGGCTCGGCGAGCCACGAGTTCACGAAATTTTGTAGCAACTCTGGGTGTTCTTTCGACCGCAGAAATTCCGCGGCCACCATCGAGAAGGTGACCCACGGCGAATAGATCGCATTGATCCAATAGCCGCGGCGCGGATTCTCGGCCTTGTCCTGCCGATGGGCCTTCGATCGAATGCGGCCTTTCGTATCGATGGACGCGCCGTCGGGCGCCCACACTCCGCGCCGCAACATTTCGGGCTTATCCGCGTCCTCGATCTTGGCCGAGCATTTCACGCACTCATACCAGGCGAGCCCGTGCCGTTTGATCTCGTTCGGATCGCGCTCGTCCTCGGGCCACTTCACGCGGCCGAACGTCAACGCCTGATAGCGCGAACACTTCGGGCATGGCACGTAATATCGGAGCCCGCAACATTCCTTATACTCGCGCCAGACGTACCCTTCTTTGGTCGTCGGCGTTGATAGCTTGACGTGTTTCCGATTGTAAAACGTCTTTGTTCGTTCGATCGAGAGTTTGATCGGGTCCGCTTCGCGCCCGGCAAACTTCGGATATTTGTCGATTTCGTCGAGGAACACAACTCGCACCGGACGCGACGCGACCGCCGCCGGCGAACCGGCCCACGCAAGCGACACGACCATTCGATCGAATCGGTAGCGTAACGCCGCGAAGTCGTCCGCCCTTGGTGTCAAGTGACGACGCAACGCCGGCGATCGCCGCACCATTGGCTTGATCCGTTCCTCGGATACTCCGCGCGCGAGCGGCTCGGTCGGATACACGACAAGGGCCGGCCCGGGGTCCTGGTCCACCATGTACCCGAGACAATTGAGAATGACCTCCGTGCCCCCGATTTGCGTCGCCTTCATAATCACGATGTCCTCGACGCCACGATCGTTGAACGAATCCATAATCTCGCGCAGATACGGCGTCCGATCCGTTGACCATTGCCCCGGCTCGGCGCTCGTCATTTGATCGAGAACGCGATTCGCGTCGGCCCATTCGGACACGGTAGCGCGCGCCGGCAACGCCCAGGCGTTGCGCTCGGCCGCGGTCCATACGCTCGCCGCCTCGGTCATGGTTCGACGTCCTCATTGCCAACCGATCCCCTCGCGAATTCTTCAATCACGCGGCGGAGCTCCTCGGTCAAGACAACCTCGACGCGTCGCGGATCGAGGCCGGCAAGTCGCGACGCGATCCGAGTCGGCAACGCTAGAAGTTGCTCTTTCACGGCGAGGACGCGCTCGACGCGTGACCGCTCGACCTCGTCACGCGGAACGAGCTTGCCGGCGGCCTCGTCATATTCCAGTTTTGCGCGGGCGGCGCGAAGCCGCTTCCAGGTCACATCGGCCGCGCGCGCTTCCTCGTCGAGATCATCGTCGCCGCGATCGTCCCGCCAAGTGCGAACCGCCTCGACGTTGAAATTGCCGTCGTCAGTTTTCGGACAGCCGTCGCGAACCCAATTCTTGACTGTGCGCGTAGTGATCCCGAGCTCGCGCGCAAGTTCGGCTTGTGTTCGAACGACGCCGTCCGGCAACCGTTCCGATTCATAGATTTCGAGCTCGCGCATTTCGACGGGCGACAACGTCACTCCGCCGGCGACCTTGTTCATTAGCGCCAAGTGCCGGCGTTTGCGGGCGAGCTCGACTGGAGTCGATTTCGGCGATCCGTTGTTCTTGCCATTTGGCGGCGTCGCCTTCTTTTTCGCCTTGCGCTTAGACGCCTTTTTTTTTGTCTTTCGCTTGGCCGCCTTCTTTTTCGTCATGCGTCCGCCGCCCGCTCTGCGACCTGGCCGGTCCGTTCTTGCCAAGTCGCGACCACGGCGTCGGCTTTCTTTGCCGTCGCGACCACGACGGTCAACGGCGGATCGCGGTCGAGGTCGCACAACATATCGAGAACGCCGGTCTTTGCCGGATCACCGCATATCAGAACGTGAGGCCCGAGCCGGTACGCGTCGCCGACCCTGGTCACCGATGGACCGCCGCCCGCATTGTCCGGCGGCGGTTCCTCGGTCAACTCGTCGCGGAGTTGTAGAATTTTGAGCTCGACGAGCTCGTCGTTCCCGAGCTCGCCGCGGAGCTCGTCGATTTGATCGAACAGGTCCGCGGTCCATTCGCCGGCAACTGCCGGATTGTTCAACTCGATATTGAGTGCCTTTTCGTCGGCCGCCTCGAGGTCCACCATAACGGCCGGCGCGGACTCTGCGCCGGCGGCCAGAAGCGCCGCGCACCTTTGGTGTCCGCCGACGATTGTCGGTCGTGACTTGGCTGGCCACCCCTTGCGTTTCGTCCGCTTATTGACGACCAGGAAATCGACGAATCCGAATCGCTCGATCGACGCGCCGAGCCCGTCGAGTGCGTCGGCCGAAATCTCTCTCGGGTTGTACGGTGCCGGATCGATCGAATCGAGATCAACGATCCGAATCTCGGTCGCCGTCTTGCCGGCCCCGAATTTCTGCGACTTGCTCAAGGTCGCCCCTCACGTATGCAGACAGCAATCGAAGCGCCCAGGGGTCCGACCTGGTCGCCCCTCCAAGTAACGCGCGGCCTTCCGGCGAACCCTCCCGATAGAGCCACCCCTCGCGGTATGCTCGTGCCGGGTCCTCGTGTATCTGCCGGTGACAGCCGACGTGCGCCGGAACGGTCGGCCCAGGATTGCGCCGGCGGCCGCCGATCCCGCGGTTGACGACGTGGTGTTCGGGGTCCCCGTCAACCCACGATCCGCAGACAATGCACGGCCCCCATTTCGGCCGGGCCCCGGTCCCCTTGCGCCTGGTCACCTGGCCCCCGCGATACACTGAATCTCGAACATGATCCGTTCGGCCCTGGCGCGGGCCGGCTTCCGGCCGCGGACACGATCGAGGAAAACGGTCGCCGTCCCGCGGACCCATCCGGGCGACGGCCCGACTCCGCCGTCAAGCGCGACCGACTTTCGATAGCTGTCCGGCTTGCCGGATTCAGCGCCGCGCACCTTGTCGAAGTAAACAAACACCCTCACGTCGAAAACCCTCGATAGGGGGAAGGGGAAATTTCCCCAAAACAAACGGACTCTTTCAAAGCGGTTTTCTTACC
>Ga0180431_10001340_pt1 | contig 34752 bp, 47 predicted proteins | sample SS_ome_11_FD_132459 | JGI IMG/M metagenome (GOLD analysis project Ga0180431, IMG submission 132459) | Hypersaline lake sediment archaeal communities from the Salton Sea, California, USA - SS_1_MS_1 metaG | ecosystem: Environmental > Aquatic > Non-marine Saline and Alkaline > Hypersaline >... | reverse complement strand
GAACAGAGATAAGTTTGCTCGTAAGGGTGAGATTTATCAGTGTTCTCACTGTAGTTTGTCTATAGATGCAGATCTCAATGCAGCTATAAACATTCTACGTAGAGGAGTTTATAATCCCTCTAGGGCTAAGAAGACTGAACCTGTTGAGATTGGTTTTGATAGGTTTGGTTGATTATAATTCACTAATTTTTTAAAACTTAAAATTAAGGAGAAAATTTGATGTCAATTGAAAATGTAGTTAAACGTTATTTTGAACGTACTGCTAAAAAGCCAATCAAGAGAAAAGAATTTTATCCAGAGGTAGAAGGGGAGCCTTCTCTTAGTAGAGCTGGTAAAAAGTTAATTGAACTCGCCGAGCAGTTTGGGGAGAATTTAGCACAAGAAGTTGATCGAGACTATCTTCTTAGTCTTATTCAGGAAATGAGAAGAAGAGATATCCCCATTGTAAATAAAGTTCTTAGAGGTTTAGGCTTTGATATTAGTCCTATTGTATATGGCTCAAAAGAGAAATTGGCTAAATTTTTGCTTCAAGTCTGACACAGGCAAGCCTCTATTCAGTTAACAAGGATTCTTCACTTTTGTAAAATAATTCATAAAATTTATGTGAAAAACTTGATTTGAGGTGTATTATGAAGAAGAGCAAAAAAGAAATTTTTCAAGATCATCTTCGCTCTCTTAAAGAAGATAGGGCTTATGCTCCCAAAGGTTTTCTGCAACCTATTTATGATCTTTCTGGGTGTAAAATTCTGATCAAATCTACAACTTTACCTGGTAAAAAAGGAGTTACAGTAACCTTAGATTCAGTTTCTCAAAATTATGATGATAATCTTGGAAGAACTGCTTTAACTCTTAAATTTAAGAGTGGCTCTAATCTAACCTTACCAATACCCTCAAAGGTTGAAGTTTTACAATCAGGAGATCTACACGTTAGTTTTGATCGAAGCAATCCAGAAAAAGAAAATGAGGCAAGCCCTTATCGCCGAATGCGTCGAAATATTAAGGGTTATACAATTGAAAAGGATGAAGGTTATCCTGAAGTTGTTATACGTATACTAGAGCTTCCTGCCGATGTCTGATCAAAAAGATATAATTACATTTGAAGATTCTCTTCCTATAATTTCTCATATTCTTGATTCTTTTTTATTTGCTAATTTGCAAAGATCTATACCTAATTTATATCGATCTTTTTCAGACCATGTCCGCAAAGAATATCTTGATCTATCTCCTGTATCTTTGTTGACTTTTATTAGTTGGTTTATGGAGAAATCCTACTTTTTTAAATTTGACCAAGATGGGTCTTTAGAAAAAGTTTATACAAATTTGTCAGATAACCCAGAATATCAAAGCCTTCAAAAGTACATACAATTCTATACTGTTTGGCAATTGGATTTAGAACTAAATAAGAAAGCATCCTTGGGAATTTGTTTTGCTTCTGATAATATGCTAAATGATATAGAAAAGATTTCTAAGTTTAATACTCAATTCAATCTTGAAATAGGCTACAAGTTTTATGATAAAGATGAGAAAGGTGTCCTAGTTTTAAATAAATTAAGTTCACCTTTTTTAAGTAAATCTGAGAGCGATAAATTAAATGAAATTTTGAGTTCTAATTGGAAGCTCTTTGGTTTAGTTCCATCAGAGGATCTTGACTTTTGGGAATTGTTAAGGAAGCATGTTGAGAGTCATAACAAAGGAAGCAAAGAGTGACCCAGACTTTATTTGTGAAGATTATAGTAAATGACGATTTGAAATACATAACTAATAAATATTCTTATTATGTAAATTATTTAATAGACCTATTAAAACCATCTGATTTAGAGGCTCTTGATTTATTAATAAGACCTTTTAGTGAGGTTAAACCAAAAATAAATTATGTGCTTAAACCTATGAGACAAAATGCAAATTTACCCAGACAATTTACGCGTCTTGCGGAGAAGCGCTCATTATCGCTTCTCCGCACTTTTTGTAGAAAACTTAAGAAATCTTTTGTAAAATATAATGAGGAGGTTGGGGAAGTTTTATTTGAATCTTCTTCCCCAAAACATAAAGATATTATCGATCTCAATGGTAGAGTAAGTCAAATAGAAGATGACTGTATGAAAATCCATTTTAATAATCGAGTGATTTGTTCAAAACTTGATGTTAATCTACCTAAGTACAGTAAGGCTCTTTTTGCTGATCTAAACCGGCAAAAAGCTTTAATATCAATTCCAAATGTTAGTAACATTTCTGGAATTCAGATGGGTGGGAGGTTTTTGAGTCTCTCATCACAGTCAGAAGTTCAAGTTACCTCTGATTTTCGAAAGCAGCAGAAGATAGGTAGAGATAATGAAAGAGGACAAGATGGAATCTGTTAGTTTGACTTCACCCTCCCAGAGTACTGATAACTCAAAACGTATTGACATTCTGAGTTTGGGTATTGCTTTTGTTAAAGAAATTCGTGAGCATAATTTGAATTCAGATGAAATCAAAGGTTTGTTAAAACTTATAAACAATCTATTAAGGAAGGAAGGTCTTTTGTAAATGCGTGTAAAAAAGATAGAATCTAACCGACCAGTATCTCATATCCTTAATGAGATTGCTGACTATTTAGAGATAGCTGAGGAAAATTCTTATAAAATAGAGACTTATAGGAGAGCTTCTCTCATTATTAAGTCTCTTCCTTATGATATTACCTTTATGGAAAATTTAACTGCTATAAAAGGAATAGGTGACTCATTAGCTGTTACTATTGGGGAAATTTTAAATACAGGAACATGTGTTTTGTTAGAAGGATTAAAAAGAAAGTATGGAAGAAAAAATAACAATAGAAGAGAAGTTTAATCTCTCTATTCAAAAACTTGCTCGTTCTGATTTAAGATTGCAATTGTTTCAAAAGAATAATTATTCTATGGATATTGAACCGCTCCTTAAACTTGAAGAGGACTATAATTTAAAGCTTAAAGAGCAAGCTTTGTTTTTTAGAGGCAAAATTGTTAATGCTGTGGAAGTAGCAAAGAAAATCTTTGAAATGGAGACTCTAAGAAGAATTCGTATAGAAGAAAGAGATATTAATTTTCATTGCCCAGATTGTATTTATTTGTTTGAGGAAGAAGATAATTTTATTTGTAGAAAGGGTATTGACCCATCAAAGGTTCAAGAATGTAAGTATTTCAAACGTGAAGATATGAGCGGGTGGACGAATTATGTAAACAATAAGAAGGCTCGTTTGAAAGTTTTGAGAGAAATTTTTGAGAAAAAAGAGCATCTCTTTGACTTTACTCTTTTAGATTAAATTTTCAACTTTTTAGTTCTAAGTTTTCTTTTTGTACAATTCTATGTTAGTTGAAAGTTTTAAATAAAAATGTTTGAAGAAGATCCAAAATGGCGTCTTTGTCATCTTATTTGTTTGAATAAGAGCAAAGAGATTTTGCCAGAGGATCGTGAAATGTTTTTAAAATATTTTGAAATACCTGAAGAAATTAAAGATGCTTTTATGGAAGCATCTCATTACTGTGAATGTTGTAAATTATTGGATCGTTACGCTTTTTTGTTTTGTAAGCATTATACTGGACCTGCCGCTTTTATTTTAACTTGTTTAACTTGTGAGAATCATGATGGTAAGACTTGTACTATCTTAGACCAAATAGTTGAAGAGGAAGCGAGGCAGTGGGTTCAAAGAGACTGTCATATGTTAATTCATAAACCCCCACCAAGAAATTGAGGAGGTAATATGTTTGATATTGATTTTAAACAAGATACCGCAAAGAATTTAGAGGAAGCTCTATCATCAGTAAATATTATTAGAGAGAGCTTGCATTCACTTAGTTCAGAGTTAACTGAACTTCGTCAAGACTCATTTCAAAAGAGACGTCTTATAGCAAAGAAAAAGAAGGAATTAGCAAATGTGCATGATCAAATTAAACGATCTATTGCTGAGGAATTAGATGGTAGAGGCAAGCCAAAATTCTCAAATGAAGTCAAAAGACAGGGAGAATTTATGATGAGATCAGCAGAAGATTCTAGTTGTCGTGAGTTGGAAGACCAAATGGATAGTTTAATGATATCTTCTGCTGAAATTGATAATAAAATTGAAAGACTCACCTTTGACCATGAGATTTTACTGCTTGATTATAAATTAGGCCTCCATCTTTTTAGAGTTTTTAGTGGTGGTTCATCTGAGGAATAATGAATGCAATCGAGTCAGGAAATAGAACAGAAGTGGTTAGAAGCAGTTAAAAAGTTAGGTGAAGAGGTACCTAAGAAAGGAATGGGAGATTTATTGATCGAAACTTTTTTAGTAGCTACGCACCTACCTTTTATCCCTGTTGCTTTGAGAGAAAAATCAGAATTACATCTGAAACTTGAATCTTTGCGATCTGAATTAAATGATAGAGAACAGAGAATTTTAATTGGTTTTAAAATTTTAAAGGAAAAAGGCATTTTGTGAAAAAAGAACAGGTTAAAGAATTTTGGGCAATTTATAGATCATCAAGTTTTAAAAAGGAAATCAAGAATCTCTTTAATAAAATACATTCCTATAAAAATTTGTATCTTTTAGATCAGCAATATTCTAGAAAGAATGTAAGTTTAATTGCAAATTGTTCTCCTTCATTTGTTACAAAAGCGTTAAATCTGTATAATCTTTTTATAGCAAGTTCTTTACAAAGAGAGATTAAACCGAAGACACAAGTTAGTCTTCTTATAATAAGAGTACCAAAATTTCATAATCTCTTTGTAAATTTAAAAAATTCAAGGCTTACAGTGCAGGATTTTTTAAATTTAAGTTGCTTTTGGGATGTCCCGATTCAAAGTTGCGGACCAAAGAACTTTGCTTATCTTTATTATTGTTTACAATATCATGGACTATCAATTCGTAGAGTAAAATGGTGCAAAAAATAATTGGGCATGAATCCTCAATAAAGTTTTTAGAAAGTCTTCTATCAAAAAAGATTCAGACTTTTTTGTTAGTAGGACCAGAAGGTATTGGAAAGAAAACGGTAGCCTGTTGGTACGCTAAAAAATTAATTTGTGAAAATAAGTTAGGAGGCGATTGTAATTGTAGATCCTGTTCTCTTTTTGAGAAACACATCTCCCTTGATTTTAAGTTTTTAAAGATTGAAGGTAAAAGTCTTAAAATTGACCAAATTTCCAAACTGCAAGAATCTTGTTTTTCGCATCCTAAAATTAGTGATCGAAAAGTTTTTTTAATACCAAAAGCAAATAAAATGACAAGTAGGGCAGCAAATTCGCTTTTAAAAACTTTGGAAGAACCTCCTGAGTATGTTACATTATTTTTAACCTCTGAGAATTTAAATCAAGTTTTAAATACAATTCGTTCACGATGTTCAGTTATCACTTTTAATTTGTTACATAGAAATGAAATTAAAGAGATTTTAGAACAGCAAGGTTATGAAAAAAATATAGACCTAAGTGCTCAATTGGCTTTTGGTAGTGTTAAAAAAGCTTTTGCTCTTTTAACTGGAGATGCTCTTAAAATTAGAGATCAGGCTATTAGTTTTTTTGATAATCTTCAAAGTATGAAAGTTTATCAGTTGTTTGAAGTAGCCAAAGATATTAATGAGATGTTTGTTGACTATTTGCACTTATTTTTATTAGACATTCTTTTAGTGCAGTCAAAAAGTCCAGTGAAAAACCAGGATCGTCTTGAAGATTTGGAGCGTATGGCATCTAATTTTTCCAAGGACTTTTTGGTCAAATCTTTAGAAAGAGTTTCAGTATTAAAGCAAAGTCTACGTTACAATATTGATAGAGACCTTCATTTTTCACGTTTTTTGTTAGAACTCAAAGCTTTATTTTCGAGATATGCGGTTAAATGCTCAAAGAGTTTGTAGGTGCCCGCAAAGAAATTAAAAAGAAACACCCAAAGAAACTTTATTGTTTTTGGGGCGAGGAAGATTTCTTTAAAACTTCTCTTGTGAATGAAGTTAAAAAAGTTGCAAAAGATTATAATTTTTCTCATTTTTCTTCGGATTTAAAAATCTCTCAGATTCAAGAAATAATCTATGAAGAAGACTTTTTCAATCAAAAACGTTTAGCAATATTATCTGATTTTGATAAAGTGGATAAGAAAGATAAGATTATCAGAATTTTTCGTGAAAAGATTCCTGAAGATGTTATTATTTGCATTATATCAGATAAAGAAATTAAAAAAATTGATGATGTCGAAAATGCTTTTGTTTTACAATGTAAGAAGATTAAGCCCTATGACACAAATAGTTTGAGCCGTTTTATTAGTTCAGTAGTGAAAGGTACTGGCTATGAAATCGACCAAAAAGCTATTGAATTTTTAATTTACATTTGCGGAAATAATTTATCTTTTATAGTGAATGAGCTGAAGAAGGTTTTTTCAGTTGAACCAAAAGGTTTTAAAATAACTGTTACAGATTTAAAAAAGTTAGTTTATATTAAACCTCAAGACAATATTTTTCAGTTAACAGATCTTATAGTAGAAGGCTCTGAGGTTAAATGTTTAAATCTTATTGAAGATTTTGAAATTACAGGTCAAAGCCCTATTGGTATCGTTCATTATTTATATGGAAGTTTCAAAACACTCTGTATAATTTTGGATATGTCAAAGAATAATTTTGAGCTGAAAGAAATTTCTTCTTATACTAAGGTTCCGTTTTTTGTTTTGAAAAATTTACAAAAAGATGCTAAGAAGCTTGGATTAAAGAAGTTACTCTCATTTTTTAAAGAGTTGTGCGAAATTGATTTAAAACAAAAGAGTTCAGATGTAAATGGATTCACTCTTTTAAAAAGATTTGTTATAAGAGCGTGTAGGAGTCAAAAATGAAGCGTTTAGAGGAATCAGACTTAGCAGAGAAGATCAGATCTTGTCAAAGGTGTTCAGCACGTAAGGATGCGACTAAACCAGTACCTGGTGATGGACCTGAGGATGCCTCATTAATTTTTATTGGTCGAAATCCAGGTAAGAATGAAGACAAACAAAATAGACCTTTTATCGGAAGAGCTGGTCGCCTTTTAGATGAAATACTCGAGATTCTAGAATTGCGAAGAGAGCAATGTGCAATATTAAATGTGGTAAAATGTTATACCGCACAGAATAGAGCTCCCTCTTCTCAAGAAATCATGAGTTGTTTGTCTTGGTTAAAGAAGGAACTGAAGTTTTTTGCACAGAAACGTATATTGTTTCCCTTAGGAAATGAAGCCTTTAAAGCGTTTTTTCCAGATACTAAAAATAGTATTAGCAAGGTTGTTGGGAAGGCATTTAAACCAAAAGGTTCTAAAATTGCTACAATTCCATTGTATCATCCTGCTTATCTTTTAAGAAATGCCAGTGAAAAGACTAAAATGTTTAATTTTACGTTACCCAAGACTCGAAATTATCTAAAAGAGCATTTTAGTAATCTTTTTAGATCTTGACAGACAATGGCCCAATCAGAGATATTACAAGGTACTATTAAAAAGGTTATTGCAAAAAAGGAAGACTGGGTCTGTTTTGTGTTAAAATGTGAGTTATTTTTAGAAATAACTGTAACTGCAGTAACAACTTTAGATCTGTCAAAAGATCAAGAGATAAAAGTATTTGGGAGATTTACTGAACACTTTAAATTTGGGCAACAATTTAGTGCTTCTAAGATTGAATTGCTCTCTTTTAAATCTAAAGAAGCAGTGAAAGATTTTGTGTCTTTTATTTTACCTGACTTAGATTCTAAATCCCAACAGAAGATTATTTCAAAATATGGTAAAAAAGCGGTAGATGTTTTGGAAGAGAAACTGGATGAAATTTCTTTTTTAAATACTGACCAGAAAAATTATATTCGCTCCTGTCTTAGTGCTTATAAACTTGAGAGGGAGGCTTTAACATTTCTTTTTGATCTAGATTTAAGCCCGCATTTATGCAGTAAAGCAATTGCTGTTTATGGTTCAAAGTTAATTGAATTTGTACAGGAGGATCCTTATTGTCTAGCCGAGATTGAAGATTTTCCTTTTGAAGAAGCAGATAAAATTGCTCAGAAGCTCAATTTTAAGGATAAGGTTGAAAAGCGTCTTTGTGGCGTTCTTTTATATCTTTTAGATCAAATTGCTCCGCTTAGAGGTCACCTCTATTTTACGTTATCAAATCTTTTTTATGAAATTGATGTTTTTAATGTACACCATTCTCCAATATCTAATGATAGAGAGTCTATTTTTAAAGCGCTTAGAACTTTACGTTCTAAAAAGAAGATTATAGTAGGGTCTAAGAGTATTTATGCTAAGAGATGGTATAAGTATGAATTAAAATCAGCTGAGTTATTTGTTAAATTTTTGGGTGAGAATAAAATTCAAACAGATCTCGAAAAATTTATTCGAGATTATGAACTTAAATATAATGTTCAATTTAGTAAAGAGCAGGAGAAAGGAATTAAAGCCTTTGCTAAATCAAAAGTATCTATAATTACAGGTTATCCTGGTACTGGTAAGACATTTGTGACAAAGGCTCTTGTTTCGTTATTTAAAAAGGAAAACCTTAGTTTTGCTCTTTTAACACCTACAGGAATATCAGCAAAAAAGTTGAGTTTGATTACAGGAGAGGAAGCTGGTACAATACATCGTTGTCTTGGTTATAAAGGCAAATCAAAACCTTGGGCTTATAATCGAGAACAACAATTTGCGATTGATGTTGTAGTTGTAGATGAATCTAGTATGGTAGATCAAGAAGTTTTCTACAGATTTTTGGAAGCAATACCTTCTTCCGCAAGTTTAATTTTTATTGGAGATACTGCTCAACTTCCTAGTGTGGGTCCAGGAAATGTTCTCAGAGATTTAATTAAGTCGGAAAGAGTAGAAGTTACTTCGCTCACTAAAATTTATCGCCAAAGTGAAGGTAGTTCAATTCGATTAAATGCTAAAAAAATCCATCAAGGCAAAATGGTTAATACTGAAGAAAAGTCAGCATTTTATTTTATTCAAGAGACAGACCATGAAAGAATTTTAAAAATCATAATCAAATTAGCAGAAAAGTTTAAATCTACAGATATACAGATTTTAAGCCCAAAAAAAGCTAGTTTAATTGGAACTAATTCATTAAATAAATCTCTTAAAGAAGCATTAAATTCTGAATATGATGAAGAGTATGGAACCAAGAAGCAAGAGATTAGTTTGGGGCGGGGTCTTTCTTTTAGAATAGATGACAAAATAATGGTCACTAGAAATGATTATGATAATGGGGTCTATAATGGAGATTGTGGCAAGATATTAAAAATTGATAATAGTGAAAAAGAAATACATTTTTCTGTAGAAGGCTCCTCGGCTGTTTATATTTATTCTTTTGCTGAGGCACGTAGTAGGTTACAGTTAGCTTTTGCAATTACGATTCATAAATCACAAGGTTTAGAATATGATGTAGTTATATTCCCATATACTCTTACTTTTTATAATCAATTACATCGCAATTTGTTTTACACTGCTGTTACAAGAGCTTCTAAGCGCGTTTTTATAGTAGGTGATGTTAAGGCTTTACAAAAGGCGGTTAATAATAATAAAATTATAAGAAGAAATACTTTACTTGCTGAAAGAATAAACTCATTTTAAAAATTTTTCGACCCAAATTAAAATGAAGAATTTCACGAAATTTAACATAAACAAGGATTTTATAAAATTGAGCAAAATTGTTTTTGAGAGAAAATTTGATGGGCATAATTTTTTTACTTTGTTTTTTTAGAAAATACAAAAAACTCCTTGTAAAATAACACACAGATGAATGATAAAAAGATTGCATCCACGATTAAAATCAAATCTATTAAAGCAGCTGCTAGTCTCTGGGGCAATTTTAAATTTCGAGGTGATAGTTATTTAGAAATGACAGCTGAGTGTTCAGAGGCTGGTTGGTCATTAACTGAATCGAAATTGGCCAATTTGATTTTATCAAAGGAAATATCAATTGAATGTGCTCTTGAAGCATTAACTCGAGGGCAGCTTAATAAGGCACAGTTTAATTCCATTAAAGAGAGCATTGAAAATTCTTTTATTAAACGTAAAAAACTGCTTATGTCTAAAATAGGAAGTAATGATGAACAAGAATAGAATAAATGGAATTTATAATGAATTAAATAGTATTGTTTTTAACATTCCAGAATTTGATTCACCTGATGCTATTAGTTCATCCATTTTTAATTGCCGAAAAAGAATTAATACGGTTGAAAAATTAGCTATTGAAGTCCATAGAGAGGTTGCTGAGACGCGCAGATCTCTATTAAGCAAAAAGAAAGAACGTCAAATAAGATATAATAAATTAATGAGAGAAAATGAAGAAGTTAAGAAAGGAAAATCAGGTTTAGATCGACAAGCAATAGCCGAATCTCTTTTATCTGATCTTGATAGTGAAATCGCTGACTTAGAATCTAAAGCCACTGAATTGAAGTATTTGGGTGAGGCAATTGACTTAAGAATATCTAATCTAAACAAAACAAATAGTGATATTCGCCTTGCTTGGAATATTATGGTGAATTCATTATCGGGTTCTTTTATGCCAAAAGAACCAATTTTAGAGGAGACTAAAATTGCCACAAAAGATTTAGAGGATTTTCATCTTGAGACAAAAAAGTCAGTCAAAAATAATGAGTCTAAAAATTCCAAAAAAACCGAAATAAATGATGAAGATGGGTTTACTTCACTGATAGGAGAAGGAGAAGAAGTAGGTGAGCCTATGGATTTGGGTGATGTTACCAAAGAGCAAGCCAAACCTAAAAAAGAAATAGAAGAAAACGAACCTCAAGAGCAGAGCAAACCTAAAAAAGAAGAAAACGAACCTAAAGAGCAGAGCAAACCTAAAAAAGAAATAGAAGAAAACAAACCTAAAAAGGAGAATAAACCTAAAAAAGAAGAATCTGCAGAACAAATTGATAAGACTTCAGATGAAGAAGATTTTTCAGCAGATATATCATCGCAAGTAGATGATATAGATATAGATGATTTTTTATCTGATTTGGATTAGGAGGAAAGATGAACAAGATGGATTTCCTTAAGGGAGTGGCTGCCGAAGCAGGTTTGGATTCGAGTAAGGGATCTGATCGAGCTTTGATAGACACTGTTATCTTCAAAGGTTTCGCTCCTTTTATTAGGAAGACTCTTGAAAACGGTGAACGTTTAACGGTCGCTAATTTCATCTCTTTCAAGAAGAGCAGAAGGAAAGCACGCAAAGGACGGAATCCGTCGACGGGTGAGTCAATTGATGTACCTGAAAAGATTAGTGTTAATGCCCGCTTGCATAAGAGCCTCTATCCAGAGAAGTAGTGACTTCTTTTGAGAAAGAGATTAAGGCGTTTCTTGAAGAGACGTTTAATCAACCTGTAGGCAGTAGAGAAGTCAAAAGAGTTTTGGGTTTTATATTTAAAACCCTTTTTGAATCTCTAATTGGATCAGGGTCTTTTTGTTTTCCAAAAGGTTTTGGCTCTTTGCGTATAAAGAAGTTAAAGCCTTTTAAAGCAAAACAAAAAGATGGTACTATGAAAATAATCAAAGAACGAAACGTCATCAGATACTTTTCTGGTCGCCAAATAAAAAGGAGAATCCAAAATGCCGGATGACATCGAAGAAATCGGTTTTGATGATGAGTCAGTGGAAGTATTCGAAGTTGAATACTTTAAGGGTAGGAAAGGTTACCGAGATAGGGTTGCTTTTCCGCTTGTAGGCGCAGGCAAAGGTGATGCAACTGTCCCACTTATTTTAAAAGCTAGGGTACATTTTAAGGAAGGTTTTGGTTATTTTCTCTGTCGCAGTACTTCAGAGAAAAAAGAAATTTGTTGTGAAACATTGGGTGACCCAGGTCTACGCTTTGGTTGTATTATTGTTCATTATTATACCGAAAAGTCCGGTAAACCAAAAAAGCCGCTTGGTTATGATTTAAAGTTTTGGTATTTTTCAGATAAAAAGTTTGATAAATTAAGATCTTTAAATGATGAATTTCCCCTTGCAGAACGAGATCTTATTATTAGTTGTGATAATGATGAGTGGCAGCATCTTGATTTTACGCCTTGTAAAGAAAGCATCATAAGACTAAAAGAAGACTTTTTTGGAAAGGTTGAAGAACAAGCAAAGAAGATGAAGCCTGATCTTAAGAAGAGATTAGCGAAGTCTAGAACTATTGAAGAACTGCGCGAAGAGTTTGGTTTAGAAGCAGCAAGCGGCTCTATAGACGAATCAGATATTGGTGATTATTCTGATGTTTTAGAGGAGATCGAATAGTAGAGTCACCTCTCACTTTAAAAAAAATGGGCCTTATCACGAGGCCCATTTTTTTATGTTTTGCTTAAATAATCTTCTAATTTCTTATCTTTATAGAAGGTTATTTTCGAGGTTATTAATGTCATTACTTTTCGAAAAAAATTTACCTGCTCTTCCAGCATCTAAGAGAGATATTTCAATTGACAATCTTAAACAGTATCCTATAGTTTTTAATACTGATACAAAAACCTATCAATATTGGAATGGAAGCGCTTGGGTTGACCTTGCAGGTGGTGGGGGCAGTGGTTTTTTTACTGACGGTACGGGTACTGATGCTGGTGTAGGCAAAGGCGTGGTTGCTCCGGTAGCTGCTGGAGATAATTCACTAGCACAAGGAGATGCTTCAGATGCTAGTGGAGATAATGCCTTTGCTTTAGGCGATACAGCAGTAGCTTCAGGGGCTCGTTCATTTTCCCAAGGTCAGGATACTATAGCCAATTCTCCAAATGCTTTTGCACAAGGATATGCTTCATGGGCAACAGGGCCAAATACTTTTGCACAAGGTTTCGCTGCAGTTGCTTCAGGGGACCATGCATTTGGTGCAGGCTTTGCTCCGTTATGCTCGGGAGATCGTTCTTTTGGTGTAGGATATGGGGCTGCAGCTTATGGGCCTGATTCTTTCGCAGCTGGATTTGCAGGTTACGCCTCTATGCCCCAGTCTTTTGCCGCTGGTTACCTCTCTATGGCTACAGGAGACCAGTCTTTTGCTCATGGGTATGATGTGAGAGCTATGGCTAACCAAGCTTTCGCACAAGGTTTCTCTGTTGCAGTTGGAGGTACCGAATCCTTTGGGCAAGGGTATTTCGTAATGTCTTATTCACCTCGAGCACTTTCTCAAGGGTATTTTGTTATTGCACCTTATGCTGCTTGTTTAGGCCAAGGAGAATTTGTTACTCTTTATGGTAGCCAGGGATTTGCTCAAGGATCTTATGTAACCACTTATGGGAACGCTGCTCATGCTCAGGGGCACCATGCCCAAGCAGCTGCTTTTTCACATGCTTCAGGTTATAAAGTATATGCTCGTTATCCATATAGTGAAGGATTTGGTTATGATGTAGAGATTAATAGTTATACCTCTTTTGCTGCTGGTTGGGATCTTATTATACATCCCTATTCCGAGTATTCTTTAATACATGGACATACAAATGTAATTGATCAGTATTCAAGTTGTAGTCAAGTCATGGGGACTAGTAATATACTTGATGCTCATTCTGAATCTAGTAAAATATTTGGAAAACAAAATATTATTAATGAATATTCTTCTTACTGTGAAGCGTCTGGACAGCAAAATATAATTCAATACCATAGTCCGAATAGTTTTGCTTTCGGTAAACAAAATGAAATTGGTTATGGTCCGGCTTTTGTTTATGGTTATTCTCCTTATAGTTTTATTTTTGGTGACTCTAATCAAATTTATTATCAGTCAACAAATTCTCAAATAATTGGTTATAGCAATAAGATTAAAAATAGCACCTATAGTTGTACTCTTTTTGGTTCTGGAAGCACAATAGAACAAGATAATTTGTCTATATTTATGCATGGAGGTAGAACTCCAGGGGCTATTAATGTTACAGGACCAAATTCAGAACATATTTTGATGCAAGGCGCCTATTTAGCAGTTGGGGGCATTGGAGGTTCAAAATATACCTTTGCCCAAGGTTATCACAATACAATTTATGGATATACTCAAGCTATTTCAGTTCAGGGAGTTAATAATCAAGTTGGGACTGCTCTTGAAGCGTCAACTAAATATAATTTCGTTCAAGGAGGTCTTAATCAGTTATATGTTGGGAATAATAACCTGATCCAAGGTTATGGGCATTATGCTGTTGATATATCTCAATCTATATTACATGGTTATAATCATAATGTTGTGGGAGCTTATCAAAATCTCTTAATATCTGGATCACTACATAATGCTTATGGTGATGTGGGTTTTGTACAAGGATTTACATGTCGTTTATATGCTGATCGGACTTTTGCACAGGGACAGTATGCTGATGCTTACCGGGCAGACCAGAAAACATTTGGTTCAAATCGTGTTACAGGTCTTGGTGAAGGACAGAGTTCCGAAATAATCAAGTATGCTCGAGTGACCAGTGCAGCTGCAGTGCCTCTTCTAGATATGCCCCTAGAGCCCTGGAAATCTTATTCCTTTTTGATTGTTGTCACAGCACGAAGACATAATGCCGGGGATGCAGCTTCCTGGTCCCACACTGATCAACTAGCTTATTTAGATGCAGCAGCTGCTGGAGCAGTAGTCGTCCCGGCAGCTGGAGCTTTATCTAATAATCAAGCAGTGGGTACAGGTGCTACACTATCTGCTAGTACAGCGGTTGCAGGAGACAACTTTAGAATTAATGTTACAGGAAATGTTGGAGAGACCTGGGAATTCGTTTGCAGCGTAAGGTTTGTTGAGTCTTACGCTTAAATTAATAGAGTAGATTCAATTTAAAAGGAGGAGTCATGCCTTTAGGTGATCGTTTTATGTCTGTTTCTTCTTTGAAGTTAACGGACACTCAAAAGGATGAGAAAGCTGTATCTGAAATCAGGCGTATATTGAATCGCACTGTTTTGGAGCATCGGCGTATTATAAGACGTTTAAAAAATATTGTAGATACTGCTCCAAGTGGGAAGGTTGCTCTCTTAAATAGACTTGGGGAAGATAAGGACGAAGCACAAACACTAATTTCTGAGATTGTACAAATAGTTAATAACCATAAAGGAGTAAATTTTGACGAGGATGTGGCATTTTGATTAATATTATTACAGGGCTTCCTAGAAGTGGTAGTACGCTTCTTTGTAATATTCTGAATCAAAACCCTAAGTTTTGGGCAAGTAGTACAAGTCTTCTACCCCGTCTTTGTGGAGGTCTTGTACATGCTTGGAGTTCTTCAATTGAACTCAAAGGTGATTTGCAAGTAGACAAACAAGGGACTGAAGAACGTCTCAAGCGTTCTTTAAAATCTTTTTGTCTTTCTTGGTATGAAGATTTTAAAGATAAAGTAGTTTTTGATAAGAGCCGAGGTTGGGTTCATCATGCTCTTATTTTTCGTAGCATTTTTCCTGAATCTAAGATTATTGTAACGATTCGTGATTTAAAAGAAGTATTTGCTTCGGTTGAGAAACAGCATCTTAAATCTCCTTTTTTAGATGATTCTACAACTCCTAATGCTAAGACAATAATGCAGCGAGCAAAAGTAATGTTTGCTCAAAATGGTTTAATTGGGGCACCTTTAGATGGACTTTATGATATGATTAATCGCAGAGTTGAAATGTTTGTGGTGCGCTATGAAAATTTGGTAGATCGTCCTAAGACAGTTATTTCTGAAATTTATGATTATTTAGAAGAAGATATTTTTGAGCATGATTTTGAAAATATTAAAAATACTGCCACAGATCCAGATGCATTTTATTTAAATAAATTTCCTCATGAAGGTTCAGGTAAAGTTATTGCTGGCCCAATTGATGGTTGGAAGAATTATGTACCAAATGTTGTAACTCAACATATTTCAAAAACTCATGGATTTTTTAATCATTTCTTTAACTATAAATAAATCTATTATTTTGAACTACATTTCTCTATAATTGTAAATTTAACTCTAACGTATTTTTGAATCTGTAGTGAATAATATGGCCTCTAATTTAATACTTGGTGTTGACCCTAGTTTAACAAGTTCAGGTTGGGCAATTTACGCTCCAGATGTTAAAAAGTGTATTGACTGGGGAACAATAAAAACAAATGCAAAAGAAATTATGATTTTTCGTTTTTTATTTATAAAGAAGATTTTTGCAGAGTTAATTAAAAAGCATAATATTTTAAGAGTTGGTTGTGAGGCTCCCGTTTTTGGTGGTTATGAGACTGGCACAGCATACGCTTTGTATATTTCTCTTTTAGAAGTATTTTACCAGCATAAAATTGATGTCCTTTTTATAGCTCCTTTACAAATACAAAAGATCCTAAAATCAGAAGGTTATGGTATTGCTGGAAAGATATTTAAATCAGAAAGTGCTAGGGCAGCAAAAGAATTTCTTAAAGACGAATTACCTAATAGAGTAACAGGAGATAAAGCAGATGCTTTTCATGCTGCCCGTATAGGTTCTCGTTTTTGGAATTTCTTTGATAATAATTTAGATAAAGAAAATTTAACATCAACAGAAAAAGAAATGTTTACCAAAACTCATACATATGTTAGAGGTAAAAATAAAGGTAAAACTGAAAGAAAAGGTTTTATTTATCGTGAGAATGATTTATTTTTCCAATTTTCAAAAACATGTTTTGAGGAGTAAAAATACGAATGGCTGATTCTGGATTTAAAAAAGCAATTGATTCTATAAAAAAAGCAACATCTGATGAGCCTATGGTAATTTCATCTGATCTTCCTGAGTGGCCAGCTTTGAGTACTGGGAGTATAGTTTTAGATAAAGTGATAGGTATTGGCGGAGTTCCCAGAGGTAAAATTATTGAGATTTTTGGTGATGAATCAGCAGGAAAAACTACAGTGGGAATTTCTCTTTGTATACAGGCACAGAAGTGTGCAGGACAAACTGAAGAGTATCCGTCAGAAGGAGACTCAGGTAAAAAAATTAAACTGACTTCTGTTGGTTCCGCTCTTTATATTGATTTTGAGCATGCCTTTCATCCAGGTTATGCTAAAAATATAGGTCTAGATTTAAGCCGCGAAAGATTTGCTTTGTACCAACCAGATTATCTTGAAAAAGGTGCGGCCATTATAAACCATTTTTTAAATGCAGGTGAAAAAGCAGGGCATCGAATCGTTGATGTAATAGTGGTCGATTCTATTAGTGCAATGATTCCAAAGTCTGAATATGAAGGTGATTTAGAGGAGAGCAAACGTATTGGTTTGCAGGCTGCTCTTTTAAGTCAATTTCTTGCTCAAGCCTCTAAACGTTTTAGTAAACAAGGAATTACTTTTGTAGCGGTTAATCAACAGAAACCTGCTGTTATATTAGATCGTTATGCTGGAGGTATAGATACAGATGCTAAAAGAGGCTACAGGACAAGTGGAGGGCGTGCTTTAAAATTTTATGCCATTGTGCGTATTCGTCTTAAAGCAACCAAAAAAGAAAAAGCGACCATAAAAAATTCTTTTACTGGGAAAGACGACGTTGTACCAATAAGCACTATAGTAAAAGCCGAGACAGTAAAAAATAAGATTTGGTATCCCTTTAGATCTGGTGAATTTGTTATTCGTTTTGGTGAAGGTATTGATAATATTAGATCTGTGATTGACTTGGCAATAGTGAATGGGGTAATTGAGAAGAAAGGGAGTTGGTTTGAGTATAACTCATCTGTTTCAAAGGATAGTACTTTCAGAGTACAAGGTGTAGAAAATTTAAGGAAGCATATATTAGAAACAAAAGATTTAATCTTTGAGATTCAAGAACAATTGATTTCTAAATCATCATCTTTAACTAAAGCTAGTGATGTTAAAACCTCTGAGGCAAAAATTATAGTCGAAGATTTTGATGAAGATGATTTTGAGGAGGAAGACTAAGAATGACTAAGAAAAAAGTATCTAAAGGTTTAGAAATTAAACCTTATTTTACTGATGGGGAGATTCATCCTTTTGATTTAATTGACTGGGAACGTAAGGACACTTCTATTATAGGTAAAAATTCTAAAATAATCTTTGAACAGAAAAATGTGAATGCTCCTATTTTTTGGTCAGATCAAGCTTTAAGTATTGTTTGTTCAAAATATTTTAAAGGTTTTGGCCAATCTCGTGAGACTGGTATTGATGAAATGATTAAGAGAGTAGCCGATACCCTTACAAAATGGGGTAAAAAGCAAGGCTACTTTAAAACTAAGGAATCTGCACGTAATTTTAATCATGAACTATGTTATCTTTTTGTTTACCAGATGATGTCACTTAATTCACCTGTTTGGTTTAATATTGGGGTAAAAGATAAACCTCAAACAAGCGCCTGTTTTATTTTATCCGTTGAAGATAATATGGAACACATTTCTCAAAATGTTACATCTGAAATGAAAATTTTTAGATGGGGTTCTGGTTGTGGTTCAAATCGCTCTAAGTTACGGGGATCCATGGAACCTATTTCTGAGGGAGGCCTAGCTTCTGGGCCGATTTCTTTTATTAAAATTTATGATCAAGCTGCCGATGTTGTTAAGTCTGGGGGTAAGATGCGTCGAGCGGCTAAGATGGAAATTTTAAATATAGACCATCCAGACATTTCCGATTTTATTGATTCAAAAGTTATTTCAGAAGAAACTGCACACCAGTTGATTGAATCTGGTTATAAACCGGAAGATGCTTATTCTACTGTTCCACTACAAAATACAAATACAGCACTAAGAGTAACAGATGAATTTATGGAAGCAGTTTTAAAAGATAAAGAATGGGCAACTAAATTAGTTGTTTCTGGAAATGAATATAAAGTTTATAAAGCTAAAGAATTATTAATGGACGCAGCAAAAGCTTTACATTTTTGTGGAGATCCTGGTTTACAATTTGATACCTGTATTAATCAGTTTCATACTTGTAAAGAAAGCGGCAAAATTGAGGCTAGTAATCCATGTGGTGAATTTATGTTTTTAGACAATAGTGCTTGTAATCTTGCAAGTCTTAATTTAATGCGATTTAGAGCATCAGATGGCAGTTTTAAGGTTCGTGATTTTATACATGCTATTCGTATAACCGTAATTGCTCAAGATATCTTGATTAATGGGTCACAATTTCCGACTCTAGAAATTACGAAGAATAGTCGTAATTTTCGACCCTTAGGCTTAGGTTTAACAAATATTGGAGCTTTTGTTATTTCAAATGGTTACGCTTATGGTAGTAAAGAATCTTGTATTTTAGCTGCCGCGATTTCAAGCTTATTAACTTCTGAAGCTTATACAATATCAAGAAATTTGGCAGAGCATTTGGGGCCTTTTGCTGAATATGAACAAAATAAAGAGTCAATGCAACAAGTTCTCAAGTTACATCAAAATGCCTCAATTAAATTATATTCAGAAATGGAACAGGTCTTTAATAAGCCTTCAGATGCTAAGGTTTGGAATCCGATTTTAAATGCGGCAAATAGCAATTGGAATTCTCTTGTTAATCATCCCAAATCGGGTTTTAGAAATGCCCAAACTACATTACTTGCTCCTACAGGTACCATTAGTTTTATGATGGATGCTGAAACTACTGGTATTGAACCTCCTTTAGACATCATAGTAGAAAAATCTCTTGTTGGAGGAGGTGTTTTAAAGCTTTTGAGTAAATCTTATATTTTGGGTCTAGCCAAGCTAGGTTATAAGAAATCTGAAGTTGAAGAAATTGAAGAAGCCCTCAAAAATGGGACAAAAATTTCAGATTTACCTTTAAAAGAACAAGAGCATCAGAGATTATTTGCCACGGCTATTGGAGAGAAAACTATCCCTCCTGAAGATCATATTTTATTTATGAGTTATCTTCAAAAGTTTTATAGTGGGGCGATTTCAAAAACAGTTAATTTATCTAGAGAAACATCTGCGGAAAAAATATTTGATCTCTTCATTAAATCTTGGCAATTGGGTCTTAAGTCGATTACTTTTTATCGAGATGGGTCAAAGTGGCTACAACCGCTCAAAACACTTAAAGATTCTGTAAAACCTCTAAAATGGGGTCAGAGAAGAAAATTACCTAAAGACCGTTCTTCAATTTGTCATGAGTTTAGTGTCGCTGGACGAAAAGGCTTTTTACATATCGGGCATTTTGAAGATGGGAGTCCTGGAGAACTTTTTATTCGCATTGCCAAAGAAGGTAGTTTAACTTCTGGTGTCTTGGATATGGCTGCTACAGCAGTTTCTTTTGCTTTGCAGTATGGTTGTCCTCTATCTAAGTTAGTAGACAAATTTGCCTGGACGCGTTATGAACCGGCAGGTTTTACAAGTAACCCTGATATAAGAATGGCTCACTCAATCGGTGATTATATATTTAGACATTTAGGTAATGTTTACACTGATCTAGATATATCAGAAGAGTCAGATAATCCTCGAAAGGATAATGACTTATCTTGGTTTCAGCAACAGCAAACTGTTGAAGAACTAGAAAAAATTGCTGGGATTTATCAAGATTCCCCAATTTGTCCTAAATGTGATACCCAAATGCGTAGATCTGGAAGTTGTTTTGTTTGTATGAATTGTGGTGAATCTTCAGGAGTTTGTAGTTGAGGGTTACGCTTAAAAACTTTCAATCTTTTAAAGAAGCCGATTTAGATATAAAAGGATTTACTGTATTAATCGGACGTAATAATCTTGGAAAAAGCGCAATTTCTCGAGCAATTAGAAGTGTTATTCGAAATCGTGGAGACTTTACTAGATTAAATTCAAAGTCATCTACAGTTACATTAAATATTGCAGATAATTCTATATCTCGAATTAAAGGAAAAAGTATTGACTATGAGATTAATGGTAAACAATATAAGAGTATTGGTCGTGAAATTCCTCAAGAGCTAGTTGACCTTGGGTTTAAGCCAATCTTTTTTGGTACTGAACGTGTTTTTGTTCAAGTACCAAATCAATTCGAAAAGATCTTTTTAATTGATCAACCTAATACAGTCATTGCTGAAACAGTTTCAAAAATTTCAAAAATTGATGTTATTAACAAGGCTTTGAAGTTAGTTAATAGAGATCGAAAGAGAGATGAAGCAACTTTAAAAATTCGAAAATTAGATCTAGATAAAGTTAGAACAGACATAGAAAAATTTAGAAGAATTGATGAACTTCGAATTAAAAGTAAGGAGATTTTAAATCTAAAAAATAAGATTGAGTCTCTACAAAATTCTCTTTTAGAAATCTCAGAATTCACGAAGAATTTAAAAATTTCTTCAAATATAATAGAGATTTTAGGAAGACAAAAAGATCTTAGTCTTCCTGACCTTTCTTCTATTATTGAAGGTTATCGAGAATTTGAAATTCTCGAAAGTTTGAGTTCTCAGTATCAGGAAAGATTGGATTCGGTATCTGGTTTAGAAAAAATTTCTGCTGTCGAGGAAATTAATTTTCCAGAAGACCAAGTTAGATCTTTTGATTTTATAAAACAATCTTTTGGGGATTTACACCAACTTAAATTGAGAATAACTAAACTTAAAAGGGTTGAATCTATTGTTGCTTTTGATTCATCCTTTGTTGACCTTTTTGATGAATTTTCAAATCTTGAACGGCTTTTAGAAGATTTTACTAAATTTTCTTCTGAAATAAATTGTATAGAAAAAAGTTTATTAGAAGTTCAAAATAATCTTGAAGATTTGTCTAAGGAGATTGTAACAATTAAAGAGACAAATGAGTGTCCTTTTAGAGAAGTTTTTGGATGTAAATCAAGTTGGTAAACATTGTAACAGCTGCCGATTTTCATTTTTGTGATCATTCTCCTTCAAGTAGAAAGGATGATTATGTTGAAACATTATTTGGGAAATTAGAACAGATTCGTGTTTTATGTAAAAAGACCGAATCTAAGTTTTTACTTATACCTGGAGATCTTTTTCATATTAAAACCGCATCTAAAAACAGTCATCGGCTAGTGCAAAGACTAATGAAAAAATTTGAACAATTTCATTCTTTTGATTGTCGTCCTGTTTTAATTGCTGGTAATCATGATCTCTCCTTTTCGAATTTAGAGTCTCTTGAAAAACAGCCCTTAGGCGTACTTCTTTCTTCGGGTTGTATTGAGGGTCTTGTTCGCTCTTCAGATAATTCATGGATGAAAAATGAAGTAATTTATGAACACTCTAATTTTAAAATTCGTATTGTTGGATGTTCTTTTGGTGAACCAGGGTCTGGTACCCTTGAGAGTTTGACTTTTAAAAAGAAAGATGAAGATTGGTTGCTTTGTATGGCTCATACTTTTGCTAGTCCTTTGAGAGGTAACTTTTTTGGATCTCCTGTTTTAGGTTATCAGGATATGCTTAACTTAGGTCCAGATATATTTATATTTGGGCATCTACATAAAGATCAAGGTGTTCAGACAATCTCAGAAAAGTATTTTGTTAATGTTGGGGCGGTAACTAGGGGTTCGATTTCTGAGGATGATGTCAAGAGAAAGCCTAAGATTTGTGTTTTGAAAATTAATCAGAATTCTGTACAAGTTACGCCTATTTGTTTAAGAATTAAACCTGCTGAAGAAATCTTTGATTTGGGTCTAAAACAACAAGAAGATTTAAGATCAAAAGAAATTAATGCTTTCATTGAGATGCTATCTAAAGAAGACCAAACACAATCTGAAGATGTGAAAAAGCATCTTAAAGATTTGTCTTTTGAAGACATTGTAAAAGAAAAAGCTTTATATTATCTTGAACAGACAATTGAATGAAGTATTTTTCTTGGAATCGTTATCTTACTTATCGTAATTGTCCTTTGCGGTATAAGAATATTTATATTTTGCGAAAAGAACGTACGGTATCTCAGGATGACTATCATTTTTTGTATGGCTCAGTCATGCATAGTTTAGTTGAATCTTTTTATAAAAATAGCCTTTGGGAGATGCGAAAAGAATGCGTTAATACTCTACGCTCTCAAGCCAAATCTTTTTATAAGAATCTTTTGAGGGAATCAAAAGTACTTTGGCATAAACCCCATAGAAAATCACAGGAAGAACTACTTGAAGAAATTCTGAATGATGTTCCAAAGATTACTGCGGCTATTAAGAAGTATAGATTACTGTCAAAATTAGTTTTTCCTGAACAAAATTTAAGAGCAGATTTATCTGGATATAAAATTGGAGGACGTACAGATTTAATTTTGCATCGTCAAGAAGGCTTAACTTTAATTGATGGTAAAGGATCCAAAAATAAAAGTGATGACCATCGAGAGCAAGTACTTTTTTATGCTCTAAGTTATTATTTAGCCTATAAAAAAATTCCGAAATTTTCGGGCGTCTGGTATTTTAGAGAAACACAGATTGATTGGCACGCTTTTAAGATCGAAGATTTAAAGAGACTTTCTAATTTGATTATCACTGCTTTAAAAGCGATTGAGCAAGAAAAGTTTGAAGTTACTTCTAAGCGAGATAATTGTTTCTGGTGTGAATATAAGAACACTTGTTCTGTTCATGAAGATCATTTGGATACGCCTTATGGAAAAGTTATTGAAGCCTTTTTGTAGACGAGAAAAGACTGATTTTGGAATAGAATAAGGAGAATTTAGATGGGAAAGAAAATTAAAGAACCTTCTAATGCTGCGGCAGCAGCTCAAGAAGCTGAATCTCGTAAACTCAAGAGGAAGAAATCTTTTAAATCAGGATCTGAGGAATCTTCCTCAGGTGGCGTAGTTTTTGATCTTACGGAGAAAACGCCACCTGAGGAAGATTCAATTAATGTAACCCCACCTGAAGATTTAAAACAACCTGGGAATCTACCGGAAAAGCAAACCATAAAAATTATTACTAATGGCCTATATGAAGGAACTTCTATTTATATTGGGCCTGAAAAGCTTAAAAACCCAAATATTTCAATCAAAATATCTAAAGAGTTTGGAGTTAGAGTTGTGTTTTTAAAAGAAGAATCTCTATTTTAAAGGTTTAATTAATGGATTTATCAGAACAAATTACTCAAATTCAACAAAAGAGCAAAGAAATCAACGAGAAAAAGATTCGATTGCAAGAAAGACTCCGAGCAGAAAAGAAAAAATTAAGTACACTTTTAAAGCAGATTAAAGAAGCAGGTTATGACCCAAAGAATTTGCAACAGATTAAAGAGCAAAAAGAAAAGGAATTAAATGAGACTCTTGAAATAGTTCAGCAAAAAATTTCCAAATCTGAAGAAATTTTAAATGAAATAGAAAGCAACGATGAAATCTCAAATTGATCAACTTCTATATCGTATTCAAGAAACAACAATTGTTCACAAGCAACTATTGAAGAAATCTGAAGATTTAGAAAAAGAAATTACTGATTTAGAATCAGAGACCAGGATTCTAGATAAAGTTGTTGAGTTATTTAAGCATTTGCTTGATGATTTAATTGTAGATAATGTTAAAAAAGTTGAAGATCTTGTTACTTATGGTTTGAAGGTTGCTTTTCCAGATCAAGATTTAAAGTTTGAAGCCCAAGTTAAAAGAGGTAAAGGGAAAATTGGACTTGAGTTTAAAACAATAAAGAATGGTCAGATTGTTGGTGAAGTACTTGAAACTTTCGGGGGTAGTATCGCAACAATTGAGTCTTTTTTATTGCGTCTCATTGTAATTATTAAGCTTTCTTTAAGACGAATAATAATTTTAGACGAGAGCTTTAATGCTGTCGATTCTGAATACAGTTCTAACGTTTCTAAGTTACTTAGAGAGATGTGTGAGAAGTTGAATTTCGACATGCTTTTAGTAACTCAAAATCGAGATACTTTGCCTGAATTTGCTCATCACATTTATAAAGTAGTAGCCGATAATGACCAGAATTGTGCTAAGATTGCCAAAGTTAAATGAGAACTCCTAAAGAAATTAGACGAAAAATTAAAGATTTAAAGTATCGGCATTTACAAAAATTGTATAAAAAATATTTATCTTGTAAGCCAGAAAATTGTAAATTTAATTTTAGGCAGCCTTTACAAAATAGTAATGATACAATAGGGTTATGTATTCCAAAAGACCCCAAGGAAGTAAATCAGCCTTTTTGGCAAGGAACGATTTGTGATATTATAGATGACGCTAAAAGTTGTTCACGTTTTACTTTAAAGTTTTCAAAAAAACAAATTGCCAAACAATTTAAAGCAGATCTTAAAGATGTAGAGACTTGTAAAGAAAAATATAAAGATATCTATCTTTTAGAATGGGTGCTTGAGGAAAAGTATTCTTTCTTTCAAAAAATTTTCAGACTATTCAAAAGAAAAGATTAAATTTCAAATGCAGTGTTTAAATTATTACTACGAGCAAACAATTTATCCTCCTGACGAGGTTTTAGATTATTTGTTGTCTCGCGGGGTTACAAGAGAAGAAATAGATTTTTTTGGTATTCGTTTCTTTGATTCTAAACCAAAAATTAAAGATTTATCTGGAACTGATTGGAAAGAATTTAAAAGGTGGTCCTCAGATGGTAGTTTACTTCGAGGGAAGCTTATTTTTCCTTTAAAAAATAGTCAAGAACAACTAATTGGCTTTACTGCCCAGGACACAAAGAAATTTAAAACAAAATTTATGTCAGTTTTACATAATTTAGAGGGAACCTTTTATGGTTTAAACCAAGCATTTGAAAAAATTTGGGCAACGGAAGAGGTATTTATTACTGAAGGCGTTTTTGATTACCACCCTTTGTTTCGTCTTTTTCCTAATAGTTTGAGCATTTTAACTGCTAATATTTCTGCTCTTCAGATTACTTTTTTTAAAAGATATGTTAAAAGGATTTTTTCTCTTTTAGATAATGATAAAGCAGGAGAATCAGGCTTTGTAAAATTACAAGAGAAATTAGGTAATGCTGTTGAATTAATTAAGATTTCGTATTTAGCAAAAGATCTTAACGAGTTATGGGAGAAGTTGGGAGAAGAGGGTTTTCAGAAAGTTCTTAAGTCACAGATAGATCGTTTGATTTTATTTTAAGGATTTAAAATGTATTTTTTAAAGAAAAAGATGCAAGTATCTGCTGCTCACAAGTTACCGAATTATGAAGGAAAATGTCGCAACCTTCATGGGCATGGCTGGTTTATTACAGTTTATTGCGCTTGTTTTGATTATGCTCTTGATAATCATGATATGGTTATTGACTTTACAGAAATTAAAAAAATTGTTAATCAGTTAGATCATGCCTATTTAAATGATTTTATTGAAAACCCGACAGCTGAAAATATTAGTAAGTATTTATGTGATAGAATACCTTCTTGTTTTATGGTTGAAGTAGTAGAATCCGAGGGAAGTCATGCATTTTATGTTAATGATAAACATATTTATACTCTTGCCCAGAATTTAGGTATTGTCAAGATTTAAAGGTTATCTTATGCAAATTTCAGAAATATTTTATTCAGTGCAAGGAGAAGGTAAAAATGTTGGAGTTCCAACTATTTTCATTAGGACAGCAACCTGTAATTTGTCCTGTGATTTTTGTGATTCGAGTTATGCTTCTAGAGAACAGGGTAAGTCTTTAACCCAGGAAGCTGTTTTAGGACATCTGTCTGATTATAGTTGTAAGAATGTATGTTTAACTGGTGGCGAGCCAGTTTTTCAGCAAGATTTTGGGGCTTTAGTTAAGAATCTTTTGGTTCTTGGTTATAACATTGAGGTTGAAACAAATGGAACTCTAAGGCCTCCTATGTTTTGTTTGTTTTCTTCTAAGATTCAATGGAATGTTTCACCTAAACTTTCAAATTCGGGAAATGCCTTAGATTGTTCAATTCAAAAAGATCTTTTAACTGTATATAATTTAACGAACCATATTTTTAAGTTTGTTATTGGAAATCATTCCGATTTTGTAGAGGCATCTGATTTAATAAGAGAGTTGGGCTTGATTAATGTTTATATGATGCCTCAAGGCATAACTGATAAAGATCTCAAAGAAACTTCTTTATGGTTAGTTGAGCAATGCAAAAAATATGATTACAATTTCAGTCCGAGATTACATGTTTGGTTGTGGGAAGGAAAAGGAGGAGTTTAATGAAACCTTCGGAATTTTGGGGTACAGATAAACAGGCAATTATTGTTGATATTGACGGGACTCTTTGTGAAGATAATTCTTTTCCTCATTATGCAAAAGCTATTCCAAAAGAAGGTCAAATTAAATTTCTGCAGCAAATTAAAGAACATTATTTTATTGTACTTTGGTCAGCAAGATATGAAGCTGACCGAGAGATTACCCAAACATGGTTACATTCAAATAATGTTCCTTATGATCGTTTAATCTTAGGTAAAATGCCTTATGACTTTTTTATAGACGAAAATGCTTATAAAAAAGTAGACGAATTTGCTTTTCTAGAGTGCCCAAAGTTACTTTAGAGGTAAAATGAAAGACGTACAAAAGACTAAAGATGAAAGAGGTATTAAACTTAATAAGGTTGGAGTTAGAGGTTTAGAGTTTCCTATTTGTTTACAACGTCCTGATAAAACAACTATTAGGACAACAGCTTTATTTAATTTTTATGCAGATTTGCCTGCTGAGGTTAAAGGTACACATATGTCTCGCTTTGTTGAAGCTTTAGAAGAGTGCGTGAGACTCGAGGGCACTGCTTTTAAGCTCTTTGGCACAGCTGTAGAACGCATTAAAAACAGTTTTAAGGCTGACCATGTTCACTTAGAAGCATTCTTTACTTACTTTGTAAATAAGTCTTCTCCGGCTACTCATAATATAATGACAGCGCCTTATAAGTGTGGTATTATTATGAATAGTTCTCATAGCGGGTTTTCTCAAGGAGATACCCTTAGAGTTGAAGTTCCAGTTACAACAGTTTGTCCTTGTTCCTTAGAGATTTCTGATCAGGGAGCTCATAACCAAAAAGCTATTATAACTCTTACACTTGAGGCCCAGGAATTCACTTGGTTTGAGGATATCATTTCGCTTGTAGAGCAACAAGGTAGTTGCGAGATATTTCCGCTTTTAAAAAGAGCTGACGAAAAATTTGTTACCGAGAAAATGTTTGACCATCCCAAATTCGTTGAAGATGTAGTTCGGGATGTGGCTGTTGCTATTCGCGAATCTAATTTAAAGATATCTCATGGCAAGATTGAGTGTGAGAGTATGGAGAGTATCCATAATCATACTGCTTATGCTATGTTTGAGTGGTAATGAATAGGAGAATGAAATGGATCAAGAACTAATGGATATTTGGCACCCTTTAAAGGCTTGCATTTTTGTTACAAGAAAGTGTAATCTTAGATGTAGCTATTGCGGTGTTGTTAAAAAAGATTCACAAGAACCTGAACTTGATATTGAAGGTTGGAAAAAGGTTTTTGACGCCACTGAAAAATTAGGTGTAGGTATGCATGTAATTTTCGGTGGCGAACCAATGTTTCGTCAAGATATTAATCAAATTATTGGATATCTTAATGGGCATTCTCTTCCTTATGCCTTAATTTCAAACGCAACTTATTCGGTTGAAAGATATATGGAATTAAATTTAAAGCAAATTTCATGTAGCGTTGATTTAATTAAAGATTTTAATGTTAAGCAACATAATGAATTAAAATCACAAAGAGGTACAAAACTTTTACTTGAAATGGTAAAGGAAGTTCCTGATGCTCTAGCAAATATGGGGCTTTGTTCTTGGAATTTGAGATTAGTTCCGGACATTGTTAAGTTTTTTACTGATCACAATATTTGGGTTATCACATCGCCTCTACATGACGATCCAGATAACCATGATTTTTGGATGTATCGCTATACTGGACCTCATAACGATCGTATCAAACCAGAACAACAGAAAGATATCGAATGGTATTGTGAGCAAATGTTAGATTTGAAAAAGCAAGGTTATTTAATACACCAATTTGAGCCTTTCTTTGAAGAATACTTTCCTAAATATGGAGTAGGTTTAGATTGGCATTGTAAAGAGCCAGCTTTGCTGACTATTGATTCAGATGGTAGTTTAATGTGTTGTATTGATCTTAGAGGAGAGCGTGTTAGTAAGTATAAAATTTGGGATTTAATAGATCCAGAAAAGCTTAAACAGTTCAAAAAAGATTTTAAGAAAGATGTGCAAGTTTGTCCTGGTTGCTGTTGGGATCATATTCTTGAATCTGAACACATGTATGCAGAGGATCCTAATAGAGGTAAGAAAAACTTCCAACATGGCAAATCATATTGATGAGAAGAGTCAAATGACAGATTTAACAAAAGACCAAAAAGAAGCAGTAGTTTCAGCAACGAGGGACTTGGATTCTTTAAGCAATAATACACAGGAAGCAATGAAAATTCTTATTTTAAATTGTATCGAAAATCAAAAGTATTTTTCTTTGCACCAAACTCGCTTACCCCATTTTCTAGAAGAGTATTGTATTGTGAGAGTTGGTTGTGGTAGACAAACGGGACAGACTACAGCAGCGATAAAATTAGCTCATGATATGTTTAAACACTCTGCTTTTATTTGCGCGAATTCAAGTCTAGAGAAGCAAGCAAGAAATGTTTTTAAGCAAATTTTTGAAAAACCTTCACACAAAACTTACTTTTGTACACCTTTAAGTTTGGCAGGGATAGCAGGTCTTCCAATTGAGGTGGTTTTTGTTGATAATACTTCCGCATTAACATCAGAAGAAATTAAGAATATCAATTCTATATGCAGAACTTTTTTGAACACAGATCTTGAAAAACCTTTTGTTGTTGTTTTAATTAGCTAAAGGTTGCTATGGAAGAGATTATTTATTTTTGTGATTTGTGTGGTAGAAAGCAATTGAACCCAAAGAAGAAGTTATTCAACTTTGGTGTTCGAGCAAGCCAATGGGTTTTGACTTGTTTGTCTGATAGACCTTTATTTTGCAAAAAACAAATTTGTGAGGAATGTGTTAAGGTCATTAAGGAAGCAAAAATATGCTAAAAAATGAAATTTTATTATTTTCAGGAGGCACTGATTCCCTCATTGCTTGGGAGTTTTTGAACCATCCTCCAGTTTTATTTGTTAATTTTCAAACACGTTATTCTCATATTGAGTGGAAAAAAGTTAAAGATTTGGCTTCTGAATTACATATGGATTTAACTATAGATAGTGCAACAAATTTGAGAAATTATGAATTTGGGGATGGTTCAGGTTTTGTTCCTTTACGTAATACTTTTTTAATCTTAATCGCAAGTTTGCATGCAAACCGCATTTGGTTAGCAGGATTAGGTTCTGATGTTGTTGTAGATAAAAATCCAGATTACACTATGAAAATGTCTAGATTTTTAACTGAACAGTTGGATTATCGTTCTAAATCAGTAGTAGTGGATAGTCCATTTTGGAATTACACAAAAGAAGATACAATTCGTTGGTTAATTAAAGAGAAGGGCTTTACAGAAGCAAAGGACCTGATTTTAAAGTCATTTTCTTGTTATAGGGATACAGAGAAGCCTTGTGGCAGATGCCAAGCTTGTTTTAGAAGATATGTTGCTCTAAAGTTACATGGCATTGAAGAAGGGTATGAAGTTAATCCTTTAGAAGGGTGCTATGACAAGATTGCTTTTGACTATATTCCTGAGATGCTCAAAAGTCTTAGAGGTGAGGGTAGATATGATTTTAGAAGAAGTGCCGAAACTTTAGGTTTAATTTATGAACGTTTTAGATCAAAAGAGGTTTCCTTGGTAGATCATCGTAGTATTATCCAAATATGCCTTCGAAAAGAAAAGAAAGAGATCGTAGAACAATTTGGTATCGAACCTGAATACACAATTCCATTATAGAGGCTTTAATGATTTTATTTTTAGCTGATTTGCATGGTGTGTCAAATACATGGGTACTTCCACATCTCAAAAAACTTGGTTATAAATATAATGCTCTTGAGAGTTATTTTTGGCTTAAGGACCAAAAGGATCCTGAGAAAAAGATCAAGGAAATTGGAGCCCATAAGGTCTTTTTAGATAGCGGTGCTTATACAGCATTTAATAAAGGACTTGAAATAGACGTACATGAATATTCAAAGTTTGTTGTAAAGTATGGACATTTATTTGATGTAGTGGCTTCTCTTGATGTTAAAGGGAATCCAGAAAAGAGTTGGGAAAATCAAAAGATTATGGAAAGTTATGGTCTTAATCCCTTACCTGCTTACCATGTCGGCGAAGAATTAAAATGGTTTCATAAGTATCTTGATAATTATGAGTATTTTGGCATTGGCACAGCGGTAGAGCCTTATCATTCAGCTAAGCTTCGCGGGGAGTTCGAACAGCTTTTTCAGATCGCTCCAGATCATAAGTTCCATGGTTATGGGATGACAGATACAAGATGGTGTTTATGGTTTCCATGGTATACAGTTGATAGCCTAAGTTGGTGTTTGTCGGGCGCTTATGGCTCAATTAAATTTTGGGATAAAACTTTAGGTAAGACAATTATTGCAGTAGTATCAGTCCTTAATAAACCGCGTAAAAGATATTCAGTAAATCATATTCTTAATTGGAATAGCAAAAAAGAACGCAAAGAGTTTTTAGAACGCTTAGAAAAATTAGATCTAAATTTTAAGCGAGTTAGCAAAGAAAATTATGCGAGGTGTGTTGTAAATTTAATTTATTATTTAGATTTTGGGGATTGGATTAATGATCGCAATGTAAAATTTAAATCTTCAGAAGAATCTTTTTTTTAGAGCATAAAATGCAAATTAAAGTTCAGGGAGAATTGTTTCATACTCATCCCCATCTAGAGCGAGAGTTTGGTCTTGATAAAGACCATGTCATTGTGGACAAAGCAGCTTTTATTGCTGTTATCCGGGAAATTCAAGAACTAAGAGAAAATCTTCTAAGAGGCATTCCTAATTTGAAGGAGGATTAGTCAATGGAAATTCTTATTGATAGTGATGTTTTGCTTGAGGGTTTAACTCGTGTAAAACCTATTGTGAGTTCAAAAGGTCTTGTTCCTATTCTCAACTGTTTTGTTCTTGAGGCTAGAGAGAAGGAATTTTCCATTTCAGCTTCTTCAGATGATCTAACTATAAGTTGGACGGTGGGTGAAGATGCTGAATATGTCGAGAAACAAAAGAAACCTAGTACTAAAGAAAGCTCTGAGGAGGGTTCAGAGGAAAATACTGAATCTATACGAAAGGATGTACTTAAAATTAAGGAAGAAGGCAGAGTCGCTACTCTTGCTTCGCGTTTTCATGAAATCGTCAGTAAATTAGGTGGAAGTTATAAAGTGAGTCTAAAGACTGATGAGGACCAAAATCTTATTGTAACATGCGAAAACGCAGATGCTAAGGCAACTTTAACTCATGATGCCGCAGCGGATATTGATGATTTTCCAAAGATTGAGATTCCTGATGTAGAAGAGGTTAATCTTCCTGAAGATTTTGTCCCAATGCTCAAATTGGCTCAGGTTGCTATTTGTGAGATTGAATCTCGTTTTGATTTGAAAGGCTTACATTTTAAAATTGATTCAGGACATCTTTCATTAACTAGTTGTGATAATAAGAAGATTTGTAGGGTAACTGGGGAGATTGAGAATTCTAAATTAAAAGATGAATTCTTTCTTTCTCGTGATTCAATTAGAGAACTAATTCGCATGCGTCCAACTAGTTTTTTAATTGGCCCTAAAAATCATTTAACATTCAAGAATATTACTACGACACTTACAGTACAGTTGTTAAAAAATGATTTCCCAGATTTGGATAAGTATGTAAAGCTAGGAGAACAGTCTTCTAATGTAGTTGAGGTTGACCGAAAGTCTCTAAAGGATGCAATAGATTGGGTATCGATTCTTTCTGAATCTTTTGATAGTCGGATTGATTTTGAAATTGCAGATCAGAGAATGACTTTGTTTAGTGAATTGAATACTTCCAAAACCAAGAGAAAAATCAAAGTCAATTCACCAATCGAGAAAGACTTTGCTTGTAATCCAGATTATTTCTTAGATTTTCTCAATGCTATTGATGACAAAAAAGTTGAATTCTTTTTTAATGATGAAGTAAATAAGATCTTTTTTAAGAGACCCAGAACCACATTTATTGTAACACCCAAGAAATAGAGTAGAGAAGAATAATGCAGCTTGCTCTCAAATACCGTCCGCTTATCTTTAAAGATGTTTTAGGACAGGCCGAAACAATTAGAGTCCTTAAACATAATATTACCTCAAAAGATATCCGTCCAGTTTATATGTTTGTAGGATCTTATGGTAGTGGTAAGACTACCATAGCTCGAATCTTTGCTCGCGCTTTAATGTGCCCGAATCAAACAGATGGTGAACCTTGCAATGAATGTGAGAGCTGCAAAAGTGGGATAGAAGGTAAAAATTTGAATTTTCTAGAAATTGATGCAGCTACACATGGGAAAATAGAAAATGTTCGACAACTAAAAGAGGATGCTAGTTATGTTCCTTTAGGAATTTCTAAATTTAAAATTATTTGCTTAGATGAATGCCATGAAATGAAAAAAGCAGCTCAAAATGCTTTATTAAAACAAATGGAAGAAACTCCTGAAACCACTGTATATGTACTTTGTACAACTGAACCAGAAAAGATGCTAAATACAGTAGTTTCGAGAAGTTGGGTTTTCCCTATTAAAAAAATACCTTACGCCGTAATTACAGATCGTCTAGAACATATTTGTAAAGAAGAACATATAGAATATGAAAAGGAAGCTTTAAATCTTATTGTAGAGGCTGAAAAAGGACATGTAAGAGATGCTATAGGCAAGGTTGATTTACTCTCTACATTTGGTAAAATTACTTGTACTTTAGTTAAAGAGGAATTAGATTTAGATTTAGATGATTCCTTTTTAGAAATTTTAAAGAATTTGAAAGATAACGCTCCAGAGGCCATAAGATCCGTAGAGAATCTTTTAAATAGGGTCGAGCCTTCTAAAATTTATAATGGTTTAGCTCGGAAGAGTATTGATGTTTATAAGTCTTCACTTTTACAAAAGAATGGTTTAGAAAAAGAGGTTTATCAAATTGTAGGTTCTAATATTTTAAAAATTGCTGATTACTTTTTAAATCGCAAACGAGTTTTAGATGAAACAACTTTACTTTGTGACCTACTCGTTGTTAGTTCTAAGTTACGTGATGGCTTTGATCCTGTAAAAGTTATTGGCACAATGCCAGTAATATCAGCCTCAGCCTCAGCTACGCCAGGAGCTCCGCCATCTGGAAATTTAAAATCATTTGATGACCAATTTAAATCTGAATTAGATATTATTGGATCTAAACAGCCTGAATCTGGAAGTGTTAATAAACCTAAAAATGATAATAAAAGTTTAAGTAAGCGTTTTGAAATATTGAGTTCAAAAAAGTTTTCTCTATTATTAACTGGTTATTTAAAAGAATGGCTAGAAAACGCGGATGGGTAGTTGTAGAACTTTCATCTCAGGGTGAGAAAAAAATTAAAGAAATTCCCTCTGTTTTAAAAGAAATCTTGAATACTGCAGATACAGAAGTTTTTGTTCCAGTTTTTTGGTTAGAGAATTCCGTATGTGATGAAAAAGTTTATTTGTTTGATGGTTATGTTTTTTGTAAGTCAAATTGCTCAAATGAAAAGTTTTTTGCAATAGAGGACGACGCTCATTTTAAGTCTATTTTAACTCACACCCAAAATGGGCTTCGGATTATTGAATTTGTACCTGAATCTAAGATTAAATCTTTAAAGAAGCAATTAGTAAAATTAACAACAAAAAATCTTGAAGAAGGTGATTTTGTTGAAATTATGGACGGAACCTGTAAGGCGTTGCGCGGGACTCTTATAAATAAAGAAAATCAAATAGCTCTTGTTTTAGTTGATGATTTAAGAAGCACTGAGCTTTTGATTGAGGTACCTCTTGCTAGTTTACAAAAGGCTCTAAAGAAAAAATCATTTTTTGATTATTTCAAAGATTTTGAATTCATCAAACCCCATTAACTATTTTTTCTGATTCAAAAAAAGAGCATTTCTTTATAACAAGATTTGTTATAGATATAGTTTTTATCACACAACTCTTTAAAAAAAGTTATTTATTTCTCTCTCTT
>Ga0180431_10001339_pt1 | contig 34762 bp, 26 predicted proteins | sample SS_ome_11_FD_132459 | JGI IMG/M metagenome (GOLD analysis project Ga0180431, IMG submission 132459) | Hypersaline lake sediment archaeal communities from the Salton Sea, California, USA - SS_1_MS_1 metaG | ecosystem: Environmental > Aquatic > Non-marine Saline and Alkaline > Hypersaline >... | reverse complement strand
TGTGCTCGCGCCCCCCGGCGAGACGCCGGGGGCTACCCAGATAGGGGTAGGCGGGGCGTCTCGCCCCGCGCCCGGTTCAGAGATAACCTGCGAAACCCAAGGTGACTTCCTCATCAGGCCACTAGTTGACAGTTAAGACTTGTTTCTGGTTGCTTGTTTCTTGTTGTTTGCTCTGGTTGCCGTTAATGCCGTTGCCTTCTCCGTGTATCCGTGGTGAAGGCCGTTGCCGTTCGCCGTTGCCGTGCCTCCAGTCTCCAGCCTGCCGTCCTGCCGTCCCAACCCGCAATCACGGCGGCGCTTTGACGCAGTAACCCCCCTGGTGTATCCTTCGCGTCGCATTGCGGAGGAGTGATCGTGGCCGAGTTGGACAGCGCCGTCGTGAAGTCATACGACATCCGGGGCACGTACCCCGACCAGGTGGACGAGCGGTTCGCCTTCCTGCTGGGCCGGGCGTTGGCGCGGGTGCTGCCGTGCGAGCGGGCGGCCGTCGGCTGCGACTCGCGGCTCAGCTCGCCGTCTCTCTACGCGGCCCTGGCGGCGGGGTTCGAGCGGTCGGGCGTCGGGGTGAGCGGGCTCGGCCTATGCCCCACGGAACTGGTCTATTACGTGCTGGGGGCCGATTCCGGGTTCGACCTCGGCGTGATGGTGACGGCCAGCCACAACCCGCCCGAGTACAACGGGTTCAAGGTGGTCAAAGCGGGCGGGGAACCGGTCACGGGCGCTACGGGGCTGGACGACGCTTTCCACCTCATGCAGGGAATGGAGGCGGACGGCCCCCTCGTCCCCCGGGCGCCGATGGGCCGCGTCGAGGCCGGGCCGGATTACATGGACTTCGCGCTCGGCCTTGTCGGGGAACCTGAAGTGGAAGGGCTACGCGTGGTCGCGGACGCGGGCAACGGCGTCGGCGGCCTGCTGTGGGCGCTCATCGAGGACCGGCTGGGGCTGGAACCGGTGAAGATGAACTTCGAGCCGGACGGCAGCTTCCCGGCTCACCACCCGGACCCCAGCCGCACGGAGAACCTGGCGGCCCTGGTCGAGCGCGTCGTCCGGGCGGAGGCGGACGCCGGCTTCGCCTACGACGGGGACGCCGACAGGGTGGTGGTCGTGATGCCCGACGGGCACGTCGTGGACGGCAGCGAGATGACGGCCTGCATCGCGCACCGGATGCTGGCGCGCGACCCGGCGTGCGCCTTCGGCGTTGGGCAGACCACCAGCAGGAAGGTGCTGGACTGGTTCCGCGCGCGGGGTGTGGAGCCCCTGATCGTGCCCGTGGGCCATGCGAAGATAAAGGCCGTTCTGCGCGCCGAGGGGGACCTGGTCTTCGCCGGAGAGAACGCCGGGCATTACTACTACCGCGACTTCTTCTGCTGCGACAGTTCGCTGCTGACGACGCTGCACTTGCTGCACCTGGCGTCCTCGGGCGAGCTGGGCGGGCTGGTCGGCGGCTTCGCCGGGCCGTGGCATCGCCCGGAGCGGGAGCCGAAGATCGAGTTCGACGACCAGGGGCGCGCCCTGGAGGTCTGCCGGCGCGTGGCCCTGGCGGCGCTGGAGGAGTATCCCGGCCCCGTCGAGGTCACGTGCGAGACCGAGGGGCGCGTGCTGCGCCGGTGCGAGCGGGCGGACGTGCTCGAAAGCGACGGCGTGCGCGTGGACTACGGCGACTGGTGGTTCTGCGTGCGGCCCTCCGGCACGGAGCCGATCGCGCGGCTCTCGCTGGAGGCGCGGTCGGCCGCGCTGCTTCAGGAACGGATGGACCGGCTGCTCGCGCTCTTCGAGCGCCACCGGAAGGACGATGGGAAGGTCCGGGAGGACTGCCGATGATGACCCTGCGGGAATGCTTCAATCGCGTGCTGCGCTTCCAGAGCGCCGACTACGTGCCGAACTTCGAGTTCGGGCCGATGGAGCCCGCCATGATGGACGAGTGGCGCGCGCAGGGAATGCCCGAGGGGGTGAGTTACGCCGACTACTTCGGGCTCGACGGGATGGAGGACTTCAGGCACATCCGCTACGACCCCATTCCGGGCGTGCCCGACCAGGGCGTGATGGCAGAGGACGCGGAGCGCAAGGTGACGCGGGATGGCTGGGGCCGCGAGGTGGAGCAGCGCAAAGCGGAGGACATCACCGTGGGCGCCCGCCACGTGCTGCGCGGGGGGGTGACGTGCCGCGCGGACTGGGAGCGGATCCGGGACCAGTTCCGCGCGGACGAGCCGCTGCGCTACCCGGACCACTGGGACGAGGACAACTGGGAGGAGAAGAAGGCCAGGTGGCTGAACCGCGATTATCCCCTCAAGATCCGCGCGCCCAGCATGTTGGGCGAGATCAAGGAGGTGATGGGGTTCGAGAGCTTCTGCATCATGCTCTACGAGGACCGGCCGCTCGTCGAGGAGATCATGGAGACCAGGACGCAGCTCGCGCTGGACATCCTCGGCCGGGCGTTCGACGAGGCGGACTTCGACGTGTTGCACTTCTGGGAGGACATCGCGTTCAACTCCGGCCCGGTGCTCTCGCCCGCCCTGTTCAGGGAGCTTGCCCTGCCCCGGTACAAGCGGCTGTGCGACTTCTACAGGTCCAAGGGGGGCTACCTGTGCTCGGTGGATTCCGACGGCGACATCACGGAGCTGATCCCGCTCTGGCTGGAGGGCGGGATCAACCACATCTGGCCGCTCGAGGTCAACGCCGGCATGGACATCGTGGCGCTGCGGGCGGAATACGGCCATGACATGACCTTCCGGGGCGGCGTGGACAAGTTCGCGCTCCTTAGAGGCAGGGAGGCCATCGACCGGGAACTGGACCGCATCGCGCCCGTCGTGCAGGACGGCGGCTATATCCCCCAGCTCGACCACCAGATCCCGAACGGCGTTACGTTCGACGACCTCTGCTACTACATGGAGAAGAAGACGGATCTGCTGGGCATCCGGGGCTAGCAGCCGAAGTTGACAGTCCCCGGCGCGGGCCGTATAATCCGCGAACTTGCGTTTGGGGGTTTCCTTCCTTTTGGAGTCTGCTGATGAAGACGGTGCTTGTTGCGGACAGGCTTCCAGAGCAGTGCATGGAGACGTTGCAGCAGGCGGGGCTGGAGGTCATCAACCGCCCCGGCCTGTCGCCGGACGAACTGAAAGAAGCTGTCAAGGGCGTTCACGGCGTCATCTGTCGCTCGGCGGCCAAGATAACGGCCGACGTGCTGGCGGAGGCCGACCAACTGGAAGCCGTCTGTCGCGCCGGCGTCGGCGTGAGCAACATCGACGTCGCTGCCGCCTCGCGCAAGGGCGTGGTCGTCATGAACACGCCGGGGGCGAACACGATCAGCACCGCCGAGCACGCATTCACCCTGGTGCTGGCGCTGGCGCGGAACATCGGCCCGGCGTACATCTCCATGCGGGAGTCGCGGTGGGACAAGAAGAAGCTCCTCGGCTCGCAGCTGGCCGGCGCGACGATGGGCATCATCGGCCTGGGCCGAATCGGTCAGGCCCTTGCCAGGCGGGCGCTCGCGTTCGAGATGAACGTGCTGGCGCACGACCCGTACATCAGCCGCGAAGTCGCCGGTAAGGTTGGCGTGGAGTTGGTGAGCGGATTGGATGACCTGCTGAAACGCGCCGACTACGTGAGCGTTCACGTGCCCGAGAACGACCAGACGAAGGGCCTGATCGGCGCCGAGCAGATCGCCCTGATGAAGCCGACCGCGCGCATCATCAACTGCGCCCGGGGCGCGGTCATCGACCAGGGCGCCGTCCTGGCGGCGCTGGACGAGGACAGGCTGGCGGGCGCGGCCTTCGACGTGTACGTGCAGGAGCCGCCGGAGACTTACGACTTCGCTCAGAATGACAAGGTGCTGGCCACCCCGCACCTGGGCGCCTCGACCGAGGAGGCGCAACTGGCCGTCGCCGCCGAAGCCGCCGAGCAGATGGTGGACGGCTTGCTGCACCAGCACTTCCGCAACGCGCTGAACATAACCAGCGTCGCCCCCGAGGAGATGAGGGCCATTCAGCCTTTCTGTCAACTGGCCGCGAGCCTGGGCCAACTGGTCGCCCAGTTGAATCGCGGCCGTCCGCAGTCGGCGGAGGTCGCCTGCAAGGGCGACCTGGCGCGCCAGGACATCGGGCCGATCGTCAACCACGGCGTCAAGGGCCTGATGGTGGCCATGCTGGGTGACGTCGTCAATATCGTCAGCGCCCCGCACGTCGCCGAAGAGCGGGGCATACACATCACCAGCAGCGCGACCGTCGGCCATGAGGCGGGCTTCACGGACCTGGTCGAGGTCAAGCTCGTCACCGACGCCGGCGAGACGACGGCGACGGGCGCGCTCTTCGGGCGCAGGCACCCGCGCATCGTGAGCATCGACGAGTTCTACGTCGAGGTCATCCCGGAGGGCGAGTTGCTCGTCGTCTACGGGAAGGACGTTCCCGGGCTGATCGGCAACGTCGGGGCGATCCTCGGCGAGTCCGGCGTCAACGTGGCGCGGATGGGCTTCGGCCGGGAGGAGATGGGCGGGAATGCCATCCTCGCCCTGAACCTGGACAGCAGGCCGGACGACGCGACGCTCGACACGATTCGCAGCCTCGACGTGGTCCAGGACGCCAGGCGGGCCACGATCTGAGCCGGCCGGGCGCCGTCACTGTTGCACCGTGGCCGAGTAGCGCCGGCATCTTGCCGGCTTGGGCGTGGGCATCCTGCCCACGCCCGACGCACAGCTGCGGGCAAGATGCCCGCAGCCAGGCCGCCTGGAAGGCGGCGCTACAACAAGCGCGGCCCTGCTCCTTTGGAGTCGTGACATACTGTGGCCCCCCACCAATGCGTTGCAGGAGGGCGGCAGGATACGGCCGGGGCAGCCTTGCCATCGGTCGGAAGGGGGCCTATAATCATGGTGAGGCCCTTTCTGCGGAGATGATCACGTGGGCGATTCCCACCCCGTCCGCCCCCACAGGCCCGCCAACCGGCGGATGGCCGGACTCCTTTTGCTGACCATGGCGTTCTGCCTGCCCGCCGCCGCCCAGGAGCCCCCCCGCGCCTGCATCCTCCGCCTCACGGGCATGATCAACGAGGCCCGTGCCAGGGCCGTCGAGCGCTACATCGAGCGCGCCGCGGAGGAGGGCGTCGAGACCTTTATCCTGGAACTGGACACGCCGGGGGGCGATTTGCAGGTCTCCATGGATCTGGGCGACTTCATCTTCCAGCGCGAGGACATGGACGTCATCGCCTTCGTCAACCCCCAGGCGTACAGCGGCGGAACGATGGTCGCCCTGGCCTGCAAGGAGATCTACGTTTACGGGCCCACCGGCCGGATGGGCGACGTTATGCCGATCTCGGCCACGGGGCAGCCGGCGGGCGAGAAGTCTGAGACGGCCACGCGCGAGACCATGCTGACCTACGCCCGCAAGCGCGGCTACCCGGAGGCGCTCGTCAAGGCCATGGTCACCAGGGAAATCGAGGTTTACCGCATCGAGGTCGTTGACGATACCGCGGTCTGGTACAAGACCGACGCGGAGCTGCGCTCCATGAGCGCCGCCGAGCAGGTCGCCGTCGAGGACCAGGACGTGATCGTGCCCGCCGGAGAGCTGCTGTCGATGGACTCCGGCAAGGCGGTCGAGTACGGCTTCGCGCGCGCGGCCGTGCGCAGCCGCCAGCACCTTTTCGACCTGCTCGGGCTCAAAGAAAGCGAGGTCAGGCGTCTCTACCTGACCCCGTCCGAGCGGCTGCTGGCCATCCTGGATACGTTCAGCCCGCTGCTGATCGTCGTCGGCTTCATGCTGCTGTACTTCGAGATAACGCATCCCGGCTTCGGCCTGCCCGGCATACTGGGGATAGCGTCCTTCGTGGCCTTCTTCATCATCAAGTGGACCCTCAACTACGCCCACATGCTGGAGATCGTGCTGTTCCTTCTCGGCGTCGTGCTGCTGCTGGTGGAGATACTGCTGATACCGGGCTTCGGCGTGGCCGGCGTGTCCGGCATCGCCCTGCTGGTGGTGAGCCTGGTGCTGACTTTCCAGCAGTTCACCATCCCCCGAAGCCCGAGCGAGTTCCACGTCTTCGAGTTCAGCCTGCTGAAGGTTCTGGGGTCCCTGACGGGTGCACTGATAGGAGTTGCGGTGATGATCCGCTACCTGCCGTCCATGCCAATCCTGGGGCGCATCGTGCACCGGACGAACCTGGCCGCGGCACATGCCAGCGAGGGTCTGGAGAGGCGCGTGCCGGGGCTTGCCGGGTTGGTGGGAGAGGTGGGCGTGGCGCTGACGGCCCTGCGGCCCTCCGGCCGGGCGCAGTTCGGGAAGCGAAGGTTCGACGTCGTCACCCTGGGTGACTTCATCGAGAAGGGCGCAAGCGTGCAGATTCTCGAGATTCACGGCAACCGGATCGTCGTCAGGTCGCACGAGCAGTTGTGACCTGCGTGCACAGGGAGGCACAGCGGTGGAACTGACCATCATTATCGCCCTTTACGTCTGCGGGCTGGTCGCTATGATCGTCGAGTTGTTCATCCCCGGGATGATCATCGGCACGATGGGCTTCATGGCGACGCTGGCGAGCATCATCTTCGCGTTTGCCACGGGGCACCTGTGGACGGCCGTCGTCCTTGTCGGCACTACGCTGGCCTTCGTGCCCCTGTTCTTCGCCCTGTGGAAGGGCGTCGTCGGCAAGTACTTCGCCCTGAAGAGCGACGTCCTGAAGGACGCGCGTCCCTCGACGACCGTCGGCGAGGAGCTGGTCGGGCTGGAAGGCGTGGCGGTGACTGCGCTCCGGCCGACCGGCATTGCGCACCTCGGCGAGAGGCGTTACGATGTCATCACGCAGGGCGAGATGCTCGACAAGGGGACGCGGATAAAAGTAGTCGAGGTCTCGGGCAACCGGATCGTTGTGGAGCAGATGTGAACGGATTGGAGAGACAGGCTGGAGACAGGAGGCTGTGGGCCGGAGGTACGGCAACGGCAACAACGGCAACGGCCTTCACCACGAAGCTTGCCCGCCGTACGGCGGGGACACGAAGAACACGAAGAAGGCAACGGCAGACGGCCGCAACGGCAATCCGCCGTACGGCGGACGACAAGCGACAAGAAACAAGTAACAATCAACGAGCAATCCGCCGTACGGCGGACAACTGACAACTGGCCTGCGCGTCTTCTCTCCGGCAGGGCAGGAGTCTTCGGCGGTTAAAGGGAAAGGGGTCTGAAATGACACTCGGATTGCTGGCGCAGGCTCTGCAGGGCGACGCGCGGGAGGCGGCCGTCGTGATCATCGGGCTGGTGCTCATCGTCCTGTTTGTGGCGTTTCTGCTGTTCTTCTTCAGCTACGGCTTCCTGTACATCAAGGCGCTTCTGGCCGGCGCACACGTGGGCATATTCGAGATCATCGGTATGCGGCTGCGTGGCGTCAGGCCGTCGGTCATCGTGGACAGCCGCATCATGGCCATGAAGGCGGGCCTGCCGGCGGAGACCAAGGACCTTGAGACGCACTACCTGGCGGGGGGCAACGTGCTGAACGTCATCCGCGCGCTGATCGCCGCCAGCAAGGCCAGGATCGCCCTGACCTTCAACCAGGCATGCGCCATTGACCTGGCCGGCCGCGACGTGCTGGAGGCCGTCCGCACCAGCGTCAACCCGAAGGTCATTGACTGCCCGGACCCCACCAGGGGCCGTGAGACCGTCTCCGCCGTCGCCAAGGACGGCATCCAGGTCCAGGCGAAGGCCCGCGTGACCGTCCGCGCGAACCTGGAACGGCTCGTCGGCGGCGCCACCGAGGAGACGATCATCGCCCGAGTCGGCGAGGGCATCGTGACCACCATCGGCTCCTCGGAGACCTACAAGGTCGTCCTGGAGAATCCCGACATCATCTCCCGCCGCGTGCTGGAGAAGGGGCTGGACGCCGGGACCGCCTTCGAAATCGTCTCGATTGACATCGCCGACGTGGACGTGGGGGAGAACATCGGGGCCAAGCTCCAGGCGGACCAGGCCGAGGCCGACAAGCGGGTCGCTCAGGCCCTGGCCGAACGCCGGCGGGCAATGGCCGTCGCGCGCGAGCAGGAGATGTCCGCCCTGGTCGCCGAAAACCGCGCGAAAGTCGTTCTGGCCGAGGCTGAGGTCCCCAAGGCGATAGCCCAGGCGTTCCGCGAGGGCAATCTCGGCATCATGGATTACTACACGCTCCGTAACGTCCAGGCGGACACGGACATGCGTCGGTCCATAAGCGGCGAGGCCGGCCAGGGAGAGAGCAAGACGTAAGACGGCAACGGATTCAGCGCCGAGGGCGCAGAGGCCGCTGAGCAGGAACAGGCTGCGGCAGGCCGGTTTCCTCGTTTCGCCTGCGTGCTCTGCGGTCTGCGCGGTTGATTCTGTTATCTGTTTTGAGGCGGTCCGGCAGGGGAAGGGCTTGCGGGGTATCCAGTGGCACGGCGCAGACGATTGAGCGAGCAGGAGTTGCGGACCCTCGCGCGGCAGGCCCTCGATGCCATTGCGCAGGCGGGAGACCGTGACGCCGCCGCTCGGCAGGTCCTGGAGCAGGCGACGAGCCCTTCGGTTCGGCAGGCTGTTCTGGAAGGCGCCGTGAGCGTGCCCTGGGAAGTCGGCAGTGCCGTCTTGCGGGCGGCGCTGCTCGGCTCCGACAGGCGGCTGGCGGGCATTGCCGCCGAGCTGGTGGGGGACTTCAGCGACACTCCGGCCGGCGTGGACCTGCTGAAGGAGTGCCTTCGCGCAGAGGACGAGGGCATTCGCCAGCGGGGCGTCGAGGTCCTGGAGAGCTTCGCGAGCGCCGGCCTGGCGTCCCTGCTTGCCCGGTCCCTCCAGGATGAGGCGGAGATCGTCCGGCGCAGCGCCTCGAGCACGCTGGGGATCATCGTCGGCATGCCTTCCCACCCGTTGCGGCAGGAGGTCCTTGAAGCGCTGGCCCAGGCGGGCGGCCCGCTGGCACGCGCCGTGCTTGCCAACGAGGATGTGCACGTGCGCAGGCAAGTCGCCCAGGCGCTCGCGTTCGCGCGTTCCGACCTGGCGCTGCCGGCGCTGGCCGAGCTTTCCGACGACCAGGACGGGGAGGTGCGGCAGGAGGCGGTTCTCGCGCTGGCGGCCATCGGGACGCCGCAGGCCGTGGAGATGATGGTTGCGCACCTTGCCGATCCGTCCTACCGCGTCGTGGCGTCGGCGCTGGACATGCTGTCGGCGTCGCTCGGGGGCGGGTCGAGCGAGTTCCTCGGGTGCCTCCGTCGGGCGCTGGACCATCCCTCGGCCGAGGTGCGTCGCCACGCCGTGCTGATGCTCAACGCCTTTGATCTCCCCCAGACACGGGACATCCTGGAGAAGGCGGCCGTTGACGAGGACTTCGAGGTCGCGCGCGGCGCCAGCGAGATGCTGCGTGGCCTGGGCGCCGAGGCGCGAATGGATTGGCTCAGCAGGGACATGGCCGAACAGGTCGGCGGGGAGCGGGCGCGGGCCGTCTGGGAAGCCGGCGACATCGGGCGGGAGGCCACGCAGAACACCGGAACGGCCGGCGACGCCGTCCCCTTCCTGGAAGACATCCTGGCGCACGGCTCGTCGTCGGAGAAGGTCCATGCACTGAGCGAGCTGTCCTCTCTGGTGGACATCGGGGACTCCGGGGCGATGCAGGACGCGCTGAACGACCCGGCCTCCGCCGTGCGCAACCGGGCGGCCGACACGTTCTCCTACACGCGTGACGCCGGCTTTCTGGCGTGGGTCATGAAGAATCACCCCGATGCCATGGTCCGTCGCAGGGCGGCCGAGGTGCTCGTCGCCAACCCGGGCGGGCCGGCGGCGGCGCGGCGCGCCCGAACGGCAATCAGCTTCGCCTCCGAGCGCACCGTCGGCGTGGCGTTGTTCGGCCACTTCCTGGCGGCCCTGCGCGACCGCGACCCCGTGGTCCAAGAGCACGCGTGCGAGGCCGTCAGAGAGTGCGCCCGCGGCGCCGAGCTGTTGCCCGTGCGGCGGACCCTGGAGGAGCTGCACCGATTGGCCGGCGACGATGCGGTCTCGGTGCTGCTCCAGGACGACGCCGAGAACGCGGCGGACGTCGTGGAGAAGGCAGGCTTCGGCCGCACCGTTGCGGAGGCCGGCGACGGCGTGCTGGCCTGGTGGCAGGAACTGGTCGCGCAGGCCGGCGCCCTGCGTTGGGACGAGGACCGGGGGGCGTTCGCCGTCGGGGGAGGATTGGGCCCGGAAGTTGCGGAGGCGTGGGCGAGGGACTACCGACTCTCCGAGGCGCAGGCCCAGGGCATCCGTCCGGCGTTGCTGGGCGGCGGTCCGCTCGACCCGGAGCTCACCGGCATAATCTCGCAAGGGCTGGTGGGGGACCTGTGCGCCGCATGCGATGCCCTCGCTCACGCCGCGCGCGCACTGCGCCTGATCGCCCAGGAAGGCCACGAGGAGCGCCTGGCTCAGTGGGCGGAGGTCCTGGCGACTGCTCCCAGTCTCGAGTGGGGCGAGGCCCTCAGGGGGACCGGGCATCTGCGTCGGCTGCGCCGCCGGCTTGCCCGCGCCCGGATCGAGGTTCAGCGCTGCCTGAAGTCGTTCGGCCTGGAGACGGGGACGGATCCCCTGGGCGAGGCGCTGGACGACGAGGACGACTGGTGCTCGCTCACGGCGCTGACCGCTGCGCTCGAAATGGGCGACGGGACCGCCCGCCCGAAGGACCTGAGGGCCCTGTGCGAGCGCAACCTGGACGATGAGGATTTCTGCGAGCCCGTCGGGCGGGCGGCGCTGGCCCTGCTGGCGGGGGGCCAGGCGGACGGTCCCCGGCTGGCGGCGGGGGCGCTGGAGGGGGCGGACGTTGACCTGAGGATGGACCTGACCCACGCGCTGCTGGCCGCCGCGCAGGACGAGCCCGTGATGGAACTCCTGCGCGGGTGGCTGGCCGGCAGGGAGGTCAGCACCATGGCGGCGGCCTGCATGGCGCTGGCCGTGCGCGGCGCCGGCGGCGACCTGGGAGACGCGAACGTCCCGGAGGCGGGCGGGGAGCCGGAGCTGCGATGCGCGCTGCTGGCGCTACGCGCGATGGCGAACGACGCCGAGGCGGCGCAGTCGCTGGAGGCGATGCTGCGCAACGGGGAATCGTCGGAGCGCTACCTGGCCGGCTCTTGTCTGGGGTTGGCGCGCGTTTGGACGGCGGTGCTGATCTTCTACAGCGTCCGGGACCAGGACGTGCCGTACTCGCTGAGCCTGCTCTGCGCGGCGTCGATGGTGCGTCTCGGGCATCCGGCGGGCGTCCCGTGGTTCCGCAAGGTCGTCCAGAGCCCTGCCGGCCGCGACCTGGCGGAGATGCTCGTGCACGTGGGCCGCGCCGTTGAGGATACGATACCCCTGATGCTACAATGCTCTGCGGTGAACGTGGGGCGCTTCGTGTAGCGGCACCGGAGGCGGATGAGATGGGCGGATTCCAGGTGATAGCGGCGCTGTTCTTCCTGGTGCTGTTCGTGCTGCCCGCCATCAAGAAGGGCCTGGAAAGAATGGCGGAGCAGCAACGGCAGCAGGGCGGGGGCGCCGAGGACGACGTGACCTACAAGGCTCCGCCGGAGGAGATCCAGGAGTTCCTGCAAAGCCTGGCAGAGGCACGGGGGGCCCGCCAGCAGGCGCCGCCCCGGCAGGCGCCGGTGCAGGCGCCGCCGCCGCAGCGCGCCGCGCCCGCACCTCGCCCGACTCCGCCGATGGGCCGCCTGGTGAGCGTGTCACCCCCGCTGACAGTCGGACGGGGGGCAGGGGACATTCGTCCGGCCCGGCCGGCAAAAAGGGCCGCCCGAGCGGTCACGCCCAGAGGCAAGCCCATCGTCGCGCCAAAGCCGGCGGCGCCCCCCGCACAGCCGGCCCGCAAAGGCATCGACGTCGCCGTCCTGCTCTCGGGAACGAAGACCCTGAAGCAGGCGGTAGTTTGGTCTGAAATATTGGGCCGGCCGGTGAGCCTGAGAAAATCGCGCCGCCACGCTCCTCCCACCGGCGAGCGGTAGCCGGCGCTGCGCAGCTTGCCAACCGGCGTCGCGTGGACTCTTGACCGGGGTGACCGTGCCGGCATGGAAAAGCTCCTTGCAGTGCTGACGCTGGGCTGCCTCCTGGGCGGCGCGTGCTTCGCGCTGCCCGGCGCACCCGAACCGCCGCGCGAGCAGCCGGGCCGGGCGTCGCGGCACGGCGGCGAAGGCGCGCCCGGCGCGCCGGCCGGGTCGAGCGGCGCGCGCCGCGTGCTGCTCCGCATCCTGCGCGCGGCCCTGCTCGCCGCCGTGGTGATCGGATTGCTGCTGGCCTTCGAGGGTTGCTTCATCTTCTATCCCACCTCCGCACCGGCCCTGAGCTGGGACCTGCTCCCCGCCGGCGCCGAGGAGTGCACCTTCCAGACAGCCGACGGCCTCCGCCTCCACGCGTGGTGGCATCCCGGCGTCGGGCCGGACGACGCGTCGCTCCGCCCCGTCGTCCTCTGGTGCCACGGCAACGCGGGCAACATCACGCACCGCGCCGACAACCTCGACATGCTCGCCCGGCGCGGCCTTGCCGTCTTCCTGTTCGACTACCGCGGCTACGGCCGGAGCGAGGGCAAGCCGTCCGAGCGCGGCCTCTACGAGGACGCCCGCGCCGCCTACCGCTGCCTGACGGAGGAGCGCGGCGTCGCCCCCGCGCGCATCGTTTGCTTCGGTCGCTCGCTCGGCGCGGCGGTCGCGGTGCAGCTCGCCCTCGACCGCCCGGTGGCCGGCGTCGTGCTGGAGGGTGCGTTCAAGAGCGTGCCCGCCATGGCCCGCAAGATGCTCCCCTGGCTGCCTATCTGGCTGCTGTTGCGGAACCGCTTCGACACCGCCGGCAAGGTCCCGCGCCTGACCGTGCCTCTGCTCATGTTCCACGGCAGCCGGGACGAGATAGCCCCCCTCGCGCAGGGACGCGCCGTATTCGAGGCCGCGCCCGAGCCGAAGGCGTTTTGCCTTGTCGAGGGCGGCACTCACAACGATACTTATGCAGTGGGCGGGGAGCAGTATCTCCGGAGCTTCGCGGAGTTCTGCCGCGACTGCGTCACCCGCGCGCAGTGAGTTGGGGAGGGCCTGACATGGCAAGGAAACCCGTCGTCGCCGGGCAGTTCTACCCGGCCAACCCGAAGGACCTCAGGGACACTATCGAGTCGTTCACGCCGGAGGTCGAGGGCAAAGAGCGCGCCCTCGGCGTGCTCTCGCCCCACGCGGGCTACACGTTCAGCGGCGCCGCGGCGGGCGCGGCGTTCGCCGCCGTGCGCGTGCCGGACACCGTCCTGCTGCTGAACCCCAGCCACTCCTACGCCGCGCCGGCCCTGGCGCTCTGGACCGGCGGCCCGTGGCAGACCCCCCTCGGCGAGACGGCCCTGGACGAGCCGCTCACGTCCGCCCTCGCCGAACTGCCGGCGGTGACGTCCGACGACCGGCCTCACCTGCACGAGCATTCGGGCGAGGTCGTGCTTCCCTTCGTCCAGTATCACAACCCGAAGGCGCGGCTCGCGGTGGTCTGCGTCACGGCCTCGGCCGGCTTTGAGATGCTCCAGGACTTCGGCGCCGCCGTCGCCGAGTTGCTCGGGCGCGAGGGCATGGTCGAGACGCTCATCGTCACCAGCAGCGATATGTCGCACGAGAGCGGGAGTGGGGCGCTGGAGACCGTGAACCACAACGACCCTCTGGCGATAGAGCGGATGGATGCGCTCGACGCCGCCGGGCTCTACGACGTCTGCCGGCGCGGGGGCGTCACGATGTGCGGCGTATTGCCGGCGGTTGCGATGCTCACGGCGGTCAAGGCGCTCGGCGGGACGCAAGGCGTGCTGGTCCGGCGCGCCACCAGCGCCGACTCGCCGTTCGGCAGTGGCTCCTACGTCGTCGGATACGCGGGGATGATCTTCAAGTAGGCGAAGGCAGAAGGCAGAAGGCAGAAGTATGAAGTTCACGGAAACGGCGAACGGCGAACGGCGAACGGCAACACTGAACGGTGACAAGGAAGGAATCCGGCGGACGGTGGCGGTGGCGGTTTACCCACTGCGGCACGTTACCGCATGATGGCCCTTTGGAGTGCGGGAGCTTGCTCCCGCCCTGCCGTGGCGGAAGCTTGCTTCCGCCCGCCGTACGGCGGGCAAGCTAGCTTGCCCCAATGAAAGCGCAAGCAAGTTCATCCCGAGTTTGGCCGAGGGGCTTGCGCATTCCATAGGGCGCTGCCGGCCAGCCCTGTGGCGCCGGCATCTTGCCGGCCTGGGTGTGGGCATCCTTGCCCACGCCCTCAGCGGCAGCGAGGCCCTCCGCTGTACGGCGGACAAGCTCCCGCACTTCATAAGTCTGGGTTGCTCCTTCAGAGCAAACCTGTGCCTGCCGTCTGTTTCCCAGGGCAGCGGGCGATGCCCGCAGCCCTGGGCTGGGATGGTCTGCCCCGTTGGGGCGCTTCGCCCGGGGCATTGCGCCACGCGCGCAGCTCAGGCCCCTTTGGTCCAGAAACCGGTCTGACACGCTCCTCCCTGACCCTCGGGGCCGGGCGGGCGTCCGGTGCGTTACGTCCTGTCAGCCGTCCCTACGGGACTGGGCACGTTGCGGTTCGGTCGGAGTCCCAGCAGTGAACTGCCGGGCTATTGTCACGCTGCCCCCACGGGGCGCCGCGGACCGGACATCGCCGGGTCAGCGCCACTCGGCTGGCGCTGTTGCGTCAAGTCCGGCGAACGCGCGTTGCAGCAGGTCAGGAGCGCGAAGCGCAGCCGGGGTTCCCGGTTGTCCCAACGGGACACCCCATGACAGCCCAGGATCAGTCCGCCATGCGGCGGACGCCATCCTGGGTAACAGGGGACCACTCCATGACGCCCGCCGCGCGCACCAGCGGCCGTGTCGGTGTGGCACAGGCGCCCTCGCCCGTGGGCTTCTCGGTGTGGCACAGGCGCCCTCGCCTGTGGGCTTCTCGGCCGGGGGCGGCCGAGCTACATTCTCCCTCGGCCGGGGGCGGCCGAGCCACATTCTCCCTCGGCCGGGGGCGGCCGAGCCACATTCTCCCTCGGCCGGGGGCGGCCGAGCTACATTCTCCCTCGGCCGGGGGCGGCCGAGCCACATTCTCCCTCGGCCGGGGGCGGCCGAGCTACATTCTCCCTCGGCCGGGGGCGGCCGAGCTACATTCTCCCTCGGCCGGGGGCGGCCGAGCTACATCAGTGGGCCGCTATGGAGTAAGCTCAAGGATGTATGAGATCATTTCGGCCCGGATGGCGTCCAGGCGCTCTCCCGAGTCCGCCGGGGTCGAGCGATAGCCGTTCACGTTCATCTCCAGGCCCTCAAGGTACTCCTCCGCTGAGAGCGCGACGTCCATTCTCTCGCCGGACACCTTCGCCTCTTCAATCGTCTTACGGAGCGTGGTCACGTACCTCACGTCGTCCACGCCCTCCCTGTACCCTTCCCACTGGACGGTGTCCACCACGCCGTCCGCGGTTGGGTAGGCGAAGCACTTGTCGCGCCTCTTGCCGTAGTCGAAATCGTTCCACGGGGCGCCGAAACACATCATGTAACCGTAGGTCGCGGCCCCGTCGTAATCGTTCTTCCAAAGGGCCAGGCCGAAGGTTCTCCGGTAAACCTCCGGGTTCTCCACTCCTGCCTGGGGGTTGGCGTAACACCAGATTCTGTGGCCCGCGCCGTGCCACCTGGCGGCCTCCTCCTTTGAAGGCGCCCCGGCGCAGACGAGCAGGTCCTGAAGGTCGCCTATGGCCTCGAAGTTGCCCTCGCTCTCCGAGACGCCTTGGTTCCCGGCGGCGTCGGACTTGCTCTTGTAACCGGCCGAGAAGAGCTTTCCTCCGGCTTCGTGGAGCGCTTCTATGGCCCCCCGCTGGGACCTCAGCGCGTCGCCCCTCGCCTCGTCTATCCCGTAGAAATAGACCTCCTGCACGCCGTATCGCGCGGCAAGTTCGATCAGCGCCCTTACGCGCCGTTTCAGCCCGTCCGCGCTTATCTCTCCCTGCGCCGCCCGCTGTACGTACGACTCCCAACTGAGGAGGTAAAGGGTCCGCATATCCATCCCCAGCTCTTTCCTTATCTTCAGCCGTTCCTCAAACTGCGACAGGTTGTTGCGGTACCTCATCATCGGGTTGGTGACGCCGTGGGCGACCATGTTTTGCAACTCGGCCCTCAATTGCCGCGCGCTCTTGTATCTTGCGCCGATGCTCCCTTCGGGCCACTCGGGGTCCAGGAGCGCGTCCCAGTACATGCTGGAGGTGTAGTAAGGCTCGGACAGCTTCACCGGGAGCACCCGGACGCTGACTTCCAGGCTGCCGGCGGTTCGTCCGTCCACCTTCAAATCCATCCTGCCACCGTAAGTCCCCGGGGAAGCGTCTTCCGGCACGTGTACCGTGACCCAGAACTGCTTATTGGTCCCGGCCGGAATATCCACCGGCAGGAGCACGGGGCTGTCCCTGACCGGCAGGGCCTCGATCGGGATCGACCAGAAGTTCCCTGGTTCGAAGCCATCGAACTGCCCGAAGAACTCCTTCCCCTCCTCGTTGCTCAGGGTCATGCTGACGTACCTGTCCCCGTCGGGATAGCGGGCCTTCAGATAGTTCTCTTTCTTGTCCGTGTCCACCCTGACAAGCGAGTCGTCCTTCAGGAGGAGCTCGGGAACAAGGACCCACGTCGCCTTGTCCCGGAGGACCTTGTCACTGACCCAGTCGTCAACCGTCGCAGTGGCCGCCTGGTACCAGCACTTCACAACCCTTATGTCCACTGCGGAGGACGGGATGACGGGCTCCCCCGCCTTGAGGTCGGTGCACTCGGGCTTCAGGCCCTTGACGTCGGACAGTGCCCGGACGACGAAGCTCGCGGGCTCGTACTCCCCCGCGCAGGCGGTCACCGCTATCTCGTCGGGGGAGATGACCCCGGGGATGGGGTCGGTGTCAGGCAGTATCAGGTTCGCCTTGTTGCGGTAACTGGTGATTGGTCTCACGACGCGGACTTCCAGGTCCTGCGCCCGCAACTGAAACGCGCAAAGGGCGAACAGTGCGCTCGCGACCGCTGCCGGAATCCTTTTGGACATGGCTGGCGCCCTCCTTCCTTCTCCGCCTGCGGGCGCCGTTGTGCTCGCGCCTCGCAGGAGCGTCACAAGCGCGGCTGCGGCGCCGCCGGTCGCCCTGCGTTCGCCCGGAGGTGCGCTTTAGAGGACGGTGAACTTGAGGATGAGGGCGAGGGCGAGGAGGGCGGCGACGCAGATGACGGCGATCAGGACCCGCTTGTCGCCCCTGCGGGGAGGGTTCGCTATGTGCGTTTCATCGAGGGCGCCCGGCGGCATGATGGGGACCTGCGCCGGACCGGGCTGCGCGTGGACCATGCTCTGGTCCCGGAACCCCTCGGCGGAGACGGACCTGCCTTCGGTGACGTTGCCGAGGTCTTCGATCAGGGAGTCGTAGCTGTCGTAGCGGTTCTCGGGGGATTTGGCCATCATCTTGCGCAGGATGTCGGCCAGCGCGGCGGGCAGGTCGGGCACGTGTGACTGCGGGGAGGGCAGGGGCTCCCGGACCTGCTTGGTCATTACCTCGAACGTGGTGCCCGTGTAGGGCACGGTGCCGCAGACCATGTGGTACATCGTGGCGCCGAGGGAGTAGATGTCGGTGCGGAAGTCCACGTCGCGGGCGCTGTTGATCTGCTCGGGGCTCATGTAGTAGGGCGTGCCCAGGCTGGCGCCGCTCCGGGTCAGCCCGGTGGCCTCGGCGGTCGTTTCCTTGGCCAGGCCCAGGTCGGTTATTCGCGCCGTGCCGTCGGAGTCGATGATGATGTTGCCCGGCGTCACGTCGCGGTGGATGATCCCCTTGGAGGCCGCGTATTTGAGCCCTTCGGCTATCTGGCGGGTGATGTCGACGGCCTTGTGCCAGTCCAGCCTGCCCTCGCGCTCGACCAGTTCGCGGCAGGTCGGCCCCTCGACGTAGTCCATTATCAGGTAGTAGTATCCCTCTTCGGCGCCGCACTCGTGGACCTGGACCATGTTGGGGTGGCGCAGGCGGGCGGCGATGCGCGCCTCTCGGAAGAACCTCTGGCTGTACTCGGGGTCCTTCAGGTCGATGTGCTTGGGCAGCAGCTTGATGGCGCGCGGGATGTCGAGGGTCTTGTGTCGCCCCAGGTAGACGCTTCCCATGCCCCCTTCGCCGATCTTCTTTTCGATCCGGCATTGCCCGATCGTCTTGGGCACGGTCTGGTCCAGTCCTTCGTCCATGCGTCCGTCTCCCGGTCCCCTGGCCCCGCTCTTGAGGGAAGGATGGGGGCGAATCTCAGAGCGGCGCGAAAAGGAGCGATATTCATACGGTACGGTGGTCAGGGCATTATACTGCAAGCCGCGCGATAGCGTCAACTTCCACAAAGCCCGCGCCGGCGCGGGCCACGCAAACGTGCGGACCGCGTTACCGGCCGATGGCTGTTCGGTAACACGGTCGCGCGAAACGGCTTCCCTGTAAGCGGAAAAGGCGTGCGGGCAGGGAGCCTGCCCTACTCGAGCCCATCCCCTGGTTCCTCTGCCTCTTCCTCAGGCGGGGCTGCCGGCTCCTCAAGCTGCCCCGGTTCAGCCGCTGTGGGGACTCCCAGTGTCTCCTCCGGGCCCGGCTTCTTCGCCGATCTCACCACGAAGAGAATCACCAGGATGATGACCGCGATGATGATGAATATCACCCACCCAGGCATCAGGCATCCTCCTTGCTGCAGGATTGATGGACCCGCCGGACGGCACGCGAGCCCGCCCACGCGCAAAGCGTTATCTCCGCGCCTATGCTCCGCTTACATGCGCTATATTCAGTACCCGTTGGAGTCGGCAAAGTCAAGGAAAAACTCCCTGAGGGCCGCAATCCGGCCCCCCAGACCGGTCCTGGGAGCCGCATCCGCCCGCGTGCAAAGAGGAGCCGCTTCCGTTACAATGCGTTGCCTCTCCAACCGGAAAACTGCGGGCATGAAGATCACCGTCGCCCCCGACAGCCTCAAAGAGTCCCTCGGCGCGCCCGAGGCCGCCAGGGCCATTGCGCGTGGACTTCGCAGGGCCGACCCGGGAGTGGACCTCGCCCTCGTCCCCATGGCCGACGGCGGCGAGGGGACCACGGAAGCGATGGTCGAGGCGACGGGCGGGACGCGTCGCCGGGCGCGCGTCCGCGACCCGCTGGGCCGGCCAGTCGAGGCCGCCTGGGGGCTCTGCGGCGACGGCAGGACCGCCGTGGTCGAGATGGCCGCCGCCAGCGGGCTCGAGCTGCTGAGCCCCGAGGAGCGCGATCCCATGCTCACCTCGACGTGGGGAACCGGCGAACTCATCCGGGAGGCCCTGGACGCCGGAGCCGCGCGCATCATCGTCGGCATCGGCGGCAGCGCGACCGTGGACGGCGGCACCGGCATGGCCGCCGCACTCGGCGTGCGGTTCCTCGACGCGGACGGGGCGTCCATACCGGACCCTCGGGGCGGGCGGCTCGCGGATATCGCGCGCATCGATGCGAGCGGCCTCGACGCGCGGCTGGAGGAGGTTGAGGTGGTCGTTGCCTCGGACGTGACGAACCCGCTGCTGGGGCCGGACGGGGCGGCGCGCGTCTACGGGCCGCAGAAGGGGGCCACGCCCGCGCAGGTCGAGGAGCTGGAGCGCGGCCTGTCCGGGCTGTCCGACGCGATCCGCCTGTCTCTGGGCAGGGACGTCGCCGACCTGGCCGGCGCGGGAGCGGCCGGCGGGCTTGGTGCGGGCCTGGTGGCGTTCCTCGGCGCGACCCTTCAGAGCGGCGCAGAGACCGTCGCGGAGGCGGTCGGCCTGCGCGACAGGATGGCCGGCAGCGACCTGGTCATCACGGCCGAGGGGCGGCTGGACGGGCAGAGCGCCTTCGGCAAGGCGACCGCCTGCGTGGCGTCCATCGCGCGCGAACTCGGCATCCCGGCGGTCGCCCTCGCCGGTTCTCTCGGGCCGGGATGCGACCGCCTGCACGCCCACGGCGTGGACGCGTTCCTGGCCATCCCGGACGGGCCGATGTCCCTGGATGAGGCCACCGGCCGCGCGGGCCCGCTGCTGGAGCGGGCGGCGGAGTCCGTGCTGCGCCTCTGGCTCGTGGCGCGGGGGGAAGGGCATGATTGAGCGAGAACTCATCGAATACATCCGGGAGTTGACCGCCCGCGACGAGCCCGCGTGGCTCAAGGTGGGCCTTGGCGACGATGCCGCCGTCATCGAGCCGCCCGGCGGCGGCGGCGGATGCCTGGTCATCACGACGGACACGGTCGTCGAGGGGGTGCACTTCGAGCCGGGGACGGAGCCCCGCCTGGTCGGCTGGAAGGCGATGGCGCGGGGCGTCAGCGACCTCGCCGCGATGGCGGCCAGGCCGCTCTGCACGCTGGCGGCCGCGCACTTCCCGCCGGGGCTGTCGGACGCCGCGGCGCGGGATCTGGTGCGCGCCCTCGTCGAGGCGGCCCGCACGCTGTCGGCCCCGCTGGTCGGCGGGGACACCGCCGCCGGCGCCGACCGCCTGAGCGTCGCCGTGACCGCCGTGGGCACGCCGGGGCCGAAAGGGGCGATAACGCGCGCCGGCGCGCGCCCCGGCGACGCCGTCTGCGTGACCGGCGAACTGGGCGGCGCGATGGCCGGCCGGCACCTGACGTTCCGCCCGCGCGTCGAGGAGGCCCTCGAACTGGCGGAGCGCTGCGACGTGCACGCCCTCATTGACGTGAGCGACGGCCTGAGCACGGACGCTCTGCACGTCGCGGAGGCCGGCGGCGTGGGGCTGGCCCTGCGGGCCGCCGATATCCCCGTCTCGGCGGCCGCGACGGAAATGGCCGCGCGGGACGGCCGCCAGCCGCTCCAACATGCCCTGGCGGACGGCGAGGACTACGAACTGCTGTTCTGCCTGCCCCCCGTGCAGGCCGAGCGCCTCCTCGAAACCGGGCTCGGGGAGCTGGCCGTCTCGCTGATCGGGGAGGTGACGGACGGGCCGGAGTCCTGCCTGCTGATGCCCGACGGACGCCGCGAGCCGCTGCGGGCCGAGGGATGGGAGCACCGGACGTGATGGGCCAGACGACCTGTGTCCGACTGTTGACCCGGAGCCCCGACGAGACCGCGGCGATGGCGGCGGCCTTCGCCGGCGGCTGCCGCCCGAACGACGTGGTCGGCCTCGAGGGCATACTGGGCGCGGGCAAGACGTGCTTCGTCAAGGGACTGGCGCGGGGCCTGGGAGTGGCCGACCTGGCGCGGGTCGTCAGCCCCACGTTCGTCCTGCTGCGCCGGTACGAGGGACGGCTGCGCCTGAACCACTTCGACGCGTACCGGCTCGGCGGTGCGGCCGAGATGGAGGAGATCGGCTGCGCCGAGACGTTCGAGGACGGCGGGGTGAGCGTCGTGGAGTGGGCGGACCGGGTGGCCGAATGCCTGCCCGCGCGGCGACTGCTGCTGCGGATCGAGGTCGTCGGCCCGACGGAAAGGGAGTTCCGGCTCGTGGCCGACGGTCCCGAGTCGCGGGCGCGACTGGAGGAGTTCCGCCGGCTGCTAGTGGCCTGATAAGGAAGTCAATCGGTTGAACGGGCCACCATGCAACATCAACGGGAGGGAGCAGGATGAGCGACGCCGTGACGATAATGCCGTGTCTCGACATGAAGGACGGGCGCGTGGTCAAGGGCGTGCACTTCGTTGACCTGCGCGACGCGGGCGACCCGGTCAGTTGCGCGCAGGCATACCAGGAGGGCGGCGCCGACGAACTGGCCTTCCTCGACATAACGGCCACGGTCGAGAAGCGCCGGACGATGCTGGAGGTCTTCCGCCGCGTCGCCGAGGCCGTGGACCTGCCCCTGACCCTGGGCGGGGGCGTCAAGTCCCTCTCGGACGTCGAGGACGCGCTGGACGCCGGGGCGGACCAGGTGAGCATGAGCAGCGCGGCCGTGCGCACGCCGGAGCTGATCGAGCAGGCCGCCGCCGAGTTCGGCTCCGAGCGCATTGTGGTGGCCATCGACGTGGACGCGTCGGGCGAGCAGCCCGGCGGCTACGAGGTGTACATCGACGGCGGGCGGACGCCGACGCGCATAGATGCCTTCGATTTCGCCCGGGCCGCCGTCGAGCGCGGCGCGGGGACGCTGCTGCCCACCAGCAAGCGTTGCGACGGCACCCTCGACGGCTACGACATCCCGCTCCTGAAGGGCATAACCAAGACGGTCAGCGTGCCCGTCGTGGCCAGCGGCGGGGCGGGGAAGCTGGAGCACTTCTACGAGGCGGCGGTCGAGGGCGGGGCTTCCGTGCTGCTGGCGGCCAGCGTCTTCCACTTCGGGGACATCAGCATCCCCGAACTCAAAGAATACCTCAAGGACAAAGGCGTGGCGGTGCGGGGGGCCTGAGGGGAAGGGCACAGGTGCTCCGAGGGGCCGGCATACCCGACTCGGAGGCCTGCTTCATAGTCTCACGATGTGGGCGAGGAACCGCGCCGGGAAACAGCTGGCACAGGCAAGCGGGCCTGGGGATGACGCTCCCGGGATGCTGCCTTCGGCGCCCGACCCGGCGTCAGGGGGCGGCGAGGAGGGCGAGGGTACGCTCCAGGTTGAGGCGGTCGGTCTCGACCGATTCCCACGGCGTCTCCAGGATCAAGGGCTGCCCGGACAGGGCGGGGTGATTGAGCAGGTTGGCCAGCCCGGCCCGGCCGATCGTCCCCAGGCCGACGTGCTCGTGGCGGTCCCGCCGGCTGCCGGGCGGGTTGCGCGAGTCGTTGACGTGTATCAGGCCGACCCTCTCCAGGCCGATCGCCGACGCGATGTCCCCGACGAGCCGCTCGACCTCTTCGGCCTCGCGCAGGTCGTAGCCCGCCGCGAATGCGTGGCACGAGTCGAGCGTAAGCCCGACGCGCGCGCCCGGCGTCTGATCGCGCAGACGGAGCACCAGGTCCCCCAGCGCTGCCACGTCCCCGCCCGGCCCGTGGCGGGACGCGGTGTTCTCCAGCAGCAGGGCAGGGGCGTCGCCCGCCCGGTCGAGGGCCTCGCCGATGGCCTCCGCGGCGCGCCGTACGGCCCATCCGAGCGGGCGTCCCCTCTGGCTGCCGGGATGGAGCACGTAGGAGTCGGCGCCGAGCGCGGCCGACAGGGCGAGTTCCCCGGCGAGGCGGCGGATGCTCCTGCGCCGGACAATGGGCCCCCGCGCGCAGGGGTTGATCAGGTAACAGGCATGCACGATGAGCGGGTCAAGCCCGGCCTGCGCCCGACCGGAGCGGAACGCCCGGACCTCATCCTCCCCGCGCGCCTGGAGGCGCCAGCCGCGCGGGTTGCCGCAGAATATCTGGAACGCGGTGCAGCCCCGTTCGAGGGCCCTGTCAACGGCGCGGGACAGGCGGCCCCCGATAGAGACGTGAAAACCAATCCGGCGGGAAGTATCAAGTATCAATGATCAATGATCAAAAAAAGGGAAAAGACCAGCGTCAAGGAGCAAAGAGGAGAAGGACCACACATCAGGTACCAGAGCCGGGGGCCCATAGCTCACGCATCACCCGCCTGCGTTCTCGCTGTCCCTTCCTTAGTGCGAAGGATGATGGTCGTGAGAATCTTGTGGAGTTCGTCGGTCTCCTGCATCAGGGGGGACAACCGTTCCCGGGCCATGAGGCCCGACCTCTCGAGGACGCGGAGCCAGAAGAGGCTCTCCCTGGCCTCTTTTCGCGCCACGGCGCATTTGTGGACGAAGTCCGCGCGGCTCTCGGCCGACTGAGCCTCCGCCACGTTCGCCCCGACGGATGTCGCCGACCTGAGGAACTGCCGTGCCAGGATCACTGCTGCAGTATCGCCGCTGTCCCGCCGGGCCTTCGACAGTGCCACGGCGCGCACGGCATAGTCAATGGTCCGCTCCTCGATATCACGGGCCGCGCCGTCAGTCATTTGGACCTTGGTCCTTGATACTTGATACTTGCCTTATTCGTAGCTGAGCAGGTCCGTCATGCGGTCCAGGTAGGTCCGGCTGTTGCTGAGCACCTGGTCCCTGCGCAGGCGCACGCCGGGAAGCGTCTCGTTGACGTAGTTCTCGGCCAGGGCGTGCTTGTGCGCGGATCGCAGGGCCGGCTCCAGCAGCAGGTAGCCGTTGAAGATGATGGTCGCGCTCTCGACGAGCTTCGCGGCGTGCAGGTCGCGGAAGTCGGCGTCCTGCGCGTTGGCGTATTCGACGGCCTCCGCCAGCCACTTGCGGGCCTCGTCGAGCGCGGCGAGGGCGCGCTCGTCGGCGCCTTTCTCCGACAGCTCGGCGTGAAGCACCTCGAACCGCGCCTCCAGGTCGCCCTTCAGGACGGCGCCGACGGCGGCATTGTGCTGTATCTGCGTGGTGCCCTCGTAGATGGTGGTGATGCGCGCGTCGCGGTAGAGGCGCTCGACCTCGTAGTCGCGCATGTAGCCGCTGCCGGCGAGGACCTGGAGGGCGTCGTAGGCGACCTCGTTGCACATCTCGGTGGCGTAATACTTGGCGATCGGGGTGAGGGCGCGGGCGAGGTTCCTCCAGTATCGGCGCTGGCCGGCGAGGGCCTCGCCGTCGGGCATGTCTGCCAGCTCGCCGCTCTCGTGCAGGTGCTCCAGGTTGTTCGTCATGTCCACGGCGACGGCGGTTTCGAGGGTGAGCAGCCGGGAGGTCTCGACCTTCATGTGCATTTCGCCGAGCATCCGGCGGACGGCGGGGAACTGCCGTATGGGGCGGCCGAACTGCTCCCGGTCGGCGGCGTACTGGAGCGCCTCGCTGAGGGCGGCCTGGGCGATGCCGACGCCCTGGGCGGCGATGGCCAGCCGGGCGCCGTTCATCAGGGACATCACGTAGGTGGACAGGCCGCGCTTGCGCTGGCCGATCAGCAGGGCGGGCGCGTTGACGAACTGGAGCTCGCACGTGGGCGAGCCGTGTATGCCGAGCTTCTCTTCGATGCGCCGGACGCGCACCGCCGGGCCGGCGTCGCAGACGAACACCGAGAGCCCGCGCGCCCCGGCGGCGTCCGGCTCGCTGCGGGCCAGCACGAGCAGCACGTCGGCGCAGCCGTTCGTGATGAAGCGTTTCACGCCGTTCAGGCGCCAGGTGCCGTCCGCTTCGTCGAGGGTGGCGGTCACCTGGACGTTGGTCAGGTCGCTGCCCGCGTCCGGCTCGGTCAGGGCCATGGCGCCGGTCACCTCGCCCCTGCTGAAGCGGGGCAGGTAGCTTGCCTTGATCTCGTCGTCGGCGAAGCTGTTGATGGTCTCGGCGATGTCCTGGAGGCCGAACAGGTTCATCAGGCTCGCGTCCGCCCGGCTGACCAGTTCGATGGCGATGGTGTAGATGGTGACCGGCATGTTGAGGCCGCCGTAGCGGCGCGGCAGCGTGAAGCCCATCAGGTCGGCCTTGCCGAGCTGGTCGAGCGACTCGCGGGTGCCCCGGGCGTACGTGACGACGCCGTCCTCGAAGTGGGCGCCCTCCTCGTCCACCTCGGCGGCGCGGGGTGCGATGAACTCGGCGGCGAGTTCGCCGATCATCTCCAGCACGCGCCGGTAGCTGTCCAGGGCGTCCTCGTAGTCGGTCGGCGCGTAGTCGAACTGCTCTGCCTCGGCGTAGTTGCGTTCCCGCAGCATGACCATCCGGCGCAGGTCGGCGCTGCTCAGGAAATCAACCAGGTCACCGTTGTCCGTGAAGAAGTTGGGCATCTGGCGCTCCGATCCGTCACCTTGCGTGTTGCTTGTAGGTATCGATCAGGGCCGGGATCACCTGGTTCAGGTCGCCGACGATGCCGTAGTGTGCGACCTGGAAGATCGGCGCGTGCGGGTCGGTGTTGATGGCGACGATCTTGCCGGCGTCCTGCATTCCGGCCCGGTGCTGCACGGCGCCGCTGATGCCGCAGGCGACGTAGAGCTTGGGCCGCACCGTCGTGCCCGTCTGGCCGACCTGGTGGGCCTTGTCGATGAGCCCGGCGTCCACGGCGGCGCGCGACGCGCCCACCTCGCCGCCCAGCACTTCGGCAAGCTGGCGGATGAGCGCGAAGTTCTCCCGGCTGCCGACGCCCGCCCCGCCGGCGACGATCACGTTGGCCTTCTTCAGGTTGACGGTCCTCGGGGCGCGGTGCTCCTCCAGCACCTCGACGCACAGGAGCGACTCGTCCACGCTGCCGTCGAAGCGGACGACCTCGCCCCGGCGGCCCGGCTCGGGCGCGCCCATCTTCATCACGCCCTCGCGCACGGTGGCCATCTGCGGGCGCGTCTCGGGGTTGACGATGGTGGCGATGATGTTGCCGCCGAACGCGGGGCGTATCTGGTAGAGCAGGGCGGGGTAGTCCTTGCGCCGTATCAGGTCGCGGTGCGGCCCGATCCTGAGGTCCGTGCAGTCGGCGGTGAGCCCGACCCGCAGGCCGGAGGCGATGCGCGGGGCCAGGTCCCGCCCGAGCGGCGTCGCGCCGAACAGCACGATCGCCGGTGACTGCTCTCGGATCATGCGCGCCAGGACGTCCGCGTAGGGGAGGGTGGTGTAGCGCCCGAGGGCGGGGTCCTCCGCCACGCACACCTTCTCGCAGCCGTGCGCGAACAGCTCGTCGGCCAGCGGCAGGACGACATCGCCCAGCAGGAACGCGCCGACGCGACCCCCGAGCGGCTCGGCCAGGTCGCGGGCCTTGTGGACGAGTTCGAGGCTCACCTCGGCTACCTTGCCGTCCTCGACTTCGGCGAAGACGCAGACGTCTTTCGGCTCTTCTTGCATGTCACGCCCTATCCCTGCGTGTGCTGGAACGGTTCGGCGCGCGGTCAGTCGAAGATGTGCTCGTTCATGAGTTCTTCGACGAGGCCGGTCAGCCCCTCGGTCGTCGGCTCGACCACCTTGTGCTCTTCGGAGTGCAGCCGGACCGAGTCGATGTTCTTCACGCGCGTCGGGGAGCCGCTGCCGCCGCAGGCTTCCTCGTCGGCCTCTATCTCGTCCACCCCCCAGTGCTCGATCAGCAGGCCGCGCTCGCGCAGTCCGGCGACGGCGGCGTCCCGGCCGTCCTCGCCCAGCTCGCACGCCGCGCGCGCCTTCTTGCACCTCATCAGGCGCTTCGCCGAGGGCGGGCGCGGGTCGTTCGCGCTCGACGTGACCGTCAAGAGCGCCGGCAGCGGGCCGCGCACGACCTCGTATCCGCCCTCCAGGCCGCGCTTGACCACTATGCCGTCCGGCCCGACGTCGCGCACTTCCTCGACGTAAGTGAACTGCGGCAGGCCGAGCTTCTCGGCCAGTTGCGGGCCGATCTGGGCCGTGTCGCCGTCAATGGCCTGCCGGCCGCACAGGACGAGGTCCGGCTCGCCCAGCTTGCGTATGGCGCAGCTCAGCGCGTACGACGTGGCGAGCGTGTCGGAGGCGGCGAACCGCACGTCCGTCAGCAGCACCGCCCGGTCGGCCCCGCGGAAGAGGCACTCGCGCAGCGCGTCGGCCGCCTTTGGCGGGCCCATGCTGACGACCGTGACCCGCCCGCCGTGCTCGTCCTTGAGTGCGAGCGCCATCTCCAGCGCGTTCAGGTCCTCCGGGTTGACGATGGCCGGCAGGGCGGCGCGGTTGACCGTGCCGTCCTCCTTCATCGCCTCGCCGGTCAGGTTCTCGGTGTCCGGCACCTGCTTGACGCAGACTGCTATCTCGTAACCCACTTGTGTTGGTATCCTTGGGAGACAGGATGTGCAGGCACAGAGTGCGGGACGGCTTTGGAACGCCCGGTGGGGAGCGGCTCGCCCCCGCAAAGATAATGCCCCTTCAGCGTCGGGAGATTGTAATCCAACAGGCGGACCGGCTTCAAGTGCCGCCCCCGTCGCGCCGATCTCCGCGCGGCCGGCCGGGCGGCGACTTCACGCGGTGATCTCCACGAGGCGTCCGCGCACCTGCGCCAGGCGCCCCTCGTCGGCCACCGGCTGGCCCGTCTCGGCGTCGGTCAGGAAGAAGACGTCCTGGGCGAGCCCGCTGCGCGTGTTGATGCTGGCGAACTCGATGTTCAGGCCCATCGAGCCGAGCGCGCCGCTGATGGCGAACAGCAGCCCGCGCCGGTCCCGCGCCACCACGTCCAGCGCCGTGAAGGGCAGGTGCGGCTCGTTGTGGAAGTGGACCGTCGTCATCAGGCGGCGCGAGGACACGGCCGCGCCCGGCGGCCCGCTGCCGATCTCCTCGGCCAGAGCCGCAGCAATGTCGCTCTCGCCCTCAATGGAGAGCACGAGATCGTTCTCGATCTTCTGCCAGAACCTGGGGTCCGGGTTGACCGGCCGGCCCTTGCCCTGGACGATGAACCGGTCCAGAACCGTGCCGTCCGAGAGCGTGAACGCCGTGGCGCCAAGTATGTCCAGCCCGTTGTAGGTGAAGATTCCCGCTATCTGCGCGAAGCGTGCCGGGACGTCCGAAGTGCAGACCCAGACGCGCGCGTCCTGGTCGGCGAGGGAGCAGTCCATGGCGGCGGGCTGTCCGGCCAGCCGCTGCAACATCTCGACGTGCGAGACGGCCTCCGAGGGCGGCACCTCCGCCTTGTAAAGCTCCGGCAGCAGGGAGACGAACTGCCGGGCCTGCTCGGCCAGGTTCCGGCGCGCCGCCAGTCCGGCCAGCTCGCGCTCGAAGTGCCGCGCGGTGGCAAAGGGCGTGTAATCGGGCGACAGGACCGACATCGTGGTCTGGTAGGTCGCCAGAAGCCGCGCGTCCCGCCAGGCGAACCAGCCCAGCGTGCCCATCGCCCGCGCGTGCGCGTAGGTGAGCAGGTAGAGCAGCCTCAGGCCCTCCGGGTTCCCGATTGCCTTCGCCAGGTCCAGTTCCGACTCCGGCCCCCGCGGGCCGCCCTGTTCCGTCTGCTGCCAGAGCACGTCGCGGTCCCGGACCAGGGAGACGAGTTGCCCCCGGTCGCGACGTCTGAGCCCGATGCGCTCGGCCAATGCCTCGACGAGCTGCAGCACGGGCCGGTCGGACACCTCGCCCAGGTCGTGCAAGAGAATGGCAAGCCTCAGCAGGTCGGGCCGCTGGACCTGTTCGAGCGCCTGGCGCTGCGGCAGCTCGCGCGGCTCCTTGGCGTGCCCGAGATCGTCGATGATCCGCACCGCCTGGATGGCGTGCTCGTCGAGCGTAAGCTCGCTTCGCGTGTCCGGATTGATGCGGTGGACCAGCGGCGCCATCTCGGGCAGGTATGCCTGGAGCAGCCCGCAATCGCGCATCCAGGCGATTCGCTCGGCCACGCCCACGCTTCCGGCGAGCAGGTCCATGAAGGCCTCGCCTGCCCCTGCTTCGGCCCGCGATCTCTCGTTGACCGATCTCAGGTTGTCGGTAACCTGGTCGAGGAGCTCCTGGCTGATGGGCAGGTGTCGGCGCTGGCTGAGGGTGAACAGCCGCATCATCCGGGGGACGTCCTGTTCGGTCGCGAACGCGGGCCGGACGGCGCTGTAGATGCGGCCTTCCACCTCTACGAACCCGTCCCCCAGGTCACGCCTCGGGGGCTGCTCCGCGCCCGTCCAGGCCACCCGGTGCAGGTGCATGAACCTCTCGTTGAAGACCTCCACCAGCCGGGCGACGCGTCCCGTGTGCCCCAGCAAGCGGCGCATCAACGTCGTGGCGGCGGCGCCGTCCGGGCCGTCCTCGAGACCCAGGGAACGCGCCACCTCGTCCTGCACTTTGCGGTGCAGGAGGTCGCCCCCGTCTTGCTGGCAGAAGTGGAGCCGGTTGCGGACGCGCCGGATGAAGTCCAGCGCTTCTCTCAAGGCCCGGGCTTCCTCGCGGCCGAGCAGGCCCCCGCCGCCGCCGGCCGCGTCCAGCAGACGCCCCAGTCCGGGCACCTCGCCGAGGCACTCGTTCAGCTTCTCGATCGCCCCGATGTCGCGCAGACACCCGGCGCCTTCCTTCAGGTTCGGCTCAGTGCAGCGGGGCGAACCGGTGAAGGGATCCCGCCGGTCGAGCACCTCGCGCAGCACCTCCTCCGCGAAGCTCCCCCAGCACTCGGCGAGGAACCGGCTGACGGCCGCCGTTCGAAACTGCCGGTACAGCCCCCCCGAACCCAGCACCATGCGCGTGGTCAGCATGGAGACGGTGCCGACGTAGTCCTGCTTCATCCGGTCAACAACCTCGGGCACGGTGCGGGCCGCGCAGACTGCCGGAACGTCGGCGTCCTTGAGCAGCCCTGCCACGCGCCGCGCGACGGCCTGCGCTTCCTCGTCGCCCTCCTGCCCCTGATGGAGCATGACGAGCCGGATGCTGCTGCCCGGACTCATCAGCCCGGAGCCGTAGCCGCCTGTTGCGACCCACGCCGCCCGGGTCGTCGCGCCAGCCCCGGCCGGGCGCTCGGCCAGGGCGACCACGCGGCGCACCAGGGCGTCGCAACCCTGGCACAGGAAGCGGCTGCAGGGGCGGCCCGCGCGCTCGGGCCCGAAGCCCCTGTCCGCCGTCTCCAGCAGGGCGCTGTGGAATTGCGCCACCGCGCCGGCCGCGGCCCCGTCGTCGGCGGGGTCGAGCCCGTCGAAGGCCGCGGCCGCCATATGCTGGACGTCACTCTTCCGGGGTTCCTCGGTCATTTGCATCCTCTCCGGTCGTCTCGTTCTCGCCCTCGTGTTCCTCAAACCGGGCCGAAGACCGCCCGCAGCGCCTGTCCCGTGTGGGAGCCTTCCGTGCGGGCGACCTCCGCGGGCGTGCCGCAGGCCACGACCCGGCCTCCCTCGTCTCCGCCTTCCGGGCCGAGGTCAATAATGTAATCCGCGTTCTTGATGACTTCAAGATTGTGTTCGATGACGATGAGCGTGTTGCCCACGTCGGCGAGGGCGTGCAGCGTGCGCAGCAGCTTCAGGATGTCGTCGAAGTGCAGGCCCGTCGTCGGCTCGTCCAAGATGTAGAGCGTGTCCCCCGTCGTTCGCTTCCCCAGTTCGCGGGCGAGCTTGATGCGCTGGGCCTCGCCGCCGCTCAGCGTGGTGCTCGGCTGGCCGAGGGTCAGGTATCCCAGGCCGACGTCGCGCATCGTGCGCAGGATGCGCTGCGCCGCCGGGTAGTTGCGGAAGAACTCGAGCGCCTCGTCCACGGTCATTGCGAGGACGTCGGCCATGTTCTTGCCGCGGATGGTCACCTGGAGGGTCTGCTCGTTGTAGCGGCGGCCGCGGCAGTCCTGGCAGGTCAGGCGCACGTCCGGCAGGAAGTTCATCTGGATCTTCTTCTCACCCAGGCCGCCGCACGCCGGACAGGCGCCCTGCTTGTTGTTGAACGAGAACCGCCCCGCCCCGTAGCCGCTTATCTGCGCCTGGCGCGTCTCCGCGAAGGCCCGCCGCACGTGGTCCAGCACCTTCGTGTAGGTCGCCGGGCACGAGCGGGGCGACCGGCCGATCGGGCTCTGGTCAATCTCCAGGACCGCGCGGACCTTGTCGGCGCCCTTCAGCAACCTGTGTGCGCCCGGCTTCGGTCGGCTTCCATAGAGGCTCCTGGCCAGCGCCCTGAAGAGCACGTCGTGGACCAGCGTGCTCTTGCCGCTGCCGCTCACGCCCGTGACGCAGCAGAACAGCCCGAGCGGGAACCTGACGTCCACGCCCTTCAGGTTGTGTTCGCGTGCCCCCTTGACGACTATCTCCCGTCCCTTTCCGGGCTGCCGGACGCGCTCGGGGACGGGTATCCGGCGCTCCCCCGTCAGGTAGTGCGCGGTGACGCTCCCCTGCGTCTTGAGCAGTTCGTCCAGGGGGCCGTTGAAGACGACGTGCCCGCCGTCGCGGCCGGCCCCCGGCCCGAGGTCGAGGACCCAGTCGCCCCGGCGGATCGTCTCCTCGTCGTGTTCGACCACGAGCACCGTGTTCCCGGCGTCGCGCAGCCTCTCCAGCGAGTCCAGAAGCCGCCGGTTGTCCCGATGGTGCAGGCCGATGGACGGCTCGTCCAGCACGTAGCAGATGCCGGTCAGCCCGCTGCCGATCTGCGTGGCCAGCCGGATGCGCTGGAACTCGCCCCGGCTCAGCGTGTTGGTGCGGCGGTCGCACGTCAGGTAGTGCAGCCCCACCTGCAGCATGAAGTCCAGGCGCTGCTTTATCTCCTTGATGATCGGGTTGGCTATGGCGGCCCGCCCGCCGTCGAACGACAGGCCGTCCACGAAGCGGCGGCAGTCGCGGATGCTCATTCGGCACAGATCGGCGATGTTGACCTCGCCCACGGTGACGGCCAGGGCTTCCGGGCGGAGGCGGGCGCCCCCGCAGGCGGCGCAGGGCGCCTGGCTGGTGTACTTCATCACCTTTCGCTCCGTCCCCATGCTGCGCGCGCCCTCGAGCAGGTTGCGCAGGGACGGGATGACGGCGTTGCTCCGGTCCAGGCCCGTCAGTTCCTCCAGTTTGTCGCCGTTGATGAGGGCGCGGCGCTTCCGTGCGCCGATCCTCCGGAAGGGCTTCTTCCGGTCGATCTTCAGGGCGTCCGTCAGCTCTTCCAGCAGCCTGGCGAACTCGCGTCCGGTCCGGCCGCCCCAGTCCGACCAGGCCGCGATCGCCCCGTCCGCGATGCTGAGCGACCTGTCCGGGACGATCAGGTCCTCGTCGAACGTGTCCACCGCGCCCAGCCCGTTGCAGTGCGGGCACTGTCCGTAGGGGCTGTTGAAAGAGAACGTGTTCGGGTTCGGCTCCTCGAAGCCGCGTTCGCACTTCGGGCAGGCGAACTGCTGGCTGAAGAACACCTCCTCGCCGCCCTCCAGCAGGGCGATGCAGGTTCCGGCGCCGACGCCGAGCGCGGTGTGCACGCTCTCCCGAAGGCGCACGTCGTTCGACTTCCCCGCCGCCACGCGGTCCACGACCACTTCGATGTCGTGCGTGCGGTAGCGTTCGACGCGGTCCACTTCGTCCAGGTCCCGGATGACACCGTCTATGCGCGCCCTGACGTAGCCCTCGGAGCGGATGCGCTCGAACAGCTCCCGGTAGTGCCCCCTGCGTCCGCGCACGACGGGCGCCAGCAGCGTGAAGCGCGCGCCCGCCGGCAGGTCGCCGATGGTGGCGACCATCTGCTCCACCGTCTGGTGGCGGATCGGCGTCCCGCAGTCCGGGCAGTGCGGCGTGCCGAGCCGGGCGTAGAGCAGGCGCAAGAAGTCGTATATCTCCGTCGTGGTCGCCACCGTCGAGCGCGGGCTCGCGCCGCGGATCTCCTGCTGGATGGCGATGGTGGGGGGGAGGCCGACGATCAGGTCGCAATCGGGCCGCGGCATCCGTTCCAGAAACTGCCGCGCGTAGGAGGACAGGCTCTCGATGTAGCGCCTTTGCCCCTCGGCGTAGAGCGTGTCGAACGCCAGCGAGGACTTGCCGCTCCCGCTGACGCCCGTGATGACGATCATGGCGTCGCGCGGGAGCCGGAGGTCTATGTCCTTCAGGTTGTTGGTGCGGGCGTGGAGGACGCCTATGCAGCCGTCCCTTTCCGCCCATCCTTTGGGGAGGGCGGCGAGCGTCTTTTCGGGTTGTCTGCTCATCGGTCGTGGGGCGCCCGTGCGTTCTTCTTGCCCCGCACGAAGAACCTGATCGGTATGGACGTGTAGGCGAACTGCTCCCTGAGGCGGTTGGCCAGGTAGCGCTTGTAGTTGGACGTGATCAGCTCGGGGAAGTTGGTGAACAGGGCGATGGTCGGCGGCTTGACGGCCACCTGGGTCGCGTAATAGATCCTGGCCCTCCGGCTGCCGTCCAAGGGCGGCGGCACGCGGCCGGTCATCTCCTGCACGGCGCGGTTCAGCTCCCCGGTCGACACGCGCACGAAGCTCTGCTCGTGGAGGGCCTGGGCCGTCTGTATCAGCTCCAGCACGTTCTCGCCGGTCTGCGCGCTGATGCAGACCAGCGGCGCGAAGGACATCCCCGTGAGCCGGTCATACACGTACTCTTTCCATTTCTCCAGTGCGGTGCCCCCGGCCAGGTCCGTCTTGTTCATCGCCAGCACGCACGGCTTGTGCTCGTCGGATATCTGTCGCGCCAGCTTCTTGTCGATGCGGGCGATCTCCATGGGCGCTTCCATCACGTGTACGACCACGTCCGCGCGGCGAATCGAGCCGAACGAGCGGGTGGCGCTGTAGAACTCGATCGAGTCCTTCAACTGCCTGCGGTGGCGTACGCCCGCCGTGTCGATCGCCACGAACTCCATGTCATCGATGCGGAACCGCACGTCCACGGCGTCCCGGGTCGTGCCGGGGATCTCGCTGACCAGCACGCGCGACTCCTGCGCCAGATAATTGACCAGCGTGCTCTTGCCCACGTTGCGCCGGCCGACGAAGGCGATCTTCATCGGCTCCGGCTCTTCGGCGGGCGGCGTCCGGGGCAGGCGGGCTATCGCCGCGTCCACCAGGTCGGCGATCCCGAGCCGCTGTGTGGCGGACGCCATGTACAGACGGTCGAAGCCGAGCGTGTAGAAATCGGCGGCGGCCGCCTCGTCCTTCGGGTTGTCGCACTTGTTGACCACGAGCAGCACCTGCTTCTCCGCGCGGCGCAGCGCGTCGGCCACCTGGGAGTCGAGAGGCTGGAGCCCGTCCCGGGCGTCCACGACCAGCAGCACGAGGTCCGCCTGCTCGATGGCGATGTGTATCTGGAGGCCGATGTGCTCGGCAAGCTCCTCCTCGATGCCGATGCCGCCCGTGTCCACCAGCTCGAAGGCGGTGCCGTCGCGCTCGATCTGGCGGCTGAGGCGGTCGCGCGTCACGCCGGCCGTCGGCTCAACGATGGCCACCTGCCCGCCGACGATGGCGTTGAAGAGCGAGGACTTGCCGACGTTGGGCCGGCCGACGATGACCACGGATGGTGTGCGCATGGCGAATAGGTGCAAGAGGGATGCTTCGGGGCGGACGCCTGGCCCGCCACAGGCCCTAACAGCCCGTTGAAGAATGTAGCTCAGCCGCCCCCGGCTGAGAACGCCACAGGCGAGGGCGCCTGTGCTACACCGACACGGCCCCTCGCGCAGGCACTCTCCGGGGAATCCTCCTTCTTCAACGG
>Ga0180431_10001337_pt1 | contig 34787 bp, 12 predicted proteins | sample SS_ome_11_FD_132459 | JGI IMG/M metagenome (GOLD analysis project Ga0180431, IMG submission 132459) | Hypersaline lake sediment archaeal communities from the Salton Sea, California, USA - SS_1_MS_1 metaG | ecosystem: Environmental > Aquatic > Non-marine Saline and Alkaline > Hypersaline >... | reverse complement strand
CCGGCGCTGCTTACTAGCCCGGCGACTTCATCGCCGGGCGGGCCTGCAAAGTGCGAACCGAGTTTCTTTGTGAAATGAACCATCTCAAATGCGGGAAGTTATAGATTTACAAACCCTTAGGGTCTCCAGCGAACGGACTGGAGTAATCCGGGCGGATTGGAACAATCCGCCCGGGTTGGAGCAATCCGCGTTGTCTCGATCAATCAGTCATTCGGCGACTGCGGCCACCAGCCGTTGTAATCGCGGAGCGTGGTGGGGAGGAAGAGGTAGTAGTAGTGGACAGTGGCACCGAGTTCAAGCGGCCCGGCCAGGCGATCCTCGACGACGACCCGGCGCGCCTGGATGGCGGCAAACGGGAACTCGTGGACGTATCGTCCGTCGGTGTAGGCGATGATGCGGTACGAATCGGGCGGGGCCAGCGGCCCTGTGAGTGGATCGGGACGTGCCCCAAGCAACCATGGCCCGGCAGCTCCGGGCACGAACTCCAGCACGAGTCCGATCTGCTCGCCGGCGCCGGGGGGTATGTCAGGGATGTCGAAAGCCACCCAGTTCACACCCTGGGACGCCGTTGGCCAGGCGCTCGCCATGAGCGTCACGCCGGAGGCGAAGGTGACGGTGATCCGCCCGTCCTTGGCGATGTAGTCACCCTGGTTAGATATGTCCAGCGTCACCTCTGCCTGATTCAGCACGCCGGGCACCACCCCTGTGGCGAGCTGAGCGGTGCTCGTGTCGGTGATGGCGTCCACGGTGTAGGTCACGACCAGTGCTGCACCGTGCACCTCCACGGTTTGTACGTTACCTGTGTCGGTGTAGACCTGGGCGAAGGCGTCGGTGTAGGTAATGGTTGGGCCGTAGTTGATGACGGATGTGCCGCTCGACTCGATCTCGGCGTGAGATTTGAACACGACAAACATCTGGCCGGAGCGCACGCCGTTCTCCAGCCACGGCATCTGCGTCGCGTCGTACGTGTCGGTCATCGGCAGAGTGAAGGAGACGAGCGTACCGCCGGTCACGGATTCGGTGACGTAGGAGACGGGACGGAGCCCAGTGAAGATGGCCGTGGCGGAGACCTCGTCGCCCAGCGCCAGAGCTCCTTCCAACAACGTTGCCTCGCCGGTATTGGCCAGGCGGGCGTCCTCCGGTGAGGCCCACGGTGGCAGCAGATCCTCTAGCTGCAAGTCGGTCGCCTGGCCCCAGACAGTGCTGACACACTGCCCGTGAGCGCCGACCCCGAGCTCCGCTGCCGGCACCTCGAAGTCGAGCGGCAAGCCGTCGGCGCTGACCTCGAAGGCGATAGGCTGTGTCTTGCCTGTATCGGTGAACGCGGGGTCCACTTCCACGTCGTAGTACCACACCGTGCGCCAGCCGTCGGGGATCTCCTCTTGATGCAGGAAGGGGAAATCGAAGAAGATGGGCTCGATGGCCTCCGTCTCCGTGGTGAGACGCTCTGTGACGGTGATGCCGGAGGGCGCGGTCGGTGTGATGACGAGGTCCGTCAGCGTGACGCCGCTTTGGTTGTTGCGGATCTCCAGGCGGATCTGCGTCTGCTCGCCGGGGGCGACCCGTGGCCAGAGCAACTCTGTGCCGTGCCGCCCACCCACGTAGACCGTCGCCGCCAGGTCGCCGAAGCCGTAGGACTTGATGAACGGCTCCCAGCCCACGCAACGGGGATCCCAGGGGTCCTCCACCCGCACGAGGTGATAGACGTGGTCGTCGAAGGTGGCAACCAGCACCGGGGCCACTGCCTTGTGCACCTGGGCGTCTGACGAGAGGCCGAAGACGGCCTGCACGTGTGCGTCCTGGACCTCGTATCGGCTGGGGCCGACCGCCTTCTGGTGGTAGACGAAGCGCGCGCCGTCGTCGATCTTCATCACGCCCTCGCGGTGGAAGTTAGGGTAGGTGTCGAGCGTGGTGCTGATGAGCACGCCCTCGCGCTGCTGACTCTGCAGGTACTGCTGGAAGTAGAGGTAGTCGTAGGCCGGCACCGTGACGACGGTCACCAGGTCGGTGTCAGTCAGCAGGCCCTGAAGGTGCAAGCCCCTCCAGGAGTTCTGCCAGTCGTCGCCCTTCGGCGAGATCTGGAAGCCCCGTCCACGGAACATGCCCTGGGCGAGGAGGGTTTCGTCTTTCCTCAGGGGCGGCATATCGGGATGGAAGTTCGACCACGACTTGAGATACAGGTTCAGGTCGGCTCCCTCGCGGGAGGGGAATTCCAGAACGCGTTCTTCGCCGTTCCCATCCCCGTCCCTGTCGGCCAGCATCTCGAAGGTGGTGTTGACCACGGCGTGGTACTCCGGCGGCGGGAAGGGCACGATGTCGTAGAACACGGTGCGCAGTTCCATCGCCTGTGTGCGGCTCCAGATGTCCTGGTAGGTCACGCGTGGCATCTCCGGCGATTCGGGGATGTGCACGATTCCGCTGGAGAGGTACTCATGGTAGGGGATGGGGTGGCCGCCCAGGTTGGTGTACACCGAGCCACCCGAGCCGTTCAGCACCAGGCTGGGGCTCACGGGATCACTGGCGAAGGAGACGGTGCGGCTGAGTAGTTCGTGGACGAACAGGCCGTAGCGCACGGCGGGCTCGACGTAGTCGTAGGCCGGCAAGGCCCCGAAATCCCACACCATGCGCAGCGCTGGGAGGAGGATGTCGCCATCGGCGGTGACGGTGATGTAGTCCGTGTAGGCCGGGGGGATGGCGATGGAGTTGGTGAGGCCGGCGGTGGTGGTGAAGTCACCGGTGTAGGTGTAGACCAGCTTGGGACCGTTGTCCCAGTCGTCGAGCGCGTAGAAGACGCCAGCGGTGATGGCTGACGTCTGCGTCACGCCGTCCATCTGGGTAGGCAGCGGGTAGATGGGGACGGGGGTGTCGTAGAAGAAGATCTCGTTCACTGCGAACAAGCTCTCAGACAGCGAGTCGGTGTCGCTGATTCCCCAGGTATCGGTGAGGACAAGCGGGATGAGGCGTTGGTCGTCCACATCCACGATGGGAGAGAGGAGCGCGACGACATCGGTGACGACGACGTTGCTTGCCCCGGTCTCCTCCTTGTTCTCCAACGTCAGCGCGATGTCGAAGTAGTAGCCGGCGTCCGGCAGGGGATAGAGGCCGTCGAGTTCGATGTCTCGATCGCCCACCAGCCGCGCAGCCATCAGGGAGTCGACGCGGAGGCTGTTGCGCACGACGTGGCGCGGGAGCCCGGCCGGGTGGTTCTCGGTGGGCCAGAAGGCATCCACGTAGTCCGCGTTCGCCGTGCTCACGAGCGCCGATCCGGCCGTGCCGGAGGGCGCGGAGGTATAGGCGACGTAGGTGAAGTTCGTGTCGCCGGGCATTGCCTGGGTCATTGTCCAGACGATGGTGATGGCGTCACTGCCTGCGACGAAGGTTGTCGGGGTTGGTACGACAGAGGCGAGTGTGGTGGTGAAGCCTGTGCGCAGCGTCTCGGTGACGACGACGTCGGCCAGTGGGCCGTCCCAGTAGTTCTTGAAGGTGGTGGTGATGGCGACGGGCACACCGGGTTCGTAGGCGGGCAAGCGAGCGCAGCCTACGCCGGGGAAGTACTGCTGGCACAGCGTGCCGTGGATGCTGGCCCGCTCCCCCATGGCCCACAGGAGCGCGTCGAGCACCTGCGGGTGATAGTCGATGTCATCCGAGGGATGCCCGTTGAAGAGCACCACCCGCCCATCGCCAGGCGTGGCGACCCCGATGGCCACGGAGCCGGGCTGGGAGGTGTCGGCGAAGGCGGCGACGACGCTGATGCCGGACGTCTGTGTGATGAGCGGTTCATTGAGCACGTAGGTGTCGTTCGTGAGCCACGAGAAGGCCAGCGGGTGGTCTGGGAGGAGGATGTCCAGTTGACCGGCGTTGTCCGGGTCGGTGACGCGGGTGTCCACGTCCACGGTGCCGTTGGGCACGAGGCCTGCCGCCTCGACGATTGACGCCGCGTTGGATTGGGCGTAGAGGAAGCCGCCATCCCGGACGAAGTCGCGGATGCTGTCCAGCCCCTCGGTTCCCAGCGCTGCGATGACCTCATCCGTATAGCCGACGCGGATGGACGGCAGGATGAGCACGTCGTACCCGGAGAGATCGTCGACGACCTGCGTCTCGGTGAGTGTGTCGAAGTAAGCGCAGCCGCCGGCCGTCTCCTCGCACCAGAGATAGACGCGGAAGAGTTGTTCGAAGTCTCCCTCTTCCCAGACGAGGAGTTGATCGTATTCGTCGCGTGCAGTGCCATAGAAGAGCGCGATGTTGCGAGGATGGAGGGCCAGGGAGCGAGGGACGGAGAAGGGCGACGAAGCGCTCACTTGCTGGAAGTCCCCGCTGAGGTGGCCCAGGATTGCACCCGGGGCGTAGTCGGCCCCGTTCACGGTGGCGGTCACGGCGGTCCATGCGAGATCGGGATGATCATTGTTGTAAAGAGCGTGCCACAGTGCCTTGTAGGCGTTGCGGCGTTGAAGATCGTCGGGCTGGCCTGCGCCAAGCGGGGAGAGCGTCTCCCCAGCCTGGAAATCGTATTGCAGCGGAGCAGCCCGCAGTGTGAGGGAGAGGGTTGCCAGCAAGAGGGCGACGGCTCCTACTCCCAGGGTGGCGACAAGCAACAGACGAAATGAAGACTTGGCAAGGAATTTCACAATGGACTCCTTTTTCTGACTTCTGAATCGCGCCAAAGCAGATATGTTGAAGCGTGGAGACAAGAATGAATGGGTGGTGAGGGCACGGTGTAGGCAAGTCCGACGCGGCCAGTGCGCCGTCAGAACGGCGCCTTTGTAAGGACGCCGGGGCGCCGTCAGAACGGCGCCTTTGTAAGGACGCCGGTGCGCCGTCAGAACGGCGCCTTTGTAAGGACGCCGGGGCGCCATCAGAACGGCGCCTTTGTAAGGGTGACGGGGCGCCATCAGAACGGCGCCTTTGCAAGGACGACGGTGCGCCAATCGGCGACTGTGGGCGTCGGCGCGAGGCGACCACCTGCACTGCCAGTGGAACGCAGCATGGTCATTGTACCAGAAAAGGTGGCGCGCTTCAATGGGAGAAGGGTACTATTCAGAGGTTATTAAGAAAACCTTAAGGTTGCTCTATACCTGCCTATTACCGATGCCTCGTACAATGAAGTTAGCCGCTGCTCGAACAGTGGTCTTTTCGACAAGATGGACATGGTGAGCGAGTCGTGGTTGAAGTGGATGAAGCCGGCTGGATGTCGGCAAGTCTTGAGGCGGGCCTGTTCCAACGTGATTGAGCGTTGGTGACGGGCCTATCTTGTCATTTGTTCGTATACAGTGAATTGCCGGGAGGTATGATAGGATGATGCGAGTGGAAGCTATCCAAAGGAAGCGAATCCTGTTGGTCGGTTTTCTTGTTGCGGCTCTGCTGGGCGTCTTCGTTCCAGAGCCCGTTTCGGCTGCAACGTGCCCCGAGCCCGTCGTTGCGATCCATTTTTCTGAATACACGCAGACTCTGGATATGACGGGTGCATGGTGGCACTACTTCGTGATGCCCGAATCTCTGAAGGAGGCATTGGACTCAGATGGCACTCCATGGGTAGAGGTGAGCGATGCCGATATCAGCGCCGGTCGCATACTGCATCCAGATGGGTCACCCAAGTACCCTATCCTGATCAGCTTGGCTTCTGAGGCGATCTCCGATCACGAGGTGGACGCGTTGCGCGACTACGTAGCGGCGGGTGGCTTCCTGTTCGTCGGTTCGTCGGCCTTCACACTGAATGAGAGCGGTCTGAGTCGGGGCGATTTCGCCTTGGCCGATGAGATGGGCCTACACGTGGTGAACGCCGATCCGGCACAGAACTGGTACCAGAACAGGCAGTTCACGAAGGCGATTGAGCACCGGTTGGTGTGGCACATTCCATCCGGCACGCTCACGTGGCGCATGCCGCTTGACACTCAGCAAGTTTCGTGGTCAAGCGGGTATCACTACGCCTGGAACGTGACCGCCAGCGACGCCGAGGTGATCGCGAACGGCGCATCCGGTCCGCTCCTGGCGACCAAAGGGTATGGCGATGGCCACTTCATCTATCACGGAGCGCTCAACCCCCTCATCGGACACGGGGGCAGAGACTCGGGTATGTATGCCTACCTGATCTATCGCAACGCCATCGAATGGGCCTTCGAGGCTGCCAACGTGCCTATCGTGAAGCTCAGCCCGTGGCGCTATGAGCACGATGCGGCCTTTGTCGTCCGCCACGATTTTGAGAACACACCGTCGCGGATTCGGTCCATCGAGGCCTCGGCCCAGGCCGAGGCCGCAGCCGGGGCGCAGGGCGACTACTACTTCTGCACCGGCACGCTGCGCGTCGGTTCGGAGGACACGGGGATACCGGAGGCGGAGAAGCCTGACGTGATCGCCAGCGTCCAGAGAGCGGTGTCACAGTATGGCGCGAGCATCGGCTCGCACAACGGCGGTCTCCCGAACCCGGTGGGGTCCTACCCGCCGACTGCCTACAACTACTGGCACTGGGGGCCAGACACGGCGCTGGACGTGGATCCCGCCACGCTCCCACCGGGTTATGCCAGCGGCTATGACTATGCATACACGTCGATCTTGACCTCGTTCCTGGATATCGAGGGGTGGACGGCTGGCCTGGACAACGGCCGGCCGGGGTGCGGTGCAGCGGGCGATTGCCCGCGCAACTGGGTCTCGCCCTATTTCAACTCGGGCCGGGAGGGCTCATACGACATCCTGCAGGAGCTGGACTCGATCATCATGGGCGAGCAGAAGCTCAGCCCATTCCCGCACTGGACGCTGTCGTACGATACGACTGAGCGGCACACGCACGTCACGCTGCCGGTGAGCGACTGGTACATCGGTACCAGCATTGCCCAGTCGATGGAATCGGGGCACAACGCTTCGACCATTCACGCCGCCGTCGATTTCTACTACGATCTCGGCACGCTGATCAACCTGTACAGCCACCAGTCCTCGGCCGGCGGCAACGCGCACGAGTACCTCACATACGGGGTGTCTAAGCCGAGGGTGTGGTCCACAAACGCAGTGGGCGTATACGATTGGTGGGCTCTGCGTTCCAACGTGGTGGTCACGCCCACCTTCAACAGTGTGGGCAGCCGGGTCACCACTGTCGCGCAGGTCAGCGGCGCTACGGATCCCGACACGGCGATAGAGCTGGTCATCCCGCACTGGGACACCGGGGCGGTGCGTGAGCTCGAGGTCTTACTGGACGGTGTGGCGGCAGACCTGGCCGACTATCGCACGACCGACTATGGACTGAAGATCAAGGTGGGTACCACGGTCTCCAACGTGGAGGTGCGCTACGCGTCGCTGGAGGGCTGGGTGCAGACCGACTGGGACGGTGGAGCGGGCCAGGCCGAATGGGCAGATGAGACCATGTATGAATCGGCCACCGGCGTTGATGATAGCGTCGATGGTCAGGTGCGCCTGAGCGTCGTCTCCGGCGGCGACGTCATGTTCTCCGACGACTTCACCCGGCCGCCGGATCCGCCCGACCCGTTGGCACCGTGGGTCGAGGCGCTTGGCAGTTGGTCGGTGACGGACGGCGTGATGCAGGCCGCGGGCAGCTCGGGGTACTCTTACGTCTACACGTCCACGACGCCGGCGTGGACGGACTACTCAGTGGAGGGACGCATCCAATTCCCGTCCGGCGCATACGGAGGTGGCATCGGCGGGCGCGTGGATCCGAGCACCGGCGCTCACTACGGCGCGTGGGTCTATCCTGGTTCTAGCTCGCTGAGGCTGGTCAAATTCCGAGACTGGACGAATTGGAATGGCCAGGCGATGGGGGGAGAGGTGAGCTTGCCCGGCGTGGGTACAGGCTGGCACACGCTCAAAGTGGAGTTCGTGGGCAATCGCATCCGGGTCTACTACGATGGGAATCCCGTGCTCGACGTGACGGATGAGAACTACGATGGGCGCGCGCCCTACATGAGTGGCGGGGTAAGTGTGGATACCTGGGGCGGCAGCACGGTTGCGATTGCGGCCGATGACATTGTCGTCAGCAGCCCGGCCGAGTACGGCGAGAGTGGCACGCTGACCTCTTCGGCCTTCGACGGAGGCAAGGGCGTGCAGTGGCAAGATATCTCCTGGCAAGCGGCTGCCGGGGGCAGCACCAGCGTGCGCGTGCGTACGCGCACTGCAGACCAGGCTGATCAGTTGGCGGCAGCCTCCTGGTCGGACTGGTATGCTGCCAGTGGCTCGCCCGTGACCAGCGAGGACAGGCGCTGGATTCAGTACCAGGTGGAGCTAACGAGCAGCGATCTGAGCAGCACGCCTGTCCTCTACGAGATCGGCGTCATCTATGCTGCGGGCCCGGGACACCTTCTGGGCTACACTGGCCCCACCGCTGGCGAGAGCGAGTCGCAGGTTGTCCTGTCTGCAACGCAGACTGACGATGACGACAACCCTGTGGTTGGCCGGGCGATCACGTTCCAACTGGATGGCCTGGAACCGGTCACGGGCACAACCAACGCCAGTGGCGTGGCCAGCGCGCCGCTAGACCTGATGATTGCTCCTGGGCAGTATGGCTTGACTGTCGCTTTTGCCGGCGATGAGCACTTCGGGCCTGCTTCGGTGGACGTGCCCTTTGAGGTCACGTCCCCCTGGTCGGAATGGGTCCAGGACACGGAGGCCGATTTCCAGGCAGATACGCTGACCGGCGTGGATGCAAGCACCCAACCGGGCAGTGTCTTGCTGGAAGGGACCCTGATCGGTGAGGGGGAGGAGGCTGGTCCGTTCTACCTGCCCGACCAGACCCCTCGGCAAGGGAACTGGATGCAGACCGACTGGATCGGCGGTCCGGGTCAGGCGCAGTGGGCGGACGAGACGAGGTATGACTCGGCTACGGGGATCGACGATGACGTTGCGGGCCAGGCGCGTCTGAGCGTGGTCTCTGGCGGCGACGTGCTGTTCTCCGATGACTTCGCGCGGCCGGACCCGGTGCCGTTCACGTGGATCTTGCCGGACACGGGCTCCAGCACCTGGCCGAACACTGGACAGTTCAACACCGAAGGCGGCGTGCTGAACACGGAGATGGACCCCGGCGACTACGGTTTTGCCTACACCGATACGGTGACGATCGACAACCATTCGGTTGAGGCCGACATTCGCTTCCCTGCGAGGACCAGGATCTCAGGGGGTGGCATATACGGGCGCTTGAGTCCGAGCACCGGGCAGCGCTATGCGTTCTGGATCTACCCTGAGATGTCGCCGGGGGCCTCGGCGACCGTCCGAATCATGCGGTTCAACGACTGGGGGGGATGGACGGGCCTGACCAGCGGAAGTATAGCCGGGGGGGTAGGAACCGACTGGCATCACGTCAGGTTGACGTTTGCCGGGAATCAGATTGCGGTCTACTACGATGGAGGAACCAGCCCGCTGATCAGCGCGACTGATAGCAACTACACCAGCGGTGCCGTGGGCGTGGGTTTCTGGAACTCAAGCGGTGCCGGGAGTGTGGGGCCGACCTACAACAACTTCGTGGTGCGCGATGGCGCAGATCAGATCGTGTTCAGCGATGACTTCGGCCCTGATCTGGGGGATCCTCTCTTGCCCTGGGTTGCACAGCTCGGCACGTGGACGGTGACGGATGGAACGCTGCAAGGATCGAGCTCCCCGGGGACGTACGGTTACGTCTACACGGACACGACCTGGGCCGACTACACGGTGGAGGGGCGCGTCCGGTTCCCCGATGGGGCGTTCGGTGGTGGGTTAGGCGGACGCCTGAATCCGTCCACCGGCGCGCACTACGCCGCGTGGCTCTATCCAGGCACCGACGAGCTGAAGCTGATCAAGTTCTCTGCTTGGACAACCTGGACCCCGCTCGTGGAGCTCAACGACGTGCCTCAGATCGGGACGGGTTGGCATACGCTCAAGTTGGACTTCCAGGGCAACCACATCCGTGTCTACTACGACGGCGAGTTGATGGTTGACCACGTGGACAACAGCAGTCCCTACCTGAGCGGTGGGGTGAGCACGGATCTGTACACACAGTCGGGTTTCAGCGGTCCTTATGGCATCCAGGTCGACGACGTACTCGTACGCACGCCGGCCGAGTATGGCTCCAGTGGGACGCTGCGTTCCTCGGCCTTCGATGGCGGGGAGAACGCAGAGTGGCAGACGATCACGTGGGATGCCGAGACGGGCGGCAGCACGGCCGCGCGCGTGCGAACCCGCACGGCGGATCAGTTCTCCCAGTTGGCCGGTGCCTCCTGGTCAGATTGGCACACGGGTGGCACCGCGACGGTGACCGGCGGCGACGACCGCTGGATCCAGTATGAGGCGGAGTTGACCAGCTCTGACACAGGAGTCACGCCCATTCTGCACGAGATCACAGCTACGTACATGCTCAGTGGTGCGGATGAGTGGGGCTACCGGCGCAAGATATACATCGACAACAACTCCGCTGAAGCGTTGCCGGCGGGCTACTCGATCAAGCTGGAGCTGGATACGGCGGCGCTGGTGAGCGCGGGCAAGCTGCGACTGGATGGGGACGACCTGCGGGTGGTGTGGAGCGACGGGGGCACGCTGCCGGAACTGGACCGGGTAGCGGAGACGGCGTTCAACGCTCCTGATACAGAGATCTGGTTCCAGACGCAAGACGCGATTCCGGGCCACACGCGAGACGCGAGCTACACCATCTACTACGGCAATCCATCTGCCGGCCTGCCGCCGGCGGACCCGAGCGCGGTCTGGGCTCTGTGGGACGGTTTCGATGGCACCGAGGTGGACACCGCGATCTGGGAGCAGACCGGGTCGGTCTCCCTGAGTGGTGGGGAGGCGCACCTGGCCGCCGGGGCCAACCTGTTCGGCCGGACGGCCTTCACCGATGCACTGATTGAGGTGCGGTTGCGGCTCAGTGCGCAGAACCAGGCATACTGTGCCTGGTGGGGTTGGGAGGAGATTCCGAGCGGCGCAGACAATATGCTCATCTACGAGGAGAACACGTCGGGACTTCAGGGGTGGCTGCGCATGGATGGAGGTGCGTACGAGCATACCGATCTCAGCGCGCCTGACCGGACCGACTGGCACACCTACACCATCCGTTGGTGGGATGGGAACGCCATCTGGCTGATTGACGACGTGCCGTTCATCACGCGCACGGTGGGCGTTCCGACGGCGGCTATGTATGCGAACTTGAATGCGCGAAACGTCGGCATGGACGTGGACTACGTAAAGGCCCGGCTAGACGTGGCTGTGGAGCCGACGGTGAGCCTGGCGACGTCTTGGATGGGGTTCGTGGAGGAGGGGCAAGTGCTTTCCGTTCCCTACGACACGGCCCAGTTCTCGGAGTGGAAATACCTGACGTGGGAGGCGACGACGCCGCCGTCCACGGGCGTGGGGCTCCGGCTGCGCACGGCTGCGACGGCGGAGGGCCTGAGCGCCGCCCCGTGGGTGGCGTACGGGGAGAGCGGCCTGCCCATTGGCAACGATGCGGGGCGATGGGTGCAGTACGAAGCGACGCTGACGAGCACGGACGCGTACACGAGCCCGGCATTGCACGAGGTCACGGTGTACTACACCAGCCGTCCGGCGACGCTGACCATCGGCCTGAGCCCGGACACAGTGCTGGCAGGAGAGGCGAGCACGTGCACGGCCACCGTCGATGACGGCGAGCACACGTGGGACGTGACGGGTGAGACGGACTTCAGTATCGCGGAGAGCGGCCACGGAGGCACGTGGGCCAACAACGTGTACACGAGCGCGGTGTCCGGTGAGTGGACGGTGCAGGGCGAGTACGTGGGCCTGAGCGGCACGGGGAGCTTGCACGTGGACCCGCTGGCGAAGCTGTCGGTGGTCAAGGCGAGTTCTGACGCGCTCGTGAGCGTGGGGAGCCTCCTGACGTACACCGTGACGGTGACGAACGAGGGGCCGTCGGCGGCGACAGGGGTGACGGTGACGGACGATCTGCCGGCGGAGGTGAGCCTGGTGTCGGCGACGTCCAGTGGAGGCAGTTGCAGCGGGACGGACACGGTGGCGTGTGGTCTTGGGGACCTGGCGCCGGGAGCGGACGCAAGCGCGACGCTCGTGGTCGCGGTCACGGGCGCTGGCCAGATCGCCAACACGGCGGTGGCAAGCGGGGAAGACGTGTACGGCAACCCGGTGATTGGTACGGGGTCGGTGGATGTGGATGCGGTGGCCCCGGTGCTGGCGATTGTGAAGGATGGGCCGGCGACGGCGCAACAGGGTGACACGGTAGTATACACCTTCACGGTGAGCAACGACGCCGTGAATGGAGACGGCACGGCGATCAGCGGCGTGAGCGTGAGCGACGACGTGGCGGGGGATGCGAGCTACGCCAGCGGCGACGTGGGAGACGATGGCGTGCTGGAGGTGGGCGAGACGTGGGTGTTCACGGCCAGCTACACCATCGGTGAGGGGGATCCGGATCCGCTGGTCAACACGGGGACGGCGAGTGGACAGGACCTGTGTGGCGGCGCCGTCCGCGCGACGGATGTGCACACGACGGCACTGGGTTTCGTGCCAGTGTTGGTGCTGGAGAAAGATGGACCCGCGGCGGCATTGGTGGGTGAGACGGTGGTCTACACCTTCACGGTGATCAACGACGGCGTGGCGGGGGACGGTTCACCGGTGCTAGACGTGGCAGTGAGCGACGACGTGGCCGGCGACGCGAGTTACGTGAGCGGCGACGTGGGGGACGATGACACGCTGGAGGTGGGGGAGACGTGGGTGTTCACGGCTTCGTACACGATCCAGGCGAGCGATCCGACCCCGCTGGTCAACGTCGGCACCGTCACGGGGCGCGATCGGGACGGCGCGGTGGTGAGCGCGAGCGACACGCACAGCACGGCGGTCGGGCAACCCGGGCCGACGGAGTGGACGGTGTTCATGCCGCTGGTTGTGACAAGGTACGGGGGCGCAACGTTGGCTCCAGACCTGGTCGTCGAACGCATCACGGCGACGAGCGATGGTGTCGAGGTGGTGATCAAGAACCAGGGGCCGGGCGCGGTGACGGCGGACATGCCGTTCTGGGTGGATCTGTACGTGAACCCGCACCCGTTGCCGACAGGCGCGAATCAGACGTGGGATGCGTTGTGTAGCGAGGGGATGGCCTGGGGAGTGGACGGCGCTGCGCTGCCGCTGGAGCCGGGGGAGGAGTTGGCGCTGGTGTACGGAGATGCCTACTACCGCTCGGACTACAGCAACTTCTCCGGGTCCTTCGCAGCAGGCGTGCCGATCTACGTGCAGGTGGATTCGGCCAACGCCGGTACGACTCACGGGGCGGTGCTGGAGAGCCACGAGATCGCCGGTGGAGCCTACAACAACATCAGTGGTCCCGTGTATCCCACCGGTGACGTAGGCGGGGCGGCCGTGGCGACGGAATCTCCAGGCATCGATGATGCTCCAACTGAATCGCTCCATCGCCTGCCGCCCAGGCCATAGGATCTGTAGGTAGTTCAAGGTGCCAGGTGCTTCAAGGGCCTGGCACCTATTACTCTTCGTGTGGAGGTCGATGATGTCACGGTTGTATCTTAGGAAAGCTCTTACGTTGGGGTTGGTGTGTGTACTCGTCGTGCTATTCTTTCCTCCCAGAACGACGCTAGCCTGGTATGACGAGGATTGGGTGTGTCGCAAGGGGATAACCATCGATCACACCAAGGTGGAAGCCGATCTTACGGGTTTTCCGGTGTTGGTCAGTCTCGATTCTGACGGTGACCTGGCTTCGAGCGCCCAGGACGACGGTGATGACATCCTGTTTGCCGATGCCAGTGACAACAAGCTCAGTCACGAGATTGAGTACTTCGATGGCGCCACCGGCAGGTTGATCGCCTGGGTCAATGTCCCGAGCTTGTCTTCAACCGAGGACACGACCTTCTACATGTACTTCGGGAACGATACAGCGGCCAACCAGGAGGACGTAGAGGGAACCTGGAACGGCGACTACGTGATGGTGCAGCACCTGGAGGAGAGTGCTGGAACGCATCATGATTCGACTTCAAACCACAATGACGGGACTACCGTACTGGTGACCGATCAGGACGCGACGGGCTGGGTGAACGGCGCCGACGAGTTTGATGGAACGGATGACTATATCCGGGTGCCCAACGATGCCAGTCTGCAGTTTGGTGAGGGAAGCTTCACCGCAGAAGCCTGGATATACCCGCATTCGATCCCTGATTCGGGTGGCGCGAGGGTCGTCAACAACAGGGGAACGGGCGCGGGCGGGAGCTACAGGGGGTATCAGCTCAAGATCAAGAACACGGCGGGGGGATGGTACCTCAGCGATGCGGGAATCGACGACGCGACCGGCAACTATCAGGCCTACGATGGAACAACCACCTACGGTTACAATCAATGGTATCGGGTGGTCATGGTCTATGATGCCGACAATGAGCTGGCATATTATGTCAATGGTGCTTCGGACGGTACTCTGTCGGTCGGCTCGTACGGCAGTCTGACGAACAACCTGCCAACCGCGATCGGCGGTTCCATTGCGCATCAAGGGGTCGAGGGTGCCAATAACAGGCAGTTCTTTGATGGCATCATCGATGAAGTGAGGCTATCGACGACCGCGCGGAGCGCGGGATGGGTCTTGACCAGCTACGCGAATCAGAGTGACCCAAGCACGTTCTACAGCGTGGGTGAATTGGAGCTGTCCAGCGGTCCCCCCGAGATCTCCAACCCCGTGCCCGCTGACGATGCTATGGGTGTCAGCGTTTCCCTGGCCCAACTGAGCTTCGATCTGTACGACCCCGATGGTGAACCCATGGACTACACGGTCACCACCACGCCCGACATCGGCTCCGGTTCGGCGACCGGAGTCGGCGACGGGACACACACTGTCGCGATCTCGGGGTTGGCACACGCGACGACGTACACGTGGACCATCAGCGCTACGGATGGAACGGACGTGACAAACCAGTCATACAGTTTCACAACGGAAAGGCCGCCAGGGCCATGGTGGAACAGCGATTGGTCGTACAGAAAGGTGATTCGCGTGGATCACACGAGGGTGATGGACGACCTGGCTGACTTCCCGCTTCTGATCGAGATCGATGACGGAAGCCTGGCCTCGTTCGTGAAGGATGACGCGGGCGATGTCGTGTTCACCGACTACGATGGAACGCAGCTAGACCACGAGATTGAGAGCTACACGTCTGCGACGGGAGCGCTGGTCGCATGGGTGCGCGTTCCAAGTCTTTCCTCGACAGAGGACACCCTGCTCTATATGTACTACGGAAACAGCGAGGCCGTCAGCCAGGAAAACGCGGAGGCGGTCTGGGACAGCGACTTCGTGATGGTCCAGCACCTGGATGAAACGGATGGAACGCACTATGATAGCACGAGCTACAGCAATGACGGCGTGCCGCACGGCCTAGCGTCCCAGGATGTCGCCGGAAAGATCGATGGCGCCGATGAGTTTCTCGGCAGTGGTGATCTGGTTGACGTCGGGACAGATTCCTCCATGGATGTCTTTGGACCGGGCCAAGATTTCAGCATCTCGCTGTGGGTCAACAGAGACGATGCCGAAGATGTTCAGGGCTTCTTCTCTTCGGGCTCCAGCGCGACCAACGGGATCTACTTTGGAATCGTGTGGCAGAACTTCGATGATCTGAGGTTCCTGTCTCCGGGTAACACGGCTGATATCCAATCTGCTAGCGATCCCATTGGCGACACGGATTGGCACTATGTTGGCCTGACTGCCGATCGGGACGGTGACATGGAGTTCTGGGTGGACGGTGTGGCCGTACACTCGGCCAGCATAGCGGCTTATGCGAGCGAGAATTGGAACCGGGTGGATGACACGTACAAGATCGGGACGGACCGGTCTGAGAGCGCCTCGATGGATGGGGTGCTCGACGAGGTTCGGGTCTCCAAGGTTGTCAGGAGCGCTGCTTGGATGGCGACCAGTTACAACAATCAGAGCGATCCGGGCTCGTTCTACGGCATATCCCAGGAGCCCAGCGAGACCTATCCAGCACCGACCGTGACGCTGGTTTCTCCTGCTGATGGAGCGGCCGAGGAAGTGCCGGCGACGTTTAGCTTCGTCCCTCAGTGCCAGTCTTCGGGAGGGTGTTCGCGCGCGGAGCTGTGGCTGAACGTGACAGAGACGAGCGACGGGGAGGTTGTCTACTCGGATGACACCTATGCGCCCCAGCGGGCCGTGATCAAGAATGGCAAGATGTACCAAAGTGAGGGGACAGGCCACGGCTGCCGGATCGTGGTCAGGGATTTCCCGGAGGGCAATATCCTGAAGCAGAGCCCCGTGTTTGGGGGGAGCAACCATACGAATACGTCTGTGGTCATAGAAGGGGACGTCATCTATGGCATGACCACGGACGGCAGGATGATGGCCTGGAATGAGGTGACGGAAACCGTCGTCTGGGAGATATCGGTTGGCCCAGGCGGTGGGTATTCCACAACTGCCAACTCCATGGAGGTGTACGATGGCCACATCTACGTACAGTCGGGTGATTTTGTCATTCACAAGATAGACATGCTTTCCGGCACGGAGGTGGACAGTCTGGCGCTTGAGAGCGGCGGAAGCAACCGTCTGAAGGCCCACATGCTTGTGGACTACGAAAACGACCGTCTATATGCCTTGGGAGACAGTCACTACTACGCCATTGACCTGACGACCTTCACAGAGACGTGGAGCATTCCGATCGTGGCGCACGGCGGAAGGGAGACGCGGGGAGGGCCTATACTCGTCAATGACGCCCACTCGGAGCAGTATCTCACCATATTCACGACCTTCCCGCAGGAATACACCTACGCCGTTGGTTTTGATGGTACCATCGTCTGGACCTGGACGGGTGAAACAGTGCGGGCTGTTGCTACCTACAATCCCAATACGGGACTGGTCTATGTCACGGGTGCGACGGGATACTCGGATTCTGGCGTGAATCTGCTGGTGCCGGGAAGCGTGTATGCCCTTCACGTCAACGATGGCAGTTTGGCTTGGGTGAGTCACGGCGACGGTACGGACAAGTTCGCCAGACCGATAACGGCCTCAGGCAACTACTTGATATTCAAGACGGACGACAATGCCAGCACAGACTATCTCTACGTGCTGGATGCGACCACCGGTGCAGTCCTGGCGAAGGTCAGTGCAGGTGGCAACAGGGGCTACTGGTGTTTCCCGCCCGCGTTGAGCGGGGGGTACGTTGCGGTGGGCGGCGGCTACGCCTCTCAGGGTGGCAATTCGCTGGACATCTTCCATATTGGGGATGGGGAGTTTGTGGACTACTATCCGCTTCACGCAGATGTGCACCATACCGGATATGTCCCCAATGCGTTGACCAGCCTGGGGCTGACCGAAACGTCGTGGCGGCTGGTCAAGGAGAACGACAGCCCTATCGTGGAAGGTGTGGTCAACAGCATCGAGTTTGACTTCACAGGCTATGCTGTGCCGCAAACGATGGACTGGAACATCAGACTGTCGCAGTCTGACAATCAGTCCGCCTGGGGCGTTGAGAGAGAGGTAACCCTGCTGCCGAAGTGGTATGACGATAGCTGGCTGGGTCGGAGGATGATCGTCATTGGCCACACGCAGGTGAACGATGATCTGACCGACTTCCCGGTGTTGATCGACCTTACGGATGAAGGGCTTGCCTTCCACGCGCAGGACGATGGCGACGATATCCTGTTTGCGGACCCCTTTGGGGCCAAACTCGATCACGAGATAGAGCGCTATGACGATGGGAGTGGGAGGTTGCTGGCCTGGGTCAAGGTGCCGTTCTTGTCTTCAACACAGGACACTGTGCTGTATATGTACTACGGGAATGCCGGTGCAAGCAACCAGGAAAACGTTGAGGGTGTGTGGGACAACGGCTTCGTGATGGTGCAGCACCTCGAGGAGGCATCCGGGGCGCATTTCGATTCAACGGCCTATGCAAACCACGGAACGACCGTTTTTGTAACGGACCAGAACGCGCCTGGAAAGATAGACGGGGCCGATGATTTCGACGGGACGGGCGATTATATCAGAGTGCCAGACGACGACAGCCTCCAGTTCGGCGAAGGAAGCTTCACCGCCGAGGCCTGGATCTATCCTAACTCTGTTCCGGACAGCGGTGGCGCGAGGATCGTCAACAACAGGGGAACAGGCCCGGGTGGACAATACGCTGGGTGGCAGTTCAAGATTGCGGACGCCAATACCCAATGGAGGCTCAGGGATGCCTGCATAGACGACGCTTCTGGCGACTACAAGGCCTACGACGGGGCGACTACCTACAGTTACGATCAGTGGTACCACGTGGTCATGGTGTACGAAGCCGACGACAGGCTGCAGTTCTATGTCAACGGCGGTGTTGATGGTACCGTCTCCGTGGGGGACTATGGCAGCATATCGAATGCCCTTCCAACCGCGATTGGCGGATCCATCGCTGACGGAGGCATTGAGGGGGCCGACAACAGGCAGTTCTTCGATGGGATCATCGATGAGGTGAGGCTGTCTGACGTTGCCCGAGGTGCCGCGTGGGTCGCCGCGGAGTCCAGCAACCAGGGCGACCCGGGTTCGTTTGCGATCTCGCCGGAGGCCGATCTCTCGCTGAGCAAGGAGGTGGACGACGACAGTGTGGGTGTGGGAGACGAAGTCGTGTTCACCGTCGGACTCTCCAACGGCGGGCCAGGCGCGGCGACGGGCGTCCAGGTGGAGGATGCACTGCCGGGCGAACTGAGCCTGGTCTCGGCGTCCGCGGATCTAGGGAGCTACAGCGAAGGGGTGTGGTCCATAGGGCTGCTGCCCGCCGACGCGGAGGCGACGCTGACGATCACGGCGACGGTCGAGGACTGGGGCAGCTTCACCAACACGGCGCAGGTGCGCACCGCGGATCAGTATGATCCCGACTCGACGCCCGGCAACAGCCTGGCGGGCGAGGACGACCAGGCGTCGGTGGGCCTCTCGACACCGGAAGCGGACCTATCGCTGGCCAAGGAGGTGGACGACGAGCGTCCCAACGTGGGGGATGATGTCGTGTTCACCATCGTACTCTCCAACGGCGGACCAGACACGGCGACGGGCATCGAGGTGGCGGATGCGCTGCCGGGCGAACTGGGCCTGGTTGCGGCGTCCGCGGATCGGGGAACCTACGGCGCGGGGGTGTGGTCTGTGGGGTTGTTACCCGGCGGGGAGGAAGCGACGTTGTCCATCACGGCGACGGTTGAGAACTGGGGCAGCTTCACGAACACGGCGCAGGTGCGCGCTGCCGATCAGCACGACCCGGATTCGACGCCGGGCAACAGCCTGGCGGGCGAGGACGATCAGTCGTCGGTGAGCCTCACGACGCAGCAGGCTGACCTATCGCTGAGCAAGGAGGTGGACGACGAGCGCCCGAACGTGGGTGATGATGTCGTGTTCACCGTCGTGCTCGCCAACGCTGGGCCGGACGTGGCGACGGGCGTCGAGGTGGTGGATGCACTGCCGGGCGGCCTGAGCCTGGTCTCGGCGTCCGCGGACCAGGGGAGCTATAGTGCAGGGGTATGGTCCGTAGGGCTGCTGCCTGGTGGGGCGGAGGCGACGCTGTCCGTCACCGCGACGGTTGATCAGGCAGGCAGCTTCACGAACACGGCGCAGGTGCGCACCGCCGAGCAGTATGATCCCGACTCGACGCCGGGCAACAGCCTGGCGGGTGAGGACGATCAGTCGTCGGCGAGTCTCACGACACAACAGGCGGACCTATCGCTGAGCAAGGAAGTGGACGATGATCACCTGGATGTAGGGGATGACGTCGTGTTCACCGTCGGACTCTCCAACGCCGGGCCAGACGCGGCGACGGGTGTCGAGGTGGAGGATGCGCTGCCGGTCGGGCTGAGCCTGGTTGCGGCGTCTGCGGATCGGGGAACCTACGGCGCGGGGGTGTGGTCTGTAGGGCTGCTGCCCGGCGGGGAGGAGGCGACGCTGACGATCACCGCGACGGTTGATCAGGCAGGCAGCTTCGTCAACACGGCGCAGGTGCGCGCTGCCGACCAGCACGACCCGGATTCGACGCCGGGCAACGGCGTGGCAAGTGAGGACGACCAGGCGTCGGCGAGCCTCACGACGCAGGAGGCGGACCTATCGCTGAGCAAGGAGGTGGACAACGATCAACCGAACGTGGGAGAGGAGGTCGTGTTCACCGTCGTGCTCTCCAACGCCGGGCCGGACGCGGCGACGGGTGTCGAGGTAGAGGATGCGCTGCCGGTCGGACTGAGCCTGGTCTCGGCGTCCGCAGATCTGGGGAGCTACAGCGCGGGCGTGTGGTCCGTGGTGTCGTTGGTCAGCGGGGAAGAGGCTACACTGGTCATCGCCGCGGTGGCCGAGACCTCGGGCAGCTTCACCAACACGGCTCAAGTGCGGGCCGCTGACCAGTATGACCCGGATTCGACGCCGGGCAACGGCGTGGCAAGTGAGGACGACCAGGCTGCTGCCGGCATTCGCGTCGAGCCCGCGCCTGCTCCGGAGGGCAGCACGGTCTATCTGCCCTTGGTCTCGGGTAGATCCATCCCTCTTGCTCCCGACCTGGTAGTGGATCGCGTTGTTGTCGCGTCTGACAGCGCGCCATCGGAATGGCGCCTTAGTGAAGGTGTCGGTGTGCAGGTGGTGATCAAGAACCAGGGACAGGTGGCGGTGACGGCGGACACGCCGTTCTGGGTGGACCTGTACGTGAACCCGCACCCGGTGCCGACGGGCGCAAATCAGACCTGGGATGCGTTGTGTAGCGAGGGGATGGCCTGGGGAGTGAACGGCGCTGCGCTGCCGCTGGAGCCAGGGGAGGAGTTGGCGCTGGTGCACGGAGATGCCTACTACCGCTCGGACTACAGCAGCTTCTCCGGGTCCTTCGCAGCAGGCGTGCCGATCTACGTGCAGGTGGATTCGGCCAATGCCGATACGACTCACGGGGCGGTTCTGGAGAGCCACGAGATCGCCGGTGGAGCCTACAACAACATCAGTGGTCCCGTGTACCTGACGAGTGTTGCGGGCGGTGTGCCGGAGAGTTCTGGAGACATGGATACAGGGGGACTCGGGGACCCGGGGATCGAGGCTGATCGTTTGCCGCCTCGGCCATAGTGTTGGCGGCAGTCGCGGATACGACGCGTCCGCGGACAAGGGCCAATCCGGTCCCAGCAGTGGGGCGGCGACACAGCGGGGGGATCTGTGACGGTAATCCTCCCGCTGTGTGTCCCGGATGGGGCTGTTTCGGCTTGCAGATCGTGTTCCTTAAGGATTTATTAAACTTGTCCTATACCCGCTCGTCACCGCCGTCTTGTACCATGAGGCTGCTGATCACGTGATCGGTACACCTGTTGTGGTCAGCAAGGGGCGTTTTGCAGAGGGTGGATTCTAGCGGGATGGTGCGGACGCAGACGTCCGTCTCTAGATGGGGATGGTGCGGACGCAGACGTCCGTCTCTAGATGGGGATGGTGCGGACGCAGACGTCCGCCTCTAGATAGGGAAGGTGCTTGAGCGGCATCGTAGACCTGGAGGGTAGCGGTGTCGCCTGGCCAATTGGGCGGGCCTGTTCCAGCGCTGTTGTGCGCTGGCGACGTGCCCGTTTCGTGTTTTGGTTATTCATGCTCTGGGAATGTGCGATACTGAGCGGGCAAGGGTGGACGACCAGGGGGAGTCTCATGTCAAGAACGATTCGACTGGCAATTGCACTGACTCTGGGGTTGACGTTGGCCCTAGTCCTCGCACTCACGCCGTGGACGGGCGTGGCGTTCGCCGACGACCATCCGGACGGCAGTACCATTGAGTGATGAAAGCGGCATGCCGATGGGTTCTGGAGACATGGAGACAACGGCGCGTCATCGGAATGGCGCCTTTGTAGGGACGACGGAACACGGGAACCCGGGTATGCAGGCTGATCGTTTGCCGCCGCGACCATAGGAACCGGTGAGGTGTCAGTCGCCACGGAGTGCCTGGCACCTCACCGCTAGAAAGATATGGGCGGAGGCTTGTTTTAAGGAATCCGTAATCGGTTGTTCACCTATTGAGCACGACATAGGGGCATAGTAGTAAACATAAGGGCACTGGAGGTAAGAGCGATGTCAAGAGTAGTGCGATTGAGAACCAGGCGGGGCATGGCGTTGACGGCAGTCCTGACACTCATACTCGCGGTGGTGTTTGCGAATGGTGGGGGCGTCGTGTTGGCCGACATGTACACGTGGATACAGGACACTCAGGCGGATTTCCTGAGCGACACCCTGACAGATACCGATGCGGTCACTCAGCCTGGCAGCGTGCTGTTGGAGGAGTCGGGCACGCTCTCTGTTGGCGGCGTACCGGGCTGGCGGTATCGGCGCCAGGTGACGGTGGAGAACAACACCACTGGTGCATTGCCGGTTGGCTACTCGGTGAAGTTGGTCCTGGACACAGCCGGCCTCGTGGGTGGGGGCAAATTGCGCGCGGATGGCAATGACCTGCGCGTGGTGTGGGACAACGGCGGGACGCTGGTGGAGTTGGATCGCGTGGCCGAGACGGCGTTTAACGCTCCAGACACGGAGATCTGGTTCAAGACGCAGGCCTCAATTCCGGGTAGTGGGAGCGACGGTGACTACTACATATACTACGGCAATCCGTCCGCAGGCGCGCCCCCGGTGGATCGGGGCCAGGTCTACGCTTTGTGGGACGATTTCGCGGGAAGCTCGCTGGATCCACGCTGGACCAAGTCCGGTACGGTCTTCGTCAGTGATGGAAAAGCCCAGCTCGCCAGTGGTGCCTACATTATCGACACCACCGCTTTCACCTACGGTGTGCTGGAGATGAGGTTGCAGTTGGGCGCGGAAAATAATCTTGCCTGGTGGGGTTGGGAAGGCAGCCCAGCCGGTGCTTCCAACTGGGTTATCTTCCAGGAGACCTATGCGCCCTACAATTTCCTGGCTTCGACGCGCGATAACGGTCTGGAGAACTACACGTTGCTCTCTGACCCGAGTGAAGGTCTCTTGGTTCCCCACACGTATGTTGTCGACTGGGCACCGGGCCTCGCCCGTTGGTCTATCGACGGCGCACAGGTCTGGAGTACGTCTAGCAGAGTACCGGATAGCGGGATCTTCGCGCTGTTTAACGCTCGCTATGTGCCGATGCAGGTTGATTGGGTCAAGGCTCGCCTGCGGGTGGCCCAGGAGCCGTCCTTGACCCTGGGAACGGAGCAGGTGGGATACGTAGGCCAGGGGCAGGTCCTCTCTATCGCGTATGACGCGGGGTTCTTCGCTAGCTGGAAGGAACTCACCTGGGATGAGACTGTGCCTTCGGGCACAGATATCAGTCTGCGCGTCCGTACGGCGGCCACACAGACGGGGCTGGGCACAGCTTCGTGGGTAAACTACGCTCAAAGTGGTCTGCCTATGACGAACGACCCGGGCCGATGGATCCAGTATGAGGCTACGTTGAGCACCACGGATCCACTGACGACACCCGTGTTGCACAAGGTGAGCATCTCGTACGAGGACATACCGGCCACCTTGACCATTGCCCCGGATAGCTCGCCGGTTGTTGCTGGCGAGGCGGCCACCTATACGGCGAGTGTGGACGATGGCAGACAGACTTGGGATGTCACCGTCGAGACGGATTTCAGCATTGAGACCGGAGCAGGGGGATCGTGGTTGGACAACGTCTATACCAGCGAGGTGGCCGGGGACTGGACAGTGACCGGCGAGTACGCCAACCTGGCTGACACGGACACGCTGCAAGTCGTGCCTGCCGCGGACCTGTCTGTCTCCAAGACCAGTTCGACCGATGAACTGAGTGTGGGGGAGACCCTGACCTACACGGTTGTCGTCACTAACAACGGACCTTCGGCGGTCGCGGACGTGGGTTTGACGGACGTGCTTCCAGGCGACGTGACCCTTAGCTCGGCTACGCCGAGCCAGGGGAGTGGTTGCAGTGGGACAAGCACGGTCGTCTGCCCGCTGGGGACCCTGAATGACGGCGCTGCCGCCACGGTCACGATCGTAGTTGTGCCTAACAAGGCGGGGATGATTGAGAACACCGCGGAGGCTTCAGGCAGCGATACGTTTGGCAACCCGGTGAGTGGATCTGACTCGGTTCCGGTGACTGTCATTCACTCCGGTACCGAATCAGACATCGAGATCGCCAAGTTGCCGGATGTCCAAACCGTGCCCAGTGGCTCTGACGTGACGTTCACGATTGTCGTCAGCAACACGGGCAGTACGACGCTGACGGACGTGACGGTCACGGATGCCTTGCCCAAAGCTGCTGACTGCAATCGCAGTTTTGCCAGCCTGGCCCCTGGAGCCCGCACCAGCTACGAGTGCACGGTGGACGGCAATGACGTGACGGGCGATTTCATCAATCGCGCCACGGTCGTGGGCACAACGCCGCTGGAAGACAGTGTGGCAGCCACCGACACGGCGCTGGTCCACGTCGGAGGCTCGCCAGCTCCACTGGATTACTGGGTCTACCTGCCTGTTGTCTCGGTCAACTACAACGTCCCGGCACCGGGACCCTCTCCTGAGCCCACCCCTGGCCCCGATCTGGTGGTGCATCAGTTGACGGTCACCGGGGACGGGGTGCAGGTCGTCATCAAGAACCAGGGCAACGAGCCGGTGGATGTCGGCGACGTGTTCTGGGTGGATCTGTACATCGCTCCCGATCCAGTCCCGAGCAGCGTCAATCAGACTTGGGACATGCTCGGCAGCGAGGGTATGGTATGGGGCATCGCAGCGCCGGGGCTGCCGCTACAGCCAGGGGATACGCTCACACTGACCGATGGTGATGCCTACTACTGGCCGGAGTACAGCAACTTCTCCGGGTCACTGGCGGCAGGTACGCCTGTCTATGTCCAGGTGGACTCGGCCAACGTCAACACCACGTACGGTGCGGTGCTGGAGAACCACGAGATCGCAGGAGGCGACTACAACAACATCAGCGGGCCCGTGTATGCGACCAGCGCTGGCAGCGGACGGTCGGGCGCAGGCGAGGGGACCGGGACGCAAGGGGATGCAGTCGACCGCGGACGGTTGGATGGGACAAGGGTTGATCGTATGCCGCCCAGGCCTTAGGCTATGGCGTGACTCTGGACCTGACAGGAAGCAAAAGGCAGGAACGCTGGAGACCTGTCAGGTCCAGCAAGCTCCAAAGGGGTAGGGTCAGTAAGATATGGAGGCTAGGGATAAGATGAGTAAGCCAAATCGCAAGTCAAGCAACTATTTGATTGTCATCGTTAGTATTGTGTCCGTTCTCGTGGCCGTCGTGTTGCCGGCATCGGTGACGCGGGCTGCCCCGTCCTACTGGGTTGTCCGGCCCGAATCCGGGCTTTCAGATGTGCCTCCATTGCCGCCCCGGCCGACGGCTCAGCCGATACCCACGTTTCCGCCTCGGCCTACGGCAGAACCTCCGGCGCCCGCCGGGGCTGCTCAGCCGCAGCCTGGGGGCTTCATCGAGTTGCGACTCCAAGCGCCGCAAGGCTGGAGCTCCGCCAACTGGCTGGCGCTTTGGACGGTGGTCCAGCGACAGAACGACATGGGCGAGTGGCGTGACGTCGAAGAGTGGCAGGGTGCGTTCGATGAGGTCCTGGACGGTGAGGGGAGAAAGACGTGGTGGGTGGCGGAGGAGGACTTCGGCTACGGACCGTTCCGCTGGACCGTCTACGAGGACCGTGGTGGCAGTCTGCTGGCTCACAGTGAGACGTTCTATCTCCCGACTGCCGATCGCCAGACCGTGCGCGTGGACGTGGTGGTTACGGCCATCGAGACCGCGAGCAAACCGCTTCAGGCGAGTGAGGCTTCAGCGGACGTCGACCGTGCATCCGCTGCTCCGGGCGCCGCTGCCGGTGGTGCCGCTATGATCAGCGACGTGGTCGACCAGGCTGCACAGCCGGAGGGCACCTGGCGTGCTAATCGCTACACGGCCCAAACGGCGGGCACCTGGGTTGTCCAGGGCACCTACAAGGGCCAGGAGGTCCAGGTCGTGCTGAATGTGAAGCCTGGTGAGTTGAGCCGGATTCTCCTCTCTCCTGGCGAGGCAGCAGTCACCGCAGGTGGCTCGCATGGCTTCACGGCTGAGGCTTATGATGCCTACGGCAACCTGCTGGGCGATGTGACCTCAGACACCGACTTCACGATCGTCGAGAGTGGTCACGGGGGTGACTGGATAGCCAACCGATACGTCGCTCATGCTGCGGGCACGTGGACAGTGCGCGGTCAATACGAGGGGATGAGTGCCGACGTCGGTCTGGACGTGGCGGCCGGGCAGTTGGGCTACATCGCTGTGTCTCCAGGGGCGGCCACCGCCACCGCCGGCGCCGACCAGTCCTTCACCGCTGAGGCCTTCGACGTTTACGGTAACTCGCTGGGCGACGTGACCGCCGACACCTCGTTCCTCATCATTGAATGGGGACACAACGGCAGTTGGATGGATAATGCCTACAGCGCTCATACTGCAGGCACGTGGACCGTGCGGGGCAACTACGCAGGTCGGACGGCAGACGTTGGCCTGGTTGTGAATCCGGCGGCACCCAGTCTGATTGCTATGTCACCCGGCGCCGCGATCGTCACCGCTGGTGAGACGAACGACTATGCTGTCGAAGCGTTTGACGCCTTCGGCAACTCGCTGGGCGACGTGACTGCCAGCGCAGCCTTCAGAATCGTCGAGAGTGGACACAGGGGCAGTTGGACGGGCAATACCTACTTCACCCACGGTGCGGGTGTCTGGACTGTCGAGGGCTCGTATGCAGGCAGCACGGCGGATGCTGCCCTGACCGTGAGGCCGGCGGGATTGAACTACATCGTCATGTCCCCCGACAGGGTCATCGTCACGGCGGGAGAGGCGCAGGCGTTCGCCGCCGAAGCGTTCGACGCGTACGACAATCCTCTGGGTGACGTGACCGCAGTCACAGTCTTCGACATCGTCGAGAGCGGGCATAGTGGCCATTGGGGGGGCAAGTTCTACAACGCTCATACCGCAGGCGATTGGACGGTCCGTGGCAGCTACATGGGACTCACAGCCGATACTGGGCTGACCGTGCAACCGGGTGAACTGAGCTACGTTGTCATCTCGCCGGACGCGAGCACGGTTGTCGCCGGCCAAGAGCAAACGTTCCGCGCCGAGGCCTTCGATGCCTACGACAACTCCTTGGGCGACGTGACGGACGAGACGGTGTTCACGGTGCTTGCCAGCGGGCAGGGTGACTACTAGGATGCGCTGAGGCGACGCCGAACGTCAAGCGTCAAACGTCAAGCGTAAGATCGGGCCTGTCACTTCTTGGAGTGGCAGGCCCGTTTGGTTTGCATACCTGACTTAGCGCTGAAGCGGCTAGTACGAACGGTTGCTGCAAACAGTTACGGCGAACGGCGGCGTTTGGCCTTGGCGAGGGTTGCCGCTTCTGGCCGCGCCTTGTAGAAGGCGTCGAGCGGATAGCAACCCGACACCAGGCCGTTGCGCGGAGCGGTGATGCAATCGCTGAGCGTGCGGCAGATGCGCGCCCGCTGCAATGGCCTTCCCGCCAGCACGTCGGCCACCATGTCGGGGTAGGGCAGGGCCATACGTCCCAGCCCGACGAAGTCCACCATCCCGGTGCGCACGACGTGTTGGGCAACGTTGGGCAGCCATTCCTGCAGATAGGAGTAGCCTGAGCCGACGAACGCCAGATCGGGCCGGTGCTGTTTGAGGCGGGCTGTCACCTCGATCAGCCGAGCCACGCCCACGAGCGGGTCCTCGGGCGGCCCGTAGGCATCTGAGGGCGGGAACAGGGCCGGGCGCTGTATGTGGGGGTTGTAGTACGGACTGCCGGCCGAAATGCAGACCAGTTCGATGTCCAGCGAGCCCAGCAGATCGAGAAAGGCACGCGGTTCAGTCAGATCAATGCCCACGCCTGTAGCGTCGCCGCCGAAGGCATAGCGGTACGCTCCATCTCCGATGGGTACTGGCTCTCCATGCCCGTCTGGGCCGGGCTGAAGCGGATGCGTACATCCGCCTCTAGAGGGTTGGAAGGGCACGAAGTCGAAGGCGCTGAGGCGTACGCCGATCTGCAGGCCGGGCGCCTCCGCCCGAATGCCCTCCGCCACCTCTCGCAGGAAGCGTGTCCGGTTCTCGAAACTCCCGCCGTAGCGTCCCTCACGGTCCACCGCGCTGAGGAACTCGTGCCCCAGGTAGCCGTGGCAGTGTTTGACGTCGACAAAGGCGAAGCCAGCCTGTTGGGCCAGGCGGGCCGCGTGCGCGAAGTCCTGCACCAGGCGGTTGATTTCATCGTCGCTCATCACAGGCGCATCGGGCGCGATGCCGAGCTTCCGGTCGAGCAGGGGATGATGGTACAGAATCTTGGGCTGGAGGCCCCTGCCGGCGTCGGGGTGGGCGAAGCGGCCTGAATGCGTCAGTTGCAGCCCGATCAAGAGGTCGTCGCTGCGGCCAAAGTGTGCCTCGTGTGTGCGCACCAGGCCCTCCCGCAGCGCGGCCAAGTCGCCGAGCGTATCCTGACTGATCAGCAGTTGGTGCGGATTGGCGCGCCCGTCGTGGCGCACGGCCACCGCCTCTCCGCCCCAGATCAGTTTAGCGCCGCTCATACCGAAGCGTCGCCAGCGGCGCGCCGTTAGCTCGGTCGGGTGACCATCGATGGTGCCATCCCATCCTTCCATGGGCAGGATACAGAACCGGTTGCCGATGGTGCGTGAGGGCGCGGCGCCCGCGTCCCTACATTTGGGATGGTATGGTTGGGCCAGGGGAGCATCGGTGCCCGCTGTGACCTGTTCGTCGAAAGGCAGGTCCACCCCGATCTCTGCCAGGTGGTTCCGGAAGGCTGCGGGCGTCTTCAGCGATGCGACGCGGCGGATTCTAGTCGCGCGTCCGAGGGAAGGTGCAGACGTCCTTTCGCCAGGCATGCGTGCGGATGTCGCCGGCCGCAACGATCGGTCTCCGCCCTTGCTACGAACGTCGCTCGGTCGTCCGTCCGTGGGGCTGTGGTGCTTCACTGTGCTCTGGCCTCGGCGATCCACGCCAGCACGCGAGTTGTGTTCTCCTCAATGGCGGCGTAGTCACCTGCTGCCACCAGATCCTTGCGGATCAGCTTGCTGCCGATCCCCAGGCAGGCCGCACCGGCCTTGATCCAGGCCTGGATGTCCTCTTTTCTCGTCGCGTCCACCCCGCCGGTTGGCATCAGCCGCGACCAGGGCATCGGCCCTCGGACGGCCTTGATGAAAGCGGGCCCTCCGACCTGGCCGCCGGGGAAGACCTTGACGATCTCCACGCCCAGTTCCTCGGCCTCCGATATCTCGCTGACGCTGCCACAGCCGGGCAGATAGGCGATCTTGCGCCGGTTGCAGGCTTTCGCCACCTCGGGGTTGAGCACCGGACCCACGATGAAATTCGCGCCACTGGCGATGTAGAGGGCGGCCGTCGGCGCGTCCATGACCGAGCCCACCCCCAGGATGACCGAAAGATCGGCAGCCTCGAAGTGTGCGATGAGCTCGGTGAATGTGTTCCAGGCCCTGTCGCCCCGGTTGGTGAATTCCACGACACGCGCGCCGCCAGCCGCACAGGCGACCACGATCTCCTTGGCGACGGACAGGTCACCGTTGTAGAAGACCGGTACCAGTCCGATATCGACCATGGCGTTGAGAACGGTGAGACGATCGAAACGAGCCATTTTTCCCTCCTCATTCATAAGTGACAGATGTCCATGCCATTCTGCGTCAGCGGCTGACCCGCCCGGAGACGTCGCCCCCTATCAGCTTCTCCACCTCGTTCACGCTGACGAGGTTGAAGTCGCCCGGGATCGTGTGCTTGAGGCACGAAGCTGCCACGGCGAAGTTGAGCGCATCCTGGACGCCGGGGTAGCTGCGCAGGCCGTAGATCAGCCCGGCGCAGAAGCTGTCGCCGCCGCCGACCCGGTCCACGATGGGGATGATGTCGTACTTAGGCGCGGTGTAGGTCTGGCCCTGATGCCACAGGATCGCGCTCCACGTGTTGTGGCTGGCCGAAAGCGATCCCCGCAGCGTGATGCCGATGGTCTCGAGGTTGGGGAAGCGCTGCGCGAGCTGTTCACACACGTAGACGTAGGACTCGGCCTCGACCACCCCGCTGCTCACGTCGGCTTCCGGCGCGCGAATGCCGAAGACTTTGTCCGCGTCTTCCTCGTTGCCCACGGCCACGTCGCACAGGCTCAACAGTTGCGGCATCACCTCGCCCGGTGCCTGGCCCCACTTCCACAGTTTCCTGCGGTAGTTCAGGTCGCAGGAGACGGTCAGCCCCATCTCCCTGGCGGTCTGTACTGCCTCCAGGCACACCCCTGCTGCACCCTCCGAGATGGCCGGCGTGATCCCGGTCCAATGGAACCAGTCGGCATCGGCGAACGCGGTCTGCCAATCCACCATCCCCGGCTGGATTGTCGCCAGGGCCGATCCGGCCCGGTCGTAGATGACCTTGCTGCCGCGCTGGGCTGAGCCCATCTCGAGGAAGTAGATACCCAACCGGTCACCACCGCGTACGATGTGGCGGGTGCCAGTGCCATACTGGCGCAGAAAGTTGAGACAGGCGTCTCCGACGTCGTTATCCGGCAACCGGGTGACGTACTCGACCGGCAGCCCGAAATTGGCCAGCGATGCGGCCACGTTGGCCTCGCCGCCCCCGTAGATGACGTCGAAGCTTCGCGCCTGGACGAAGCGCTGGAATCCGGGCGGTGTCAGGCGCAGCATAATCTCCCCAAAGGTCACGATATTCCCCATGATGCTAACCTCCTTCAGTCATAGATCTCGCCGTCACGAAAGCGCGCCCACGCCGTCTCGAACCAGGTATCGGTCTCAGGGATGGGCCGGCGCGCGGTCCAGGCGTTCTTCACCTGTCCATCAGGTGTAATGCTCGTCTCCAGCACCATCTCTCGAAAGCGAGTGTCCTCTGCCGCGATGCGCCATGCGTCGCCCAGTTCCTCGTGGATCATAGCGCCTGCCTCGTCCAATACGACGGCCGATCCTCTGCTTCCCACGCCGCTCATCAGCGCGAAGCGGATGGCCTCGAGATACACGGCATGCGCAAAGCAGAGATGGCGATTCCGCAGCGCCTCGGCCAACCCCCGGGCGCCGGCATACGAACAGCCAGACTGTGCAAGGCGGTGCCATTGGGCCCAGGCCTCAGGCACAGCCCGGTCGAGCGCGTCTGCCGAGCGGACGTGGGCTCCTGATCGCGTCATCCGCTCCTGGAACTCCGTGCGCTCGGCCTGCCACGAGCACGGGGCGCTCGCACAGCGGTCCATCCAGGCCAAGAGGCCCTTTGTCGCTCGCTCTACGGCCTGCTCGACCGCGTTCCGTGGTACGCTCCAACTGGCGTACCGGTGGGCGATGAACTCCGCCGCCCGGAACCCAGCCACCTGCCCGGAGTTGAGGGCCGCCCCGCCGGGCCGGTAGACGCCGTGGGAGCCGTTCACCTCGCCGATGGGGAACAGGTGCTTGACGTTGAGCGATTCCCACCAGTGGTTCCCGGCGAGCCCGCCGTTGTTGTGCTGAGCACAGACGGCGATCTCCAGAGGCTCGTGCGTGATGTCAATGCCGTGTTCCGCGTATAGGTCGACTGCGCCGGGGTTCATCTTGCGCAGGCGCGCGATTGGCGTGGCCAGCAGGGCCTCGGACCTGGTCAGGTGTTGTAGTGCCTCCGCGCTCAGGTCGTCGAAGCTGAAGCCCGCGGGGTTGCCGCGGAAATCGAGAAACACCCGCCGCCCCTTGGTCACGGTCTCGACGTAGACCAGGACGTCGATCAGCGAGGATCCGCCGATCACCCTGCGGGAGTCAAAGGGCCATTGGTAGCCCTTGAGGAACACGAGCGAGTTCATCTCGCCCGGCGTGTCGAAATACCCCCTCAGGAATTCCTGTTCTTCGCTCACGCCGTCGGGGGCGGTGCTGATGAAGCGGGGGATCACCTGCATGTACGTCCCCGACACGTTCCAGCGAAACCGAACGGAGGCCAGACCGTACTGCGACGCGGGCAGGGCCTGGGCCTTGGCCCCTGCCATCAGGGCCAGTCCGATCGCGCCGGTGTGTCCCTCGGGATAGACGCTGGCCTGGTACAGCCCACCAGGGCCGCCCACGGCGAAGATCACGTTCTCCGCCCCATAGGCCTCCAGCGTGCCGTCCGCCTGGACCGCGATGGCACCGGCGCAGCGTGTCTCACCGCTGGTCTCGACGGTCAGGAGCTGCACCACGTTTCGACGCTCGCGCACGTCGATGCCGAGCTGCCGCACCTGGCGGATCAGGGCGCGGCACATCTCCCGCGACGTGTACGGGCCGATGGACGTCGCCCGCTGGCGGGGGTCGTGATCGGTCTTGTAGCCCACGAACTGGCCATAGGCGTCCCGTGGAAACGGCAGACCGGCGTTAACCAGGTTGATGAACGCCCGGCCTGAAAGGCTCGCCTCTACTAGCGCGAGGTCGCCGTGCATACTGCCCCCGGAGAAGTACGCCTCGGCCATGGCCCTGGGCGAATCCGCCTCGTCCCCGCACATCGAGAGCTTGTAGTACGTCTGCTTGTCGCTCCCGGTGTTGATCGACGTGCCCATGTGCAATCCCTCGGTCACGATCAGTATGTCCTCGATGCCGTTGGCGCGCCATCGGAATGGCGCCTTTGTGGAGATGTTGGCGCGCCATCGGAATGGCGCCTTTGTGAAGATGTTGGCGCGCAACTGCACGGCCGCGTTCAGCCCGGCCGCGCCGCTGCCGATGATGAGCGTGTGCACCCACGTGACGGGCAATGGGTTGTTCAGCGCATCCTCTGCCATACCGGCCTCTCGGGGCAACGCAAGACCCCAGACGCAAGATCTTGCGTCTCTACAGTCTCTGCACCGTCATTCCGCCATCCACCGTGATCACTTGCCCGGTGGAGTAGGCGATATCTCCGCGCACCATCATGCGCGCGACCCGGCCGACGTCCTCGGGTAGACCCCAGCGGGCCTGGATCATCAGACCTTCGCTGATCAGTCTGTCGTACTTCGCCTGGACGGGCCTGGTCATGTCGGTCCGGATCACGCCAGGACGGATCTCGTACACGGGGATGTCGTACTCGCCGAGCCGTGCGGCCCACAGTCTGGTGGCCATGCTGACGCCAGCCTTGGAAATGCAGTACTCACCCCGGCTGGGAGAGGCGACGGTGGCCGAGATTGAAGAGATGTTGATGATGCGGCCTTCAAACCCCTGGTCTTCTCTGTATTGCTCGATCATCCAGTTGGCCACGGCCTGGGTGAGGAAATACGGTCCCTGCAGGTTGATCTTCATCACCCGCTCGAAGCTCTCTTCCGTCGCTTCCAGGATGTCGGCGCGCATGCTTGGAGCGACGCCGGCGTTGTTGACCAGCACGTTGAGGCGGCCAAAGTGTCGCCTGATCTCGGCCAGCAAGCGTCTGCGTGCCTCGGGATCGGCGACGTCGGCCTGGCAATACAGCACGCTCGCTCCCGGCGCTCGCAATTCGTCCAGCGCGGTGCGAACGCTTGCCTCGTCACGGATGCCGCACACCGCGATGTCGCAACCCTCGGAGGCGAGGCACCTGGCGATTCCCAGTCCGATACCTCTTCCCCCACCGGTGATTAGTGCCACCTTCCGTCTCACGGTAGTTGCCTCCTGAGCCAATAGACCAGGTTCCTCATTCCTCACGCCTCGGGCCTCAAGCCTCATTCCTCAAGCCTCATTCCTCAAGCCTCATTGGGCGCTGTCAGCCCGCATTCGTCTCCCACGTCGCAGATCTGGGCGTAGGTCCTCCGGAGCATGGGTACGCCGTGTCGCATGCATTCCCGTTCGTGCTCCAGTTCCTTCTGCCCGGCGTAATACACCCGTTCTGCGCCCTCCGCGGGCGGACAGTGGCGGAGGTTTTCCAGCATGCGGTCCATGTCACGACGGAACTCCTGCGGGTCGCGAAACGTGTCTATCTTGATTGCGCCGAAGAAGTGGCTCACCCGGCCCGAGGACGTGGCGGTGTCGGCGACGTCTGCTCCAAAGGGCGCGCCGCACAGCACTGCACACAGTATGTCAACCATCACGGCCAGCCCGTACCCCTTGTGGCCACCGAGAGCCTCTCCCATGCCGCCCAGGGGCAGGACGCCGCCGCCCACACGGTGGAACATGTCGTCGAGCGTGGTATGGGGGTCTCTTGCCGGCTGTCCAGTCTTGTCAACTGCCCACCCCACAGGGAGTTCCTTGCCCAGGCGTTCGTACACCTCGATCTTCCCGCGCGTCACGACGCTGGTGGACATATCGAGCACGAAGGCCACTTCCTGGTCTGCGGGCGCTGCGAAGGCGAGCGGATTGGTGCCGAACATCACCTGTCGCCCGAAGGTGGGCACGCCCAAGGCGGCGGTGTTTGTCATCGCGATGCCTAGCATATCGTGGGCCAGCGCCAGGGAGGCGTAGTAGCCTGCGATGCCGAAATGGTTCGAGTCCCGCACGCAGCCGAAGGCACAGCCGTTGGACGTGGCTTTGCCGATCACGGTCTCCATGGCACGCACGCTGACGGGAGCCCCCATCGCGCCGTGTGCGTCTAGCACGATGGACGAGGGCGTTTCGACGACGATCTCGACTTGCGCATCGGGAAGCACGACACCCGTGCGCAGCCCGTTCACGTATCGGGGCAGGCGTGCGACGCCGTGGGACGGAATGCCGCGCGCGTCAGCCGCCACCAACACGGCGGCTGCGGTCCGTGCATGGTCCTCAGAGAGGCCGAGGTGTTGAAAGACGCGCTGGCAGAAGGCTTCGAGCGATTTACGTCGTATCCGAACGATTCCCGTCTCTTCCATCGACGAATACCCCCTCTTGCGTGCAGGCGCCATCGGAATGGCGCCTTTGTAAGGATGTTGGTGCGCCATCGGAATGGCGCCTTTGTAAGGATGTTGGTGCGCCATCGGAATGGCGCCTTTGTAAGGATGTTGGTGCGCCATCGGAATGG
>Ga0180431_10001334_pt1 | contig 34807 bp, 49 predicted proteins | sample SS_ome_11_FD_132459 | JGI IMG/M metagenome (GOLD analysis project Ga0180431, IMG submission 132459) | Hypersaline lake sediment archaeal communities from the Salton Sea, California, USA - SS_1_MS_1 metaG | ecosystem: Environmental > Aquatic > Non-marine Saline and Alkaline > Hypersaline >... | reverse complement strand
TTTTCATTTAGTACAAGGATTTTTTAAAAAGAGAAGTATTAAATATTGAAATAGATCTCTATGTGGACGCAAGTATCAGGTTTTTGTTTATTGTAATATAATTTTCTTAACGCCTAACGATTATCTGGAAACAACCGTTAAATATAATACTTATTTAAAGTAAGAGGATGTTCGTTGTAAAAAGCCCACCTGTGGCGGGCTTTTTGTGGGCGATGGCAGATTCGAACTGCCGACCTCTGGTATGTGAAACCAGCACTCTAACCAACTGAGCTAATCGCCCAAATTATAACAACTTTCCCCCTTTGAATGGGGAACTTCAGCTTGCTGAGAGCTTGTCCCGATTTATCGGGAAAGGGGGACGTGATCCCCTGGCTTTGCCATTCAAATACTTGATTAAAATCAACTCATTCCCTGTGACAGGATCTGAACGATAGATAATATCATCAACAGAGCGGCGAATGATGTGTAGACCAAAACCACTATTTCGCTTTTCTTCAAAAGCATCCTGCACATTATACTCTTTTGCGTTATAAAAGTCAAATGATTTGCCGCTGTCTGTCAGACTAATTTTTAATTGTTTTTTAGTCCAGAGCGCCTGAATGGTGATGGACTCATCAGGCGTATACTGATAGCCATCTACCGAACATGCAACAAATGAAGCCAAAACTTGCAACAAATGACCTTTTTAAAAACGTCTCTAATTGACAAAAATTTACATATTTTTTCGGCAAAAAACCAAATAAAAAAACCCGCTAAACGGCGGGCTTTTCATGGCCATGATTAACGGTTAATGACCTAAACATAACATCCTCAAATAACATCCCGCAATTACACCCAATCCATCGGCTCCGAGGTCTGCAAAATGATCCCATCCAAGCCAACCGAGGCAATCAATTTGAACGCCTTCAATGGTAAGACCAAAGACGATACCTGTATCAATGCCAAGAATAAATGTCATCACTAAACATGCAATAAAATGCTGCACCCAATCCCACGGGTGGCGATTATATTTTTCTGGTATGCACGGGAATCTCATATTGTCTCCTATGGTGTGTAATAATTAATATTCATGGCAACATCTTTTGCCGATCCCAATTTGTTGATGATCATAATTGTCGACCCGTTATCAAATACACAAAATTTGCCGTCCGTATTGGTATTGACCACATTAGATGTGTTATCAATTAATGTAACGGTTCCGTCGCTTGAAAAGCGGAAATGAGCCCACTCCTCATTGTCGCCTACCATAATCTCACCCCATCCAGCCAAACCATTTCCTAGTTGAATAAATCCATCATCGGCAAATTCGGAGACTTGCCGTCTAATATTCAAGTCACTAGCAGTTGTCGTATTTGCTGTTATTTTAATACCGCCAGAGAATTCAAATAAATCGTCATCCTCATCATATTTTATATACTCTTGTGAAAACGAACCATCAGTCGCAAAATATAAATATCTGTCGGTATCCGCAGACAGTGAGTCACCTACAAAGAAATGTCCATTTCTGGCACCAAACGATCGTTTTAACGCGCTGCCAGTCATGCTATAAAAATGCATACCCGATACACCGCCAAAAGCAGCTGTCCCCGAATCACAAGTCAAATCAATCTTGCCATATTTTGTTGTATCGTTCGTGGCACCCTGCAACCAAAAACCAAGAGAGATGCCATCAATTGTTGATGTGCCAAAATCATACCCATTTCTAAGTTGGAGAACTTCATAAATACCATCCCCGGCCGCTTCGTAACTTCCAGCACCGTTTACCTTGAAACGGACATTTGTACTGGAAACATTCCACATGCTCCAATGCGAGTTATTATGCATTTGCAGCCTTGTCTCTTCCCCTTCTTTCAAAAAAATGTCTCCGGTTCCATTATTTGTTGTGTCACATTTAATTGCAATCGAGCCGGGTCCTTGAAGTGTATCCACATTAATTGTAGTCCCTGCCTGAAGTGTCCCTTGTATAGTAACATCTTTTTCAAACGTAAAATCTTCTGAGAACGAGCGATCTGCCAAATCTGTTAAATCAGCATCATACGCCTGCGTTACTGATCCCGTTTTTAAATCTGTCGCATCAACACTCGCCCAAGAGTAATTATGCAGATCATTATCAACATTGAGCGTGGCCCCTGTCCAGTCAATGAGGGTTCCTGCCGTGATCAACTCAGAAGGCGTGTGCCACTCAAAATCACCAGTCGTGCTTTCGTAGGTCATGATATCTTCATCAACCGCGGCGTTGACGGCTTTGAGCATACTTTCTTCCAATTGTTCAGCGCCAATGGTTGTAGAGATCGAAGTTGTGCCGGACCCCATGACATCACCTGATAAAGTAATGGTTTGGTTGCCTGTAATAAAAGCGGATGTGGTATTATCATAATGAGACAAATCATTATCGACCACAAAATCAATGTCATTCGTTCCGTCTTGATAATCGACCGAAATAAGAGTCTCTGTTCCCCCTAACATTTGACCAACTTCATCCTCAATCCATTCATCATCTGAGAGGTCGCGGCCGTCAACAGTGCCAGCCGTTGTGATATTCTCCTGAAAGTGGTTAATACCACCCGCTGTATATATCGCATAATTGAGAGATGTACCCCTTGTCTGGTTTTCGATATATAACCCATAATTATTGGTAATCGTACCCGCACCAGGAGGATTGAATATATACCCACCATAAGCATCGGTCAATGTGCCCGATCCCCCGTGCGCTACATTACATAAAAATCCAGCCGCACCACTTACATTGCCACTTGATCCCGAAGCAATGCCCGCCTGAGATTGTATGCCCCGCAAGGGGATCGTACCGGTACGATTATTTGATCCCGCTTCATCTAATTGCACCATTAGTCCCCTTGTGGCATAAGTGCCTTGTGCCCCACTCGGTGCATGTTGTATATATATATCAAGTATATTATTATTGGCTGAAATTACATTCGTAAACGATCTATCAATATCAAGTGATCCATTTGCTATTTTTATATCTCCCGATTCGACTCTGATCGTATTGCTCAACTCAAACCGATCATCCCCATCGTCCCACTTAATACTTTCGGCTGCCACATTTCCATCATCTCCAAAATATATAATTCCATCAACGTCACCCGTTGTGGTGTCACCTAGAGCAATGTTGCCGACAAGATGCAATTTGTGGGCTGGGGCATTCGTTCCAATGCCAACCTTGCCATCCCCCAATGCTACGATTGCGATTGAATCCGCACTTGTAAGACCTGAACCATCGTTATCATTCCAGACACTAAAAAGTGTATCCCCCAACAGGGGATGCACGTCAAGAGCTGTTTGGGGTGTTGCTGCGTTTCTTCCAACACCAAAATTGCCGTCAGTATGCAAGAAAACATAATTAAAACCATTGGTTTGAAATTTTATCGGATGCGCTGTTCGAGTCCCAAAAAATCCGTGATCACCCCACGCACCAAATCCCATATCAACATTGTTGGCACAGTCCCGCAATTCAAGCGCGGCATATCCATCACGCGCAACATATAGATAAGTATTCGTTGTGCCTAATCCAGGGTTATCCGATCCCTCCCCAACGTGCAAAAGCGTTTTTGGTGAGGTTGTTCCGATACCGACCTGACCCCCATCCGCAATAAATATACCACCGCCCCCGTCCTCAGTTAAAAGCAAGCCATCACCTGAGTTGGCTTTAATATGGTCAGCATAAATAAGGCTGTCGGATGTTATGTCAACCCATGAACTGTCATTCATATTATGATTTGCCAATGAATCACCAAAAGCAGTGAGTAATAAATAATTAGTTGCCGTTATATCATCAGCGACCTCATTGTCCGCCCAGGGATTATCAGTATTTACTAAATTCTCTGCGATAGTTCCGTCTGCAATATCTGTAAGGGTTGATTCAAGGGGCTGATAAGTGTTGTCCGTTACTTTTAATCCGCTAGATGATTTTGTGAGAGTTGCTCCATCAAGTTTGACATTTAAGCTGTCATCCCCTATTTCTAAACCACCATCATAATCGACCAATACTTCTAAAGTGGCATTCCCTCCAATAATTGCATTTGCTCCATCTGTTGATTTGAGTCCGTCGCCTCCTATAATATCATCAAGGTCAGTATCACCAGTACCGCCATTGGCTTCAGGCAAAGTTCCTGTTACTTTTGAGGCGAGATCAATACTACCCGCAAGCATAGCATTTGTGACTTTTCCGTCTTTGATGTTAAGAGAATCATCCACAATTTCCAGTCCGCCATGAACATCAACTAAAACCTCAATAGCATCCAAATCTGTAATCTTTAACCCGTCCCCATCATAATTGACCAATGAATCACCATAAGCAGTTTTTGGAAGGGCATCGCCTGATGTAGTTTGATTTGAAAGTATTTGTGTCCAATGAGCAGAAAGAGAATCATCAACCGCTTTTCCTGATCTGTAACTCCCCTCCGCCTGTCCTGTTGAATCAGCGATATTAACCTTGTCATTAAGTTGATCTTGTGCGTTAGAAGATAAAGTATTAATATATAATAATTCAGCATCGGAAACGGAGCCGTCTGAGCCGTAAGCAGTGGCATCTAAATTGCCGAAAACTTTTAAACTAGCATCTTCAACGTAAATCGAATCATTAGGTTCATTTTTAAATGTGAAACGTCCTTTATCTGAGTCTAATCCAACAAAGTCGTCATCACCTACAGACACAGAATTCATTGATGTAATGCCTGTTCCGCCATCAACGGATATAGCTGTCCCATTATCATATTTGACAAAAAAATCAATATCTTCGTTTCCGTCATTAATTTCAAATTGATTATTAGCTCCATCGTATTTTAATAATGATCTTAATGTTCCGTCAAGCATACTATAAAATTCAAAATAACCATCCTCTGACCCATCGCTCGGATTGCCAATCTGCATATCCCATTGATGATACGCCACATCTTCAGCCGCATCATTTTTACCAAAAAATAATATATTTCCCACGTTGTCATCTGTTGCTGGAGAATCTGAATCCTTGATAAAATAAATTGCTGGAGCATAAGAATCATCATTATCATTTTCAAGATATATAATTGGCTTTCCAGAGGTCGTGGATTTGTTATATAGGGAATCACCCAGCATGTAAATGGTGTTGTTGACTGTAAAACGATTATTGGTTCCGACAATATATATTTCAACACTGTCCGTCAATTGGGGATAGTTAAAATTCAGCATCACGCTGTCACTGATGGCATCGTATGCCAGGTACTTCTCAACGCTGTCTGTCAACACAGCCACAAAGGGCATGACCTTCATGGAGTCGCGCATGGTATTTACGATATCAGCCCACCACCATTTGTTGGTGGTTTTTATGCCACCCGACCAATCCACAACCACCACAATTAATGAGTCGCCCGGGGCTATTAATGCAGGCAGGTCACTTGCTTTTTTGTAAGCCTGGCCAAACAACGGCACGGCCATTATAATAACAAGTAAAGCGATGATAAACTTTTTCATTTGGCACCTCATCCTAAAATCAATATATCACCATCCTCGGTTCCAATCGGGATGTTGTCTTTCGCGGGATCGTCATCCTCCGTTACCCAAATCATCTGGTCAATCAGGCCCAGAGAGGCTTTTTCGAATATCAATTGCGGGTACGAAAAAGCATTGGATTTTTTAAAGAGGTCAAAGTCAACACGTTTGGATCCCATGACCACGGAAATCTCCTGACCATTGAGGTTTAAAATCTTTTGGGTCGACTTTAAAAACGTGACCACGGTGTTGACTTCGCTTAACGAAAGCCGCGATTCGATGCGGATGATCTGCCTCATATTGTCATAATCTTCGTACAATTGATATGCGCTGTTTTCCCGAATGGCGCCCTGTATATCAATGCCATAAGTAACAATTGATCGATATCCAGACTGATCGAGATCGTCAGCAAATGATATGGTCGTCTCAGTATCGATCAATTGGGTCATGGCTGCTTTGCGAAATTTTAAGGTGGGATGTATCGCATAGTTAGTTTTCCCCCATTGCGGATAGTTGATTTTCTGATTGGCGTTGACCACATCATATGTGGTGCTGTCAATGGTCAGCGCTTTATCTGTATCAAACAGAAAAGCCTCCATAAAAAGCTGCTGGTCAATATCTAATCTAAGTTTTATATCAAATGATTCGCGCACACCAAAAAAGTTCTCGCGGAGTGTAAAATCAAACATCTCAACCACATCACCCACAAACTCGAGAGAATAACGAACCCAATCACAGGTCAGGGTGTCAGAACCGCCGCTGTATTCAAAAAGGACGTTGTTGTCTTTATTGAGCAATTGTTGTCCCGCTTGCTTTTGAGATACCGTTTTTTTTTGTCTGCACTCTCGATGCCTGGATGACATCATCACCGGCTACAAGATGATCTCCCGCGTCTTCGCCGTCAAAAAGGATGTTACCTTCGTAGCCGTCACCCGTGTCGATCATATCTTGATACCACTCCTCAACCAGACCGGATGCGAAATAGGGCATGGGTTCATCTTCATCATCAAGGATATCGTATTTATTTTCACCCTCATCATAAATGCAGTCACACCAATAAAATATGTCATTATAAACAGACGATCCGAGGATGACTGTCGGATCCGCAATGTCAACACTTTTTTCAAATACATTGTCGCCCTCGATGTCACCCTGTTCGTAGCTGAAACTGGGATCACCATCTTCATCATTAATAGCACTGAAAAGATGGACGCCATCTATTTGATATTTATTTTTTTCCTTTTTGCGCTCTGTCCAATCGGGTGATTTTGTAGAGCCTAGTGTGATATTGATTCGCGGCAAGAGATTGATATCTGTTGTGAGATAATCTGTACCATCAATGTCTTGTATGATAGGCTTGACAGATATAAAACAATTAAATGCAAATGCAGCCAGCTTGAAGAGATCCATCCAGGTTATTCCATAATCGGTGAATGTAAATTCAACAGCTTCCGTATAATAGTATATAGACGATCCCCTAAATAGTATGATGCAATGGTCTTCGTTCAGCATGGGGCCGGGATATTCAGGCCAGTTATGTATTCTATATCCTTTATATTCTGATCCGTTGATGGAGTGCAGAAGCGCACCCAAGCTGAATCCGTAATTATTGAGGTTACCCGACCAATTCCCCAAATTATTTTTATATCTGATTTTTTTAATTCTCACAGCGGCAACGCTGATGTTGTTGTTCCATGAATTAATATCAGAAACCACATCCAGAACCGTGTCATTTAAATCGTCATACAAACTTTTCTGAATGGATTTGAGTCGTGTTTCATAATGGCCTGTCCTCTTCTCATCTTCTTTATCATATGCCCTGGTCAGACGAAAGGCGTCGATCAGTTCATCGTTCCAAAATACGCCCAACCACCAATATGATGGGCCGCCTATACTGTACCAGGGTAATGTTTGACGATGCTTGATATTCAAATCGCTGGATTTAACCCAAAACTCATCGCCCAGCGTTCTCTCCATAGTAAAATCATCAACAATATCATTGCAGGATTCCAGGCTGAGAATTTCACCTGTTTGTAATGTGCCGATATATTTGAGCGACCACACTAAAAAGATGTCCTTTTCGATTCAATTTTTTCATATTTGGGCATTTCTTCTCTTAAAAATTCTTGTCCGGACAGGGTGCCTTTAACAACAATATTGAGGCGCTCAATTCTTTCCACGACTCTGTCTGCAAAATCCTGGAAATCTTCTTTGGTCACAAAGCTGCCTGCTGTGCTTGAGAAACCTGTTGTGAGCTGCCTATTGGAAACAATCATGCCATTCACGCCGGGGATGAACAGCTCTGCACCTTTCTCTCCAACAAGATATGGTTCACCTGCCAACGTAGGCCCGCCCGTCTCTCGCTTTTCGATTTTGGTTTTCTGAATATTGGCAACCTGTGCCATGCCCTTCACGATCGTAGCTGCCATGGCCGCGTATGAGAATGGCGGAGGATAGGCCGAAAGCGCCTTTGTGGCTGCCTGGTAAGTATTCACGATAGCGCTGGCTGTGGCTGCCGCCTTGCCGGAGCCGAACAATGCAACAGCCGCTCCCAGCCATTCATTGGTAACGTCTCTGATAAGGGCTTTTCGTTGATCCGCAACGGCCTGCTCGTGGGCTAGCTTTGAGAACGCAGCCGCTCGATATGCGGCCTGATCTTCTACATATAACTTACCGGCGGCCGTGACATAATCATTTAAAAGTTGGGTTTTTTGTTCATTGTATTGCTGATCCCTGATGAGACCCGCATTGTAATAATCATCCAGGATGCCCATCTGCTCATCCCATGCCGCCGTGAAAGTGCCCTGATCGGGGACCATTGCAGTATTCACGGTTTGGCTGAAACCCGCAATTTTAGCTTCAAGCGCTGCGTACGATCGCTCGTAAACAGCGGCATCATAAACCCCGGGTTCAGTGGTGATAGTATGAGTGCTTTCCGTGTCGCCTGGAGGGAGCGGCGCAGCGCCAGCTGTTTCCAGAGATTTCAGATAGGTTGCAATACGTTGATTGAGTATCTCAACTTCATCGGCTGTCCATCCAAATTGTTTTGCATAAAAAGAGATGACGTCCTGATTTTGAAAATCCTTTACATTTCCCAATAGTGAAATTGTACTGCCAATGCCTTCATTGGCTTCCTCGAGTTTCCGCTTCCACATATCCAAATCAGTTTTATAATCCAGAATTGCATATCTGGAACTATTAACAATCCCTTTCTGACTTGCTAACCTTTTCTCTTGTTTAAGCGTTTCTTCCTGGGCGTCACTTGTCGTTTTTTTAAGTTCCAGATAGGCAGATGACAGTCTCGCAATTTCTCGGGGTGCTTTTGTTAAATTTATTATATATTTATTGAGATTTTTTTCTGCTTGGTCGAAAATATCTTTTTCTTTTATGCGGAGGAGAGCTTGTTCCTGGGCAATCATTGCGCGAATATGAACCGAATTGATTGACAAAGCATCTCCATAACTGTCAACAGCGGTAACCGCATCAGGAAATACATCGGCCAGTTCAGCAGTGATGCGTTTAAGTTCTTCCTGCTCATCGGCTGTCAGTTTAACTTTTTTCTTCAGCTCATCGTGCCGATCGGCCAGGGTAGTCAACTCATTCTGTCGCCGCATGCCGGAATTCAAATCATCCAGTTCATCGGTCAGCTTTTTCATTTCTGACCGCGTGTCCATCACAGCGCTTGCCACATCCAGTACGTTGTTCGCCAGCGGTACAGCAATCGCCACGGCTTTCTCCATGATCACGGTCCAGCGGTTTTCAAGAATTTGGATCTGCGCCTCAATGGTTTCGTTTTGAACGGCGAAAGCATCTTTCATGTTGCCGGCGCTCTCGGCCATAAGACCCGTCTTTTTAATTAGCGCATCATGCAGGCTGGTTGAGTAAGCGATCGCCGCGTTCATGGCCTCGACACGGCCGAAATATTTTGACATCTCAGCCGCGGATCCGCCAGTCGCTTCACCCAGCATCTCCATGATACCGGCGAATCCCTCATTAGCCGCGGCCGCTTCGACCGTATCATATCCCTGTTTCTGGACCAGGGCTGTAAGCTGTTTAGTCGGATCGGCAAGGCCGGCCAGGATGGCCCTCAGCTGTGTTGCCACTTCTGACGCAGATCCCAACACACCGGTCCCTGTTGCCATGACACCAAACAGCTCCTTCATCTCGATTTTCATTGCAGCAGCGAGAGGTACAGCAACACCAATGCTGGCATTTAACTCCGGCAATGTGGTCTGACCCTGTTGAACAGTCGCGATGGCCATATCCATCACGCTTTCAAATTCGCTCCATTCCTTGCCGTAACCTTTGATGATCGCCGAGCCGAGTTTCAGGGTTTCATTGGTTTCGGTGAGACCTGCCTTTGCGGTTTTTGCGGAGAGCTCCAGGACCTCAGCCTGATGCGCTGTATCAACCGTAGCAGAAATCACTTCGTACATACCTGCGCGCAGACTGTCAAGGCCGACACTGACATCGTGGGCCATGTCCTGTACAGAGACATTGAGCTTATCGACATTGGAAACGCCCAGGCTGGCCCACTCGGCCACCTGAGCCTGGGAGGTTACAAACGGAGTGGTTAACATCGCAACAGCAGCACCCACGGTCTGGACGGCTGTTTTAATCTGGTTGAAACCGAATGCTACTGATGCCGCTTTCGCTTTAATGTCACCAAACGAAACGGAGGCGGTTCCCGCCAGTTCCTTGGTTGATTCAATGGCAGATCCAGCCTCAGCTTTATATCCTTTGGCATCAAGTTTGAGTTTAATTTCGAGTAGGTGAGCCATGGAGCCAGTCCCTGATTTTATTTTTAAAATTCTGGTTCTTTCTTAATAATAAAAAAACCGCTGCCGGGAGTATATCCGACTCGGCAGCGGTCAAATAGTCTTTGGCATACCCGGCGTCTACTAACCATATCGGAAATCGGTACCAATAATATTTATCATTTACTCCTGTAGGTTTCTGATCGACTAATCCTGATGTGACAATCTCTAATTGTTTTCGATGTTCTTCAATCTCTTTGAGCCGATCAGCCAGCGCTGCAAAAAATCCTGGATGTCCTCCTGCACTTTTTCCAGATCAACACTTTCCATGATTTTAACGTCCGTGAATTTGTCAACATAGATAGCCTCTAAAACTTCATGCAGTTTCTTTTCGTTGGTAGAGACATCCATCCAGGCATTGACATACTGCTCGCCGGAGAGTTCCAGTTTATGCTTTTTTAAAACCTGAATTGTGTTTGCAGAAACAAATGGTTTTGGATTGAGCCTGACAGGTTTATTCTCATCCATTATAAATTGCCTCCCTTAAAAACGATTATGGTTCGTCGTGAGTAAATACGGTCTCGTCTGATCCTTTGGCCTCGATGGGCAGATACCAGCGGTCGCCTTCTTTAAACAGGTATTCTATTTTTGGTGTTATCCACATTTTGGTCAGATCGATCAAGTGGGTTGCATCACTCGTATCATTAACGGCAAACCGCAGGTCATACTGCGACAGTGCGCGTATGCCCTGACTCTTTGTCAGGGTCCCGGCTGCGTAGGTGCCGCCAATCACCGTGTTGAAATCATTCCGGTCAGCGGCCGCCAACACAAATTTGGCTTCTGCTTTTGTGCCGACCTCATGAATCTCATGTGGATTGGGGTTGTCTGATAGAATCTGTTCGATAGTCCGCCCCTCAATGATAATTGAGAGATTTTCATCTCCAATCAGCTTTCGCTGGGTCGCAGCATCAAGGTCGCCTCCCGTATCAACGATCTTCGCGTATTTTGCGTGGATCAGATCAGACATGACTTGTTCCTTTATTTGAAAATTAATTTAAATCCGATTGAAATAACCAGCGCGATTCCTGAGCTGATCGCGGCAACACGTATCTCCAATTGAGAAATGCGCCGATTTGTTTTTAACTGTTCATCGTAAATTGTTTTCTGCAGAGTCATAACATCCCGGATTGTGGCGGTTCCATTTTCTTTAGGCGGTGTCATATTTTTCTCACCTTAAACAGAATAAACAAGATGACGCCAACTACAATTACTAATACACCAGCGGCGCCAATGGCGATGAAAAACGGCTTTTCATAAAACCTTTTTTCAACGGTCTCTGTAACTGTGACAGTGGTTTCTTTTTGGGATGCTTTAATGTGGATGTCGGCCAGCTCCAATTCCAATCGGCCGGAATCGGCTGTAATAGCGTAGGATATGTCTAAATCGGTTTGCGCTTTTGGCGCGTCTGGATCCACAATGGATACAGACGCTTTCCCTTCCTTCCGTACGGTTTTTGGCACAGTCAGCATGACCGTATCACTATCCACGATAACAGCTGTCCCGCTTCCTTCCAATTCGAATAAATCCAGAATGTCAAAATGGTTGGCATCCTGGTTGAGGTCCTTCTCCCGCCAGGTCGTCCGGGTTGTCTCTTTGATGGTTTTAATGCGACTGCATTGTGAGATCACAACCAGCATGAAACATGCCAGTAGTGTAAATATGACATTTTTGTTATTTCTTTGTCTCACGTCAGTCAGACTCCGTGTCATCGTCCGAGTTGGCACCGTCTTCAAAGCCTTTTGCGGCGGCTGTTACCGTACCCACCAGGCTGTTTTCGATCTTTTCCCAGTTCTGTTTGCCCAGTTTCTGACCAGCTTTTTTGGACAGTTTTTTACCAAGTCCGAAAAAGGTCTGATAAACATACTTGTTGGGTGTCCACTTGAAATAAGCGATCAGGATGAGTGCACCCAGAACACCGCCAACCGTAAGGTTGACAATATCCAGATTGGCGATAAATAGCGTGATTAATTCTTTGATCATTTCCATGGGGAACCTCCCTTGTTAAGTGAGTGTCAAGACCTCCGTTTATAAGCATGGGGCGGCGGTTCGGGCGCCGCCCCTGCCGGGAGGCAGATCAGTCCGCTATTGAGCGGCCTGTTCTTCCTTGACGTATTCAGCGTATCCTTCGGCAACCAGCTTCTCGGCTGCTTTAGCTTTCCAATAATAAACCTTACCGATTTCTTTCAGCAGATTTTTCTTTTTGATACAGCGGATACATACTTTCCCTTCACCATCCGGCAAGGGTGCGGGATAGGTTTTGACCCATCTTTTACTTTTATCGTCAGGCGGAGAAGGCGGAGGTGGTGCGTCGCCTTCGGTGTAGGGACGTTTTTCATATCCTTTTTTATCATCCCGGTTGAAATGTTTTAGGAAAGCGTCGGCTCTCTCCTCATCGATCGGCGCCGATATACCCTCATGAAAAACCAGGGTCAGGCTGCCGGCGTTAAAATGATAATCCCGCAAACCGCTGAAGCTGGGATTTTTTGCCTCAATGACGAACAATTTATCTTTACTCATTATTCTGCCTCCTCTATCTATCTATTTTATAAGCGGCGATGGTGACCGATGTGGTCGCCGAGAAAATGAAAACGGCATACCCGCTGGAATTATTCCAGGCCGTTTGTGATAACGGCCCAATGAGTTTATCACCTGTTGTGGCTGCTACCGTCACTTCATCATCGGCCGCCGCCAATCCTTCCTCGGAAGATATCTGGCTGTCCACAGTCACGGTGATCTGAGATCCGCTCGTGTTCTTAACCTCGACCAGGGTATAACCATTGTTCGGTACATACACTGTATCACTCACAGCTGTAAAACTGGGCGTGATGCCCGTATATGCACACGTCTGTACTGACAGGGTATCAGAGCTTGCAAAGGCCGATGTGCTGAAAATCAACAGCACAGCCAGAATAATTAAAAGAGATCTCATACGCATGGCATAATCCTTTGTTTAATTTTTGGGAATGTACAGCTTGTGCGTGATGGTATAACTGGAGTCAGCCGCTTCACCCGCGCTGTCTTTCCATCGCTGCTGCACATAGGGCCAGTTCTGTCCGTTTAAATCAAACGTACCCGTAAAGGTCGTATCGCCCGTAAAGCTGGCCGCGATATTATATATGGTGTCCGCAAGGAACCAGTTCGTCCCATCCAGGGATCCATATGCCGTACATAAAACATTGAAGGTATCCGAATTGGAAACCACACGAGCCTGATATCTGTAATCATAGCGCGTGGTCGCCTCAAAGGATCCAGACAGCGTGCCGGACAAATCAACCAATTCGGTGTCGACCAGTGCGACGGTTGTCGTGTCTGATGTGTACAGTGTGTCCAGCGTTCCTCTGTGGGCACCGCTGGTGATGTTCGTCCCGTCAATGTCGTGGAAAAGAGTGTCGCCAGTGATTGAGAGCGCAACGCTATAGGGGACGGTGATTTTTGCACACATGCGATACGGAAACCGCTCGATCGTTGAGGACGTATCCACATCACCGTTACCGGCCAGTGCCACCGTCCAGGAATCAATCCGGCCGAAATACTTATTACTTCTGCTGGCCCTGTTGATGGTGGATCCCATGAACGCGAAACCAATCATGAGGACAATGAAAATTTTTAATTTTAAGAATTTCATAATATCACCTCATTAATAGGGAGGCGCGAGAGGAATTGGCCGGTCGCGCCTCCTGTCAAAGGGGTTTTAACTCAATTTCCAGCCGCGGGAACGGATCAGGGCGTTTGAGTTGCGTACGCCCATCACAGCGTCCATATTAAAGTTGTTTTGATAAAAGTTCCCGACAGGTCCGTTGTACTCTCCCACAAGACCCTGGCTTGTCAATATATGTACTCCAATACCACTTTCATCCCATGCCACAAACCAAATTGAACTGGAGTTGCCGCCGTTATAAGTTTCGGTAAATGGGATCAGATAAGAACCGCTTGAATCCAGCCCGGCAGACCGTATGATGACCTTGTCGCCGATGATATTATCCACATAACCCGCATCAGGTTTTTGGACAGTGGAAAGATAACCAAGGGCCTTGGCAATTGATAAGATACGCACCTTGAACGAACCATTGACATACGCATGTACAAGCTGATCAGGACCAAAAGTGATGACATTCTCAGCATGTTCCAGCAATTTTTCAATTGCCTCCTGCTGCAGATCTTTCACGGAATCGCCGCCCAAGGGAAGGGTTAAATTTGCGTCCAGGTTACGGCCGTAGCTGATCAGGTTTTCAAGGCCGTCAAAATCAGTGGCCACCGCACCAGAATCACCGGTGAAACACATCGCCTGAAAAAGCTGGCCAACATAAAACATTTCTTCCTCTGTCCGTTCGGCCAGATCGATAATCGGATCACCTGCACGCTGTCGAACAATCTTGTCAGTCTTGATGTCACGGCTGACGATCTTTTTTGTCACGTTGCGATAAGCAGGGGTGTAAGTGATGGGCGTATTGTCATTGTTGATCAGACGGGTGATGGTGCTGCCGCCCTGGGCGCCCTGTTTGGTTTCCTTGCGTTCCAGGTCACCGGGTCTGTCACGCCATTCAGCGTCTGTCAAAATGGGCGCGCCACGCTCCATGCCGTTCAAGCCAAGAGTGGTGACCTCGTCGCCTGGTGAAATTTGTCTGAGTTTCATTTTATAACCTCCTTGGCTCTCAATTCAAAACAGGCTGTGAATTGGCAAAGGCGACAAACTTTTGTTTGTCATTCAATTCACTTTTATCCATGTTAACAGCCTGGCTGTTGATCTTGACGCTGCCAGGTTTTCGGGAACCGATAGGACGGGCTTCGATCTCGTCGACCGTACCCTGGTAATCGGCTTTCAGGGAGTTGCGGATTGTTTTCTCATCCGCCGGTAGAATGCGGAACTCTTTGAGCCATCGCTGGATCATGGCATCCGTATTCTTTGCCTGGATGGCTGCGTTGTTTTGGACCAGACCCTCAACGACTTTGGTCAAATCACCGACGGTCTTGGTGATCTGTTTGGCAAACGCGGAATTTGCAGCAGGATCGTCAGAATCGGCATTCTGCTCGTCATCATTCTGGTTATCAGCATCATTGGTGTTGGTATCATCAACGCTGGAATCATCAGTATCATTATCAGTGTCATTCGAATCAGAAAGGATCGCGTTTTTGATGTCCTCATCGCTGGCGTCCTCGGCCAGTTTATATTTGGCGATGAGCTTTTTCTTTTCTTCTGGGGTAAACATATCTAAATCCTCCTCGGAAGATGAATTTCGAATATGATCAATTTCAGTGTCCATGTATGGACGATTGGTCAAGGCCACAGAATCCAGCACGGCGCCGATCCGGCTGCCGCGTTTTCCTTTGGCATTTAAAAAATAGGCGGGACTGAAAAAACGATAAACTTGGTTTTTAATTGCGTCGGATGCGTCGGGTGTGAATTCAGGCGCTTTCCAGTAAAGGCCGTCATTCCTGACCTGGAGCTCGCCGGACCATCCTGCAGCCCGGGTGTCACCCCACAGACTATTGTGTTCATAGTCGACCAGGACACTGCGGGTGCCGCGCATGAAATTGGCAAACATCTCCTCAATTTCTTTGGATGTGATTGTATGGGGCCCATCAGGATGTTCCGGGAATTCGCCAAGAGGAACAATTTTCAGATATCCATCAACGGGTTCAGCAATTTCAACAGCATTGACAAAACATCCCTTTGGGAGCTTCCGGTCGCTGTTTAAAAAGACTGTTCGCCTGCTGTTGAGAAAAATTTTACTTGACATCTGAAAATAATTTTTTATCTTATTCCACGTCATCGCTCCTCGCTTCTGGCATTCCAGCCCTGATTAACAATTTCTTTAATCACAAAATAATGTGATAAATAATAGGGTAAAAGAAAATTTAGTTCGCATATATATGCGAACTTTTTTATTTTCAAACATTTCCAATATCACACTATATTGTGATTAGATTAATCTGGAGGTTTGAAATGCCTATTGCAACCATCGTCAACAAGGAAAAGAGCTGGCCCACAGTCCGTTTCACACCTGACTATTACCGTTATGCGTATACACAATACCGCAAAGGCAATCTTGGACCGCTTGTCGAAATGCTTAACCAGGCCGAGACCGATGGCCAGGTTTCGGGTTGTCTGCGGCTGCGCCGGGCCGGATTTCAGGTCGATCATATCGTCGATCCATTCAGTGACGAAACTAAAGATGTCGAACGAGCTGAATGGTTAACTGATATTTTTAAAAACCTGAAAATGCGCAAGCTCCATCGGCACATCCAGGAAGGGCGCATGAAAGGGTATAAGGTGATCGACTTTGACTGGGACGTTGTCAAGGGAAAGCAGGTCCCAATTAGTTTTGAGGCATTTGAACAAAAATATTTCCGTCGGGATCCCGATACACAGATACTGAAAATTGACTGGGGGAAAAACCTGGAGGATATTCCAGAGACAGCTCTGACCTGTGAGACCGATGAGACACCCGAGGAGCTGCCGGTACTTCGGGACTATATTCTCAAAGTATTTGGCATCGAGTCCTGGGCTTCATTCATCGAACGGTTCGGCGAACCCACACTGATCGGCTGGTATCCTGCCGGTGCGGAACAAGAATTCAAGGATGAGCTGGAGGCGGCCCTCGGCAATATTGCCCGGGCAGCTTACGGCATCGCACCTGATTTAAAAACCGGATCCGGCGAAAAAATGATCGATAAAATTGAAACAAATCGGACCACGGGTGATCACAATCTTTTTGAGGACCGCTGCAACAAGTCGATCTCCATCACCATTCTCGGTCATGCTAATGCGGTAGAGCAATCGAAAGGATTGCAGGTTGGAGAGAATCAGACCCAGTACAAAGTTGTCCGCAGCATTGCTGTCGATGATATGTATTTCATCGAGGAGAACGTCAATCAGCTGATCAAGACCATTATCGACCGGAACTTTGGTGATGGCCGGTATCCGGCATATGAGCTGGATAAAAAGGAAAAAGTCGACATCAAGGAGATGTCGTCTGTAGTGGACATGGCGCATCGGCATGGTGTGACCATTATGCCGGAGAATTATGCAATCCTGGGCTTGAAGCTGGCGGAAGATCAGGAACCAGTGACAAAACAACCATCACCATTGGATTATTAGGGAGGCAATGATGGCTCAAAAAAGGTACAGCCCAAAAATCAGGGCCCAGGCTTATGCATGGATCGTATATGAAGGTCTTGGCATTGTGGATGCAAACAAGCGATTTGCTGACATGCTGGGAAAAGACAAGGCGCCATCAAAATCAACTCTCGCGAACTGGGCGGGTACAAAAGATGATAAAACCGGTTTAACCTGGTTTGAGAAAAGGCAAGAGATGATCGAGGAGTATGCCCTTTCCATGTCGCCGGAAGCCATGACCATTGAATTCATGCGGCGCGTTAAAATGCTGCTGTCGGATAAGTCGACATCTCATGGCACATTTGCCGACGCCATCTCCAAAATGTCAAAAAGCATGAAAGAAATTATTGATCCGTCCCTCCAGTTTCCCAGTATCTTTTACACATTGAACGATCAATTGGACTTCATTGAAAAACGGTTTAAGGATACCAATGAAGACAACAAACGTTTCCTGGCAAAGTTCCTCGAAGCATACAGGGACCATGTTCGGGACCGTATGCTGGATTAAAAGGATGCCGGATAATTTCAAAATATCCTCTCTCGCGTCCATAGAGGTGTTCACGAGCTGTTCAGAACAGTAGGGTAGTATAATGTCACAAAAAACCGGCTTCGATGCTTACAATCAAAAATTTGAATCCCGCCTGCAGGATTATTACCGCCGGATCTCCGACTCGGAACTCACTCCTAAAAAGCGTGAAATACGACGCTCGAAATGTGATGGTGACATTCTCGCTTTTGCAAAAACTTACTATCCGAATATCTATGCATTACCATGGAACGATTTGCATCGCTGGCTCGCATCATTGAGATCCGGGGCTTACTTCATGGAGGCGTTCCCGGAATCTGGAAAGTCAGCTCTCGGATATCTAAAAATGGTCGTGCATCCCCTTGTAATCAATATCGGCGGTCTACTCAATATCAACACACAAACTCTGACCATCTCAAAAGCAAAAATTGACGGTATTACCCGCTTGATTAAAAACAACCGAATGCTTTGCTATGATTATGATATCAAGTTTGAGCGGGAATCCATGGACCGGGTTATTTTTAAAGACACACATCTTGTGCCCGGATCTGTCGAGACTGGTCTGCGTAATTTGACTGACGATGACTTTTCACGTATTGTTCGTCAGTTCAACGATGATCTGTATGACATTCATACTGTCGCATCTGCGATCAAGGCGGACCGTACTATTGATTTTGTCGAGGGTGAAGCCCTTCGTCAAATGGATAGTCACAAGTCAACGCTCTCCTTGACCGTTGGAAATGCCATTTCTGAGAACTCACCTATTTTGTATTTCATTGGTAAATATCCAGAGAGTTCTATTCGGTTTCCTGCTCTTGATAAAGAAGGTAATTCCAACTGGCCGGAATTTAAAAAGAGCGAAAAGGAATGGCGGGCTTATTGGCTGGATAAAAAGATCCCGTTTCATCGGATCCAGTCAGAGTGGCTCGGTAAACCGTTGATCAAAGGTGATGTTTTGGATCCAGCATGGATCCAGCATGTTTATATCAATACTGTGCAGATCCTGGCATCTCTCACAGCTCACGATCCTGCCCACGGACAAAGTCCGGCAGCCTGTTATAAAGCAGGTATCACCGTCAGCGTGACGAGCAGTAATGAGGTGGTGGTTACTGACTGTTATCTACGTAAAGAATCCTATACAAAATTTTTCGATTATATAGATAAGCTTCGCGATCGCATTCAGAAATGGAAAGTGCTATGCTGGGAAAATGATTTCGCTCAGTGGGATTTTGCTGAAAAATATTACACAGACTGGCGAATCAAAAACAAGAAAATCATACCCATACATTTTTTCCAGGCCAGCCAGCTTTACACTAAAAATACTGCTGCCGATAAAGACAGCCGGCTATTGTCGCTGGTCCATCCACATCAGACGGGATGGGTCAAGTATGCGATGAATTTAAAAGGCATCCCGGATTTTGAGGATATTTTCAAGGCACATTACTGCGCGCTCGGTAAATCCAAAGACAGCCTGGACGGCCTGGACGCCCTGGCATCAGCTATCATCCTGGTGTTCCGCTGGATCGAAAAAGGTTCATTCAAGCCGACTAGGAAAAGAGCTTTTCAAGGTGTGAAGCGGTTATTTTCAGGAGGCGGTTTTCATGGCTGAGTTTGACGACATTCAGCAGGTCCTGGAGAATCTGGTCGACAGATTTCAGACCCAGCAGCAGATGAACAAGTTTGGTCTGGCCATGATCCGAATCATCAAAACCAGAACGAGATCCTGGCGGGATGTCGAAGGTAAACGCTTTGAAGATTATAGCAAAGGTCACAGGCGCCGCCGTGTGGCCCTGGGCCTGCCAGTCTCACCCCAGGGTAAAAACACCGATTCCATGATGGTCATGGATCCTGTTAGCGGAATGATGCAGAAGATCGATGCGATTGTTTCCAACGATTATTCAAATGTTGTTTTGGACATCACGGATCCGGTTAAGAAAAAAATCGCCTCATACCACAACATTAAGGGTGTGGGTGTCAAAGGAAAACACCTGCGGAAATTCTGGGGAATGCATGACAAAGAATGGAAAATCATTTCTAAGATCGCGGCCGCGGATATTGAAAGTATCCTGGCTGATTTAGTAGAGGAGGCTCAATAATGTCACTAATCGCAACCGCCACAGTAAAGGCACGGTTTCCAATGTGGGCCAATTACCTGACCGAGATCGCCGAGGAGATCGACGGGACCAGCGCAGAGGATCTGCTGGCCAACTGTATTACCGAGGCAGAAGCCGAGTTTCAGAGCTTTGTCAATGTCACTGATGAGGATGATATGGATGATGGTCTGGATAACCATCTCTTAAATATCATTAAATACAGGGTCTTTTTAATGAAACATGGTGATACTGAATTCGATAAGGATCCGGCTATTGCCATAGATTATGAGCGTACCCGCAAAGCCATTGAATCCGGTCTTGTTGGTACGAATAACATCCGAATGACATCCAAGGAACGGATTTTTGACAGCGGTTTTCGCACCACTTATGATGACGATGAATCCGTCACCGTTCCTGATTTGGATTAGGGAGGCATTATGTACACCTGTCAATTATCACTTGTAAATCACATTAAAAACCAGTTTGAATACGCGGGCCTGCAGACTGTTGAGATTTTTGCCAAGGAGTTGGATGAAAAAGGAGCCGTCAAAACCACTAAGCCGCTTCCTGCTATCTTTATCATGTTCACAGATGGTAAACGGCCGAAAACCAATGATCCTGGTTATAACTTCAACGTGATTGTGATCACATCATCTAAGTCTCTGGATCCAAAAACAAAAGAACGGAACAACCTTCAACTCGCCTCTAATTTAGCCGAATGGCTCATGGAGCGAGATATTTTCTTTGCAACCGGCGGCGCCAAAAGTTATCAGATCCTGCCTGAAATAGAAATTGGTGTCTACGCCCTCACCGATCGGCATTGTGTTGTGGTGTTGGGTACGTCTGTGGTTGAAAGGCGAGAGTATAATTAGGCCCAAATTTTGCATATTTTCAATAATAGATTAAAAGGCTTTGAGCACCATGTATTGTTTTAATTGGTTTTATGTAACCTGATGTTCATTTTTTCGTATATTAAATAAGGAAATAATTGCCGATAATTGTTCATGGGTGGATAAAAAATGCTTGCGAATCGATATTCATTTTGTTATATTATGACAATTAAGTGTAACCACAATATTTCCGCATTAAGGATATCCGCATGCCAGGGCTGGGCGAATGCATCACAGCGGTTAGTAATTTTCTCAAACAGATTGGTTTTGTTCGGGGCGCATTATTTCTCTTTATTTGCTACCTCCTTTGGAAAAATGATAGAAATTTTAATAAAAGAATTGAAGAAAAACAGGATCAAATTAATCGACTGGCGCAAGAAAATAGAGAATATCGGGAAATATTTGTGCAGAGATATGATATAAAAATGAAAAAGAGGGGGAAATAGCCATGTCGTATGTAATTTTTGGTATATTAATTTTTTTACTGTTAAGGCTTCATTATAAGTCATATAAAATTAAAAAGCATGATGATGTTTTGTTTCAATTTTGTAATATACGACGCGATGTAATGAAATATCTTCGTGATAATATGGATCATATTTCCCAAGAAGAGTATAAAAGTCTAAAACACTTATTAAAACAACTGAATATATTAATACGAGATTATGAAGCTCTTACATCTATGATTTTTGATTTAGGACATTTGTTCAAAGAAGCAGATAAAACCAGAAAATATGTATTGATTTTAGAGAAAATCAAGCTGCCAGACAATAAAGAAATTGAAAGATTATATTTTAATCAAAAACGGGCTATGCTTTATGCCTTTATGAGATATACACCCTTTGTTAGATCAATTATTTTACCGGTATTAGTGACATCGTTAAAATTCTTAATTCAAAAGTTATTTTCTTATTTGAATGAAAAAATTCCACAAATCGAAACTACAATTCGTTGGCTCGAAGACAAAATTAAACCTATCCTTATATTTCTAACATTCTATCAAGAAAAAGCTGATAAATATTCTGTTTCAAAAAAACTTATATGTTATGCTTAATAATAGGCAATTATCAAAAAAGCCCTCTGTGCTTTCACAGAGGGCTTTTTTTTCGAGAGCAGCAGAGAGAGAAAAGAGGGCTAATCGGTGGGCACATCTTCCTTTATTTTAAATCCCTGATTAATTAACCGTGATTCAATAGCATTAATGTGATTTTGGATTTTAATTCGTTCAATCCCTCCTTTTCTTTGAAGTTGGTGACGTAGGTGTTTTAGTTTTCCCCTGGCTGTTCGCACCCAGCTCGGCTCAACTTTCTTGCCGACAATCAAATTTAATTCATCAGCGATCTGATTAAATGAGGCTTTTTCTTCTGCCGCTTCCTTGTTGATTTCATCCATGACCAGCATTTCCCAGCGCGACGACTGGCCGTCGGCACGGTGAATGAAGTAGAATATTGATTTCGGTTTGTGCTTTTTAAAAGCCTCGTGCATGTCGTCGATGAGAGCGGCCACACCAACACGGTCGACATATGTAGCAACACGCTGACAGGTGCGCAGGGTCAGCTGAATCTTTTGACCTGATAAATTTTCATACTCCTGGATGATACAGGCCACGGCATTCTTTTGCCGGCGGTGATACAGATCGCCGTCCTCATACCATAGCCGGCGAAACAGATAAACGAGATCCCACCACTGGCGTTTTTCAATGAGTTGTGTTACTATGTTATTCATATTTTTCATATCTGATCAGGTCCCAAAACACGTACGGCAATCAAGCCGTCGGCAGTCATGCGTTTCTTTTTAGCAATGGCTTCACCTTCAGCCATCTGCTGCGCTGTTGATCTCTGCAGAGTCCAGCCGACTGAGTTCCAATACCTTGTTTTAGCTCCCATAAAAGCCGATAAGACGTAATTCATTTAGAGACCTCGAACAATTGATAGAATGGTGAACCCCAGCACGTCGGCCAGAATTCCAATTATACCATAGAATACAATAAGAGAACCGATCAGTATGCCCAACACGATCAATCCTGTTATTTTAGAATTTTCATAATTACACTCTCTTTTTTGGCTAACAGAATATTGCGGCGGACGACAAAGCACCGCCGCCGAATATTTGGTTCTATGGACGGTCGCCCTCACTTTATAAATAACTGTATATTCCCTAAACAGTCTTAATAATGGCCGAAATCCTTTAAGATAACTGGTCCAGTGCCGCCAAATCTTGTATTTCTTTTTAGATAATATTTCGTAACCCGCTCGCTGCAATAGCAACCTCATCCGATAGGAATCAATTTCATGATAATGCCCCTTGCACCACAACAATTTTCCTCGATCAGGAGTAAAAATATACAACAGGGTCGTTTCGTTCATCACCTCTCTAATTCGCAATAATGTATTTAATGGATTAAATTGATGTTCAATAGTGTGGCTATAAATAACTATATTGTAGTACTTTGATTGGATGGTGAAACGAGTATCCAGGTCACCTGATGTGTTATCGATTTTAACCTTGAACTTTCTTTCAAGTGCATTCGTCAACGGGCTCCGCTGGCCTATATCCAATATTTTGTAATGAGGTTGGATCTTGTCGCTAAAATATTTCACAACATACCGGATGTGGTTCAGGGTTTGTGTCGTTTTTTCGAATGGATTATTAGTAAATTCATTCACCATTACGACGAACCCAGCAACTCATTCAAGGTAAAACTACAGCCGCCAGTGTGATATAATATAAGCCAGAGCAGGGCAACGCCTGCAATGATCAAAATTGCTCTTATAATGCATATAAGAATTTTGTTCTTTATTTTCATAATATATCCTCCATCATACATTTAAGATATCCATAGAATGATGCAAAGAATACAATTGCCAAAATGATCAGGCCGACCAAAATGCGGAGTGCCCATTTCAACCATTTTGAACATTTCATTGGCTCACCCCCTTATGGTAGAATAACTTCATAAATAGACTCAAATTGGCACGGTGCAATCATTCGATGGCCACCCTTGAAACCATAACAAAGACCATCGTGCCAATATACAAGATGCATTCCTGCACCACGGACCAGATAATATTTCGCGTCCACAACTTCATCGGCCTTTACTTCTTTGAGTTTACCATCCAAGATACACCCTCCTTTATCACTCTTTGGATCCAACTGTCCCATTGCTTTTTAGCAATGTACTTTAATGTCAGTCGCCAGACCACCCAGCAGAATAGGGCCGTGGGAATTGTCAGCCATTTCAGGAAGTAAATTGCGATAAACCCGCTGGGCAGATAATAGGCAGGCCATTTAAACATTTTGCGTTTCAACCAGACAGGGTCACTTTGGAACGCATCCCGAAGTGGGTCCAGAATAGCTGTTAAAACCAGCACAGCCAGCGCAATGGTCTGAATATGTGTCATTCTACCAATTCCAGTTTATAACCCGTGGGCGCCATGGGGATCCCCGATTTTTGATCGCTGTAAAACTCAATCAGACATGGCTTGTTAATAGGGATAATTTTAACCCGTTTTGTGCCCGCTTCAACAGGGATACGATAGGCGACTGTCTGTGGCTTGGTGTGCCAGTCTAAAATTGTTGTATCACTATCCACGACCAGATGCACAGTGCCGCCCTCCCAGACAAAGCCACGCAGCGTGAAAGTGTACACACCACTGGTGTCAAAATAGCGATCCGTATATATGGTAACAGGGCCGAGTTGCCGCCATAAATAAAGTCCGTTTAATGTGTCCCAATACTGATAAGTACCTGTCCCTTCTTTTTTCCAGGTTCCACCCGGTCTGAGTTCCGTCAAGAGCTGTTGACCCGTGATATGATAGGTCTCATAATCTTGCGGATTTTCAGGTGACTCAGAATCTCGAAAGATCACCTCCATTTTCTTGCTGGGACCGCTCTCGCCAAATTGATTCTTGGCTGTCCACCAAGTCAGGGAGCTGTCAGCAAAACGAGGGATTGGAATGATGAGAAAAGTGTCTGTGCCTGTGGTATTAAATTGCAATAAACTGTCTTCCGTCTGAATGTGGTATGTGAAAAAATCCGCATCATCTTGTGATAAAACTTTAGTAAGCACATGGTTCTTTGAAGGATCTTTTTGAAACACAATTTTATTCTGTGCATAAATAATATTGCAAAGCATCAAGATTAAAACAACGATTCCCCGTCTCATCCGATCACCCCCTCAAATATGCGGTCCAGCAACCCGCTCCTGTATGCCCAAATCATCAGGCAGATGAGTACAATGATGGCTATAAATACCCATCCGAATATATTGATTACTTTTATCATGATCCCTCCTCTAACGGTTCGAATTGAATGCCGTTATCGCTTGGATGTGGTTTTGTGTGATCAAATTCACTAAAAACAATCTCATCAGGAATACCATTGGGAAAGGCTTTGCATTTGAATTTGCCATATTCCTTCCGATTGAAATGTTTACATTTCTGACAAATAGGTCCTTTCAGGGTTGTCATGATTAAACATCTCCTTTTTTATAATATTTCTCGATTAATACCTCAATTTCTAAAGCATAAGGTGAAGGATTTTTTGAGAGCCTGGCCATTGAAAATCCCTCAGCCATGAATTCATTGATATTGTGTTCAGCATATTTTGAGATGAATATATTTTTTTGTTTATCTGGATCCTTGATATCAATTCGATATCGATCCCGGATCGATAAAAGTTCTATATCAAACTCATTGCGTCGTTTTTTTGGTACGATACGAATCGTGTGGGCAAATTCGTGAGTAGCAATATATCGCATATAATCGTTTTCTCTGACTTTGGCATGAAAACCGCTTTTTACATCATCTCCAAATTCTTTATGGAAATATTCACGGTCTTTTAAATATCCCCTGTTAAATTCAATTCGTCGGCCGTCCCTGGAAGTGCCGGCATAGGCGTTTTTACTTTCTTTGCTTGCATTTAATTCGAGAAGTTTCGTATCGTATTTCTGAGAGAGATCATCTATTTCATGAATGATGGTTTCCTGAAAATCTCTCGGAATATCCTGCAGATCAACCATCACAAGTCCCGGTCCTGTACTGCTCCCGTGTCTTGCAACTACCACATCGCGTTTACCGTCCATAACCGTGATAAATGAAACGGAATAATTCTTACCATTATAAAACGGATCCGGCTCCCAGTCATGGCGGCACCGGTACCCGCCGCGATGAATTTCAACCGGTTCCAGCTGGCCATTTTTCATTTTTCTGATATCGTTCATATGAAAGGTGCGGGCTTTGTATCGAAACAGTTCAATACAAAAGACGTGTGATATGTTCAAGCCTTTTGTCCTTACCGGCGGGCCGACATAGGTTTGAAAAAAGACCTCTGCAATGGCAGACTTTTCGTTCTTCATTGCCTGGCCATGGCCCTTGATCATGGACTGGGCCAGTGTATCAGCATAGACAACAGCTTTGCCGTCAATGTCAGGATCCTCGGGCATGATTCCCTGGAGCCGCCTGGACAACTCCTCTTTGCTCTCAGAGTTTATAATGCTGTTCCGGGCGGCTCTCGCAAGGGCTTGAACCGTTTCATCCTCGTATTGACCCCATTTGGCCTGATTCAATCTTTCCAGCGCCTGAATCTCCTGAAAATCCCTGTTGATGTCCACACCCAGATCCTGATAATGGGTATTGACCAGGTCCACAATCTCATCATAATCTTTGGTGACCTGGTCGACCATGGAATTAAGAGCGGGTCCAAACAGGTCGCTCATCTGCCTTTGGAGCTCCACAAGTGATTCGTCACTCAGCTGGCCTTTAGCGTACTGGTCCAGGAGTTTGACCCTGAATACTTGATATGCACCCTCAAAGCCCAGTTCTTTTTGCAGGGCCTCGACTTCTTTGCGGAATTCAGCTGCGCGGCTCATGCAAGACCCATCTTTCGCTGGACATCGCGTGACAGCTCAATCTGATCCAGATCACGAGGGAATATTTCATCATCGAAGGTTTCTGCTGTTCGCCACATGCGCCGGCACTTAATGCAGAGATAGCGGCGATGGTTTACAGTGTCATAATTCTTTTTCCCGCCCAGATTGATGATCGGCTCAGCTTCGTTGTCGCCTGGATTTTTACAGTATGGACAAATCATTATGATGCCAGTTTCATTTCGCTTTCTTGAGAGACGGCATTTACATCAACGCGCCGTGTTTCAAACCAGGGCTCATCTGTCTGTTCAACGTTTAAACTAACCTGTTTCAGCCTTTTCACAGTCTTGTCTTTCTCGTTGGTATAAGAGGCGAGGATTGCATTCTTGTCCAGCCTGGGTTTTTGTTCAATCCAACCCCATTTTTTGAGTTTCTGAAAAATGGCTTCTGTGGTAATAATGGCTTTCTGCGTCATACTCCCGATCGTGGTGACTTTTGGCGTACCCAGCCTGAATCCAACCGTTCCGTGAAGAAGCTCCATTGATCGCTTTTTAATTGAGAAAGTGTCCCGCTTTGTATCCACAAAAGCGAGAAGGTTTGCTGAGAGTGATGCGATCCTGTCGTTTACGGTTTCGCCTGTTTTATCATTGATGACCAGTTTCATTTTCGCTTCATCACGTATGACCTGTTCACGTTCTGTTGCCCAGGAATCAACCTTCATTTTCTGGTTTTCAAGCAGGGCGATCTCCTTCAGGACCTGATCGGCTTCCTCCATGGACTTAATGGTTGTTTGTACTTTTTTGGTTCGTGCCATCTGTACCTCCCTTCCTTTCGATTTTATTTAAGATTTTATCGTTTGGAACATTGTGCTTTTTCCCTAACACTTCAACAATACAACTGTCAGGTTCTATGGATTTCAGTACACCCATCCGGCGGGCCTGATTGCCGTCAATAAAATCAACGAATGTCACGCTCATACCGCAGCCTCTGCGGCTTGCCGATTAAAGTCGACCGTGTTGCTTTCTTTATCGCGGTTCCGTTCATCTTCGATCGCCTTCATTGCGGTGAGCACCTTGTCGCGATTGCGTATGTCGCTGCCACTGATGACACCGCTGATCGTCGCTTTGGATACGCCGGCTACTTTTGCCAATTTCGTATATCCGATTTTGCCGGACTGTTCCAGGAGTGTGTAATATTCCTTCGGTGTCATCTCGAAACAGTCATCATCAATTATGTTCTTACCGGCCCTGTGCATAGCACTCATCTTCTGTTCTACAAAATAGTCCATATGGAGCGGGCTGCGGCAGTAGTTGGCCACACGCTTACGCGCTTTGATTGTCAGGGCGTCGTCGTAAACTGTTTTGAGATAACTCACACGCTTTTCATAGGTCATCCAGCCGTTTGCCTCGCTCATGTCGTAAGCAGAGACACGGCATTTCACCTCACCGAATCGGTTGACCTTGCTCAATAGTTCCGGTTGGCCGATGAGTACAATACTCAACAAAGGCGTCACGCCGGCGAAATCATTTTCTCTGAAATTCTTGATGGCCCGGATGGTGTTGGTGTGCAGCTCGTGGGCGTTCTCGATATACAGACAGATTTTCTTTTTATCGTTAACGTGCGCCTCGCCCAGCAGCCGGATCACCTGGAGCGATCGAGCCTCCAGGTCCTTGCGCTGCTGTTCACCTTTGCCGATTTCCTCGTTTAATAGCAGTGCCGTCAGGATCGAGGAGATACGCATCCAGCGCCTTTCCTCGTTGGCTACGCGGACAAAAATCGGGGCCTTGTCTGGATCCTGCGACAATACTTTTTTCACTTCGCGGAACAATGTGGTTTTACCGGATCCCCACTGGCCGGCCAGGATAATCATCTCGTTTTCCATCACGCCGTCCCGAATATCCTGAACCATGGAATTGAATACTTCATCTCTGTAAAAGCCTTTTTGCTCTACACCGAAATGTCTAAGGATTCTTTTGTTCATGATTCTGACTCCCTTATTTTGCTAAATTCATATTCTCTTTTATTAATACAATCCTGAGATCCTCAACCTTTTGTTTGATCACATCTTTGTCCAGGGTTTCGTCCAGGATCTCATCAAACACATAATCAAAATCTGCATATGTGCCGCCGGTCATGTTATAGATCTGGGTTCCAACCCAAACACGCGCCTCGTTGATATTTCGAAATTCATTCTCAATTTTACGTTCAGTAAATGGTGACTCGAAGTCCTGCTTTCTCTCGAGAGGCGGCATAAACACTCTTTTACCCTCACGGAACGGCTCTCCTTTTCTCTCTCGAGCAGTTTTCTCAACCTCTGTTTCAATGTCCTGTCTGTAGTTGTTATGCGGGCGGTGCTCAAAATCATCAAGCATCTTATATGGATACTTCTCACCCTCTTTCGGCGGGATCGCATGACCGATCCGTTTAAATTCATCGATCGATTCAACCAGGACATCGCCATTCAGGTTCTGATACACCCGAACCCGTTTGCCGGCTGCCCACTGAGGCGCCTGGTATTGTCGGCCCTGACCGCCCCAGGAAAAGAGGAGACAATCGTTTACTTTGCGTGTTTCAATCTTGAAAGCGTGTGTTTTGATATCTTCCTCAATCACTTTCTGGGCGCGTGCCTGTATCGATTGATAATATACTGCGCCGCGTGTGTCGAGATATGCGGGATGTTCCAGCTTCATTTCATTGAGGCAAAACTCTTCGACCAGGTCATTGAGCTCAGAAAGATAGATGGTCGTTCCCGCCTTTAACCGTGTTGCCAGCTCCAATTCAAAGCCGATCCACAGGGACCGAAAACCAGATTCGACTTTTCCCTGACTGTCTGAATTGCCCGGTCTGGATTGCTTGGCGATAATGCCGGCAGCTTTCAGTCCTGCCTTAACTTCTTTCTTTTTTATAAAAGCGCCATTATCTGTTTTTAGCCGTTCGGGTACAAATCGCAGTGGATGCTCACTCTTGCCGTTCCGATTGAACATGCGGTGCAGCATATCCAGACCAATCAACCATGATTCACCCGATGCAGCATAAAACTGCACGTCTCTGATCCTGGAAAATTCATCAATGACCTGGACGACCCATGTTCGGAGTTTGGCATCATCAGCCTTGTAGTGCAGTTCACGGCCATGCACTTTTAACATGAAATCATCTTTCTCTGGATCATAGCCTTTCATTTGAAAATATTTTGATCTCGAAAAATCCATTTGCCATTGATAATTTGCGTATGGCGCCTCAATCCTTTGTTTCACGTCACGTTCCCTGAAACCGCTCTCAGCAAGCCGCCGGTTGATGGTCCCTGTTTTGTATTGTATCTCACCGGTTTTTTCATCTATTATATAGAGGAGATCCGTGTCCGGGACTTCCATATCGATCAGCATATCAATACATTTTTCTGTTGACAGCTCGCGTTGTTTTTGGGCGCCTTTTGTCAACAGTAGGCCCTCGACCTTGATCTTTGCGATGCGATCAATTAAATACTGGGGAATCCGTTTTTCCCGCTTTACCTTTTTATGACAGCCGTACTCTTTACGCAGAGACCTTTGAATCGTGGCTTTGGAAACACCCAGGCGTTTTGCGTATCGTTGATAAACAGCTTCCTTGTTTCCGTGACTGGTTGCTGCCAGTGCCTCCCTGATAGTGTTCAGGTCAACATTCAGCATACAGCAGCCTTTTGTCTTGAATCGCTAAGCGCATAGAACAAGCGCAGAAATTCCTGCTCGGCTCGCTGTGGTGACCAGCAATGGATTAAGATTCCCAGTCGATGACATCCCAGATCCCACTCAACGGTGTTCGGCAGCAGCATGGCTTTTTCATCCAGTAAGATTGATCTATCATATTCTGAGATAGCAATGCGATCCTTTTTGTTTATCTGAACACCAAATCGCTCCTCAATTATTCCCTGTAAATAAGTATGAAAATCGTTGTACTGCCGCATCCAGGTCTGGCGACGCAGGGGACGCATCATGTCATTTAAAAGATATTCTGATGCATCATGCATCAACGCCGCAAATTGAACATTAGATGAATATCCATGGAATTGCATTTGTTTCGATACCAGGTATGAATGCTCTGCAACTGAATAAAAACGTTTTGTGTGACCGCCGAATCGGCATATCATCGATAGTGCATGAGCAATATCATCGATATCGATCTCTGCGATATTCAGTGAGGTCAAATCAATTGTTTTGCCGGTGAACGTCGGTCCGATCATGTTAGTATTGTATAGGAGTAGTTTCATTTCTCACCTGCCATTTTTTGAAGTACATTAATAAGCCTCGACGCCTCGTAGTTCATCAGCATTTCGGGAGGCGTCACCTTTTTCAAAACCCTGTAAATCAATCCGGTCAGGCGATTAAAATCCATATCCAGTTTTTTCTGCAGTCTGGATATTTCGTCCGCTTGACCCTGGGTCAAATGATCGTTTTTCTCGCCTCTGCCTTTTCCTATATAAAGGCTGTGGTTTTCCTTTTGTTTTTTTGTGCCGAATTTCTGAATGAAATTGTCAGCCTGGTCATAAAAAAGATTAAGAGATGTCGTAACGCCGTAACTGGATAGAATGCCGCGGTACTCTTTGTCATCCCAGGCGTGATGCGCTTTAATGGCATGAATGGCCGCGATCTGATTTTTAGTGGCTTTTCTCATTTCTTTATCCAGGATCCGATCTTTTCAATGGTTCGCTGCCAGAAAAACCTGATGACAATGATGATAACTCCTGGCTTGATATGTTTGAAATATTGCGAATAATACCGGCCGTCATACCAGATCGACACATATCCGTGATTTGTTCCTATGCTGATAACTTCCATGACCGATCTCCTCAGCTGATTAATCCTGAATATTTATTGGCAAGATTTTTGTGAATCATGTCGATGTATCTAACAAACTCCAGGACCTGTTCTCTGAACTCGGCAGGGTCGTCCTCTTTTATGTCCATTTTAACAACGAGTCCATTGGCCGTATAAAGGGCGGCCCGTATCAGTTCCAGCATATGACGGCGATCGCTGAGCTTCCAGCCGCCAGGACCAAACCTATATTCAAGTTCTTTATAATCCTCCAGGAGCTTTTTCAATTCATCAATCTTTTTATCTTTAGCCTTGTTCTCGGATTCCAATTTTTTATTGGTTTCGTCGAGTTTTGCAGTTAAGGCTCGATGGTCACGTTTATATTTTTTCATGGTCTCTTGGAGCTCGACCTGTTTTACACTAGCGAGTGATTCCAGGTCAAAATCTCTATCACCAACCTTCACTCTGCCACCATCAAGCAGCTCTTTTAAGTCTGGGTCGTTGAGATTTGCGATCTCACCTAGCTTCCAAATAGCAAAATCCTGAAATTGGTTGTCCAATAATTGGACACCATTATTCTTTTGTAATTTTTGGGGTATTAATCGATCGAAACGTTCTATTACTTTTATGCATAGATATGCCTGCGATCTGCTGACTGGTGTCATGGTCTCGATATATTCGCGAAAAGAATCGCATCCTAACTCTTTGTAGAGCTGTTCATCTCTTATCCGTTTAATTGCCTGGGCGGTGACAAAGACTCCCAGTATAACCTGTTGATGAAGATGGACCGCCAACTCCAGGCGTGTCGGAAGTTGTCCGTCTTTGTGTTTCTCCATTTTTGTCATGCTGCCTCCCTTTGATTAAGTCTTTCGAAAACCGCTTGTCTTGAAATACCAAACCGATATGCGACGGCAGAATAATTGTGGTTAAGGCGTATAAACCACATTTTCCAGAGTACATATTCATCAGGGGTGTTTAGTAATGATCCGATATGTGGTCCTCGTTGAATACCGTACTTGATTCTGATTCTTTGTACCTGTTTTGCCGAGATACCAAGTCGTTTGGCAATGTGCTTATCACCGAATCCGGTTTCAATCATAGTACAGACCTGTTCATGGTCGATGCTCGGTTTAGCGCCCACGTCTTTTCTCCTTTTTATAGATCCACCGATCGCAGGTTGTGCAGACATAGCCGGTATAAACGACACCATGCAGGACCACCATAAAGGGGACCATTTCATGCTGACAGTTTCGGCATTGGATAAACAAGTCTATAACTCCAGTTCGATTTGATTAATATTCTTTTGAATATTCAATCGAATTGTGGCCGTATCCTGCATGTGTTTTTGAAGTTGTTTGTCCAGCTTGAGATAAAGATCCATGCTCGGTGATTCGTGGAATTTTAAGAGGAGAGATAATAAAGAAGAAAACCGCTGCTGGTACTCTGCCGTGCTGAGTGTTTCTTTCGCTTTCCCTTTCGGTGCCTTGATAAACATCCCGCCATTGATTCTACAAAGCGTTTGAAGTGGAGTCCAATTCTGAAATGCGTTCATGATAGGAGTCAGTTCGTGGGCGTTTACGTGGGCACCGTCATCGTGCATGCTCATCTTTCTGGATAGCGTGCTGACCGGCATACCGATCTGCGCTGCTGCGTCCGAGATCCTGACTCCTGACTCCTCCCTGGTAATGTCCAGGGCCTCTTGAATGGTTGCTGCTGTTCTCGCCATAAATCGCCTCCCTTTTCTTTTAATGCGATTATATTTGTTGTAAACCATCTGCCCGAACCTTTATTTGATGATGAAAAATTTTAATTGACATGACCCCTTTTATTTGTTAAAATAAAGCAGACCGGAGGAGTAGGGAGCCCCGCCCGGCCTGCTTGTTGTTATGCGGCCTGCCTCCTGGCAGCGGCAGCGATATTGGCGCCATGCTGCATCAGCAATGAGCCGTATTCAGATTTTATTTTTAAAGCGAGTTCTGAAGTGCATTTGTCGTGTACTGCAAGGTAAACGAACTGTGGAGTAACATTGTATTTATTGGCTAATAACCGATAAGTTGGTTTGTCGTTTTGAATACTCATCTGCGCTCCCAATATTAACTGTATACTATGATAATTAAACTCATTAACATTTAATTTAATAGTATACTTTAAAATGTCAAGTATTTTTTCATATTATACAGGGATTTTATATGGAATCATTCGGAGAGAGATTAAAAGTCGCGATCAAAAAATCAGATTTATCACAAGATCAGTTAGCAAAACTCATTGGTGTTCACCAAAACACCATTTCTGGATATGTTAAGGATAAAATGGAGCCTGGTATAAACAAAGTTAAATTAATGGCTCACTATCTGGGGTGTGAACTTGTTTGGTTAATCACGGGCTTTACTGCAGAAGAGTTGGCTCTTGAAATTCAAAATAGAGAATTATCAATGATTGTAAGCGAGAAAAGCCCTGAATATAGGGCTGAGCAGAATGTGGATGCTGTGAATAAATTTCTTAAACTTACCAATGCACACAAAGCGATCGTTGAGGTTTTAATTGATGAGCTGCTAAAATTGGAGGGTGAGAAATGAAGAAAGGGCAACTGGTTGCCGGTTGGATAATATCTCTTGTGGTGTTGGGTATTGGCCTTTATTCATTTTGGTATTTCTTGATTACGCCTAGTTGGGTTGCACATACCATAATGAGAGACATGCGGGCTGGTGTGCTTAACGATGAATTACATATTCTCGCTGATGATCGAATTTGTTTTGATGTTGTTGATGATGTCGATGCGGCGGGCGGGGGACAAATTCCGCGAAGCCATGCTATAAAGAAAGTTTTCGCAATCCCACAATTGATCGTCAGTGCTGAATTAATAAAACGAAAAGTTTGGAAAACAGATAATGGTTACCGACGTGGTGACTATTATTATCAGATACACACAGGTGATGGCTTAAGAAAAATGCACATCGCATTCAAGGAGGTTGGGCCCTTTGTTTGGAAGATGATTTTTGCAATTGCTGAATAAGTTCTTCCAAGAAATTCCAACGCGCACGGCACGAGAAAATAGGCCGTTTTGATAACGGCTTTTACTTTAAAATTATGACATAAACTTTACTAACTTACGAAGTTTAAATGTCCACTTTTTTACACCAAAAAAGGGGGTCATTTGTTGCAGGTTTTGGCTTCATTTGTTGCAAGCCCCCTAGTATGTTTGCGGTTAATAATTTAGTATAATA
>Ga0180431_10001332_pt1 | contig 34831 bp, 33 predicted proteins | sample SS_ome_11_FD_132459 | JGI IMG/M metagenome (GOLD analysis project Ga0180431, IMG submission 132459) | Hypersaline lake sediment archaeal communities from the Salton Sea, California, USA - SS_1_MS_1 metaG | ecosystem: Environmental > Aquatic > Non-marine Saline and Alkaline > Hypersaline >... | reverse complement strand
CGTGTGCAACCAAACAGGCAGGTGGGAATCTGGATTGAAATTTCATTTCCCAAACAAAATTAACCTTGGTTTTGATTTTTTCCAAAATTCCCACCTGCCTGTTTGGTTGCACACGCCTCTAGTGGTGAGGGTCTGACCCCTAAGTCAACAAAAACTACAAGTTGCTAGGGGCCGGTAAACCCAAATATACACTTGGGAATTTTGCAGTGGGTACAAGAATCAAGTTGTTTCAGTAGCTATTTTGTATAATTTCTTATTTCATAAGTATATATTTGGCTTTACCGGTCCCTATTGTACCTTTTCAATTTAAGGGGGCCACTACAATCCAACCCTCAGCCATGGGCTCCTCTTGCTCCTCCCCCCTTTCCTGCTGCCGAAAGGAGGCCAAACTCACCCAAGCATTCCTCTCTCTTGTCCACCAGGTCAACACCTCTGTCATCGGGACAACCACCCAAAGCAAGCATGTTCAAGTCAATCCCGACCACCTTGTCGTGGACCCCTGTGGTTTGTATTTTGTCGCAGACACCCGCGGTGCAGGGGGCGTGTCTCATAGCATCTACAAGGAGTCGTCCGAGGTTTGGGGAACCATTCATCGTTTCACGGAGGAAGCCCGGAAGACTCTCAAAAAGACGGGTGACGGCCACTACTCGACTTACAATGGGCGACCTCTCCTCCACATCGTGTCCCCGAATTTTGTGGGTCGCCGGTCCGCGGCGTTTGGAGCGTCCGACGTGATTCGGGAGCTGACGGCCGCCTACACCAAGGTTTTGACCATCGCTCTCGATCCCGAGTGCAAGGAACATCAGATTGACTGTGTACCATTTTCATGGGGCGTCAATGCCGGTCTTTGGAGGAAGGAACTTCCCCTCCTCACCCTCTTTGCCCTCTCCGAAGCATTTGGCTCGCTGTCTCGCAAGCAGCGCAAGCGTTTTGGGCCATGCGGGGACAAGCGCTTCAACCTTTGCCTCTACCGACCCCAAGAGCAGACAGCCATGGCCAAGGTTCTGACCATGACCAAGATGAGCCTGGCTTGAGTCAAAGAATGAAAAACGTGGAATAAAAATCGTCATAAATCCTAAAGCTACCCCCGCAGCACCTGCTGCCGTATACTTGGCTCTGACGTCTCGGGAGGGATGTAAACGACGATGGGTTTTCCTTCCTTGGTGTGGGCATGGTAGTAAGGCATATTGATGGTTGAAGAAGAATGTAACAAATTTATTTTTTTTTTCGATTAAATTCCTTATGGAATTTTTACATATTTCAATTTTTAAAGTGGTGTTTGAATGGCTTCAAGCATTCTTTTTCGAAGGACCTTAGGAGAGTCTTGAGGTGTCAAGCTTGGTGCCGGACCGTCAGGAGTGTAATTTTCTACGAGGCATGAAGGTGTTCCATCTGGTATAGGGTCCTTAAAAGTAGGAAGAGTCACTTGACAAGCCACAGACGATTTTCCCACAACTTGGGGTTCAGAGACACTTTCCTGGAAATGGCTTGGTTGACGATTCCTGGCCTCGAGGTGAAAGTAGCCACGTACAACCTTTAGGTCACCATGCAAAACAGTTTTTTGTTCAATTTCTTTTCCTGGATCGACAGCGTCGTAGTGGAGGGAAAGCGGACCCTGAAGGTCCTCAAGCATCTTATCAAGGATATCGTGGAGAACCTCCTTTGGTCCAATCTTTTTCAACAGGGTTGCTACATTTTTCACTTGAGGATTCAAGAGCATCCGCACCCATGACCCGACAATGGGTGTTGCCGTGATTCCAGTCAAGAGGAGGAGGCGCTTGTCGTAGTCCTTCATAAAGTTTTGGACCGAGGATGCAATTTGAAAGGCGCCCATGACTTGGGAGCGAAAGTAGGGAGCGGTGGGGCCCTTGCGTACCATGGTGTGGTAGGCACGATACTCGGGCCAGAGAAGAAATCGGCGCAAAAGACGAATAAACCACATGTTCCAAAGGCGTTTCCATCGAAGGTAGAGCATTGAAATGGTGTGGATAGGCGTCTTGGTTTCTGGATTTCGCTTGGCAATTCCAATGCCGCCCACAATGACGGTTTGGGCAAGCCGCCACACCATCCATACTGGGTTGAGGGAAAACACCTCGTGAGTCTCTGCGGGTTCTGGGTAAGACACAACACTGACCTGAATCCACAAGACGATCAAAAAATCTAAAAGAATCATGATGAACCAGTAGAGGGTCTTGGACGGAATCCATAAATCACATATCAAATCCATGGTTGTATCAAAGGCACCCACCTGAAAGGCCGCCCACCAAATGGGTACATAGCGGTAGGCGTAGACCATGCCCTCGGGGCAGCAACCGTCCCGAGTAAACACGTATTGGTAGTAGAGGAAGCCGCGCCAGTAGGACTGGAGAAGCCACCAAACCTCAACTGGACATCCTTCAAGATAGTAGGGAAGGGTTTGAAAGAGGATAGACCCCAGGACGAGGTGCACGACCATGGCTCCATGGTCTTGAAGGCGCCAAATGATTTTTCGTGAGTAGCAAGTGATGCACGAGTGGGAGGTGATTGGCTTGTTGTCTCGGTGGACACCCACTACCCGCTTTTGCATGCAAGAACGAAGGATAATGTCTGAAAAATAAATATTGAGGAGTTGTCTCCCCAAGAAAAACATAAAGACAATGTAGATGAGCCACTGAATGGCCGCTAAGAAATGTGGGGGTGCTAGCCAAAACAACCATGAAGATGAGTCAGGCAGCCAGGGTGCAATGTGAGTGGGGTAGAGGGTGGAAATGGGCCCATCCTTTCCCGTCACCCAAAGCGCCATCTCCAAGGGTAGACAAACCAATACAAGGCGTTTGATGAGAATGTCCCACACAAAGACCTTGAGCATCCCCCAAAATTCATGTCGATTGAATCGGTCCATAAACTGCCCACACCGTCTCAATCCCATGCCGTTCAAGGTTTTATATAGGCGATGTTTTAGGTTCAAGGAAAATAGATGTGTGGCATCTTATCAATTGTCCCCTTGGATTTTTATCCCTCTTTAGAGATGCTACTCTGTAAAATCACATAAAGATCATGCAAAACTTTTTGCGTAATCTTTAATAAATGTTATCGTCTGCACAAGGTGGCCGTACTGGATTTGCCTTTCGTCCTCCCTCCAATGTCGGCTCCTATGAGTACCCGGCAGGAACCGACCTCAGACCTCACCTCGACGACTTTTTTGACATTTACGGTCCCTCCTCTCTTCGATCCGCCAATCACCCCCAAGAAGAGTTCACCTACGTCCACACCTTTGGAAAGGCCGAGAGAAAACGACTGAGGAAGAATCTTACCAAGACGGGACCCGTGACGCCAGGTTACAAGATCAATGATCCATTGGTCTTGGCCGCCCAAGAGACGGTCCTCTACCCGCCAGCCCATGACACGCACGCCTTTGAAGAGGCAGGGCGCCACCCAATGGGAGCTCCTCGCTCAGGTGCCTCTGCAAGCTTTCCGTGTGCCCATGGCGTGCCAGCAACGGTCCATCCCAAGCCTCTCACCTCGGTGCCTCCACGCGAGTCCGTGTCTTCCTTGACCTATCGGATGCCTCCTGGCCTCAACCCCATGTTTTTGCCTCCCCCGCCTGTAGCGACCCAAAACGCCAAGTTTTCCAACCATGCCCTCAAGGCCGTGGATCCGCGTGTGGAAGCCGCGTCCTTGCCTCCCGTTTCTCAAGTCGAAATTTCTCCTCTATGGAAACGCAACGTCAATTTTGCGACGGGCGACCGCTATGCCCAAGTTGCACCTGACTCGGGGTGTAGTGGCCACACCGCCTCTCTCCAGGCGTCTGCGCCTGCCATGACGGTCCAAGGTGAATTTGCACCTTTTGAAAAGCCGCCACGGGTCGTCCAAGACATCCACTCACCCTTTTTGCGAAACACCTCTATCGGTGACTATGGGGCACCCCAACCCGGCATCTTTTTGCCCTATGCTAAACCCTTGGCCATCCCGACCAAGGGTGGCATCATGTCCCTAGAAGACTACCTCCGCTCCCCCACAACGGTGGGAGTCGAAGGCCTTGGTCTCTAGAGGTCTGGCCAATTGAATATGCACTTGAAAAATTTTAAGTTTAGTAAAATGGTCTTATATTGAGGATGTTTTAGATCAGACCACTAGAGGCGTGTGCAACCAAACAGGCCGGTGGGAATCTGGATTGAAATCTCATTTTCCAAACAAAATTAACCTTGGTTTTGATTTTTTCCAAAATTCCCAGAAGAGATTTCATCTCTGTGGTTCCGGTTCCCGGAACTGAACCACCCGCCTGTTTGGTTGCACACGCCTCTAGTGGTGAGGTGATAAGACACCAAAGGTGTCTGACGGCTTTGCCGTCAAATCACGTTTACGTGCTCTCACCTCTAAAATAAAATTTCATCCACTTCCCCTTATATACCTCCACCGACCCTTCCTTTGATGGATGGATACAGCAACCCTTCACCCAGAGATTTAAAATGTTTGTGTCTCTTTGAGACAAAACTCGCATTGTGACACGGCTACTTGCAATGTTAAATTCAGCCAAACCATCCAGCACCCCATTTCTTTTTTCCCCTAGAGACCATTGATGTTCCAGCAAAATGACCAGTTTCTTTGCTCTGCAAAGGATTGGTGTTACCAATAAAGACTAGTTTCTTTGCTCTGCAAAAAAAGGATTGGTGTTACCAATAAAGACTAGTTTCTTTGCTCTGCAAAAAAGGATTGGTGTTACCAATAAAGACTAGTTTCTTTGCTCTGCAAAAAAAGGATTGGTGTTACCAATAAAGACTAGATGAATTAACCACTAAAACAATTTGAATTACGCGCAAATCCAGATATTTACAAGTATATATTTGGGTTTACCGGTCCCTATTAAGTTTGCACTTGTGTGAAAAGTTATTTCATAGAACTGTGATTTTCTTCAAGTGCAACTTTAATTTACAGTCGACCCTAACTTACTTCCCATCAACCTACACAACTCCTTTCCATCTCTCCCTCACTCACCGGACCAAGCTATAGAGGAGACCAAGACGGACCCTACCAAAACAACTCCATCTCTCCATCACTCACCGGACCAAGCTATGGAGGAGACCAAGACGGACCCTACCAAAACAACTCCATCTCTCCCTCACTCACCGGACCAAGCTACGGAGGAGACCAAGACGGACCCTACCAAAACAACCTATCAAGACAGACTGTTGGACACGGTGGAAGATGGAGACATCGACACCGATCTTCACATCGCGTCGATGCACGGCCATACCGACAAGGTGATCGGCCTGCTGAAAGCAGGTGCGGAAGTGGATTCAAATGATGGATTCGGAACCCCACTCTATCACGCGTCAGTCCATGGACACATCAATACGGTGAAGGTACTCCTGGATGCGGGCGCCGACGTGAACAAGAAGTTCACGGATAGGACGGTCTCAACACTTTATTCCGTGACGTCGCTCGCGGTAACGGTGTTTGATCTACAGAGACATCACGTACTGGAAAAGCTTGTGGCTATCATCCAGATGCTGCTGGACTACGGCGCTAAGGCGGACGACACGGACGTGGATGGACACACCCCACTGTACGTCGCGTCCAAGGGCGGCTCCACAGAAGTCGTCTTGATGCTGCTGCACGCCGGCGCCCATGTGAACTACGTGACGCCCGACGGACACACCTCACTGTACGTCGCGGCAAAGAAGGGTCGCATTGAGGTCGTCGAGATTCTCCTGTCGGGGGGTGCCTATGTGAACTACATCGCGCACGACGGACACACCCCACTGTCCATCGCGGCACAGGAGGGACACTTGGAAGTCGTCTCGATTCTCCTGTCGGCGGGTGCCCTTACGACCGACATGTCTGACGAGATGCCCTGATTTTGGTTCATGTTTTCGATCTTCCGGGAGTCACTCCTTACACCCTAGAGGCCTGTGATGAAGACACTGAAGGTGTCTGACAGCTTTGATTCCATGCCGAAGGCATTGACAGCTTTGCTGTCACATCACGTTTGCGTGCACCCATCTCTAATAGAAAAGTCAAGAATGATTTTGAGAGAATATAGAAAATTTTATATGATGATTCGGGCTCACAATTTTATTCAGAGATACACACATCCCAAAGATGGATGACAGTGCAAGGGATCAACACCTTGATAAAATCTTGGTTACACCAGCCTTCTTGGCGTATTACCTTTCCACCCATGCAACTTTGTCCGTGGCACATGACGAGGGCTTTGCCCTAGATTGGCCTGATGATGTCTATCAAATAGAGTCTCTTGGCTCTTCTTCAAACAAATTTCCCCTCCGCTTCTTGACTCCTCATGGAAATTTCTTGAAATGAATCGTCATTCGGTGATTTTCTCTTTAGAAGAAAGGGATTCAAAATGACCTAAGTTTCCTTGTCGTCGGGGTGGTAGTAATGACGAAGCTTGTAAACATGGAACGGAGGTTTCAACAGGGCGCCAAGGATACCTTCCACCTCATCACCACGCAGAGTCATGCCGCGTTTGTCGTAAAAATAAACATTCCGTAGAGGAGACACATTGTCCATCACTCCGTAGCCAATAGTCGATACGACAAGGCTCGGATCTTTTGTCACCAGGCTTTTGACTGCCTCTCCGTCCACAAGGGTTTGCTCCTCTTGAAGCTTGTAGAAGCGTCGAGACGACCATCGTGAATACCACTTTTGGACTTCTGGGTCAGACGCGTAGGGCTCTACCAGGGCCAAATCAACAATGGAGTCCTTGAGGAGGGTAAAGAATTCAACCTTGGTCAGACCTTCCAGGAGGGAGATTCCGGGAAATCCTGCAGCCTCGCCAAGGGGGCATGGGTGGTGGGCCATGGCTTGCAAGAGGCGGAGGAGGATTTGGTCGGCAGAGACGACGGTCTTGTGGGTGTAGAGACGCGTAAAGAGAATAAATCGCGTGCGAAATACTTCACATACATTCCAATAGTCCTTGAGCGCATAGCAAAGACGAACCTTGCCATCAACGGGGAGGGCACGTGTCAAGCGGAGGAGGCGTTCCGAATCGAAAGAGATGGAAATGTTCGAGCCCCGGCAGTCGCGACGGTAGTAATCAAACTTGTCCACATCAATCCCTGTGGCTTCGTTGCATACAATCTCATACAAAAACTCTTTGCCCGGAGGCGGCCCAATCCACTTCCAATCCTTCGGTGCCTTGGCCTCCGTCCCCCACATCATTTCACCAATCATGGCAACATGGCCCGAGTTGAGGCCATAGGAGTAAAACTCCTTGTGGAGGGCATGGGTGTCAAGGATGTGGGTCAAGACCTGGTAGGACATGTGCTCGTGGGGAATGAAGCCCGGTGTTTCACCTGCAAACTTTTCAAAGAGGTGAGAGAAGAGACAATGGCCAAGATCATGACAAAGGGCTGCCAGTTGGACACACAATTCTTCTTCGGGAGTGATCCGCAGCTCGGGCTGAGAAGCATTCAAGTGTTCCACAAGCTTTGTCGCAATGTGTGCCACTCCAATGGAATGTTCGCCCCTTGAGTGGGTCGCCCCTGGGTAGACACGCCGTGCCGCACCCATCTGGGAAATAAAGTAAAGACGCTGAAATTCAGGGGTCGACATGATGGCGAGGGAGAGCTCATGGAGCTCCAAGTGGCCATGGACGGGATCATTGCACATAAAGGATGCCATGAGGAGAGGGTTTGTGTTGTGGGTGTTTTACAATGAAAAATCGCCAACGTAAATTTATTAAAAAAAGTCTTTAGGATGAACCTCCCAAAGGGACACGGGCCCTCGACGAAAAAGGCGTCACGTCGTCTTCACGAAAGTTGAGGTCAAGGTGGGTGACGGAAAACGTCAAAGGTGACCACCCGGCCTGGTAGGTCTCACGCAACTCCTCGGCCTTGGCAGCATCACGGAAAAATCCAACCCCAATGTGAGCACAAAACCCGCGGCGGAGGGCATAACCCGGCAAGACTTCCGTGAGGCGCTGGTAGAGAGCTTCAAGAGCTCCAGGAGGATCTGACACGGGGTCCAAGTAGAGGGTCTGGGACTTGCCATTGTCAAAAACTTTGAAATCGGCCAAGGTGCACTCAAAGGGAGGGAAATCGCTCAAGGCCTCTGTCAAGATCTTGACGACTTCTTCAAAGTTGGCCCTCTCAACAAAGGGCTGCATCATGGTGATGTGGGGGTAGGGAGGACGCTTGATCTTAGGGTTCATATGGTTGGACTTGATGGCCACAAAGGGAGCCCAAGACGACTGGGGAGGCATCACAACCAAGGTTGAAGTGGGAGTCTTACCGTAAGGCGTGCCGGAGATGTAAGGCGTGCCGGAAACGACATGGGAGGAAGAGGTTGCCATGGGGAAGAGGAAAGAGTGTAGAGATGGCAAAAGAGTCGAAGAATATTCTACTCAAACTTTTCGGGGTCAGGGATGGCCGTCCCGTCCTTCATCGAGACACAATAGTCCTTGTGGCTAGGTTGTAAAGAAGACGAGGGAAAAGCAGCAATGTCCACCTTGACCTTGACCCGTTTGTCCTCGGTGAGACCTCACATCCAGCGGTCAACAGGATTTTCTTTCTTGTAAAGACCCGTAACACACTTGTAAAAGACTTGGGGATCCATGGGGTGGCAGTATAGAATTGTGGAGGTATGAAATTGAGGAAAGCCTTGAAATTTTTATTTGGGTCCTTCCAAGGCATAAGCACCGACAAATGCCTGACGGCTTGCCAAGAAAAATTCATCATCGAGGAAACGTCCTGCATGGGCAGCACCCGCAGCCACCATGTCCTTCACCCGGTCTTCATGGTTCAAACACCATTCGTACTTGGACGCCAAGTCACTTCCATCATGGTTGAGGGGAACAAAATGAACCCAGGGTTCGGGTCGATCATAGACGGGGCCGTGAAACCAAGTGGTTTCAAAATAAAAGGGGTAAGGGTGGAGAGGAAGGGTTTGGCCTGCCAAGGCCCACATGAATTGAGACGAGACGTCATTTCCTTCGAGACAAAGGGTGTACTTGGACCGGATCAGGCGGTGGACCGACGTCTTGCCCTTGGCCTTGCCTTCGAGGCCGTGGATCAAGCCCTTGGGGTGAAAGGCTGCATCACTTTGGGCAAAGCGGGTGATGCCCAAGTCCCAAGGCCTTTCATCTGAGGATCCTTTATAGCCATCCCACGCCTGACACCATTCCCACCGGTTGGACCGTCCTGGCAAGTCTATGCGGTTCAACAAGATGTTTCCCGAATCGACGCCTCGCCAGAAGATGCCATCTTCCTTTGCGTCCCAAGGCCCGTCGTGGCGGAGACAAGACCGGTAGTAGGGTGGATGGAGTCGATTCACCCTGGGATAGAGCATGGTGAGGGTGGGGCGTCCCGCCAAGCGTGAAGATGAGATGGTGAGACGGTCCGTTTCTCGACAACAATCCGACATGCGGAGAGGAAACATGGTGGAGGGCGGAAAATCGGGGCGCAAGGCCACCATGTCATCCAAGGTCACACGGTTACGACCATAGGGTATCTTTCCGACGTCTTCCAGAGTAAAAACTTGACGGTAGAGGGGTTTCCGCTTGGAAGCTTCCCGAAAATCTCCCCTTGCCATCCAATGGAGAATTTCGGGGCCCATCAGGTAGGCCAAGTGAGATGCCACAGATCCATCCATGCCATTTAGATGGTGGGGCTTAGAGGAGGGAGGGTGAAGCCAACATTATTTTTTGGTATTTATTGGTAACACCAATCCTTTTTCGCAGAAAAAGAAAGTGTTTAGGGCTCCGATCAGATGAACTGACCGTTCGTTTCCGTGGAAAAATGGAATTGACTCGGATAAACCGCCCAGGGTTTTCAAGTTGAGACACGCGCTGGGGAATCGCCCCCACCGCATTGATCACCCAATCACCAGACTCCATGTCATGTCTATCGAAAAGACCTTGGAGTTTAGAAATGTCAAGTGTTTCAACATCGTGTTCGGCACGGCCAACACCTATTACCGTGTAACCATGGTGTCTCAAGTAAGCGTAAATGGTACGCCCTAACATACCGGTAACACCGAACAGGAGAAACTTCATTTCTGTATGGTTTGGAAAACATAAACGCATTTTGAACAGTTTTATTTGGGGATAATCAAAAGATACATGTGTGGAATTGTAGCATATCTTGGTTCATCACAGGCATGGCCTATTCTTGTACAGGGTCTCGCCATCCTACAAAACCGAGGATATGACTCTGCAGGGGTAGCGTCTTACTGTGGAACCGAAAGCAAGATCAAAGTGTTCAAACAGGCCTCCACCTCATCCCAAAGGGCGATTGAAGCGTTGGAGGATCATAATCCAGACATGGTGGCTGGTGAACCATCTACAGGTATTGGCCACACACGGTGGGCGACACACGGTCCTCGCACGAGTGAAAATGCTCATCCTCACCTCGACGAAACCCGAAGTTTCGCCATTGTCCACAATGGCATTATTGAAAACTATTTGGAATGGAAAGGTTTTCTCGAAACCAAAGGCTATTCTTTTTCATCTCAAACCGACTCTGAAGTCATTGTTGTCCTGTGGTCATATTACTACACTGTTGTCGGGGATGTCACTGATGCCTTTCGCAAAACTATAGCTTCTCTTGAGGGTACGTGGGGAATTGTGGGGATGTCATTGCATACCCCTTTATCTCTGTACTGTGCACGCCACGGGTCTCCTCTTTTGTTGGCTGTTTCAGATGGTCAAGCTTTTGTAGCGTCTCAAGCCGAGGGATTTGGACGCTACGCCAAATCATACATTTGTCTTAAATCTCATGACATTGCAACCCTCACCTTGACAAAAAATGGTCAGGTAGCTTTAGGGATGATTGACCCTTCTTTATATCCAACCCGACCCGCAACCCACACGTTTGACCTGACACCAGCCCCTTATAGATTTTGGACAGAAAAGGAAATAGCATCTCAAGGAAAAGTTGTTGGTCTCGCACTTAAAAATGGTGGAAGAGTTGAAAGCACTTCGCGTGTATGTCTTGGCGGCATTGCAGACCACACAACACATTTGTTGTCACACAACCACCTTGTATTTTTGGGGTGTGGGACATCCTTACATGCAGCCTTAGCCATGAAGCCTCTCTACCAGAGCATAAGTGGCTTTCAGACCGTGCAAGCTGTAGACGGTGCAGCCTTTACCTTGGGAGATGTTCCCGATTTGCATTCCACTCTATTAATTTTTATTTCGCAGTCCGGAGAAACAAAAGACTTGGCCCGGTGTGTTGATATGGCAAAAGAAAACGACCTTTTTATGGTGGGTATTGTGAATGCAGTTGATTCATTAATTGCGAGAGAGGTCAATTGTGGGGTGTACCTAAATGCGGGGCGTGAAGTTGGTGTGGCGTCCACAAAAGCATTTACTGGCCAAATCACTGTTCTAAGCCTTATTGCAGTATGGTTTTCACAAGAACGCGGGTTGAAACCACTTCAAAGGAAACGAGTTATTCGCGATTTACAGGCTCTTCCATTTGACGTGGAAGAGGCACTCAAAGCAGACGAAACACCACTTGTTCATGCACTCCAGGATAAAACCTCTGCATTTGTTTTGGGTAAGGGTCCATGCCACGCAACAGCCTTAGAAGCATCTCTAAAGTTAAAGGAGATAGCCTACATACATGTTGAGGGGTTTGAGGGATCTTCTTTAAAACATGGGCCATTTGCTTTGCTAACTAAACACACCCCGGTTGTCTTGCTGATGCCTGCCTCGGCATCAGGTTTTGGGTATGAAAAAATGATAAATGGGCTAGAGGAAATCCAAGCGAGAAATGCACCACTTGTCGTGGTGACGGACACAACACTCGCCTACAAGGTGCCTGTTGTAAAGGTTCCAGCAAACGAAACATTTGGGTTTCTCCTTTGTTTGATACCGCTTCAGAAAGCAGCTTTTAATTTGGCGATCAGTCAGGGAATCAATCCAGATTATCCCCGAAATTTAGCCAAGGTAGTGACAGTCGAATAATAATGTTTTATTGGTAACGTACAAAGCAAGAAACTGGTTATTCTTGGCTTAAAAACCAAAACGTTTTCATGAACAACAGAGTTGTAGATAAAAAACAAATCTTGTATTTTATTTCGTCGTCGAAACCCTGAGGAAGCTGCGTGGCGAGACGAATTGCAGTCAAAAGTTTATGGAGGCCGTTGATGACGTCTACGAGTTGGACGATGATGTTATTGAGACCTTGGGCAAATGGGCCTTCCCTTCATCGGGTTAGACGTGTGGCCAATTGAATAAAACGAAATCCTCAACACTTACAAAAGAATGGACACTGGCCTCACCGGATCTATCCTCATTTCTCTCTTGTTCAGCCATTGCACGGGCCTCGTTCCGACACCCTTCAATGGAATGCCCTACACGGCGACTCTTCCCTTGGCAACCCCACGGCATTCAGGACCCACCTACTTCAAGGAATCTAAGCGGGAACGTAAGGAAAAGGCCAAGGCCCGTAGGCCAATGAAGAGCAAGTCGGACGCGCGATCCCCCCAACGCCTCTACAAAAAGTTATAAATCAAGAATGATCGAGACACCATCATGGTCAGAGCAACGGTAGGGATAGTCGCGCAACTCAAAGGCATGCATACATGCGTCTTCCAGACCCACGCCCTTGTAGAAGATATGGTCGAGCCATTGGGGAACCTCGAGGGGAGGTGACTCTTGGACAGGAGCCTTGACCGCCAAGGTGGCCACTTCTTTGCCATTCCTGTAGAAACCGCGGTGGGTGGAAAGGGGGACCCGCGGCACGTGTGGAATGGCAAGAGAAAACCCCTCAGGGACGTACTTCCAAATAAGACGGCGACTGGCTGCATGGGTCAAGTCTACATTCCAGTCTCCACATACCAAGGTCGGTACCCCCGGATGAGCTTTTGCCTTGACGGCCGACCACAAGGTTTTCAATTGGGCGTCTTGGGATATCAAGGCATGGGGAGAGGGACGCAAGGTGAGATAGGACTGGAGGTGAAGATTAAAGACGTTGAGGAGACCCTTGGGCCCAAGGTCAATGAGAGCCCACATGAGGCCACCTGCCGCAAAAAGATTTGGCCACGTCGCATGAGGAAAGGGCGTCCATCCACGGGCCAGGACGGGAAACCGTGAGAGGATGGTTGTGCCCGAATCGAAAAGTTCAGTAGAGAGGAGAGAGGGTGGCTGGGGAAGGACAATGTGGTTGTGGCCATGGGCCTTGGCCAGTTTCACCAAGGTGTGGTAGCGAGATGAAAAGGTTGAAAAACATTCTTGGAGGCATACAATGTCAAAGGCGGGGAGGTAAAGACGGCAAAAGGCACGAAGGCGTTCCTCCTTGGAGTCATTCGACTTGTGTCTGACAACGGGTCCGGGCAACATGAATAAATTCAATGATAAGAGGCGTACTTTGGATGGCTTGAGTTTCTTGTAGCTCACCACTTGAGAAGTGGTCTTTATAGGGCGGCATAGGGGCAAGGCCACTGCATGGTGCCAAAACTTGAATAGAGCTATCACAACACACAAGACACTAATCCCAATCCAAATCAACACAATAACTGAATGAAGAAAGGTCTTTATCATTTTTATTGGGGAGGATGTTCGAAGGACGACAAGTGGCCAAGCGTTGTCAGAAAGATGAACACATCGGCGGGTCACCCACACCCTCGCTCAATCTTGTAGGCTTCGGCCAAGGATGGTGCTAGACCCACACCTGCAGTGGAATTATGCTTGAAAGACGCTGCAGCGTAGAGGCGGGGAAAGACTTGGTGGAGCATGGTGACGAGGGACCATGCCAGTGAGGCATCCAAGAGGTGAATGTAAGACGGGTTTCCATTGAGGACCTTGAAGCCTTCGCCGGGATGAGAGGTCTTGTGAAGGACGTCTGCCGAGCGATTGGATGGATTCATACCATACTTGAGGGGAAAGGAGGTTGTGTAGGTCGTCGTCCGTAGGTCAGGGTTGAAGTAGGATGCGATGGCGGCTTGGCGACGGTAGGCCAAATCCACACCTCCCTCTACGTTAAACCCGGTGGAGAGGCGCCCCAAAAGCTCGGCATCGTCCAAGGGTCCAGAGACCACAAGCACCCTCTCAAAGGTTTTTGCAGCGGCACGAAGCAGGGTAGGACCACCATTGTCAATCATCTCAACGTGGTACGGCTTCTTTCAAAGGGGTAGAGGTTACACACGACACGGTCAAAGAGGGGAAGGTCGTAGGTGGTAAGATCGCTTTCGGATGATAAAGCTGTCAAGATACCTCCATGAATCTTTGGATGGAGAGTCTTTACGCGCCCTGCCAAAATGGAGGGGTAACCTGTCAAGTCTTCCACCTTGGTGACGGGGAGGTCTGCAGAGGCAAGAGTGGTGGCCGTGCCTCCGGACGCGACGAGCTCATAGTCGAGGGAAACAAGGTGGCGACCAAAGTCGACAAGATTGGTTTTTGGCATAGACGGGACAGTAGAGCACGACGCGTGGGTTTTCAATGGAGCATTAAACACAGAATGTGATCAATAACGCATTTCACATCAATCGGCATGATTATTGATGAAACAAATAAACGCCAAATTAGCCGTAACGACTGCACCCAAAAATACAGCTTCGAAAAGGACACGGGAGATGTTAACAAAACTATGGTGTGTCTTGGCTTCGAGGTAAAAGTAGGTGAGGGTGGCCCAGGCCAAGAGGCCGTAAAAAGGGATGAGGCGGCAACAAAATACGGCGATCCACGAGGTGCATGTCCGGAGAGGGTCGTCTTTGGCGCGAAGAAATCCGTAGACAAGAGTTGCAATGGCAAGACCAAGGAGGCCAAGACCTTCGTAGATGAAACGCGAAACCTCGACAAAAATGTCAAAGCGGTCCACGGAGCCAAAGGTGTAGACCAAGACGGCCCACACAAGGACCACAATGCTTGGTATGGTCAGACAGGCTGCCTCGAGCTTCTCCTTGAGGTTCAGGACATGGTGCAAAAGGTGGCACATTCTGAAGGAAGGAAAAAGTGAGGAAAGGCAACTTGGGGAGGCTGTTGTGAAGAAGTATCTACCCCTTGGAAACGGGGAATTTACTTGGAAAGTTCTTTGAGTAAGAATTCAAGGCAAATAAACCACCCCTTCATCCCTCACTTTCCAATCTCCCTCTCCCATCCATTATGGCCTGCTCCCCTACCAAGCACATGACCACCAAGCTCGACGAAGTTCGTCAGACGACCAAGCTCTCTTCCCACGGGGACCAAGCTCCTTCCTTCTTTGGTGTCATTGGGGACGGCCGACCTCCCAAGCCCGATGCGTGTGATGCAGCACCAAGCGCCGAGGACATTTTTGACTCCCCTCCTCCGCAGCCCCCTGCTACCGTCGCCGATGTCGTCGTCTCTGTCCTTGCCTCTGGTGAGGTTGGGGACACTGGTGGCGTCGCTGAGGCAGAAGCCTCTGATGATGAGGAGAGCAAGGTGTCTGGGCAGGAGCGTGCCGCTGCGAAGCGGGCCGAGAAGAAAGCCAAGAAGGCGGCACGTGATGCTGAAAAGGCCAAGATCATGGCGGAAGGTCGGGCCTCTCTGGATGGTTTCCTGACCACCCACGACACTTCGGAAGACGCGCACAAGCGCATTCAGTTTTCCAACTACAACTCCAAGCCTGCGAGGCGGCGCCACTACATTGGGGCTGGGCGTCTTGACGACCCGTCGCGGCGACGTGCCCGTGTCATTGCCTACCGTTGGATCGACAATGACGAGGAAGGCAACCCCATCTTTGACTATGGGGCTACGATTTACACGCCTCCCGTCGTTCATGTGAAGACGCACGGTGGCGCCTACCGCCGAGAGCCGCCCAGCATTCCCAAGCACCTTGTGCCCATGCACCGCCTGACGGCCGCCCAGCGCTGTTGCGAGGCGGGTCTCCGCGTGAGGGTCAAGATGCCACCGGGTCAGACCTTTGAGTGGAACGCCCGTTGCCTGCGGATGGTTCGCCATGCCATTCACACTTCGATGACGGAGCGCGGGGTCTGTGGCCCGTCATCTGTTGGCCTCTAGGTTTCACGATTGAACCTTGATTTCTCCTCTGCGTTCCTTGAATTTCACACAATTTCTCTCTTGAAATGAAAATGAGTAGTGCATTGCCTTCGTTTCGTAACACCAAGATTCGTCAGAGAAAAAATTTATTGGGACGAGGGGGCTGCGGTCGAGTCTACAAGGTCATGGTAGACAACCATGTCTATGCTGTCAAGAGACTTGACAAGAAACACCGTAATGAAAAACATGTTTTGCGCCAACTTGGACCCCACCCCAACATTGTTCCCTTTATCACATCGTTTCGTAAAAATGGTTTCCACTACCTTGTGTTTGAGGTATGCCACAAATTACCGAAGGCTCCCCTCAAACTCAACGTGGTCAAACAAATCGTCCGTCACATCCTTCGTGCCCTCCACCTCATCCATGTCAAGCATGGACTACGTTATGGGGATGTCAAGCGGGAAAACATTATGGTCTACAAGGACCATTATGTCTTGATTGATTTTGGTTATTGTGGAGAGGCGAAACATGCATCCGGCCTGGGCACCTTGGACTACATGGCACCCGAACTTCTAAAGAGGTCCAAGGCAGAGACCCACAAGGCCAATGATGTTTGGGCTCTAGGATCGCTGATTTATGAACTCTTGACAGGGGAACACCCATTTTACGATGTGTCTGAAAGGGTGACGGAGCGCAACATTCGTCGTCGTGCAGTGTCAAAGCGGCGTTTGTGGAATTCGCTGAATCTCGAGACCCAGAGATTTCTGAACTACCTGTGGGTCATTGACCCAGACAAACGACCCACCATTGCAGACGTTGTCAAGCACCCGTGGATCGCGAAACCCAAGGGGAAAAACTAACACTCCCTACAAGATACAACACGTCCTTTTCTTTGTTTTTCCGGGGTCTAAAGCGATGGAAAAATAGTGGCTTGTCGGAGAAGACGACAGGGGGTCCTCTATAGAGACGACGGTCCCTTCAACCCAATCAATAAAAAATTCATCTTCCAAGTCTGGGAGCCGCCAATCCTCTTGCCCATCCCCAGGCGTCCACTCGCCAAAATAATGTATTGTCGCTGCTGAAGAGAGGTCCAGGTTGGCCCACCGTATAATTGCGTCACGGGCATCTCTCCAAGTCTCCCACTCGTCCATCTCGGCAACTAGAGGTCTCAAGGAAGTAGATGTTGTCATGTCGATAACCTTGAGGTGCGCCATTTATCAGGGTAACGATTAAAAAACGGATGTATGGTGGAGCGTCGTTTGAATAAAATATATCAACTAGGCCTTCATCTATAAAACATGGCCTTGACCATCCCACCCGACCTTGCAAGTCTACATTCCTCGATTGACATTCAGTTTGGGTCATGGCTCGATGAACTTCCCGAACAAATCTTAATCATGAAACACATTCCGCCGACCGCCACCGTCTTGGAGTTTGGATCGTTTATTGGGAGGTCGTCTTGCATCATTGCGTCCGTCCTGGACGATGACAAACGCCTGGTGACTCTCGAGTCCAATCCATCCTTTTCCCGTCGGTGCAAAGCAAACCGGGACGCAAATGGTTTTCAGTTTTGTGTTGTGAATGCTGCCATGTCAGACGTGGATCTGGTCCAGGTGGGACGGCGGACCCGTGTGTGGGATCCAGCCAATCCTCCCAAGGAAATCCATCGCCGCGTTCCAAGAGTGACCTGGCCAAGCCTCAAGGAGGACTATAGCCACTTGACCTTTGACCATCTTGTGGTCGACTGTGAAGGTGCCTTCCTCCCCATTGTTCGGGCATGGCCATCCATCCTTGACGGTATCCAAAAGATTATCCTTGAAAATGACTTTTTAACCGATACAGAGGCAACCGAAATGAAGGACCGTTTTGTGGCGGCCGGGTTTAGCCTCATTGACACCCTTCCATCCGTGGCACGCAATGTGCCGCCTTCGCGGAAGCCCGATTTGCATCAGGTGTGGAGCCGAACTTGAGTCTCTACCTTGGCTTCAGATTCGGGTACAGAAACCACGGAGATTTTCGTATGAAACCTCTTCTGAAGAAAATAAATTACTTGGTAACTTCAAAAATCCCAAGGGTCCATGTTGAGCCGTAAACGCTTCAAGGTGAAAGACGTTGCCTATGACGTCTATCGCTACAAGGATCGCCATGACTCCAAGGCAAATTACTACACCGCCCAAGCGATGGTTCGCTTTGTCGATGAGATTGAAGCGAAACGTCCTATCCTTTTATCCCATTCTGTCATGCCAGCTTCTCTTGCCCCATGGCCAATGAAACTCTATGACGACACAACCATCTTTTGGCTCAAGACGATTGAAGAAGTCGAAGACTACTTGAAACTTCATGTCAAGGCCCTCAAGGAAAAATACGCCATTGATGCAGAGACCTATGACGGCTACTTGGCAATTGAAATTGGAAATGTGGGGTCCCTCAAGGGCTTTGTCAATTTTTGGATCGACTACCCAGAGGTGGAAGACATCTACTCGTCTGACATTAACCTCCTCATCAGCCGCTACTTTCCAAAACTCAAGGGCTTGGAGTGGCGATCCTTGGTGAATGATTTCACCCTACACCAGGTTCCTCAAGGGTTTGACGCAGAGTATGGCCTTGTCGATTTGCCATCCTCACTTGAAGCTTTGTGCATCCATTTCAAGGGGCCTCTCGATCTTTCTGCCCTTCTTGGGACAAAGCTAGTCTACTTGTCCCTTTACGATTGGTCCTTGGGAGATTTTACCAATGACTTTTGTTTTGATTATAACCATGCCTTTTCCGGTTTACGTGTTGTAGTCACACCTTGGTCCCATCACCGATCCACCCAGTTTTGCACGACTGAAGTTTCGGCTTCATCGGAAGACCACCCCATACCCTTTAATCGTCGGATGTACTCGTTTCGTCGTTTCACATAGATTTTTGTACAAGAAATTTCATCTTTATCGTTTGAGTGCCTCAAACTTAAGCCAAGCCAAATGCCCCACTTCTTTTTCACCTTTCAAGCAATGGCCAAGATGATTTTTCTCATTCTTGGTTGCTTCGTCTTCTCCTGTTTGGCTGGGGGATCAGCTCTTTCTGGAGTTGGCTTGGTCGACTATTCCCATGTTGGTCCTATGAAGGAATGTCTCTTGACCTACAAAACCAAGGTCAGGTATAGGGAAAGTGTGGCCAAGGATTGTATGGGAATGGCGGCCCTCCCTCTCCTGCCTCACCACTTGAAGGATTTGACACCGAGGATTATGAGGTATTTTCCCCTTGGCGAGTGGATTCCCTTGGAACCGGCATTTCCTCGGTGGTCACCTGGAGCCATGGGAACCACTTTTGGCCACTTCCTTGCTCCCTCTCAAGGGAAATTGTTCCTGCTTGGACGTTGGGACGCGGAGACTACCGGGTGCGTGGAGGTGGAAGATTCCAAGTTTTGTGGAAGTGGCTTGCATGAAGTTGTCATAAAAAAGGGTGGACCCATCTCCATCGAATGGACCATCCAGGTTGGAGGACGCCCCATTGATGCAACGGCAGGTGATGGCTACCAGGCCTCGTTTCAGACAGCTGCATGGTTTGTGCCTCTTCCCAAGAAGGAGACGCCGCCTGAAATTGACCAACGTCCCTTGCCAGTGGAATTGGCTGTCGTCGAGGTCATTGACGATGAAGAGACCAAGGACAATGAAGTTCGCGTTTCCTCCACGGATGTTTTCCCCACAGAAGTTGCCAAGGAAAAATCTCTCGTCCCCTTTGTCTCTTGGTCATGGACCAATACGACTCTCTCGAGGTCGACTTCAGAGAACAAGTCCTCCAACTTGACAAGCAAGCTCGAAGGTGACCCAATCTTTTGGACCAGTAGTTGGCCTCTCTTTGGCTCCCTTACACGTATCTTTGAAATAAAAACCTTGTAAATTTATTAGCGAGACATGAGTTCCTTGGGCCCATAGGCCTTGAGTTGAGACCCAGAACCGCCAGGTGGAGGACGAATCTTGTGCATCAATGTGACCATGTGTTCCTCGCGCTTTCCGGCAAAGGATTCCATGTCCTTGTCACTGAGCTTGCGGACGGCGTTCATGGCGTCTTCATCCACAAAACCCACGTCGTCGAAACGATCAATGGGGACACCCAGCTTCATAGTGACGTCGTCTTCATTCGTGCCACCCGTTTCAAAAATGTCTACATAGGCAATCTCTGCAAGGTGGTCAGACATGGCTGGTGCGGCGTCAAGAAGGAGACCACCTTCTCCCGTGTCTGCCTTGAGGGACGGGTCATAGGGGTTCTTTTCGTTGGACATGATACGGCGTTGCCAGTTCGACAGGGCTTCATCGCGGTAGGCTGCGGGACCCTCACCTCGGCGTTTGGCCGCTCCTTCTTGGCGTTTCATCAACTGGTTGGCCATATAGTCGAGCTTGGCGCCAGAGGGGTGGAGGTCAGCCATGCGCACTTGGACCCCCATGAGACGAACCATCACGAGAAACTTGACAATTGTTTGGGTTCCAAAAGGGATGTAGGACCCATGTTCCCCGCGGGTAGCGTCGTAGAGCTGGGGGACACCCTGAAGACCTGGCGGCCGATAGGGATGCGAGTCGAGGTTGTGAATGTGGATGTGTTGGCGAAGCTCTTGGGGCAAGAGGTTGTAAATGTGTCCGATATTGGCCGATCCGTCCGGGATTTTTTCAAGGCGACCTGACCCGTCGGGGTGGGGAATTTCTACCATTCCGGGAGTCTTGATAAAGAGCACAAAGGGTTTTGTGGTGGCAAGAGGCGCCTGGGCAGCTTGCGCGCGATAGGCGGCAGATGGGTCAATCGTCTGGCGGATGGGCCCACGTTCAGCGGACCAATTGGACTGGGCCATGTGGACGGGGGCATAGGTTTCCTGGGTGGGACCTCCATAAAAGTATTGGGATGACTGGCTTCCTTCACCAGGTTTCCGGAAGAGTGGACGGGCGTCACGTCCCGAATAGGTCAAGTGGCCATCGGTCGTGACTCCCGTCGTAGAAGGGGTGTAACCTCCCGTCTCGGGGGCACCTCTCCCACCTCCCGCGCCATAGGCACGAGCAGCATAGCCTTGCATAGGAGCTTGACCTCCTGCATAGGGATTGGCCGCGGCGCCCCCAAAATGGGCAGGGGCTGGAGGGCGATAGGCGGGAGGTGCGGGAGTGGGCGGCGCGACGGGAGGTCCTCGGCTATATCCATAGGGTACCGGATGTGATGAGGGTACCGGATGTGATGAGGGAACCGGATGTGATGAAGTTACCGGATGTGATGAGGGCCGACCCCCTTCCATCAACGCGTTTAGGGCTGAACGGCGTGACTGGGCATAGTTCATCTCTACTTTATTTGGGTGACAAAAAAAATTTACGTCTAATTGAGCCCTTGGCCAAAGAAGGAACGAAAAGAGTTGTTTCGTGTTCAAATGACCACACCTCTAATATAATTCTCTTCATAAAAAATGTCCACCACTCCCAATTCCTCCTCTGAGCCTGCCACCGTCCCGCGTGAAGATGCCGTCGCCGAGACGACCCACACGGCAGCCCGTGAGAAACGCCAAGAGAATCTGGTGTCGACATGGGTGAACATGATGGACAAGTTGTTGGATACCCTCCACGACTCTTACTCGGACGACCCATCGTCCGAGTCTTATGATGCTGAGGCTGGCCCTTTGATCGCTACTCAGCGATCCCAATTCAAGACATTTGTGTTGCCCTCTGAAGAATTCCAGGAGAAATCCATCCGGGCATGGCACGACGCAATGTTGCCCTTTTATGACTTGTGTCGTGAGCGCCAGGGGGATGCCATTTTGAAGGCACGTTGTTGGATCCTTGAGCGCATCAAGTTTGAACACGTGTGGAAGGACCCACTGCTCGACGATGAGTCACGAGGCATTCTTTGGGAGTATGTCAATGACTTGAACTCTTACGCCAACATGTACTGCACCATGTCTCCCGATCTTCTTGAAAAGGTGGGATCCATTGCTTCTCGATGCGAAGCCGCGGGTCACACGGGGGATTTAAAAAAAATGTCCATGAAAGAAATTATTGACATGTCCACCGAAACCTGGAAGTCGATGGGTTCTGAAGACATTCGTGAGTTTACCTCGAACCTTCCCCAGTTATTCTCTGCGGTAGGGGGTGCCAAGGGGATGCAATCCATGCTTGAGCAGGTTGGAGGTGGCGAGTTGACGGCGGTCCTCCAGTCGGCCCTTTCCTTTTCTCAATCTGCGGAAGGTGGCGCTCCTCCTACCGATGCACCTCTTAACATTGGAGAAATGTTGGCCTCTCTGACCCAAGCCATGGGAGGTGCTATGGGTGGCCCTGCCCCCTCTGGTGGTGTAGAAGAAGCCAAGGGAGCGGATGAATAAATTATATGCAAGATTCCTTTCTGAGCAATCATCATCTATAATCTTCTCCCATTACCTACCTCTCCTCTTTTCCCAAGGCCTTTCGCCCCTATTTTGTTCTGCTTGGTGTGACCCTCCTCTTCACTTTCTTGACAATCTATGTCTCAGTCGCCTATGAAACCCACCGCCAAGACTTTCATGCCAAGCACCAAGATCCCGCAAATCCTCACATTTAGGGAGCAAAACGAAAGTCCTACCAAGTCGGCGATTTTAAATTATATGGATTCCTAATAAATGTCAACTCCTCCGGCTTCTTCAAGTGGCCATCCAGCCCACCATGCCCCGTCTGGCCCCAAGTCTTTTGTTCCTGGCGGCACCTATGACCCCGCGGGTCCGGGCCAATACAAGCAGTTTGAGGCTGCGGAGCACATGAAAACCACCGAGGCGGGACGCCATGTCAACAACGTCTGCGGGAACCGCCCCTCCGTCCTCTACTCCAATTCCTTCATGCCTGACCTCGTGACGTCCCATTCGGCCTATGGCTGCACCGCCATGTCTCCTTCCTACATTGCCAACGACACGTCCTCTCTGTTGCCCTCGTGCTCTGCATGCAACGGTTGCTCCAAGATGTGGGACATGCGCGTGTTTGGCCTCCGTCCGGTGTCGGCACCCGCCTATGCATGTGGTACCCCCACGGCGGCCTCTGTCTCGGGTGCCGAGTCTGCCCGTGGGGCTATGGCCCTTGGGGTGAACCCCTTGACCACCGTCGGTGTTGGATCCTCTTCGCCTTCCCGCTATGCCTATGGTGCCACCATGGCTCTCAAGGAAAACTTGAGGGCAAACATGCATGCGGCGTGCACAAAGGGATCTCCAGTCGATTGCAAGACGGCCGCTGTCCAAGCCCAAAACCTTGACAACACCGTTGCGTCGTATGGAACCATCGTTCCAACCTACTTTTTGCCAGATGCAACTGAATTCACTGGCACCTTTGGGGGCAGCCGACCGGGAGGCTTTTAAAGCGACTTGGGTTCAAACCCTCTCCCATCAAAACGAAATTACACCCCCTTTCAATAAACCTTTCCACCCATGGACCCTGGTGTATCTGACCCAAAACTTCAAGCTCTTGCCGCCCACATTAATGCCCGTCTCGCCCAACCGTCACTGCCTGCGCCACCTGCCGGAAGTGGTATGGAATCTCCAACCGCGGCTCCGCCTTCGATAGGAAATGCCTTGGGAGGGGCGATGGGCTACACAGCGCCTCCCTCCGTCATTCCTCAGCCTCACCTTGCGCCCTTGACACCACCTTCCACCCTTCCCCTTGCATCGACCGTCGGGGTAGGCCAAGCGGCGGCGAACCAAGGTGGTATGGAGAATTATTTCCAGCAAGAATCGGGTGCCATCCTCCAACGTCATCAAAACGCGGGCCTTTTGGTCACAAGGGATGGAGGAGAGGAAGGACCCTCCAAGAAGAAGATTTTCTTGACAGGAGTCTATGTGGGGGGTGCCGTCTTTTTGATTAGTTTCATCACCTTGATTGCCATTCGACCACGTTTTGTGATGAAAAAGGTGAAGAATGCGAATGGAACAGAAGAACACAAGTGCAATTTTTTGACGATTTTTCTCATCTCCCTCATCTTGATGGTGGTTGTATTGGTGACAGCAGGTGTTAGTGTGGCCAAGCTCAATCGAGAATAGAGAAATCAATTTCCTTTTTTTAAATAAAAACACGTGGCGACTGAAAATAATGAAGAAATTTTGGCCCGTCTTTTACGTGGAGGAATTGGGTCCGACGTGCCTCCTGTCCCTCCTGACCACCTCAAGTATCGGAAACTCTTGCTCGGCCTCGCCCCTAGAATTGACGCCCTTGGCGGTTTTGCCAATTTGACAGAGGATAATCTTCTGGCAATGAGGGACGACGATGAAAGAAAAGTGCACGACGAAGGAGAAGACGAAGACGCCGCACTTAGGTTGAATGATACCAATATCAATTACCTCCTCCAGTTGGCAGACTACTACAGGGGGCTTGGAAAAGTGGCTACCCTCTTTCCACGTCTTGACACGATTGGACCCTTCTACCCTCCCGAGCTTAAAATTGGATCTCTCCTTTTGAAACTTCTTCCCACCTTGGACGCACGAATCAATGCACTTGAAGGCGGCCTTGCCCACCTCAATGTCCAAAAAATTAGGAGTTTTGCCCCATCCTTGATCTTGACCCCCCAGCAACAAGAAGCCCTTCTCTACTTGGCAAGCCACAACCATGACCTTCTTTACATTGCCAAAGACGGGAAGACATGGCGAACACCCAAAGAGGCCATCCGTTGGTTGGTGGATCAATTTTTAATTCCGGCGAGGGGTATCGTTGAAGGGTGGGAGAGGAAGGAGGTGCATGAGGAGATGGATGAGAGGGAAGGACGGATTAGGTCTGGCAAGGACGAGGAGGGCACAAGACGAGGTGGTGGCTACGGGCGAGGTGGTGGCTACAGGCGTGCCTCTGAACGGTATGATTCAGATGGAGAGGAATCCGACAAGGACGATGAGGGTTATTCGCCCCGCTCATCCGATTGGATACGACCATCAGCCATCGAGAGAGAACGGGAGCGGGAACGCGATCCGGGAAGCCGACACGGGATCTCCCCTTACTCTGCCAAGAGTTGGATCAATGCGGGTGTAGACGAGTTTATTCGCTTTCTTCCACGGAATGTGGCGGAAGAGGAGGATTTACCGACCTGGATTGCATGGTTCTCGGTGTGGGTGAGGGAACGCCCTGCTAAATTTCACACCACCTCTCTTAATTTTGTAGGGATGCGCTTTATCACGGGGTCGGGGGACAAGACGGCACGCAACTTTCGCAACTTGATGAGGCGGATGCGCTACCTTCGTGATATTTACAATGTTGGTGTCTTTTTCAATTTCCAGTCTCCCTCGGACAAGTCAAAACACATTGGCCATGCCCATAAGATTGAAAGAGAAGCCGAAGCGTGGGGTCAGATTTGTTCCGAGGAAGGTCAAAGTCCTTCCGTCGTAGTGCCTTGTAAATTTGTACGTCTCCCGGTCCCTGACTGGTCTGCTCCCCGACCAGAACAGTTGAAAGAATATGTGAAGACCCTCTCGGCAGCCGATTGTGGAACCTGTGTCGCTGGTCATTGCACGGCTGGAATGGGGCGGACGGGGTCGTTTGTCCTCACAGGGGTCAAGATTGGCTACCCTGACGTGGTCGGTTTTACTAAGCTTTGTGACAAGGTGGGACGTGATGATGTGGAGCAGACCAAGCGCCTAGAGATTTTGAGACAAGTCGTCGCTGCGTCCTCGGTGGACAAGGTCAAGGGACGCCTCAAGGCCATGCACGATCGGAGACGCCATTCCAAGGCAGGCGAGGCCCGCAAGATTCATTCAGATTCGAATGCTTTGTAAATAAATGGACAAGGAAATTTATTGTAATTTTGGTCCGAGCCTTAGTAGGCTACTACCTTGAAGAGAAATCTTTGGACAAGGTCATGGACTTGTGCTTCGTTGTGCATCCAGACGACTCCCAGAACAATCCCAATGCCAAAGGTCAGGATGGAGGTCGAAACACGTGAGAGGACGATGAAGGAGGCCAGAAGAGTGACAAGGCCGACGAGGATGAAGAGGATGGACTCGGGAGACAGGGCAGAGATTGCTTGGTTTGGGTCCATTTGAGCTTGGTCTGGTTTGGGTGTCGAGGGTCGCTGGAGGGCGAAAAGGTAAAGTGTGAGTTTTACTTTTTTGGCTTTCAAGAGCTGGTCAGTTAAGCATGGGTGAGTCCCGGTGGTCCGTGGGTCAAGGTGTCTGTGACGGCATGCTCAATGGTGTCGGGGTGGCCTGGAGCCGGCTTGCCACCAAACACACTGACATTACCAATGACGGAAACGCCGAGCATAACCCAGGTCAAGACGACAAAGATTTGCACCATGACGAGTTGGCCCTTGGTAAAGACAAGCTCGTGGTGGTGCTTAGCATGCTTCGACCAGACCTGCTGGGTGATGAAACCCACCGCGACGGCGTTGATGACAAGGATGGCGAGAATCACAATGTGTACAATGACGCACCCCGTGTCGTCCGACCCGGAGACGAGGGCCTGTCCATTTCCGGCACGCACAAGGACAGTTGCGACGGTGACAGCCAGGAGGAACCAGTAGATGATGGAAAAGGCCTGGAGGTACTGAAGCAACTCCTTGGACACGTGCCACCGGTGCTTCTTTTCATGCTTGTGCTTACCGTCAAACATCGGTTTGGTCATAAAGCCGACGGCAACATAGACAATCACGGAGAGGGCAAAAACAATAAAGGCCAAGAGGGTCTGCTCGGGTTTCATTTTATATCAAGCTTGGGAAAATACATAAATGTTACTCTTTCTCGTCATTTAATCTCGTCATTCAATCTCGTCATTCAACCCACCTAAAAATATTCACGAGAAAAAGACGAGGGTCTCGGATGGATTTGACTCACTGCTTGACGGGGAGGGTCATCCACGGGGCATCAACAGCAGCCGTGATGTAGTCGCGGACAGCAGTAGCACTCGAAGTAGATGGGAACGTCTCCATCCTCGTCCACGAGGGAAACAGAGGAACGGAACCGCCGGATATTGATCATCGGTTCAGTCCGTGTATCATCCGAGTAGGATGTGATGCGAGCGCCAATGGTGCAGTCGCCACGGACCAAAGAAGTAGACATGGTGCTTTGTGGTTGGTGTGGGTTTGGAGGATAGGAGGAGAAGAGAGAATGATGGTGTCTCTGCTTTGGCCTGATAGCTCGGATTGAAAGCAGGGGGTTTGTTTATTTGCATCGTATATTTATCCGAGGATTTTTTTAAAAACCCTGATGAATCATACCGAGATCTTGCAGGCCTTGATTGACACCTTTGGTTACACCTCCTATCTTGAAATTGGAGTAGAGACCGGGAAAAACTTGAATGCCCTAGTCGTAGACCACAAGGTGAGCGTCGACCCCGCCAAGGCATCCCGCAAGGTGGTCAGTCACTCCATGACGTCTGATCAGTTTTTTGAAGAATCGACGGAAACCTTTGACCTCATCTTTATCGACGGCCTCCACGAAGAACCCCAGGTCAAACGTGACATTAACCATGCCTTGACCGCCTTGAATGACGGAGGCACCATTGTGTGCCATGACCTTAATCCTCGATCCTACCAGCGGCAAGTCGTTCCCCGCCTCAACAAATCAGGTGCGTGGCTGGGAGATTGCTGGAAGGCATGGGTGAATTGTAGGCGTCGTGCAAATCTTTCCATGTTTGTCGTCGACACGGACTATGGGTGTGGGATTATCCGCCGACGCAACGTGGCGTCCAACATTGGGCCGGCCCCTCTTCCCTTGACAGGTGTTCCCCTGTCGCCAGATTTTAAGGCCCTTGACCGCAACCGCGAAACCTGGCTCAACCTTGTGACGGTGGACGACTTTAAGGCGTGGATATCTAGCAGTGGGAAAAAGTCGTCAAGTGGGGGCGGCTCGGGTCGTGCATCACGCCGTGGACGTAAATAAAGAATCACAAGATGGCAAAAAAAAAATAAATTTAGACGGCCAAATCCAAGCTGAGTCCCAAGTCAAAAGTTGCAGCTCTTGGATCATTCCATTCCTCTCTCCAAGCGATGCAACTTTCATTTGCGGCGGCAGGCCAAGAGAACCTGGCTCTCGCAGCAAATCTTGGCGCACAACCCTTGAAACTTTTTCTGCCTTGTCCAAGTCGGGGTCAAGCCTCTTGAAGTTTTCATCCACTCTTTCATTCGTCTCTGTTGGTCTTACCCTCCTCACGACCTTTATGGATGAATCCAAAGAAGAAGGACTGGTAGCTGCCTTTACGGCCCTGGCCGAGATGATTCGTGAAGGGTTTCAAAACGTGCTCGACACCCTTCATAGGATCGCAATTCATCTTTATGCCCGCTTTGATCGTCTTGAGAAGATTTTGGATCGTCGGATATACAACTTGGAGCTAGGCATCTTGGAAATGTTACACCAAATAAAATTTTATTCTTAGGGTAAGGGCTGGGCGAGCTGACAAGCCACCCCACCATAGGCATTTTGGATCACTTCATGTGTCCTTTAGTCAACCTCTTCAATCTTGGGGCCAGGGCCACTCGGGCCAGAGGTCGACGCGGTGCCACTCATGGGATCATCCTCGTCGGGCTGGGTAGGGTCCACAAAAGGAGCGCCTTCTCCCGATGGAGGGGCGCCAGCGGACGCACCACCAGCATAGCGTGTAAAGATGGGCATGACGACGCCTTCAACCTCCTTTTGCTTCTCGTCATAGACTTCACGTTCCTCTGTTTGGTGAGAATCGAGCCACGAGATGGCCGCGTCGACCGTCTCATTGACCGTCGTCTTGTCCTCCTCTGAAACGACGCCCGCAAGTTTCTCTTCACGAAGAGACGACTTGACGCTAAAGAGGTAGTTTTCAAGGCCATTCTTGGCATCAATGGTTGCCTTGACCCTCTCATCTTCCACCTTGTACTTTTCAGCCTCGGCAACAAGGCGCTCAATCTCGTCAGCCGAGAGACGTCCCTTGTCATTGGTGATGGTGATGTTTTGTTCCTTGCCCGTCGACTTTTCGACAGCCGTCACCTTGAGGATTCCATTGGCGTCCATGTCAAAGGTCACCTCAATCTGAGGAACACCGCGGGGCATCGGAGGAATACCATCAAGCTGGAACTTGCCAAGGAGGTTGTTGTCCTTTGTCATGGAGCGTTCGCCCTCAAAGACCTGGATCAACACACCTGGCTGATTGTCAGCATAGGTCGAAAAGGTCTGGGTCTTCTTGGCAGGCACGGTGGTGTTCCGCTTGATGAGGGAGGTCATGACCCCACCAGCCGTCTCGAGACCCAAGGAGAGAGGAGCCACGTCCAAGAGAAGCTTGTCGGCGAGAGCATCGTCGTTTTCACCCGACAAAATTGCGGCCTGGACAGTAGCCCCAAAGGCCACAGCCTCGTCCGGGTTAATGGAACGGTTAGGCTCCTTGCCCCCGAAAAACTCCTTGAGCATATCCTGGATCTTGGGAATGCGTGTGGAACCGCCAACCAAGACAACCTCGGTGACACGATCCTTGGCCATGCCCGAGTCACGCAACACACGCTCGACAGGTCCCATCGTCTTGCGGAAAAAGTCCATGTTCATCTCTTCAAATCGGGCACGCGAAATGGTGGTCGAGTAGTCAATGCCCTCAAAGAGGGAATCAATCTCAATGTATGCCTGAGTCGATGAGGACAGGGTCCGCTTGGCACGCTCGCATGCAGTGCGGAGGCGACGCTTGGCCCGCTCAGATGTGCCAAGGTCTTTCCGGTGTTTCCGCTTAAATTCGGCCATGCAATAGGACACCATGTTGTTGTCAAAGTCTTCGCCACCCAAGTGGGTATCACCTGCCGTCGCCTTGACCTCAAAGATGCCATCCTCAATCGTCAAGAGGGAAACGTCAAAGGTACCACCGCCCAAGTCAAAGATGAGGACGTGGCGCTCTCCCTTGGTCTCGTTCATCCCATAGGCAATCGCGGCAGCCGTCGGCTCGTTAATGATGCGCATCACATTCAGGCCACAAATGGCACCGGCGTCCTTGGTGGCCTGACGCTGAGCGTCGTTAAAGTAGGCCGGAACCGTAATGACGGCATTCTTGACCTCACCACCAAGGTAGGCCTCGGCAATGGACTTCATCTTGGTCAGAACCATGGAGGAAATCTCTTCAGGGGAAAAGGTCTTGGTCTCTCCCTTGAAAGTTGCCTGGATCAACGGCTTTTCGCGGTCAGTGCCAGTCCCCGTGACCACCTTGAAGGGCCAATGCTTCATGTCCGACTGGACCGACGGGTCGTGAAACTTGCGCCCAATGAGACGCTTGACATCAAACACCGTGTTTGTGGGGTTCATCGAGGCTTGGTTCTTGGCCGAGTCACCAATCAAGCGCTCCGTGTCATTGAAAGCGACATACGACGGGGTCGTGCGGTTGCCTTGGTCATTGGCAATGATTTCGACGCGGCCATTTTGCCAAACGCCTACGCAAGAGTAGGTGGTACCCAAGTCGATACCGACGGAGAAACCGTCAAGCTTGGAAGTAGGTTCGGTAGTGGTGGAAGTAGCCATGAGGAGTGTTTTGTGTTGTGAGTAAAATTTGGATTTGGGAAATCAAACCCATGAATTTCCATCTGGTTTCAGTTTGAGGCACTCAAACCATAGACATTTCCAATATGCACTTTAAAAATTTCAACTTCAATAAAATTATCTTGTATTACAGGTGTTTTAAGACCAGGCCACTAGTGGTGAGGGCAAATTCATTTGCCCTCACCTCTAGTTTCTTTTTCAGTGAAAAAGGATTGGTGTTTCCACCAATTAAATACCATCACAAAATGACTGGCCCCTCCCTTCTCCAAGTCCGACGAGAAACCAAGGAAGGTCATGGAGTCACCTATGCACTTTCTTTGCCATGGACCTTGAGACGGGCTGACTATGAAACCAAGCCCTACGTCGAGCATGAAGGACGTCTCTTCACCGCGATGGATTTGGTCTGGGTTGGGGATTCTGGCCATTTCAGTCATAGACCATGCTCCGTGACCTTTATGCCCTATGGGTGCATGGTCCCTCGAAAGGATTGGCCCCTCGAAGCCCACTCGGGTCTCGTCACCAAGGAAGATGCTGGCCGGATAATGGGGTCCCCGGATGAAGGCGACGAAGACTTGCGCATCTTGGATATCCCGTGCCACAAGGCTTCTTGCTCTGCAGATCGATCCCTGGACAAGGATCTTTGGTTACCAAACCGCATTCGTATTTCCGTTTCATTCGAATCACTGTAAATTTACACCCCTATTATCCTATAAAAATATTTTTTTAATTTTTTATAATAAATGGCCTGTAAAGGCGGGCAGATTGGTATTTTTTGGGAAAAGGGTAAAGCTGGTTTAGAATGCTATGATGGAGCTCGGATGGCACGAGATTTTGAAAAAGACCTTTCGTCAAGGACATCGATTGATTCCGATTCTAGTAGAGAAAGATCAGGAGATTATGGTAGATATCGAGATGGTCATAGAGAACGAAATGATCGAGATTATGACAGGGATCGAGACAGGGCCCCAAAACCTACGCTTTCCCTCTCCTCTTCATCGGGCAAAAAATTGATCGACTATGACTCTCGTCTGGAACGTGCCCTCGTCCACCGCAAGTGGGGACACGGAGAACCTCTTTATTTTCAAGCTACGGGCGGATCATCTGGGGTGTATTCTCTACTGGAAGTATATCCACCTGAAAGAAGCGTGGCAGGTGCCGGGGCAGGTGCCGGTTTGGCTCGTGTGTTATCACCTGTAAAAAAAATCTGGGGAATGGGTGAAGGCTTTGTCGAATGGTTGGGAGACTGGTTGCGGCGGGATGGTCCTCGGTTTGCCAACGAGATGTTCAAGGCGTGGTTGAGAGCAATTGAAGCAAAACCTTCTATATACGATTTGCGAGAAACCTACATTAAAACCTTTGAATCTTTGATGGGTGATAGTCCAAAATTTCCCTATGGAGCCTATGTCCGAGTGGCCTTGGTGGTCTACTCAACGGGAGGCAAGGGCGACCTATCTCTTGCAGGAAAACTCCACGACTACCTTTCAGGCGTCCCCTATACCAGAGTCACAATTTACATCTATGACAAATATGTAGCCCAGATGAAACGGTTTGTCCCAAAAGCTGCTGAAGTAGTAGGGATACCTATTTTGGCCAAGTCGCGAGAGGCAGACTCCAAGGAAACCCAAAGGCTGATTGGTGGAAATGACCTCTTTATCTACTTGGAAATGGCCGAAGGATCAAGCATCCTAAACTTTTTTGAAGACTTTAAGGACCAAAATCCGGGATTCTTCAATGTTGCCACCTTTAGCGAGTTTAACTTGAACCCCCAAGAAGTCATGGACAATGATGAAGAGAAAAAACGATTGTTGGTGGATAAAGGGATGAACCTCTTGGCCTATTATGAATCCTATGCAAAGCTCATCACGTTTCCTCTCGGAATTGGGGAGCTTGAGCTCGTTGACCGAGCCAGACGTCGGGTTGTTTTTAGGCGCCCCTATGATGGTATCATTATATTGAACCGCCCTAAAGCCCCGCCTTTCACCAAACCATGGCCCCGCTGCCCCGAATTTGGAATTCCAGGGATAGATTTTGACTATGCCATGGGCTACGTCTACATTGGACCCTTTGGGTCCTCGGGTGAAGGGGGGACCCGTTGGGCATGTGTTGTCAAGTTTATCCGTCACCTAATCCCCCACTACTATGCAACACACAAACCCAAACAACCACTTCACCTCGTACTTCCCCGACCCGACGAAATGACTCTCCCCATTCTCGAAACTGAACTTGAAAAGGCGTTGCCTTCTGGGTCCTTTGCCATTTTTTCAGATGTCACTCACTTTAGAGAGTACCATGTGACACCCGAGACCAAAATCATTCTTAACTTTCAGGTTTTGCCACTTCCCTACAATGAGATGCTCCAGGCCATTTCCAATTCGTATGACGAGATTCTTGTGACGGGAGATCAATCGGTTGCAGATGTTCTCTCTTGTTGTCCTCTCAAAACCATTTACTATCAAAACCTTCCATGGAAAGTTGATTTTGCACGTCAATTGGGCCACGTGTTGCATCTTCCCCACCTGGTGAGTGGGGCTTTGGACGGGTCCACCTGTGTTCCTTTGGATGGCGGTCCAAAGAAGGAGCGTCTAGGTGTGTCGTTTATTGTGGATCAGTGGTCTTTTGCAAAACGTGCCCAGGGTAAACTCCTCGGTCTGATCCAGGCATCCATTCTCCGTGCCAACTATCCTCCCTTTCGAGAAGCCTTGGACAGGGTAGCTGCCCTGGTGCGAGCGAAAATTCTTGCCCATGCTGATTCATCCAAAGATCGTGAAGAAATTAAACACCTTATTCGATCATTTATTTGATAATTTCCTATGGACCCGGACAAGATGGTTATCCAGTTCACCCCCAAGGGTCTAGCCAAGCTAGAGGAGATCTCATTTGAAATGAGCCCATTGTCCGCTAGGCGCTCATGAGCATAGAGGTTCTTCCCATACAGAAGCTGATCCCGAACGGTAAGTGCTGTTTCAAACTTAAGCAAAATGAAAATGTCTATGGTTTCGGTTCCCGAAACTAAATCCAAAAGAAGTTTCTTTGTCAAATGAATTGTCTTTGATCAAGAACCCACACCACATTCATCCTCTTCCCAATGGCGGAAAACACAAGCCCACTTCCCCAAGACATGAACACCCAAGCGTCCTCTTCCTCTGACCAAGCTGCCCATGCAGCAGCCGGTGATGTGTCACCTTCCCTCCCATCTCCCCAAGCTCCTCCTTCCCCCACTGTTGTATCTGGCGAGCTTGGTGTATCTTCTTGTGATCCTCCTGCCCTTGAGCCACCAGCAGAAGACGTTGTCGACGCTGGTGATGCTCCCGTCGCTGATGCCGATGCTGTCGCCGATCCTCTTGAGGAGGCTGCTGGTGATGTGGTTCACGAGAACCACGATGCCAAGGAGGAGGATGAGGCGGCCTCAACTACCACTCAGCCACGCGTCCGCCGAATGACCATCTCTCAGCGCAACTCCCTTGCCCAGGGCAACCGCGACGTCCCCAGTCCCGACTTGGGTTACACGGGCTTTATCAAGGTGGTTGGCATTGACTCTCCCAACACCTTCAACTTTGTCTACGTCTTTCGAGGCCAGCTCTTCCAAGCCCAGGGGCGTCTTTTCGGAACTTCACTCTTGACTGACCCTACGGAAGACATGTCTGTGACCAAGGCGGCACGTCAGGCCCTCCACGAAAAGATTTGCCACAAGGGCATCTTCCTCTTTGTGCGCAACAAGGGTCGCGACAGGGAGAACCGCTACCTCGTCGAAGTCTTTTACACCGAAGAGAGACGTCCCCTCACTGACCAGCATTCGGTCAATCAGGAGATGAAGGATGAGGGTCACTTGAACGCCTTTGTTCCGCGAGCCCTGACGGGTGTACCGCCGAGTGGCTACCGCCGCTATGGCGGTTTTAGCCGTGGACGTGGCAGGGGTCGAGGGCGTGGACGTGGCAGGGGTCGCGGTCTACGCGGTCCGCGTCACATTTTCCAACGTCCACAGGGCTACTCTGGTGATCAAGATGCTTCGGCTGGTGACGTGCCTGTCGTGGCTCCAATGCCGCCGATGGCTCCCCCTACCGTCATGCCTCCCCATGCCATGATGCATCCGGGATCTCCCATGATGCCTCAGACCCTTCCCTACATGCCCTACCCTCCCTATGGCTACGACCCGGCCTCTGGTGGAATGACCATGCCTGATCCTGCAATGGCCTCTTACCCCGTCGCTCTGGCCACCGCACCTCCTTCGACCGATGATGCTGCCATCTGAAGAAGACTTTCAATTATACAAAAGATATTTATGGCCCAACACAATATGAAATGTCGTCGTTTCAAAAGGTACATGAATAAAATTCCTTATAAAATTTGTGTTGGTATGGCCTCAGGCCAACCTTACAGGCTATGCCATAAGTGTACGAAAGGTGAGGGCCCTAAAGATTGGGCTTTGCCCAATCATTAATGATCGACTACGTCGATCTTTAGGTCTCGTCCGACATTTCAGTAGTGGTCAAAGACCACTGTATTTT
>Ga0180431_10001331_pt1 | contig 34848 bp, 29 predicted proteins | sample SS_ome_11_FD_132459 | JGI IMG/M metagenome (GOLD analysis project Ga0180431, IMG submission 132459) | Hypersaline lake sediment archaeal communities from the Salton Sea, California, USA - SS_1_MS_1 metaG | ecosystem: Environmental > Aquatic > Non-marine Saline and Alkaline > Hypersaline >... | reverse complement strand
GTGGGAAGGCAACGCGCCGGCCGATGGCGCGCTGATGCTGGGACTGGGCAACTTCCAGCGGAATCGCTGGGACTGGTACGCGGGCGGCGCCGAACCGCTGAGCGTCGACAGCCTGGACCCCTATCAGGACAGCGAGCTGTATCTGCTGTGCGCCGTGGTGGTGCTCGGCGATGATCCCGTGGTACTGAACGGGCTACGCATCGGCAATGAAGTGGTGCAGGAAGGGGTGGACATGCTGGGGCTCTGCGCCCCGCCGCTGGACTTCGAGGTAACGAAGCTCAGGAACGAATTCAGCGGGCGCAACCCCATCGAGCAGGACTACACCTATGTCGCCACGCGGGTTGACGAAGACACGATCTGGGCCGTCGTCTCCCACACGGTGGACAGCCTCACCCACTACGGGATCCTCCGCATCCCGCCGGACCACGGCGACGGCCTTACGCCGGTGCTGCTGCTCTGCCACCCGGGTGTCAACGGTGCCAGCATCTGGGGGCTGGACTGGCTGGCTGGCGTAGTGGATGACGACACGGTGCTTGACCAGTTTCTGGTGGTTCAGCCCTCGTTCCGCGGTGAGCCGGCATACGGTGACACGATGGGGTCGTATCAGTCAGACGGCCAGCTGCACCTGTATGATCGCGACACTGACGATGCCCTGGCCCTGCTCGACTGCGTGCTGAACCACCTCCCCCAGGCCCGGCAGGACGACGTGGTGGCCGCCGGCTGGAGCCGCGGCGCTCAGGTGGCGCTGCGTGCCGCTGAGCGTGATCCTCGCATCGGGGGCGCGCTTGCGTTCGCGGGCTGGACCGATGAGTGGACGATCAGCGGCCAGGCCTTTGCATACTACGCGCTGCCGGAATTGGAGGGCCTGCCCCAGCCCGGGGACCTGCTGTATGAGTATGAAAGCCAGCTGTGGCTGCTGAAGATCGGTGCCTGTGACGTCTGGGATATGCGCGAGGTGATGCTGCGGATGTCCGTCAGCTACTGCGCCAGCGACCTGCCGCGCGTCCAGCTGCACTACGGCGAGCTGGACGACGGGGTGCCGGTCGAGCAGGGCCTCAACCTGGCCGCTTGGCTGGAATGGCTGCCCGGCAAGGAGTGCGAGTTCTACTCCTATCCTGAGGGCAATCACAATGTGACCTCGATGACAGGCGCCGGGCCGCGCGCGCGTGAATTCCTCGCATCGTTCCTGCCGGACTGAGCGCTCCGGGCCGTCGATGTCTGAGGGGCTAGCCCTGGCTGCCCTCGCCCTCGGCCACGTCGTGCTCAGCCTGCGCCTCCGGTCTGGGCGGCCTGCCTCCGGGCCGCCCCTGCTGCACGGCCGCGATGTGCGGCGGGCGTCCGAGGTCGGCCGGCAGGCCGCCGCCGGTCTGCTTCTCCAGTTCGGCGGGCACGTCGCCGCTCTTGTAGTAGATCGTCTGGCTGGGGAAGGCGATCTCCACGCCGTGCACGCTGCAGATGTCGACGATCCTGAGCAGCACGTCCTGGCGGATGTCCATGTACTCCTTCCAGACGGTGGTCTCCGTAAAGCAGTAAACCAGCATGTCCAGGCTGGAGGGGCTCATCTCGGTGAAGTTGACCATCCAGAACTTCTGGTCGATGTCCGGGTGGGCGGCCAGCATCTCGCGCGTGGCATTGACCACGTCCGTGATCTGCCGCGTCGACGCCTCGTAGCTCAGACCCACGTAGAGCTTGATGCGGCGGATCGGCATCTCGGAGAAGTTCTGGACGTGCTCGTTGGCCACCATCTTGTTGGGCACCATCACCAGCGTCTTGTCGAACTTGCGCACGCGCGTGGAGCGCACGCCGATCTCCTCAACGGTGCCTTCCACCTCGCCGATCTTGATCCAGTCGCCGACCTTGTAGGGCCGGTCGGAATAGATCACGAAGCTGCCGAAGACGTTGGCGATGGTGTCCTGGGCCGCGAAAGCCAGCGCCAGACCGCCGATGCCGACGCCGGCCAGGATGCCCGAGGCGCTGTAGCCCCAGCCCTGGATCACCGCGATCACCGCCAATACGATGATCACGAACTTGGCGATGTCGCGCAGCAGCGGGAAGAACTGGTTGTCCAGCTGGCTGCGGCGGCCCGCTTCCGTCCCGTGCGAGATGAAGTGCAGCACGATCTCCAGGACCCGGTAGCCGAGCAGCGCCACGCTGAAGATGATCAGGGTGTGCAGCACATGCCAGACACCGGCCTGCCAGTTGACCGGCTCGCTGGGCAGCCGGATGAAGGAGAACGCCAGGATGAAGCCGCCCAACAGCACGAAGATACTCACCGCCCGCCGCAGCTGATCGAGAATCCGGTCGTCGTACTCCGTCTCGGTCCGCTGCACCAGCGGGCGCAGGAAACGCCTCAGCAGCACCAATGCCACCTGGCGGACGATGATCGCCAGCAGCACCGCGCCGATGCCCAGACACCACTCCAGGGCAGTGATACCCCACAGCACCGGGCCGCCGACATCGTCCACAACCTGACCGACGGTGGATTCGTGCAGCGTCTCGGCCACGCCGCCCAGGGACTGTGCCGCATCCACGGCCAGCTGCGGTTCGGCGGGCTGCTCCACGGCTTCCGCCTCGACTCCCTCTCCGTCCGTAGCTTCGGGAGCCTCGGCCGCCGCGGTCGCGCCCGCTTCCCCGTCCTCACCCGGAGCCGCGGGGTGATCCTCCCCGCCTTCCTCGCCCGCTGTCTGCAGCAACCATGCCAGCATGCCCGCATTATAGCGGTACGGAGTGGTGGCGGGGCTGGCCGCTTCAGGACGAATGCAGGGCCTGCATCTCCTCGATGATCGCCACGGAGTTGCTGGTGCCAATGATGTCGGCACCGGCGTCGAGCATCGCCCGCATGTCGTAGAAGGTGCGGATCCCGCCGGCGGCCTTGATCTGCTTGCGCGCGCCCAGCAGCTTGCGCAGCAGCCGGACGTGGTCCAGGCTCGTGGCCTCGCGGCCGTAGCCCGTGGAGGTCTTGACGCAGTCGACCGGGCTGTCCAGCAGCACCTCGCAGGCGACGCGGATCTGCTCCTCGCTCAGCACCGGCGTCTCGATGATCGCCTTGTGGAAGACCCGGGCTTCGCGGGTTAGCTTGCCCAGGCGGGTCGACTCCTCGCCCAGTTTGCGGCGGTTGCCGTTGACCAGCGCGAACAGGTCGTAGACGATGTCGACCTCCTCGACGCCCTGCTCGATCAGCTCCTGGACGACAAAGACCTTGGCCGCCAATGTGTCCATTCCCAGCGGGTAGGAAACCACCGCGCTGACCCGCACTTCCGGGTAGTGCCGCCGGACGGTGCCGGCCAGCACCGGCGGCAGGCACAGACTGCGGAAGCCAAAGGCCAGTGTGTCCTCAACGGCCTGGCGCAGTGCGGCGACATCAGTCTGGGAGCCGACCTTGAGGAAGGCATGGTCAAGCCTGCTGGCCAGATGTGCCCCGTCCATCGTTTCTGCCGCCTTACGCCGCGATCAGCGCGGTTCTGATCCCATTATATCCAAGGCCACCGCAACGGTCCTCTGCGGAGAATCCACAGCCGTCCGCAACCGGTTTCTCAAGGCCGGGCCTACCCAGCCAACTTAGCCGCCCTGGCGGAAGATCACCCCCATGATCCAGTCATCGATCAGGAACTGGAAGCGCCCCACCAGCAGGCTGATGCGCGCCATCACCGTGTAACCGAAGCTGGCGCCGAAGCTAACCATGATGAAGAATAGCCCGACGCGGCTGATGCCACCCACCACGTTCTTGTGCTCAAGGCTGAAGAAGAAGAAGATGATCACGGTGAAGACGCCCAGCAGGATCACCAGCTGGTTGAGATTGCCGGCCCAGCCAGCGTCAAACGGCCGGAGAGTCTCGAACAGCTGCGGCAGGAAATAGCCATGCAGCACATTCGGAATCGCCAAGCCGGCGAACCCGCCGATGTAGAACGCGAACGACATTCGCGACAGCCAGGCCAGCGACGGGATCAGTCTCAGCAGGATGAAGATACCCAGAATCGACGGGATCAGCGCCAAGAAGTCATGATTGACCTTGATGGCGCGGTAGACGTCGGGCACCAGCACCTGCCAGTACTGGATGTTGACGAAGTAGCCGACGCTGATACCCAGGTACAGGTGCTCGCCGAGCTTGAAGAAGGCGTTGTCCCGGTAGATGAAGCTGAACATCATCAGGGTCAGGCCGGCGGCCACCCAGATACCGATTATCTCTCCAATGGTCATTACGCCTTTCTCCTTTCCTCACGCTCGCGCCTGAGCGAGATGAAGTAGCAGATGTTGGCTATGATGATCGACAGCACGATGAAGACGTGCACGGCACTCTGAGCGTCCATCCCCTTGGTCGCGTCGCCGGTGGGGATGTTGAAGGACTGGCCGTACTCCTCTCTGAGCAGCACCTCGTACTCAGCGGTGCCCTTCATCCCGCCGGACAGACCAGTGATCTGCCCGGCCTGCAGCAACGGATAGTAGCTGGTCGCCGATACCGCCGTGCAGCTGGCACCCATCGGCACCCCCTCCGGCTCCGCCGCGTATACAACCCAGTACTCCACTGTGGCGCCGGCAGCGATGTCAACCAGGTAGTCCATGTCCGCAATGTCAGAGACCCTCTCGTAGATAGGCATGCTGCTGGTCGCCTTGCCGTAGAAGTCAGTGACGAATGTGTCGGTGATGCTGGAGGTCATGCCCAGAATCACCGCGACGGTGCCGTAGCGGAAGCCGAGGAAGCACCAGTCCGTACCGGACTCCTTGCCGTACTTCTCGGCCTGGCGCTCGATCGCCTGCTGGGCCAGCCCGGGACCCGACGGCCACAGCGTCAGCAGGTGTGGCTTGAGGTCCTTGATGAAGCAGTGCGCCAACAGCGCCTCGAGCATCGGCAGCAGCTCCGGCTTGCTGGCGGGATCGAAATCCGCGGCAATCATCACATGGGAGCCCGGCGGCAGCGCGTCCATGGCGTTGTAGATTCCACGCGTCTCGGGAGTCGGTATGACCGGAAGACTGAACGGCCAGATCAGGGGGATCGCCACGAGCAGTCCCACAATCGTGTAGATCACCCGCCGGTCGAGATTGAGGATCGTGTTGACGAAGTCCACTAGTCACCACCTCCCATGTAGGTGCGCTCGATGCCGAAGATGATACGCACCGCGATCGCGATCTGGCTCAGGATCACGCCGAGAATGATTCCCCGCTGGGCGGCAGCATTGGGAATATTGAGCAACCAGTCCGTCACCTGGGCAAACGGCAGGATCGAGTAGTCCGTGCCACCGATACTGGCTGTCCAGCCGCTGGTGATCAGATCGCCCACCGGAACACGGCCGATCATGATGATGCAGCCCGCGACCAGCAGCGCCGTGGCTTCGACACTGCGGGCCCGGAAGGCGCGGAAGCCGGCGCTGGCAATGAAGAACGCCAGCACCGAGAACATCGTGGCCTGCATCGGCACGAACATGTACTCAAACAGGTACATGTGCGGTCCGTCCAGATCACGGAAGCTCTCGGCGAACCCGATCCACTGCCAGGAAATCGGCAGCAGGCCGGTCAGCGCCATGATCACGAACGCGACCAGTGTGATCCAGGAAAACCCGTATCCCGGCCGCTTGAACTTGATCTTGTTCCAGTGGTGATGCAGGAGTGACAGGATGCCGAGCATCGCGGCGAAACCGAACAGGATCCGCGCCCACCGCACGAACTCGTCCTGCAGCGTCTGGCTCTGCTCGGTTGGGATGTAATAGCGGGCCCACATCACGATGCCGCAGACGAAGGCGACGATGATTGGCCACTGTCTCTTGAAAAACAGCACAGCTACCTCCTAGAGTGGCTCCACCAGCAGTTTCAGCCAGTCCCAGCTCTGCTGCAGGATTCCCGGGTTGGACAGCGCGATCACGGCGTGGATCGCGAACAGCAGCGTCTGGATGATAATCAGCACCATGATCAGCGCCTTACCCAGGTCCTGGCCCTTGAGGCTGCCCAGCAGCATCGGCTCCCGGGACAGGTAGGCGCTGGCGGCGTACAACTCCTCGCCGATCAGCGTGTAGTCACAGGTCGTGATAAAGAACGGCAGCTGGTGCAGCGCGTCGGTACCGGCGATCTGGATCGCGCCGGTCGACGCGCCGGTTTCGGCCAGCAGCAGCGATTCCGCGTAGTAATAGCCCATGAAGAAGTTGGCGGCTGGTCGCTCGCGCATCATGATCGCGCAGGTCGTGGCGGTGAAGCTGAACTGATCGTCCGTCACGAAGAAGATGTTGTCTTCCTTGTAGGCATCGGGACGGCCCTGGTCGATGTAAGCTTCGCGCACCACTTCCTGGGCCACCGTCAGCACCACCGGGTCGCGATTGGGCACCACTAGGTCGCTGTCGTAGTCCGCGATGCGCCGCGCCACGCGGCCCAAGATGTTGATCGCCGCCAGAGTGCTCAGCGTCGCGAGGCTGTCCAGCCCGCAGAGGTACAGCACCGGCTTGCCCATCTCGGTCGCGCGCCCGATCGCCTCGTCCACCGCTTCCAGGCCGGAGATACGGCGGATGAACATGTTCGGGTTGCGCCGCGCCAGCATGATCGCGATCAGGATGATGACCGCGAAGCCGACGGCGAAGATCAGGTTGTTGAAGTAGGCGCCGTTGAAGAAATTGACGCGCGGGGCGCCGCCGCCCAGATCGAAGGTGGCGCTCTCCAGCACCACCGGCCGGTCGTTCTCATCCGTGTACCACTCGTCGCCGTCCATCTGCATTCGCTCGACGACCAACCGCAGGTTGTAGGTGCGCCCCTGCTCCAGATTCAGCGTGATCGTCCGCGGCGCGGTGTAGTCGATCTCATCGGGCTCGTTGGTGTAGCTGCCGCTGAGCATGCCCGGATTCAGTGCCCGGTAGGTGCCGACCGCGTAGTAAACCTTGTCGGGCTCGTAGGGATGGTGACCGAAACGCTCCACCGCCTCCGACTTCGGCGACCACGTAATAACCCCCTCTTCCAGCGTGGCTCCGATCCCACTGACCTCGGCCAACGGCACCCAGTTTGAATGATCCAGCGTGGCGGTCAGATAATCGAATGTCTGCGCACGTTCGAAGATGTAGTCGCCCCCCGGCCGACGCAGGCGACCCTCGAACCACTCCCAGAGCTTGTCACGCTGGCGACCGAGTCGCGTTGCCCGCCGCTGCTGCTGCCAGTACTCCTGCCGAATACTGGCGGCATCAGGATTCCCCTCCGATTCTGCCGCGCGCAGACGCAGCTGCAGTTCAGCCGCCTGCGCGGTGGCCTCGTAGAGATCAGGCAGAATCGGACCCAGGCGATCCGCCAGCTCCTCCCGCGCCCGTTGCAGCAGGTCGGTCTCATCCACCGTGAGCTGGTAGCTGTCCAGCTCATCCCTCGTGACATCGGCCTCGACCGTCACGCGGATGTCCAGCCCGGCATCGCCGTCCCAGAACCACAGCACGCCCAGCGCCGAGCCGTCGTCGTTGGGAACGTCGATGACCTCTGTCTCGATCGGCACAGGTACCTCGGCAGCCGCCAGCGTCGGGACGACCACGGCGAGTGCCGCCAGCCCCGCGATCAATAGCATCTTTCGCATCAGACTCACCTGCTTGTGAGTTTTCTCGTCCCCGAACCGTCCCCGCGAAAGACTGTCGCTATTCCTCGATCATCTCAATGTTGGCCCGCGGCACGACCGCCACGGTGCCATCGTCCAGTTCAACCTCGAGCACCCGCACCCTGGTCTCGCTCTCCACCACCATCAGCTCCGGAATCAGTCGCTTGACTCGTCCCAGCCTGCCGAAATACGGATCGCGGATGCAGCGGACGGGATCGCCCGATTGCGTGCCCACGTTCTCCTGCACGTGCGCGGTCTCCTGCTCGCCGGCCGCATCCAGCGTCGGGATGATCACCTCGGGGCGAATCACGCCGGCGCGGATTTGGGTGGCGCCACTGATTGAGGCCCGGCTGCCCTCGCGGCGCTTCAGCAAATCGAAGGTCTTCTGCGCCATGTTGATCTTGCCGAAGCCTTCGGTCATCACCAGCGTCAGTCCCAGCTCCTCGGCTCCAGTGATCGCCACCCCGAGGTCGTATCCCAGGATGTCCTTGAGGTTCTTGTCGTGGAAGCCGCCGACGATCACGCCGCTGACGCCGACCTCCACCGCGCGCTCAAACGCGCGTGCCGTGAACAGGCTCCCCCCCACCAGGATCTTGCCGCGGTACTCGGGCTTGATACTCTCGGCCTTGAGCACGTCACTCGGCCCGTCGACGACGGTCAGCAGTTCACCGTACTGCTCGCCACCGATGCCGAAGATCCCCTGGATGAAGCTGCCGGTGGTCTCGACCACGGCGCCCTCCTGGGGCCGCACGTCAACCACCTTGCCATCGACGTACGCCTGCAACTCCACCTTGCGCGGCGGGTGGCGCAGAATCACCTGGCCGGTGACCTGCGAGATGTTGTCGACCTTGCCGTCGAACTCGGCCACCACCCGCGTCTGCAGGAAACTGAGGAACTTCAGTCCCAGCAGCGGCTTGCTTTCGGCGATGATCTCGCCGGCCTCGAAGCTCTCGCCGACCTGCTTGTGCATGTAGTCGTTGATCTGGCTCTGATCGATGCCGAGCAGGTTGACGACATTTATGGTCTTGACCGGGCCGGGCAATTCGGTGCGGGCGATCACGTCCTCCGCGGCGACCCGCTGGCCGAGTTCGACCAGCACGTCCCCTTTGAGCGGCAGGATCCGCTCCCGCCTGAGCGTGGTCAGCTCGGTGACCCTGAGCCCCGGTACGTATGCGTGTGCCACTTAGCTAGATGACCTCCTGGATGCCTTCGATCCGCAATCTCCAGGGCCGACGGCGCGCCAAGCAGCCTGTCAGACCCCGCGCAATCACTCACGGACTACAGCAGCTACTCCATGCCAGCCTGCTTGGCCGCGATATTGCCGATCACCGGAACCTTGAAGATCTTGCCCGTGAACGCGTTGATCAGCATGATGATCCACATGATGAATAGGAGGAGCCCCCAAAGCCATCCGATGATGGGTATTGGCGACAGAATGAAGCACAGTCCGACGATGAGGGCCTGGAAGGCGTAGAACTTGACGAACTTGCTCTCCTTCTCAATCAGGAAGAAGATCAAGCCGCTGATCCAGCCAAACAGGACCGCGACGCCGGCGGCGACGTTCGGCTCCATGCCTGTGCTGCTCTTGTCAGGGGTGTAGTCCATAGGTGCCTCTCCTGCTTCCGATCAGGTTGAGCACCAATTATACATTACATAGCGGCCCGGCGGCTGCTTGGCGAGGTGCAAGGGCCGGGGGGGGCCGCCGCCCACCGGCGCGGGTGCCAGGCGACCGGGACGTGCCGGCTAGAGGCTGAACTCGCTGTCGTAGCCGCGCTTGACGCCGACCTCCATCTCGAAGTCGATCTCGCGCTTGCCGCGCTTGACCGTCAGCGGCACAGTCTTGCCGACGTCCAGCGTGAAGACATACAGCCTGAACTCGGTGAGGTCGGCGAACGTGCGCCCGTCGAACTCGAGGATCTCGTCGAACGGTTGCAGACCCGTTGGGGCATTGGGGTCATCCACCTGCACCGCGCGCCCGGCCGGCGAGTCGTCACGGACGCTGTAGACGACCAGGTGCTCCTCGTTGGCGTAACGCTCGACGAACTCGGCCACGCCGTAGTAGTCGTCGAAGTACTTGGGCACGATCATGTCCATCCCGAACCACGGCAATTCGTACCTGCCGGTGTCCAGGATCTGGAAGGCGAAGTTCTTGCAGAAATTGACCGGAATCGTGTAGTTCTCGTGTTGGCTGAGCGCCGGACCACCGCCGAAGTGCGCGTGGTTGAGCCCGATGATCTCGCCCCGGGCGTTGAACAGCGGCCCCCCCGAGTTTCCACCGCTGATCGGCGTCTGGGTTACGAACCGCCAGGGGCAGTTGGTCATCACCTGGCGACCCAGGAAGCCCTTCCAGCCGGCCCAGGTGCGCACGAACAGGTACGGGTTCGTCGAACGCCCCGACACGACGGCCATCGTCGTCGTCTGGTGCAGCCCGAATGAGATGAACGGGTCCGAGCGGTTGCTGTTGACGGCGTCGCCGCTGCCCGGCGCGCCGACCGCCAGCGCGGTCTCGCCGATCACCACGTTGTCACTGTTGCCGAGTACGCAAGGCTCGTAGCGGTCGCGGGGGATATTCTCGATGCGGATCAGCGCGCAGTCGATGCCCGGTTCGGTCGCCACCATCTGCGCCTTGTAGGTGGCGCGATCCCAGGTTTCGACCTGCAGCAGGCTGGTCTCCTGCGCGACATGGTGATTGGTCAGGGCGTAGGCGGCCTCCTCCTCCGGCACAGCCATGAAGATCACACCGGAGCCGATCCACGCCGGCTGCATGAACCCGGAACTGCCCGGACTCATCGCCCAGATGTAGATGCAGCCCTTCTCGACCGCATCCACGAGCCCGCGGTTGAATGCCGAGACCGAGGACGATTCCGGCGTCTCATCCTGGGCCTGTGCCGGCAGGGCGCAGACCAGGAGCAAGGCAAGTGCTGTAAGCGCAATCAATCGCTTTCTCATCTTCGCGGCCCTCCTACGGACTGAGGATGATTCCTCGCCATTAATTGTAACGCAGTGCAGTGCGCCGGGTCGGCACGCGCGGCATCCGCGGGCAACAGCCGGGTCTGCACGGGCGTCAACGTGCGCAAGCTGCTCCGGGTTCCGCGCTCCGCGGACTACGGGCACACCGACGGGTGGGGCGAGCGCTTGGGCCCGCGCTAGATGCTGAACTCGCTGTCGTAGCTTCGCTTGACGCCGACTTCCAGCGTCAGGTCGAGCTCGCGCTTGCCGCGCTTGACCGTCACGGGCACCTGCTTGCCGATCGGCAGCGTGAAGACGTAGATCCGCAGCTCGGAGACGTCGGCGAAGTTGCGCCCGTCGAACTCAAGGATCACATCGCCCTGCTGCAGGCCGGCGCGCTCGGCGGTGGAATCGCGGCGGACGCCATAGACCTCCAGCTTGGTCTTGTCCTGATAGCGCTCGACGAATTCGCGGACACCGTAAGCGTCATCGAAATACGGCGGCATCAGGATATCGATGCCGAACCACGGCAGCTCGTACTTACCGGTGTCCAGGATCTGGAAGGCGAAGTTCTTGGCGAAGTTGATCGGGATCGTGTAGTTGACGTGCTGCGTAGCCTGCGGCCCCCAGCTCATGTGCGCGTGGTTGAGTCCGATGATTTCGCCCCTGGAGTTGAACAGCGGGCCGCCGGAGTTACCGCCGCTGATCGGGGCCTCGGTGACGAACCGCCACGGCAGGTTGGTCAGCACCTGCCGCCCCAGGTTGGTGCGCCAGCCCGACCACCAGGCCACGAGTTCGTATGGATCGGTGATCCGCCCTGAGACAACGCGCATTGTCGTTGTCTGGTGCAGACCGAAGCTGATAAACGGGTCAGACCGGTTGGTGTTGACCGCGTCGCCGCTGCCCGGCGCGCCCACCGCCAGCGCCAGTTCGCCGATTGTCACGTTGTCGCTGTTGCCCAGCACGCACGGCTCATAGAGCTCGCGCGGGATATTCTCGATCCTGATCAGCGCGGCGTCCAGGCCGGGTTCGGTGGCCACCATCCGCGCCTTGTATGTCGCGCGGTCCCAGGTCTCCACCTGCAGCAGGCTGGTGTCCTGCGCCACGTGGTGATTGGTCAGGGCGTAGGCGGCATCCTCCTCGGGCACGGCCATGAAGATCACGCCGGAACCGATCCAGGCCTGCTGCATGAACCCGGAGTTGCCCGGGCTCATCGCCCAGATGTAGATGCAGCCCTTCTCGATGGACTTGACCAGCTCGCGGTTGAACGCCGACACCGACGGCGCTGTTTCATCCGTCTGTTCCTGAGCGTAGCCCGGCACGACGCCAGCCATCAGCACGAGCGCGATGACCAGTACAGCTGTCAGTCTGTTTAACATAGTTGCCCTCCGGTCACAGTGACAGTCGCCGCGGCCTGCGGCAGCCACGATCGACGCATGCTTTGTTGGACCCTGCAACCGGCGCGTATTATCGCATTCAGCGGGTGAATTGCGAAGCCCGGTACGCGCCGCGTTGCGCGCGCGCCGTCCAAGCAGCCTGTCAGCTGCCCGGACGGCGCATCGGTATTGCTCTAAAGACTGAACTCGCTGTCATAGCCGCGCTTGACCCCGACGTCCATCGTCAGATCGATCTCGCGCTTGCCGCGCTTCACCAGCACCGGCACCTGCTTGCCGATGTCCAGCGTGAACACGTAGAGCCGCAGCTCGGTGACGTTGGCAAAGGTGTGCCCGTCGAACTCCAGGATGACGTCACCGGGCTTGAGCCCGGCCCGCTCGGCGGGTGAGTCCTTGCGCACGCCGTAGACCACCAGGTTGTCGGGGTCGTGGTAACGCTCGACGAACTCTGTGACGGCCATGCCGTCGTCAAACGTCGGCGGCAGCAGCACGTCCATCCCGAACCACGGCAACTCATACTTGCCGGTGTCCAGGATCTGGAAGGCGAAGTTCTTGCAGAAGTTGATCGGGATCGTCAGGTTGACGTGCTGCGCCAGCTGCGGACCCGTGACATAACCGGCATGATTGAGGCCGATCACCTCACCGTCCATGTTGAACAGCGGTCCACCCGAATTGCCACCGCTGATCGCCGCCTCGGTGACGAAGCGCCACGGGCAGTTGGTCATCACCTGGCGGCCCAAGTTGTACTTCCAGGACGCCCAGGTGCCAACCAGGCTGTAGGGATCGGTCTGTCGCCCGCTGACCACCCGCATCGTCGCCGTCTGGTGCAGACCGAAGCTGATCAGCGGATTCGAGCGATCGGTGTTGACCGCCTCCGCACTGCCCGGTGCGCCGACCGCCAGGGCCTGCTCGCCAATCTGGACGTTGTCGCTGTTGCCCAGCACGCACGGCTCATAGCGGTCGCGCGGGATGTTCTCGATCCGGATCAGCGCGCAGTCGATGCCCGGCTCCGTCGCCACCAGCTGTGCCTTGTATGTATTGCGATCCCAGGTCTCGACCTGCAGCATACTGGTCTCACTGGCCACGTGGTGGTTGGTCAGCGCATAGGCGGCCTCCTCCTCCGGCACGGCCATGAAGATCACGCCGGAACCGATCCACAGCGGCTGCATGAAACCGGTATCGCCCGGGCCCATCGCCCAGATGTAGACGCAGCCCTGCTCCACTTCGTCCACCAGGTCGCTGTTGCAGGTGCTGGCTGTGCCAGGTGCCTCATCGGTCTGTGCCAACGCGCCGGTATGCGGCCAGGCCACCAGCATGGCCGCAAGCAACACGCCCAGTGCGACCTTGAAGACGGGAATTCGCCAGCTGCGCGGTGTCGACAGCGCATCTCGGTCAGTCATACTCTATTCCTCCCATCACTTGGCGCGCAGGCTAGTGTGCCCCGCGCGCGGGATACGCGTGTCCTCTGGGTGTAAGACTGCCAGACGATGGGAATGTTCAATCAGCGGGGCCGTTCATCGACGAATCGGGCCTCCTTCGGTTTCGTGTCCAGACCCAGCAGCTCGCTCAACTCGGCCCGCGCGTAGTACTCCACGCCGTCCAGCCCCACTTCCGTCAGCGCCTTGAATTCCCGCCGGATGGCCGGCTCGAACACCGCCGGGTCGACGCCATCGCCGAGGCTGACCCGCAGTTTGATCTGATCGCGGCCGTGCTCCTGACCCGCCGGCTTGTGCAGCACGATCTGCCACTCCAGAATCTCCGGCCGCGCGTTGAAAAACGCGAACATCTCGTTGAAGTCGACCAGCGTCTCCTTGACCTTCTTGATCTCGCTGACCCGATAGAGCCCGGTCCCCAGCAGCGGCAGAATCAGCCCGCTGTGCGGGCAGCGGTCGTAAATCAGTCCCTCGCGCACGCGATCGCCGGTGCGGTAGCGCAACACCACGCTGCCCGCCCCGCTGAGCTGGGTGTACACGATCTCGCCGGGCTCGCCCTCCGGTACGGGCTCACCGGTCTCCGGATCGACGATCTCGAAGATCTCCATGTCGGGATAGGTGGCGAAGCGGCTGTCCGCGGCGTCCGCGGTCTCCACCCAGGCCCGCTTGGCCTCGGTGAATCCATAGACGTTGTGAATCTGGGTGTCGGGGCTGCCGATCCTGGCCATCTGCTCCCGCAGCTTGGCCTTGTACTCCGGGCCGACGCGCTCGGCGCCGAGGATGATCTTGCGCACCTTGGTAATGCGGATCCCCAGGTCCTCGGCGAGGTGGGCCAGGTGCATGATGTAGCCCGGGGTGCCGACCAGAAACGTCGGCGCCGTTCGCTCTCCGAGCCTGAGCAGCGCCTCGCTGCCGATCACGCGCCCCCCGCCGCTGTGCAGCACCAGCAACCCCACGGCCGCCGCGGCCTGCTGCACCTGCCAGAACGCCAGGTGCGGGGCGAAAGGCATCGCGTTCAGCCCGCGGTCGCGGGTGCGCTCCAGTCCAACCAGGCTGAACAGGCGGCGGCCGGCTTCCTTGAGCAGCTGCATGTCGCGGGCGGTGTAGACGAACGGGGTGGGCATGCTGGTGCGCCCGGTGGTGAACGTCAGATGGATGGGCAGGTACTCGTCAAGCAGCTGATCCTGGATCGAGCGCACGAAGATCTTGCTCTTGGCCCACAGCGCAATCACGTCTGTCAGCGTCAGATCGGCTCGAATCTGCTTCGGACTGGGCTGCAGGACAATCTCACGGTAGCGATCGGGATTGTCCTTGCTCGGCACGATATCGGCTTTGGTGGTGAATGGGATCCGCCTGAGGTCCTCCAGCCGGCGGATGCTGTCCGGGTTGATGTCGTGCTCATCCAGCAGCCGCCGATAGAAGGGGCTGTAGGGGTAGACGCGCCTGGCCAGGAACTGATGCAGGCGCCGTCCTTGACGCTGCTTCATCTCCGCGACCGGTACCGTGCCCCAGGCCATGGCCGTAGTGTAACAGCCGCCGGAGCGCTAGCCGGAGCGCGAGGTGCCGCGGTCAAACAGCGGCGAACGGACCGGCGGACCCCCGGCCTCGGCAATCAGATCCAGCATCTCGGTCAGATAGGCCGGGCCACAGATATCGCACCAGCCGACCAGTTCCCCGCCGGCGGCAAAGACGAACGTAGTGGGCCAGCCCAGTTCCTCGTAGCCTCCACCGTACTCCCCGCTCGCACCCCACAGCACCGGGAAGGTCAACTCGTGCTCGCTCAGGTACTCGTTGATCTCGTCCTCGCTGCCGGTGACGCTCAGCGTTGCGTAGTTGACCTCGTCCAGGTCCAGGCGGTCGTAGAGCGCGGCGGCATAGGGCATCTGGACCCGGCAGTGCGGGCAATCCGGGCCCCAGACATGCACCACCAGCGGCCTGCCGTCGGTCAGCCCGGCCAGCGTCAGCACCTCGCCGCTGCTCAGCTCCGTCAGGCTGAAGTCGTAGCTGGGCTCGGCGGCCGCGGCCGTGGCACACGGCAGGGCGGCTGCCAGCCACAGGCACGCCAGCCAGGCCAGCGCTCCGCTGAGCCATCTCGTCCGCTGTCCGTCGCGCTCGTTCATGGGTGCTTTCAGGTTACCAGAGCCAGGCGGCGGCGCAAAGCGGTTAACCCAAGTTATATGTGTCTGGCGCGGAAGCCGAGGGTGCTACAATCCCACGCATGTTCAAGCGAATCCTGGTCGCCAACCGTGGCGAGATCGCGCTGCGCGTGATCCGGACCTGCCGCGAGATGGGCATCGAGTCGGTAGCGGTGTTCAGCGACGCCGACTCCAACGCGCTGCACATCGTGCAGTCCGATTTCGCCGAGAATCTGCCCGGCGATACGCCCGCGGAGACCTACCTCAACATCGAGCGCATCATCGAGATCTGCAAGCAGTACAAGGTCGACGCCCTGCATCCGGGCTACGGCTTCCTCGCCGAGAATCCGGACTTCGCCCAGGCCTGCGCCGACAACCGCATCAAGTTCATCGGCCCCAGCCCCCAGGCCATCCGCGACCTGGGCAACAAGCTCAAGGCCAAGGAGATCGCCCGCAGCGCCGGCACGCCGGTGGTACCCGGCACCGACACCGCGCTGACGGACGTGGAAGCGGCCACCGAGTTCGCGACCGAGGCGGGATTCCCATTGATGCTCAAGGCGGCGGCGGGCGGCGGGGGCCGCGGGATGCGCGTCGTGCGCAACATGGACGAGCTGCCCAGGCTGTTCAAGAGCTGCCAGAACGAGTCGGTGGGGGCCTTCGGCAGCGACGAGATTTTCATCGAGCGCTTTGTCGAGAATCCCAAGCACATTGAGTTCCAGATCCTGGCCGACAGTCACGGCAACTGCATCCACCTCGGCGAGCGCGACTGCTCGATCCAGCGCCGGCACCAGAAGCTGATCGAGGAAGCTCCCAGTCCGGCGCTGACCCCTGAGCTGCGCGCCGAGATGGGCGCCACCGCGGTGGCGCTGGCCAAGGCAGCCGGGTACGAGAACGCGGGCACCGTGGAGTTTCTGCTGGACCCCGGCGGCAACTACTACTTCATGGAGATGAACACGCGGCTGCAGGTCGAGCACCCGGTCACCGAGATGGTGACGTTCGTCGACCTCGTCGAGCAGCAGATTCAGATCGCCGCCGGCGAGCCGCTGACCATCGAGCAGGACGACGTGGTCATCCGCGGCTGGGCGTTCGAGGCTCGCATCAACGCCGAGGATCCGATGAAGGGCTTCGTACCCGCGCTGGGCACGCTCAACCGCTACATCGCGCCGGCGGGAGGCGGGGTGCGCGTCGACAGCTGCGCCTACGAGGGCTACGCCATCCCCAGCCACTACGACAGTATGGTCGGCAAGCTGATCGCCTTCGGCCGCACGCGCGAGAAGGCCGTTAACAAGATGCTGCGCTCGCTGGAGGAGTACATCATCACCGGCGTCAAGACCACCATTCCGTTCCATCACTACGTCTTCTCGCATCCGGTGTTCGTCAACGGCGAGTTCCACACCGGCTTCATCGAGGAGCACTTCAGCGACGAGCAGATCCGCGAGATGCTGCGCAGCACGGATGCGGACGGGGTAAGCGAGCACATCGCGCTGGCTTCGGCCCTGAAGTACTATCTGGAGCGCACCGCGCTGGTCAGCTCCAATCAGCAACTGGACGCCGTGGCCTCCAAGCGCTGGAAGCTGGTCCACCGCATGGGCTCCACCTCATTTCTGCCGGGGTAACGCATGAAGATCATCAGCACCGTCAACGACGAAAGCTACGGCATCGACATCGCCGTCGATTCCGAGCGCGAGAACTGGTTCGTCGCGGAACTCAACGGCCGCAAGGTGCGGCTGGGCATCATCGAGGCCAAACCGGGCAGTTTGACGCTCTCGGTCGACGGCCGCGTGCGGTTCTACGAGTTCGACAAGGAACGGGGCCGGATCGCCAGTGTGGCCCACGACAACCAGAATTACCGGGTCTCGCTGCGCAATCGCCAGCAGGAGCAGCTGGAGCAGCTGCTGGAGGAGTTCGGCGCCGGACTGGGCGGCACCGCCACCGAGACCACCATCAAGGCGCCGATGCCGGGCAAGATCCTGGGGATCAACGTCAAGCGGGGCGAGAAGATCGAACTGGGCCGTGTGGTGCTGGTGCTCGAGGCGATGAAGATGGAGAACGAGATCAGCTCCACGGTAGAGGGCAAGATTCAGGAGATCAAGGTCAAGGTCGGCGACTCGGTCAACACCGGCGACGTGATGATCGAGATCGAGCCGCCGGATTAGCACGGCATGTCTCGCTGCGTCAGGCGGCAGGCCTTGGCGGTATAATGGCGTGGCTGCCTGGAGCGTGATGACCGGGACAGCCAGCGAGGCTGGGAGCGGCCGGCGGTAAGCCGGCTCTCAGGGGATGCCCCACCAGACGCCTCATGAGTGAATCGGGACCGGCCCCGCCGGCCTGAAGTCAGGAGTGAGAGATGTCGGAATTCTTATTGACGAGGCTGCGCAAGCGCGTTAAGCACGGCCAGCCGATCGTGTCGATCACCGCCTACGACTACTTCACCGCGCTGCTGGCGCGGGCGGCGGACGTCGACTTCGTGCTGGTCGGCGACTCGCTGGGCAACGTCGTCCAGGGCGCCGAGACCACCGTCGGCGTCTCGCTGGACCAGGTGATCTACCACACCCGCATCGTCTGCGACCACTTCCCGCCGGAGCGGGTGGTGCTCGACATGCCGTTCGGAACCTTCAAGCTCGACGCCGACGAAACGGTGTCGAACTGCGTGCGGGCCTTCAAGGAAAGCGGCTGCGGGGCGGTCAAATTCGAGGGCGCCAACAACGAGAACCTCTTCGCGGTGCGAACCCTGACCGAGGCCGGCGTGCCGGTGCTGGGTCATCTGGGCCTGCTGCCCCAGCGCGTGCACACCGAGGGCGGCTACAAGGTACAGGGCAAGACCAGGGCCCAGGCCGACGAGCTTTCGCGCGAGGCGCTGGCGCTTCAGAAGGCCGGCGCCTTCGGGGTGGTGCTGGAGTGCGTGGTGCCGGAGGTCACGGCGCGGATCACCGCGGAGCTGAAGATCCCCACCATCGGCATCGGCGCCGGCCTGGAGTGCGACGGGCAGATCATCGTGGTCCACGACATCCTCGGGATGCTGCCGGGCGACGCGCCGAGTTTCGTCCGGCGCTATGCCGAGTTGTACGATACCGCCACCGACGCCGTCCGGCAGTACGCCGACGACGTCCGCGCCCAGCGCTTTCCGTCGGGCCCCCGCGCGGCCCGGGGCGAGCACGCCGGGCGCTACGGGGGCGAGGGCTAAGCCGGTGTGGATCGTGCCGCCCGCCGGGTGTATAGTGACCAGGCTATGTACGTAGTACAAAACCGTGGGAACCTGCGCCAGATGCGCCGCGAGCTGGCGGTGGCCTATCACGACAACCACTTCGAGCGTCCGCTGATCGGGCTGACCCCGACGCTGGGAGCGCTGCACGCCGGCCATCGCGCGCTGATCGACCGGATGGTGGCGGAATGCGACGTCAGTATCGTCTCGATCTTCCTCAATCCGCGGCAGTTCGACAGCGCGGACGATCTGGAGCAGTATCCGCGGATGCTGGACGACGACCTGAAGGTCTGCGCGGCGGCGGGGGTGCACCTGGTCTTCGCGCCGGGCGAGCAGGACGTCTACCCGCCGGGCTACAGCACCACCGTCGGCGTGCAGGGCCTGACAGATCGTTGGTGCGGCGCGGGCCGACCCGGCCACTTCGACGGGGTGACTACGGTGGTGGCCAAGCTGCTGACGGCCTGCCAGCCCGACCGCGCTTACTTCGGTGAGAAGGACTTCCAGCAGCTCAGGGTCGTCCAGCGGATGGTCCGGGACCTGGAACTGAGCGTCGAGATCGTGCCCTGCCCCACCGTGCGCGAGCCGGACGGGCTGGCGCTGAGCAGCCGCAACCAGTACCTGGCGCCGGACGCGCGCGCCGTGGCCCCGCGGCTCTTTGAGGCTCTCAAGCGCATGGCGGCCTGCTTCACCGGCGGGGTGCACGACGCAGCCTCGCTGATCGTCGAGGGCGAGCACGTGCTCCACGAAGGGGGCGGCCCGAAGATCGAGGTCGAGTACCTGGCGGCAGTCGATCCCAAGACACTGGAACCACGCGTGGAGGCCCGCCTCGGCGATCGCATTCTGATCGCGGCGACCATCGGCGATACGCGGCTGATCGACAACATCGCGCTGACCGGCGAGGAGGTCGGGGACTAGGGGCAGAAGTAGACAACCACTGCTGAGGTAGGAAGATGGACGTGGGCGGCGAGAGGCGCCCACAGAGTGGAAGGACATGCTGGTAACGGTACTCAGAAGCAAACTGCATCGGGCGCGGATCACGGACGCCAACGTGGAATACGAGGGCAGCATCGGCATCAGCCGCGAGCTGTGCGAGGCGGTCGGCCTCTACCCTTACGAGAAGGTGCTGGTCGCCAACCTGGAGAACGGCGAGCGGCTGGAGACCTACGTGATCGTGGCGGACGAGCCCGGCCAGATCGTGCTCAACGGCGCCGCGGCGCACAAGGGCCGCGCTGGCGATCGCGTGATCATCATGAGCTTCGCGCGGATCAGCCCGGAGGAAGCCGAGTATCACAAGCCGCGCGTCGCCCTGCTGGACGAACAGAACCGGGTCGTCGGCTAGGGCCTGGGAGCGCCGGCATCCCGCCGGCAGGCAGCGAGGGTATTACTGCCCGCTGCAGCCGGGGTACTACGGCCCGCCGTGGCCGTAGACATTTCGAGGTCTGCAGCCAGGGTCGGCTGCAGTACCCGGTGGCGCGGGCGTCCCCGCCCGTGATGCCAGCACGGTGCGGACGCGCTGCTATGATCACTGCATGACAGCGATTGCTACCCCCAAAAGCCACACCGAGTATCTCTGGTTCGAGGCCCCGGAGCGCAAGCACCTCTATCACATCACCAGCGAGGTAAGCCGCGTGGTGCGCGAAAGCGGCGTCAGCGAGGGCTTCGCGCTGGTCGGGGCGATGCACATCACCGCGGCCGTCTGGGTCAACGACAACGAGTCCGGTCTGCACGCCGACATCGACGAGTGGGTGGAGCAACTGGCGCCGCTGGGCCCCGACTACCGGCACCACCGCACCGGCGAGGACAATGGCGACGCGCACCTAAAGGCCCTGCTGCTGGGCCGCCAGGTGCTGCTGCCGATCACCGCCGGCGAGCTGGACCTCGGCCCCTGGGAGCGCGTCTTCTACCACGAGTTCGACGGCCGGCGCAGGAAGCGCGTGATCGTGAAGGTTGTGGGATTCTAGTTGGGGCGACGCATGCATCGCCCGCAGGCGAGGGACCATGCTCAGTGGCTCATGCGGGTTGACCGTTAATTGCGGTAGTAATCACCACCGTGCACACGGGGCATCGGGCGACGCATGCGTCGCCCCAACTCAGGAATCCGGTACAATGGATCATTGCGACCGAGTATCAGTTAGTGCGGACGCAGGCCGATCCGCCCGGGCGGTGGAAGGCGTCAGCGCATTCCACTCAGGGTGCGGTATTCTGGGGCCCCCTGGAGGTAGGGTATGGAATTCGACGCTGACTTGGCAGCGGCCTACAACCACACCAGCTTCGCGCCGGGTGACTTCGAGCAGTTCTGGTGCTACGAGAGCGCCCCGCCGCTGGGCCGGATCGCACCGGATTTTCCGCTGTGGCACCTCGATCGTGACGAGCAGACCACCCTCCACGCCGAGCTGGCGCTCCGCCCACTGACCATCGTGGAGTTCGGCAGCATCTCGTGTCCGTTGAGCCGCCTGGCCTGCGATCCGCTGGAGGAAATCGCCGACAACTACAGCGATGAGGACGTCGGCGCGCTGTTCATCTACACCCACGAAGCCCATCCGGCGGAGAACGCGCCGGTGCACCGCAACTGGGAGGACAAGCTGGCCGCGGCGCGCTGGCTCAGGCAGCTGACCAATCCGGTGCGCCCGATCCTGGTCGATGCGCTGGACGGCGCCTGCCACCGCGCCTTCGGGGCGCTGCCCAACATGGTCTGGATGTTCAGCGAGCGCGCCGAGCCCGTCTACAAGTCCGAGTGGGCCGAGCCGGCCAACGTCGAGTACGCGCTGCGCTACCAGCTGGCCTTCAAGCACGATCTCGGTGAGCACGAGGCGATTCTGCTGGGCTCCAGCGAGATGGTGACCGGCCCGCGCTTCGACATCCGCGAGCACGACTGCATCATGGAGGAGAGCGGCGAGAAGGCGCTGGGCGACTTCCGCAACGCCTTCGGCCAGTGGCCCGACCGCGTGCTGTGGCCCAGCCGGATGGTCAAACCGCACGGCTAGCGGCGCTGCGCGGGCCGTCCGGCGACTAGCCGTCGGCCGGGACCCGCGTGCGGGCATCGCGGCGCTCGCGGCGTGAGAGCAGCCGCTGCCAGGCGTGGCGCTCCAGGAAGCTGCCCCCCACGTTGCCCTCCATCTCGACGAACATCCGCCACGGCACGGTGAACGACAGGTGGCCGGCCTTGATGTGGGGCCGCGCCGTGATGTCCGTGCAGCCGACGACGGCCCGCGGCGTCTCGCTGAGCGACTCCTGATAGGGCAGCAGCGCCACTGTGTGGCAGCCCGCCCCCATCGGCATCGTTACGTTGTCACCGGCCTCGCGGCCGTAGTTGGCCAGCAGCGTCAGCGCCGAGATCTGGTCGGCGTCGCCGAACATGCAGACCAGCACCGGCGGCTCGGCGCTCGGGTCGATCTCGCTGAGCGGCCGGAGCACCACGTAGCGCTGCGGGATCGAGGTAGTTGGCAATGCGTCAATGAACATCCGCGCCAGTTCGGGCGTGCGCTTATAGCCCTCCCCTTCCGGAAAGCGCTCGTCATAGGGGTAGCCCTGACCCTTGCCGTGCGACAGGAAGTAGTCCAGCCCACCCGGCGGCTCGATGTCGCTACCCCGCAGGCAGCGGCTGACGCCACTGATCTTGCAGCCGTGGGTGCTGGAATCGAAGGCCACCGTCCGGCCGCGAGCGGCGGCGGCGAACATCGCGACCACGCAGCCCCACTTGCCGGCGGCGAACATCAGCGCGCCCGCGGGCTGCTCATCGGTGAAGATCACCGCGACGGGCTGCGAGTCCAACTGAATCGCTTCAGATATGCGGCTCTGCATTAGTAAGAACCTCCGCGTGTACTTCCCTTATACCATCGCCACGTCACGTTTGTTCCAGCCGCGTCCGTCCGCCCTGCACTCCGCCTGCTGCTATGCTGCGCGGATGGAGCCTCTGATCCTGCCCTACGGTGATACGCGGCCCGAGGTCGATCCGACGGCGTTCATCGCACCGACGGCGGTGCTGATCGGCGAGACGGCGATCGGCGGCGGGGCCGGCGTCTACTTCCACTGCGTGCTGCGCGGCGACATCAACCGCATCGAGGTCGGCGCCCGCACCAACATCCAGGACCTCTCGATGCTGCACGTTGACGACGACCAGCCATGCCTCGTCGGCTCCGAGGTGACAGTCGGCCATCGCGCGATCCTGCACGGCTGCGTGATCGAGGACCGCTGCCTGATCGGGATGGGCGCCGTGGTGCTCAGCGGCGCCAGAATCGGCGCGGGCAGCATCGTGGCGGCCGGGGCGGTAGTGCCCGAGGGAATGCAGGTGCCGCCGGGCCAGCTGGTGGCCGGAGTACCCGCGCAAATCAAGCGCGCTCTCCCGGCGGACGCCGCACGGATGCTTAAGCAGTCCGCGCTGGCGTACCGCAAGGTGGCACGCGCTTATCTGACGGGCCGGCCCTACCGGCCCAACCAGGGGCTCGAGATCGAGGCCGAATAGGCAGAGCAGCGACGCCGGAGCGCCGCTGCTCGTTCCAGGGGGTATTGAGCCAGACCGGCTCAGTGGATTAGCTGCCTCAACTGCTGGTGGCGCAGCCGCCGTCCCAGTCCCAGTCGTCATCATCGCGGTCCAGGACGCGGCTCGGCGCGCTGGCGATCCGCTGCGGCTGGTCATAGACCGGCTCGCTCAGCCGGTAGACGAGGTCCTCATAGAGCACGCCCTGGGCACCCCAGGCCCGCACATAGAGCACCGCGCTGAGCAGCTCGACCCGACCGCTGCGCCCCGTGGCCGGATCGGTCTGGCGGCCACGCAGCCAGTTGTCATGCAGCTCCGGCCGCCGCTGGGCGAAATCCCGCAGTTCGATGTTGGTCAGCGGGCGCACGTAGAGGTCGCCGGCACTGAATTCGCCCGCGGACAGTCGCGGCGCGGCACCGGTCAGCGGGTTGACCGTCAGCGCCCGATCCAGGCTGCTGGTTTCAAGGCCCTGGACCTGCCGCAGCGCCGTTACGGCCTCAGCATCGAGCTGCACCGGCAGGACGCCGAAGTAGTTGTAGTACTCCAGGCAGAACTGACCGGTGGCGTCGATCCAGGCCGGCAACGCATCGGCGGCACCGGGACCGCTCGGCTGCGTACCAGCCAGCATGTAGCGCTCGAAGGCGGTCAGTTCAATGGCACGCGGATAGGGGCCGCCGAAGGTCAGGTCGCCGTCACTCCAGCTCGCCGGCAGACCGTATGCGGCCGTGCCGTACTCCGGTGAGACATCGTTGACCTGCCGGCCGCCGGCCGGATGCTCCGCGGCCGGCGCCTGGGCGGCGCAGGCCAGCACGGCGAGCGCGCATACGGCTGTAGTTATCGTCCTGTACATGGGAAGACTCCTTTGATCCCGGCCCCGAACCCTCAGCGAGGCCGCAAGGCATCGGACTAGTACCGCGGGGTCGGTCCGTTTCGTCTATCGCCAGCGAGATGAAGCCGCGACCAGGAAGGTGTCTCGCCGGCACGCCGGACACTCATGGAATGGACCTGCGGACAATGTAGATGAGAATAGTGCTAGCTATACTATTAATGTCAGCGTAGTGCTGGCTCCTTGCCGCCGAGACTGGCCGGCCGAGGATCTCATCATCAGGAAGGTGGACTGGAATGTCACGCTCCCCATCAGAGGGACGGCGCTGGTGGTTAGCTGTTCTCGCGGTTGCCCTGTCGGGGCTGCTGCTGCCCGGCGCGGCCTGGCCACAGGCGCAGAGCACGGGCTGGGTAATGTCCCCGGCAGTAGTCATGGGTGGCAGCGCGGCGGTGCTGCTGCTGTTCGCGATCATCTGGATCGCGCTGCTCCAGGCGCGCTTCGTCGGACTGAGCCGTGCGCTGCGTGAGTACCGAGGGATGGAGAGCGACATGCCCGGCACCTCAAGGCGCCGACTGGGCATCGAGTACCGGCAGCTGGTAGAGGAAAGCGGGGCGGCAATCGCCATATTTCGGGACGGGCGGGTCGCTTTCGCCAACCAGGCCGTGGCCGACCTGCTGGGCTGGCCGAGCGCCAGCGATCTGGTCGGTACCGCCGTGATGGATCACGTTCCTGAGACTGATCGCGAGGCAGCTGAGGAGCGCGTGCAGCGGCTGGTCGCAGGCGGTGAGGGACCTAACAGATACGAGCAGCGGATGGTCCGCCGGGACGGCAGCATCATCTGGGCGGAGTTCACTACTTCTTTCCGTGTGTTCGAGGGGCGTTCGGCCCTGCAGTCCGCGATCGCCGATATCACCGACCGCAAACGGGCAGACGAGGCCCTGCGGCGCCACCATCTTCTTGTGGAGCGGATTGCCGCGACGAGCCCCTGCGGCATCACCGTCACAGACCGTGACGGGAACATCACCTTCGCCAATGCCGCTGCGGAGCAGGTTCTGGGGCTGACCCGGGACGAAATCACGCAGCGCACCTACAATGCTCCCGAATGGGGCATCACTGACTACGCCGGCAATCCCCTCCCCGACGAAGAACTGCCCTTCTGCCGTGTGCGGGACTCGCTGCAAACCGTGTACAACATCCGCCACGCGATCGTCTGGCCCGATGGCCGACACGTCCGGCTGGTCGTCAACGCAGCGCCGCTGTTTGACGACTCCGATTCTTTCGACGGGATGGTGGCCACCGTCGAGGACACCACCGCCCGTACGCGCGCCGAGGAAGCATTGCGCAGCAGCGAGGAGAAGTACAGCCGACTGTTTCACTACTCCAACGACGGAATCATCCTTCACGACACCGAAGGAGCGATCATCGATCTGAACCAGCGTGCTCTGGAGATACTGGAGTACAGCCGCGAGGAAGCGCTGGCTTTGAGTATCGGTGATCTGCACCCTCCGACGCAGCTGGCCGCCAGCCAGGCAGTCTTCGAGAGGATCGTCGCGGACGGCTTCGTGGCCTTTGAGATTGAGTTTCTCACCAAGAGCGGGCATGTCGTGCCCACCGAGGTTTCTGCCCGGCTGTTCGAACTTGACGGCCGGCAGGTCATTCAGGGGATCGTTCGAGACATCAGCAAGCGACGTGAGGCCGCGCAAGCCCTGCGGAGGTCTGAACAGGAGAAAGATCTCATCCTTAGCAGCGTTCCCGATCTGGTGAGCTTCCAGAACCCGGCGCTGCAGATCGTCTGGGCCAACAAGGCCTGCGGCGACTCGGTGGGCAGACCCGCCTCCGAACTCATCGGCCGTCACTGCTATGAGATCTGGCACGAGCGCGACGAACCGTGTGAAGGTTGCCCGGTAGAACGCGCGATCGAGACGGGCCAGACGCAGGAAAACCTGATGCGGACGCCGGACGGCCGGGTCTGGCAGATCAAGGGGCAGCCGGTTGCCGACCAGGACGGCGTGATTATCGGGGCGGTCGAGATCACGCAGGAGGTCACCGAGCGCGTGCGTGCCCTGGAGGCGCTGAGGGGAAGCGAAGAGCGATACCGCACACTGATGGAGCACAGCCAGGAACCGAGTGCCGTGGTGGCCGACGGCGTCCTGGTCTACGCTAATCCGGCGCTGGCGAGGGCGGTAGGGTTCACCAGCGCTGACGAGATGCTGAATCGTCCTTTCCTCAGCTTCATCGATCCCGCTGACCAGGAGATGGTGCTGGCCTACAACGCGGCCCGGGTACGCGGCGAGGAGGCGCCCAGCACTTATGAGTTCCGAGTGGTTTGCGGTGACGGGGAAGTCCGCTGGGTCGAGGTGTCGGCACAGCTGACTGAGTACCTGGGGCGGCGCGCCGTTCAGGTCTCGCTCCACGATATCGACGCCCGCAAGCGGGCTGAGGAGGCGTTGCGCGACTCGGAGCGGCAGTACCGCGACACCATCGACTCGCTCGGTGACGCAATCCATGTGGTCGATCCCGATCTGCGGATACTCATGCACAACACAGCCCTGGCCAACTGGCATCGGGAACTGGGACTGACAGAGCAGATCGACGGGCAACCGCTGCTCGAGCTCTACCCCTTCCTTACTCAGTTGGTGCTGGACGAGTACGAGTCCGTGTTCGCTTCCGGCAGGCCTGTGCTGACGGAAGAGACAACGGTCCTTAATGGCAAGGAACTGACTACGGAGACCCGCAAGATACCGATCACCGAGCACGATGAGGTCCTGCGGGTTCTGACGGTCATGCGCGACGTTACGGAGAGCAAGATGGCGGAAGTGGCCCTGCGCGAGAGCGAGGAGCGGTTCCGCAGCGTGGTTGAGTCCTCCCCGATGGGTATGCACTTCTACGAGCTGGATGCGGACGGTCGGCTAATCTTCAGCGGCGCCAACCCGGCCGCCGACAACATACTGGGCGTCGACAACAGCCAGTTCATCGGCAAGACCATCGCGGAGGCCTTTCCTCCTCTCGCGGACAGTGAAGTGCCGGAGGTGTACCTGCGAGCCGCCACAGACGGGGTATCCTGGCAGAACGAGCAGATTGAATACGAGCACGGCACAATCAAGGGCGCGTACCAAGTGTTCGCGTTCCAGACCAAGCCGGGTGCGATGGCAGCGATCTTTCTGGACATAACTGACCGCATTCGCGCTGCTGAGGATCTGAAGCAGAGCGAAGAGCGCTACCGTGAGTTAATCGAGAACATGGGTGAGGGCATTGTGCTCGCCGATCCCGACGAAAACCTGTTGTTTGCCAACCCGGCCGCCGAGCGGACGTTCGGCGTGAAGCCCGGCGAACTGGTGGGGCGCAACATGCGGGAGTTCCTGACCGAAGAGCAGTTCGCCAGAATGCGTGCTGCCACCGCGCGCCGTCAAACCGGCTTGGTCGAATCCTACGAGGTCGAGATCACGCGTCCGGATGGCCAGCCCCGGAACATCAGGATCACCGCCAGTCCGCAGTTCGACGACGAAGGACGGTACACGGGATCGTTCGGACCGATCCGCGACATCACGGACCAGGCTCTACTGGAGCGGCAACTGCGCCAGGCGCAGAAGATGGAGGCTCTCGGGACGCTGGCCGGAGGCATCGCCCACGACTTCAACAACATCCTCTACGCGATCCTGGGTTTCACCACCCTGGCGCTGGAGAAGGTCCCCGCCGACGACAGCGCTCACGCGGATCTCCAGGAGGTGCTCAATGCCGGCGAGCGCGCCGCGGACCTGGTCAAGCAGATCTTGTCCTTCAGCCGGCAGGCCGAGCAGGAAGCGGTGCCCCTGCACGTTCATCTGATCGTGCACGAGGCCGCCAAGCTGGTGCGAGCTTCCGTGCCTAGGCGCATCGAGATCCGCAAGAACGTCCAGAAGGGCAACGACGTCATCCTCGCGGATCCCACCCAGGTCCACCAGGTGCTGATGAACCTGTGCACCAACGCGGTCCACGCGATGCCGAGGGGCGACGGTGTCCTGGGGATCGAACTGGAGCCGATCGAGGTTGACGCGGAGCTGGCCCGCGAAGCACAGGGCATGAGGGCTGGTCCCTATCTGCGGCTGCGAGTGAGCGACACCGGCGAGGGGATGCCGGCGGAAACGCTGGAACGGATCTTCGATCCCTTCTTCACCACCAAGGAGCCCGGCGAAGGCACGGGTCTGGGACTGGCAGTCGTTCACGGCATCGTGGTCGGCTGCGGCGGTGCGATTGACGTGCAATCGCAGCCCGGCGTCGGAACGGTGTTCGACGTCTACTTCCCGCGGTACACCGAGCGCGCGCCATCAGCCCAGGATCCGGCCAAGCCTCCTCAGATCGGCCGTGAGCACATCCTCGTAGTTGAGGACGAGGATCAGATCGGCCGAATGCTGACTGAGACGTTGACCCGGCTGGGATACCGTGTCACCTCGTCGTCCCGTGGCGACGAAGCGCTCGAGGTCTTCGCCGCGGACCCGACGGCCTTTGACCTGGTACTGACGGACCAGGCGATGCCCGGCATGATGGGCACCGAACTGGCCCGTGAGCTGCTCGAGCTCAGGCCGGACCTGCCGGTTGTGCTGTGTACCGGTTTCAGCCACATCCTGTCCGAGGAGGATGCGCACCAAGTCGGCGTTCGCGAGTTGGTGATGAAGCCGATCATGCGCAGCGAACTGAGCGAAGCGATCCGCCGGGCACTGGGTCAGGCTGCTGCCGAGGGAGCCGCGGAAGGCTAGTCACAGCGCAACCACAGGGCGCTGGTATGCTCTGGGCGATGCACAAACGCTTCCACTGGACGGGGCTGCTTGCGGCGCTGGTGCTCGCCGCAGCGCTGGCGCCACTGCTTCTGCTGACCGGCCTCCTGCCCCGGTATCATGGCCGGGCGCTGGACCTGACCTGCGGTCGCGAACTGGAGTTCGAGGAAGTGCTGGGCGTCAGAGCGAGGTCCAGTGTGCGCGCCAGCGCACTGTCGCGCAGTTACAAGCGATACGTGGGAGCGCTGCCCGACGAGCATCACTACATGATCCTGTGGGTGGCCAAGCTGCCACCGTCCTGGTTGTCTCCGCACACTGGGCCGGCGCCGCCGCCACGGCCGGGTCTGCTGTCAGACGTCGTCCATGAGCTGAATCAACTAGTGGCGGACAGCACCTATGGCGAGCAACCCCAGGACCGGCTGAGCTTTGCTGCCCGGGGCGCCGCGATCGACCGCACACTGACCATCCTCCGGCTGACCGAGGATCCTCAACTCGCGTTCAACTACGTGCGGGGCCTCGCGCGCCAGCTCAACGCTGCATCAGAACAGCTCGACGCTGATGACTTCCTCACCGCCGAGCAATACCTTACGCACGTAGTGGACGCCGACCGGGACGATCCGGCCTCCTAGCTGCGCACCCGGCCGCTACTCCCAGTCCAGTACCGCTTCGTCGTAGCCGTCGCGGGCGCGGCCGCCGAGGAAGCGGCTGGGTTTGTTGATGATGCGCTGGAAGTCGCGCTGCACGCTGAGCTGGGGGAAGCTGAGGTAGAGCAGCTCCTCGGCCCGGGTGACCGCCACGTAGAGCAGCCGCCGCTCCTCATCCTCGGCGTCGATGTCTCCCTGGCTGAGCCGGTGGGGAAGCACGTCGTCCTGCACGTGAACCACAAAGACCGCCTTCCACTCCAGCCCCTTGGCCTGGTGGATCGTGGACAGCGTCACCGCCCCCTCCTCGCGATCCTCGTCGCTGTGGCCCTCGTGCAACTGGCTGCCGCTGAAGCTGCCGTTGAGCCCGACCTCCGTCAGGAAGCCGACCAGCGTGTCGAACCGCCCGGCGAAGACCATCAGCTGCTCCAGGTCGTCCAGCCGCTGCTGCCAGTTGTCGTACTTCAGCTCCATGTACGGCCGGTAACGCTCCTCGATGATCCGCTGCATCAGCTCCGGCACCGGCAGCGATTCCATCCGGTCCTGCAGCTCGCGCAGGAAGTCCCGCAGGCTGGTCAGCGACTCGCGGGCCTGTCCGCGTCCGCTGTCCGCCACGCCGTTGTTGGTGAAACGGCCCAGCGGTCCGCCCTCGGCGTCGTCGGCGCCGCGCAGCTTGCCGAGCACCGCGGCGACCGTCTTGGGGCCGACGCGGTTGCACATCGACAGCATCCGCTGCCAAGCCAGTTCGTCGCGGCCGTTGGCCAGCACCACCAGGAAACTGACCAGATCCTTGATGTGAGCCTGTTCGAAGAACCGCAGCCCGCCGCGCACGATGAACGGGATGCCGCGCTGGGAGAATTCCAGCTCCACCTCGAGGCGGTTGTTGTGCGCGCGGTAGAGCACCGCGATGTCGCTCCAGGAGAAGCCGGCGTCCTCCCGCAGTTTGATCGCCTGCTCGGCGATGAACTCAGCCTGCTCGTCAGCGTCTCGGCAGGCCAGCAGCATCGGCCGCTCCTCGGCGTCCGGTTTGACCGGCGTCAGTACCTTGCGGAACAGCGGGTCGGCCTCATCGAGGATTCCGTTGGCCAGCGTCAGGATCTGGGGCACCGAGCGGTAGTTGACTTCCAGTTTGTAGACGTGGGTCGCGGGGAACGTGTCCGGGAAACGCCGGATGTTGGCGTAGTCCGCGCCACGGAAGGAGTAGATGCTCTGGGCGTCGTCACCCACCACGAACAGCCCGCGGTCAGCAGGCTCCGCCGGGGTGGACGACTGTGCTCCCCTGCCCATCGCCGGCTGCGGCGGCAGCAGCTCATCCGGATCAGCGCTGCCCGGCGACGGTGTCTGGACAGGCTCGTCACCCGTCGCCTCACCCAGGTACAGCTCCCGCACGATCGCGGCCTGCACGTGATTGACGTCCTGGTACTCGTCGACCAGCACGTGCAGGAAGCGCCGCGCCAGCGCCCGCCGGATGTCGGGGTGCTCCCTGAGCAGCCGGTGCAGGTTGACCAGCAGATCGTCGAAGTCCATCTGGTTGGAGGCCCGCTTGCGCTCGTGATAGACGGCCAGCACACGCTCGATGTCGTCGCGACGCTCGTAAAGGTGCGGATAGCGGCGCGCCAGCAGCGTGTCGAGGTCGGTGTGGGTATTGACGATCGCGCTGGCGATCGAGGTCAGCACGCGGTCGCTGGGGAACGCGCGCTCCTTGACGTCGACACCCGACTCCGCGCGGCAGACCTTCATCACGCTGCGGCTGTCCGCCTCGTCGAGGATGGTGAAACTGCTCTGATAGCCCAGCGCCTTGGCGTACTTCCTCAGCAGCAGGTTGGCCACATGGTGGAAGGTCCCGCCGGTGACGTCGCGGGCACTGCGGCCCACTACCTCCTCGCAGCGCCTGAGCATCGCCCGCGCGGCCTTGTTGGTGAACGTCGCCAGCATGATCTGCTGGGGCCGCACGCGCTGCTCGGCGATCAGGTACGCCACGCGGTAGGTGATGACGCGCGTCTTGCCGCTGCCCGCGCCGGCCAGCACCAGTACGGGCCCATGGGGTGCAGCCACCGCCGCCAGCTGCTGCTCGTTGAGCCCCAGCCGCCACTGCTCGCGGGCCACCGGCAGCACCTGCTGGCCGGTCCGCTCGAGTTTGAGCCGCTGGATGTCGCGCGGGTCGTCCACCGGCACTATGTTACCGCCACGCTGCCGGTGCTAAAATCCCAGCATCACCCCTTAGGAAGGCTCACTCAATGAAATTCCTTAAGCAACTGACCGAAACGCCCGGCGTGCCGGGCCGCGAAGAGCGCGTCCGCGAACTGATCAAGCGTCACACCCGCGGCTGGTGGGACAGCCTGGAAGAGGACGCGATCGGCAACCTGATCGGCTTCGTCAAGGCCGCCAAGCGCAAGCGCGGGCAGAAGGAAAAGAGCGTCATCATTTCCTGCCACATCGACCAGATCGGGTTCTACGTGCGCAGCATCGACGAGAACGGCTTTCTGCGCATCGCGCCGGCCGGCGGCTTCGATCCGCGCAACCTGTTCGCCCGCCGCGTGCTGGTGCTGACCCAGGGCGGCGACCTGCGGGGGGTGCTCAATCCCGCCACCAAGCCGATCCACGTGGCCACACCGGAGGAGCGCAAGAAGATTCCGACGGTGCTGGAGTTCATGGTGGATATGGGGCTCGGTGTAGACAGCGTCAAGAAGAAGGTCAAGCCCGGCGACCCGGTCGTGCTGGAGCAGACCACCGAGAAGGTCGGCAACCTGGTCTGCGGACAGTGCATGGACAACCGCATCAGTCCCTGGGTCTGCCTCGAGGCGATCAAGAAGGCCAAAGGCAAGAACATCTACGACATCTACTTCGTCGGCAGCGCCCAGGAGGAAGTCGGTCTGCGCGGCGCCCACGTCGCGGCGCAGAACATCCCGGCCGAGGTCGGGATCGCGATCGATACAACGCTGGCGATCGACGTGCCCGGCAACGCCAAGGAAGATGCGATCAGCGAGCTGGGCAAGGGCATCGGCATCAAGGTGCTGGACGGCAGCGTGATCACCACGCGCTCGCTGTTCGAGGAGTTCGTCGCGCTGGCCGAGAAGAAGAAGATCAAGTTCCAGTACGAGCTGCTGCCGATGGGCGGCACGGACACCGCGGCGCTGCAGCGCTTCGGGCCCGGCCGCCGCGTGATGTGCCTGTCAGTGCCGACGCGCTATATCCACACCGTGGTCGAGACCGTGGACATGCGCGACCTGAAGGCGGGCGCCGACCTCTTGGCAGCCTGGCTGGCGGGCGGTTAGAATAGAGGCAGGCTTGGCGGGAAACGGGACCTGAGCAGGAGGAGGTCCCATGGGGCTGCAGATCAGGGCGGAGGCAGCCGGTTCAGGTGCGCGCAGCGACTACTACGTAGCCGCGCTGCGATTCATCGACCCGCAGTTGACGCCGGACAGTCCACTGGCCGACGTGCATACCGCCGCGATCGGCCGCCGCCAGCAGCTGCTTCAGCAACCGATTCGGCAGTCGCGCGAGGATCTGCTGGCCCTCGACGAGGCGCTGGACTACGTACGCGCCTACCGGCTCAACACCGCCAGCGCAGCCGGCAGCGCCGACCATGCGATGGAAGTCCTTGAGCTGCCTGGGCCAGGATTAGCTTCAGTTCAGCCCGACGACATCAGCGAGCCAGCCGATGCTGCGGTGCCGGACAGCCCCGAAGCCGGCGACCAGCAGGAGCACGCTTCAGCCACGGCATCGACGCGCCGGGCTCGGGGGCGGCCATCGCTGCGCGATGTGATGGCCCAGGCGCGCCCCGCCGATACGGTGATCGGAGCACCACAGACCGAACCTACGGTCAACACCGCGGTACCCGTTCGGCAGGTGGCCATCCTGCCGGAGACCCGGGCCTGGCCGGTACTGCTGGGCCTGTTGCTGATACTCTGGCAGAGCTGGCTGGCGCTGTTTGCCGGCTGGACCGTCGCTCGATTCCTGATCTGGCCCGGACCGGGCGTGGAGCTCCGGCTCGGCTGGCTGACCGCGGCCGGCCTGCTGCTGCTCGGCGGCGCGGCGGCGGTCTCCACGGGCATCCTGGTCTGGCGCTACCGCCGGCGCACCGGGCATCTGCTGACGCTCGTGCACCTGACCGCGGGCTTCATCGCGCTCGACCTCGCCGCCTGGCGGCTGGCGGCCAGCGACGCGCAGCTGCTGGTCGATCCGCCGCGCGGCTGGTACTGGCTGCTGCTGATCGGCGCCTGGCTGATCGCGACGGTCATGGCCTGGCTGCACGATCTGCGCGCCGCAGAACGCCCTCCGCAGGCTGGCCAGTCCCCGTGACGAACCGCGTCGCCTCCGGCCGCGTCTACAAACGAGTGCCGACCACATCCATCCACCGTCCGGCGGTGCTAGAATACGCGCGCATGCCCCTGCGCTGCGCCGTCGTGCTGCCGATCGTGCTGGCCCTGCTCTGGGCGGGCAGCGCGGCCGCGCAGGACGGTGACCGGACCGACTCCCTGACGCTGCGCTCCTATCTGATCTACGACGTGACGGGTGACAGCATCGCCGCCGTGATGAACCGCGACCAGCGCCAGCCGATCGCCAGCCTGACGAAGCTGATGACCGCGATCCTGACCTGCGAGCGCCTGCGCTTCGACGGCCGCTACATCCTCAGCGAGGCCGAGGCGAAGACCTTCGGCGTGGAAACGATGCGCGCCAGCAAGATGCTGGAACTGATGCTGGTGCCCAGCAACAACGAGATCTGCCGCGTGGCGGCGCGCCGGGTCAGCGGCTCCGAGCAGGCCTTCACCGCCGAGATGAACGCCAAGGCCCGCCAGCTGGGCCTGAGTGACACCCGCTTCGCCAATGCCACGGGCCTGCCCGCCGCGGACCAGTATTCGACGATGGACGACGTGCTGCTGCTGGCCCGGGTGGCGCTGACCTACCCGCGCATCCGCCAGGCGATCCGGCTCAGCGAAGTGGAGCTGGCCGGCAAGCGCTATGACGGCACGCTGATGCCGCTCTACGACCGCCACCCCGGACTGCTGGGCGGCAAGACCGGCTATACGCGGGCGGCGGGCCGCTGTCTGGTGCTGCTCTACACCGCCCGCGGCCGTGACTACATCGTGATCACCTTCGGCAGCAAGGACGTCGACGCTGGCTTCCGCGACGCAGAGCTGGTGCTCAGCCGCCACGGCCTCTACGACGGCGAGGTGGGCGAATGGGAATGAGGCTCACGGGCGTGGCGGGTGCACTTCTGCTGATCATGGCGGCGGCAGGCTGCCAGTTCTTCGACGATGTCAATGCCGACGCCTACCGCCAGTGGCACAGTGCCTGCTGGCCGGCCACGGTTGAGGCCTACGTGATGGACAGGCCCGAGCTCACGCTGCCCGCCGAGCCGCCAATGCCGCGGGTCTGCGCAGAGACAGTGGCGCCGGCCTACGGCGCGATCATCACCGCCGCCGCGGAAGAGCGCCGCGCCCGCCGCAGCCTGCACCTGCAGAGCGCCACGGCGCTGCAGTTCGTCGCCGAG